>Ga0105049_10000643_pt1 | contig 39008 bp, 29 predicted proteins | sample MAT06_FD_78087 | JGI IMG/M metagenome (GOLD analysis project Ga0105049, IMG submission 78087) | Freshwater microbial communities from Lake Fryxell liftoff mats and glacier meltwater in Antarctica - MAT-06 | ecosystem: Environmental > Aquatic > Freshwater > Ice > Liftoff microbial mat | place...
GTACTCTTTTAAAAACTCAAAAGGTTCGTGGAGCAGTTTTTTGAAACACAAAAGAGACAAAAGGGGACAAAAGCCCGTGGAGTATTCTTTTAAAAACTCAAAAGGTTCGTGGAGCAGTTTTTTTAAACACAAAAGAGACAAAAGGGAACAAAAGCCCGTAGAGTGCTATTTTTAAAACTCAAAAGGTTCGTGGAGCAGTTTTTTTAAACACAAAAGAGACAAAAGGGGACAAAAGCCCGTGGAGTACTCTTTTAAAAACTCAAAAGGTTCATAGAGTATTTTTTTAAACACAAAAGAGACAAAAGGGAGACAAAAGCCCGTAGAGTGGCAGATCATTTTTCGCTCAAACTACCCATCTTGCGTGCTAATAGTGAAACTATTTAAACAAAAAGATGGGCAGTTTGAGCGAAAAGGACTCAGATAAGATTGCTATTTTATTTTGATAAGCAGGTGTATTGAAATAAACGCGGTTATAAATTTATGCAAAACTCACACAATCAAACAGTTGTGGAACTCATAACTCATAATTAATAACTCATAACTCATAACTACTTATCGTTCTTAATGCTACTTCGAGCATTGGGCGAGTACCTTTTCCGCCATTTTTACATAAGCCGGATCGTTTTCTTTTTTGGCCATTTCGAGCGACAATTTTGCGTCAGCGCTTGCTTTGTCACATTGACCAAGTTTCGCCAAAATACGGGCACGAAGGCCATAAGTCCAGTATTGCTTGTCTTTTTCTACTACTTTATCGGCCCAGGCTAATGCTTTATTGGCGTCTAAGTTGTTCTCTAAATAATAAGAGGCTGCATCAGAGTAGGTATCCGTAGTGGCATCTGGTTTTGACGTTTTTTCTTCAATTTCCGCCATTATCTGATCTTTGGCGTTATGCTCTACTTTGAATCGCACTGTCGTGTTCTCCCAGGAAATAACGATATCGGAACTCATGGCGGTGAAAGCATCAAAACCGATGGTCAGGTGTTCTTGTTTTACGATGCGCCTTTCGGGTTTTGCGGTCAAACGCAACACGTCTTTTTTCTGATCATAACCATAAGTACCCCATTGTTGGTTGTCGCTGTTAAAAATCAGGGTCCACTCTTTTTGGCCGGGAATGGTACAGAAACCATACGTTCCTGCGGCAATTTTCTGCCCGTTTACCAATACATCTTTATCGAAAGTAATGGTGGTAATTTTATTCGCTCCGGTGCGCCATACTTTACCGTAAGGTACTAAATCGCCAAATACTTTGCGATTTTTTACAGATGGGCGATTGTATTCAATGGTCACTTTGCTCAAACCAACCATTTGAGACAAGGTAGATGCAGGGCTTGAAGCAGGTATTTGTATCTGCGCAAAAAGGCCGCCGAACAGGCTGCAAAAAAGCAAGGAAAGGAAAAAACGTTGCATAAATGTTTGATGTAGAAATTTGTTAGCCTGTAAAACGGAGTTTGCAATAAAAAATTTGAATAAAAATAAAAAAAAGACATTAACACGCTTATTTTTGCGCTGTCTTAATTATTTTTAACCAAAGCCTGTTTATCCGGGTTCCTAATTTTATCCTTCCTATGATTAAAATGATATGCCTCATTTTGGGCGGCGGTGCCGGTTCCCGACTCCATCCTCTTACTCAAAGCCGCTCCAAGCCGGCAGTTCCAATTGGTGGTAAATATCGCTTAATAGACATACCGATTTCCAATTGCATCAACTCGGGGGTAAAAAGGATGTACGTCCTGACGCAATACAATTCTGCATCACTAAATGCACACATTAAAAATGCTTACAATTTCGACAATTTCTCCCAAGGATTTGTAGATATTTTGGCGGCAGAACAAACACCTGGCAATAAAGATTGGTTTCAGGGTACTGCCGATGCCGTGCGGCAGAGTCGCCGGCACTATGAGCGGCAAGATTTTGATTATATGTTGTTGCTTTCGGGCGACCAGCTGTATCAAATGGACTTTGAGGCAATGGTCAAAAAGCATATTGCCATGGGTGCTGACGTAACAATTGCCTGTCTTCCGGTTGATGCACGGGATGCTACGGGATTTGGCATTATGAAAGTCGCCGACGATGGCACCATTCCGCGTTTTATTGAAAAACCCGACATCGAGGAGTTACCAAACTGGGTGAGTGAAGTCAGTGCGGCTCAAAAAGAAGAAGGAAAAGAATACATGGCCTCCATGGGCATTTATATTTTTAGCAGAAAAGCCTTGTCTGACCTGTTTGATGAACACCCGGATTCAACCGATTTTGGAAAAGAGATTATCCCTGCCGCCATTGAAAGTGGTCGCAAAGTAGGAGCTTACCAGTATGACGGGTATTGGACGGACATTGGTACCATTCGGTCGTTTTATGAGGCCAACATTGAATTAACTGATCATATACCATCTTTTAACTTATTTGACAACCAAAAAGTCATTTATACGCGTGGTCGTATGTTACCTCCTGCCAAATTCTACGGCGGCACCCAGCTCAACCGCGCACTCATTGCAGAAGGTTCCATTATTCACGCCAAGGTGATTGATCACTCTGTTATTGGCTTGCGGTCCCGTATTGGAGAAAATACGGTCATAAAGGATAGTATTGTTATGGGTAATGATATTTACCAGACACTACAGCAAATTGCCACTGAACAAAATCAGATACCTTTAGGAGTAGGGCATAATTGCCATGTTGAACACGCTATTTTAGATAAGGATTGCCGTATTGGCAATAATGTCGTCATAAAAGGCGGCACCCACTTACCCGATGATGAAACTGCTGACTACTGCATTCGAGATGGTGTGGTCGTGGTTAAAAAAGGCGGAGTCATTCAAGACGGCACAATAATTATGTAGATCACTCCTTGCAAGCATCTAAAAATACAGTTGTTTTATCTAATTTTTCGAATATTGTCATCGGAAAAAACGTATCTTTGCGCCCGTTTGTAAAAACCTACAAAAGCAGGCGATTCTGTACATTCAAATCATCAAAAGATTGCCAGCGCACCGGTCATACCGGAACAATATATTATGGAAGAAAAACAAAATCAATTAAGTACTTTTATTGGGATGGGGCTTATTTTTTTGCTCCTGTATCTGTGGATGCAAAATGCTGCTCCTGGCAAAAAACAGAGTCCTCCCGATACGATCGCCGCTGCCGATTCCGCTGCTCAAATTCTGCAACCGAATGCACCTCCGATTCGACCAATTGCAGCGCCAACGGATTCGCAGGCGGTAGCAGCAATTTACAGCAGATTTGGTGCTTTTGCACCTGCAGCAACCGGTGTAGAAAAATTGGAATCATTAGAAAATGACTTAATAAAAGTCACTTTCACCTCAAAAGGTGGTCGCATTAAAGAAGTTTTGGTAAAAAAATATAACAAAATTAATACTGACACTGCGAATAATGAGGTAACAACCGCCGTGCGCCTTTTGGAGGATGCCAAAAATCGCTTTGAATACCTGATACCCGTACAGAACGCAGCCAATAACGTTGTCAACTCGGGTGATTTGTTTTTTACAAGTACTAAAAATGGCAATTCCGTTGTTTTCAGAGCGGATGCCGGCGAAGGCCGTTCGTTTGAACAAACCTATACGCTTGCTCCTGAAAACTACCGCCTCGAATATAAAGTGGCGGCCATCAGCCTGCAAAATGTATTGGTGCCGGGTCAATCGCTTCGCCTGCGTTGGGACAATTATTTGGACAAATTAGAAAAAAATCAGACTTATGAAAGGACTTATTCATCGGCCTATTTTAAAGAAAATGACAAATCACCCGATTATTGTAATTGCAGCGCCGATGATACAAAAAACCTTGGCGGTAACCCCGTCAAATGGGTGTCACATTCCAACCAATTTTTTAATACTTCGCTGATTGCCAATGACTTTTCTTTTAAAGAGGTAGTGAGTGAAACTAAAATGTTCACCGATCTTGAGTATGATCTGAAATTGCTCAAAACTGGAGCCAATATTCCAATGGAAAATGGTGTGGCAAATATGACCATTTATACCGGCCCTAATGAATTTGAACGCCTGCGAGATTTCAACATCAGCCTTGAAGATATTATCCCGTTTGGTGCAAGCGTTTTTGGTGCCATCAACCGCTGGGTCATTCATCCTATATTCGACCTGCTTTCTAGTTTTATTGGCAATAAGGGCATCGTCATTCTGCTGCTAACCTTATTGGTGAAACTTTTGGTGTATCCATTGACTTACCGAATGGTGTACAGTCAGGCAAGGATGGCAGCCCTAAAACCCCAGATTGACGCATTGAAGAAAAAGCACGGAGATGACCAACAGGCGGTTTCCATGGAAACAATGAAGATGTATAGCGAATTCAGGGTGAATCCATTAGGAGGGTGTTTACCCATTTTTCTGCAAATGCCGATATGGTTTGCCTTGTACCGTTTCTTTCCTGCTGCCATTGAATTCCGACAGGCAAGTTTCCTTTGGGCTACCGACTTGTCCAGCTATGACGTAGCGTTCAAATTGCCCTTCTATATGCCTGGATTCGGCACCCATATTAGTTTATTTACTTTAATTTGGGTGGCTACCACCCTTTGGTACACGTGGTATTCCATGAAACAAATGGATAACGCTACGATGAACAACGACCAAATGAAAGTAATGAAGTATATGCAATATTTCATGCCAGTCATGTTTATGTTTTTCTTCAACAGCTTTGCTTCCGGTCTGACACTGTATCTTTGTTTCAGCAATATTCTGAACATTGGCCAAACAGTGATGACTAAAAAGTTTTTTATCAATCATGAAAAGATAAAAACGGATCTGGAGGCTAACCGAAATAAACCTAAAAAAACGGGAGGCTTTCGCTACAAATTGGAGCAAGCGATGAAGGATCAACAACGTTTGCAGGAAGAAAAAACGAAACAGCTGCCAAAGAAGAAGTAATTAATGGCGGTATAGTTAAATGGCTGCCATATAACCATCTAATGGGCTGCGCATCAATTGGTGCACCCTCTTCCAATCATCCAAAACATCAAAAAAATCTGTTTAATAATAAAAAATTATTATGCCTTTTTATTTGTAAATGAATTAGTTAATAGTACTTTTATAAATTTTTTTTGCAAAAAAAGTTTATAAAAGTACTATTAACTAATTCATTCCCGTGCCACTAACAATTTCAAGTCCTAATGAGCAAAACACCGGTAGTTATTGTTGAAGATGATGTTGAAATTCGCCGTTTCTTGTCCGCTTTGGTGGAGAATTCAGGTGAATTTGAATTGTCAGCGTCTTTTGGAAATGCCGAAGATGCCATTAGTCATTTTTTAGCACCTGAAAATGGTGAAATAAATTGCCTTGTGTTAACCGATATTGGTTTGCCCGGCAAATCCGGTATTGATCTGATTGGAGCGGTAAAACCAGTGAATGCAAAAGTTCAGTTCATGGTATTGAGCGTTTACGATGATGCCGAACGGGTGTTTAAAGCACTAAAAGCAGGGGCAAGCGGGTATATCCTAAAAAACACACCCGCAGATAAATTGATAGAAGCCTTACAAGATTTACATCGTGGCGGAAGTCCTATGACCAGCCAGGTAGCACGGATGGTTGTCACCACTTTTCAGGATCAACCACAGGAAATCAATCCGGCAGATAATTTATCCATGCGTGAAAAAGAAGTGTTAGACTGGTTGGCCAAGGGGTACCGATACCAACAAATTGCAGATCATTTATTTATCTCTATTGAAACGGTACGCACGCATATCCGAAATATTTATGAAAAATTGCACGCAAGAAATCGGGCAGAAGCGTTGAAAAAGGCAAAACTAAATTAGTCAAATATGTCCAATTACTGTTTTTCTCTCCTAACCTTTGCATTTTTATTTGTTGTTTCGCCTGTTGCGTCTCAAACTGAAGTAACAGGATTTTGCTATGAGCAAAACAATCGGGGATTTCTCTATCAGGTAAAAATAAGCATCCTTGAGTGGCAGACCAACATAGTGAAAGCCGAAATACAAAGCGATCAGGATGGGCGTTTTATGCTGTATCTACCACAGGGCCGATACAGGCTTTTGGCAACCAAAAGTTTGTTTGAAGATTTTCGCGATACTTTTGATATCAGCGATGCTAAGACGTACCTAAAATTGGAGATGCAACGTAAGCCAGGTTATTTGTTTGATGCAACCCTTGCCGAAGCGCGTGAAAATCCTAATCAGGTAGTAGATGCTGTTTCGGGTGCCTGGATCGAAATCTATAACCGCACGCAGCAAAAACCAGAATTAGTACTGCACAATCATCCGAATGGCTTTTTTAGCCATACTTTTGAACAAGGCAATCATTATACCATCCTGATTCGAAAAACAGGGTTTTTAGCCAAAAGAATTGAGGCTTATGTCAATGTGAAAGATTGTATTTTATGCATTGACGGAGTACGCGATTTCTCACCCGGCGTTACAGAAAATCTTACTCAGGGAAATAAAATCGGGACGTTACTATCTAATATTGAATTGGAACGGGTTAAAGTTGATAAACGCATCCAAATTCAAAATATATATTACGATTATGATAAATGGGATATTCGTGCAGATGCGGTTATTCAGTTAGATAATGTTGTACAATTAATGCGGGACAATCCAAATCTAAGCGTAGAGTTGGGGTCACATACGGATGCTCGCGGGCGGGATCCCTACAATCTGGATCTTTCTGATAAACGCGCTAAAGCCGCCGTTGCCTATATAATAGAGCAGGGCATCCCCATCGAAAGGATTACAGCAAAAGGGTACGGCGAAACGCGTTTAGTCAATCGTTGCAGCAACGGTATAACTTGTACCGATCAGGAGCACGAAAAAAATAGAAGAACCGAATTGCGCATAACAGGTATTTTGGAGTACCCGGAGGAATACTGGACCAGCTTAGAGGATTTGATCCGGCGCGAAGCAGGTAATGGCCCATTGTCGCCTACTCAGTGGGCAGCAATGCGGGATAATAGAGCAGTAATAAGGGAAAAACCTAATAACACACCGTTAAATCAAGTCAGACCTTCGTCGGGTGTGCCCGTGGACATATCAGGCAACGATCCGAAATCAACAGTAATTAGTGCCGAAACTGCGGTTGAAATAGCGACGTGGAACCCACCTTTTGCAGCCTTCCCCGTTAATTACACCGGTTATGCCATTGAATTAGCCCAAAGCAATTCACTGCTCCCTGGCAATTCGCCCCTGTTACTTAGCCATCCTGAAATTCACGTTAGAAAAGAAACAAATAATTACTGTTATTATATCTTGTACAAAAACCGCCTCGACGAAGCATACAATAGTTTTAATGGAACCATAAAAAGCCAAAATATGGCGGCAAAGGTCACTTCTTTCCGATCAGGCGTGAAAACTTATCTGAAGGATTAGATGCGGGGGAATAAATTATTTACGGAAAAAATACAAGAGCAGGCACGGCCCTAATACACATTGAATTAATGGCTTAGATTTGGTCGGGTACATACAAAGACGTTATGCCTAACAGCAAAAAATACCTAAAGCAGCAACTGCACCCGAGTGGTGAAAATACTTGGAAAAGCAAATGTTAAATGATGATTATTTTGCAATTAACCTGCCATAATAACGTCTAATAGGAGGCGCAGGCGCAACATCCGCCCGCCGGGCTTTTCTTCATGCTGCATGGCCTCAAAAAAACACATCATTCACATTTATGAAATTAATTTTATCCCTCGCCCTCGTACTTAGCTATTCGCTTTTTGCAACTGCACAATGTTCGGAATTTGAAATTGTTATGTTGCAAGCCATACAAAGAGCAGATGCCGCGCAAAAAGAAAGTAAAATCCAATCCTTGGGCTTCGATCTGTACAGCACACAAAATGGCCGCCGTATCTTCCATAAATGTTGGAAAGGTAATGTAGATGGAAAGCCTGTTTATGAGCAAAAAATTATTCTGGAAGACAAATCGTTGGCGTATACTTTTTTGACACTCAATCAGGATCATTTTATGAAATTACGCAGCTCCATAGAGGAGAGAAATGGCGGAATTGGCAAATCAGAGGACCCCGGTCTTTACATTGGTCGTATATTTCAATACAGATTTGGAATGCAGAGCTACGACGGGCATGAATATTATAAGGTTACTATTAGTAATAAGTAGTAGCACGGGAATTTGTTAGTAGCACGGAAATTTGTTAGTTGAAAACGTGCATCTCCTATTTTCTGCACTACTAAAGAATCTAAAAGATTAAACAATTTCATTTATTTTTGAAATTGGAAATTATTTAGAATAATTAAAAATAACACAAGTAGTTCATTATCAACATGTTATTTTGTGTTTTTAATAAATTTACATTCTTATGTCAAAATTATACAAAAAATGTTGAAGAAAAAGTTGCATAAGTTAAACAAAACACTGTACCTTTGTGGCATAATTTAAAAACAAAGGGAGGTACACCATGACAAGCATGGAATTCAATCATAAAATGACTGGTCTGCAAGCACTGCTACATTCTTTCGCCTACAACCTGACGAAGAATAGTGAAGATGCTAAAGATCTTTATCAGGAGACCACCTATCGTGCTTTATACAACCGCGATAAGTTCCAACCTGACACCAATTTTAAGGCGTGGATGTTTACTATTATGAAAAACATCTTCATCAATAATTACCGCAAGAAAATCAAATCAAATACCATACTTGATACTACTGACAATCAGTTTTATATCAACTCAGGTAATCATGCTGCACCCAATGCTGCCGAAGGAAGCATTATGATGAAAGAGCTCAATAAAATGGTGGAAGTATTAGATGATACGATACGCATACCATTTTTAATGCATTTTGAAGGATACAAATATCAGGAAATAGCAGACGAACTTAATTTACCCCTGGGTACCGTTAAAAGTCGCATTTTCTTTGCCCGTAAAGAATTAAAAGATGCCATTCTGTCCAGCTATGGCTTTAATCCAAACTAAGTTTCTTCCCCCCTTTGGAAAAGTTTCAAGGGAGCCGCCTGAATTGTTCAGGTGGCTTTTTTTATTTTAGGCAACTATCACGACATTTGTACGGTTTTTCCTTATTATTAGCAATATAGCGCTTAACTTTGTCTTTGGAACGAGTAAATACTAACTTAACCATTTTATGTGACCAACTTGTGTGACCAACTTATTATTTACTCGTTCTTTTGGATAATTTTTTCATTTTTATTGCTTTAATAAATGTCGCTCTTACAACGCCTTGGTGCTATTTTTTTACTATTTTTTTCTTTTGCAAACGCCCTTTTTGCTCAAATCCCCACGGAATTAGCACAGGCCGCCGCGCTCCGTTTTTTACAGGCAGATCCTGCGTCCTGGGGGTTAGAATCTGCTGATGTGACCGATGTACACATTACTGACGCTTACCCAACCAAACACAACGGCCTGACACACGTATGGATTCAACAACAACACCGCCGTATTCCGGTTGCAGGCGCTTTAATAGGCTTACATATACAACCGGATGGAACAGTACTACACCTCGGACATCGGTTTGTTGCGGGCTTGAGCAGAAGGGCCAACACAAATATACCAGCGCTGCGCCCTGTACTTGCGTTGGATATAGCACTGCGCAATCTTGGCTTTTCCGGATTTCCTACCCCACCGGTTCGACAAAAACTCAACGACCAAAACTACATTTTCGAAGGAGGTTCGGTCTCCACCGAGCCCATTCCTGTAACGCTTTGTTACGAGCCGTTACCGGATGGTTCAGTGCGATTAGCCTGGTTTTTTTCTATTGCCACTCCTGCCACTTCCGATCATTGGAATTACAGCATTGATGCTCAAACCGGAGTAATTTTAAAAAAAATAAACACTGTATTATATTGCAAAGCAGGCCACCCAACAGTAGTGCAAGATGCGTGTATCGCGGCACCTCACCAACTTTCAGAAAATGGCAAACTGCCTGAAAGAGTAGAAAGTTATAGTTTTCCTGAAAGTGATGAAAAAACAACCGAAAATGGGGCAACACCCGCATATCGGGTATTGCCCTTACCAGTAGAAAGCCCCGCGCACGGCAATCGGAGTTTGGTTATCGCCCCACAAAGTTTGGCATCGCCTTTTGGCTGGCACGATATTAATGGCATCCCGGGACAAGAGTACACCTATACAAGGGGAAATAACGCCTGGGCTTATGAGGATAGTGGCAACCTAAATAGTGGTTCTGAAGCAAAATCGGCGGCAGGTGGCGCCAACCTGAATTTTGATTTCCCATTCGACCCCAATGCTGCCCCTGCACAAAACAAAGATGCAGCCATTACCAACCTGTTTTATATGACCAATATGATGCATGACTTGTTCTATTCATTTGGTTTTGATGAACCGGCTGGCAATTATCAGGTCAATAATTATGGCAAAACAGGCAATGGCGGCGATCCTGTTTTGGCAGAAGCATTGGATGGCAGCGGAGAAAACAACGCAAATTTTGACCCCACGCCCGACGGTTTTATCGGTCGAATGCAAATGTACACCTGGAGTAGACAAGGAGGCAGGTTGTTGAAGGTAAACGCACCGGCAGGGCCGCTGGAAGGGTTGTACTCAGTATCTACCACGCTTAGCTGGGGCGGCACTATTACCAGTGCTCCACTTACCGGTGATGTAGTAATCGCAAATGATGGAACAGGCAGCGCTGGGACGTTAGCATGCAACAGTATCTCCAACACTTTAGCCGGGAAAATTGCCATGATAGACCGGGGAGACTGCGCATTCCGGCAAAAAGCATACAATGTGGAACAGGCCGGTGCAATAGCCTGTGTCATTTGCAATGTTACGGAAACGCAAATTGCTTTAGGCCCTGGCACGACAGGATTGCCGGTTACCATACCGGTGGTAATGCTTCGGAAAAGTGACTGCGATCGGATTCGCTCAGCCGCTTCTAATGGTTTGAACATTACGCTGGTATTGCCACCTTCAACCGGCCCGGATTATTTAGATGGCAGTTTTGATAATGGTATCATCGCCCACGAATACACACATGGCATCTCTAACCGCCTGACCGGAGGCCCCAACACCTCCATTTGCTTACAAAATAAAGAACACATGGGAGAAGGATGGAGTGATTTTTTTGCGTTGGTAACAACAGTCAACCCTGGTGACCTGGCGGGAAAAAACAGGAGTATCGGCACCTATGTCATACGGGAAAACAATGCAGGAGCCGGTATTCGCACTTATCCTTATTCTACCGACCTCAGTATCAATCCGTTGACTTACGAATTTATCATTGATAACACTTATGTGCACACCGTTGGAGAGGTTTGGGCAGCCACCCTTTGGGATTTATATTGGGCAATGATTGATCGGTATGGCTATGATCAAAATTGGAATAATAAGAACAGCGGCAATGCCCGGGCCATACAATTGGTCATAGATGGAATGAAAATACAGCCCTGCAATCCTGGCTTTCTGGATGGGCGAAATGCGATTTTAAAAGCAGATACCGTAAATTATAAGGGGGCAAATAGTTGCCTGATTTGGAATGTCTTTGCCCGACGCGGACTGGGTTTTGATGCTAAACAGGGTACCAGTTACAGCGCCATTGATGGCAAAGAGGGTTTTGCCCTGCCGCCTTCCTGCGACAAAAGATTAATCATCAGCAAGACAAGCCCTGCCAATGCAGCACCCGGTGAAAACCTGGCGATTACGCTCACTGTCAGGAATCAACAGGATAAAATAGCCGAAAATGTAGTGATTACGGATGAATTGCCCGAAGGATTGTTGCTTTTATCTGCCTCCAACGGGGGTACAGTGAACAATAGTAAAATTATTTGGGCACTTGGCAACATAGCCCCCGGTCAAAATATGACCCTCACTTATCAGGTACAAACTGACGCTTTGAAGGGGTCTGTCAGGCTATATCGCAATGTCATGGAGACAGAAGACTGGCTGCGGGATAAAATCAAAGGAGGCGATTTTGAGTTGCAGAATTTGGTCAGTAAAACGGGAAATTTTGCCTGGAAGGCGCCCGTTTCCATTCAGGAATCCGATTTTTCCTTGTCTATGAATGAGAATGATGCCATTTTACTATCCGGTGCCCATCCGGCCTTGCGTTTTTGGCACCGTTACGAAACAGAAGCCGGAGCCGATGGCGGTATTGTCGAAATCAGGGATTTAACCACGGGCAGCGAATGGGTGCCTTTAACGGCAGGTAATGGTATAAGAAATAATTATCCCGGCAGAATGCAATACCGCACCTTTACCAAGACGCAGATCAATAGCTTTAGCGGTAATTCAGGAAACTGGATTCAATCCTATTTCGACCTCCGCCAATACGCAGGCAAAAAAATTGCCATTCGCTATCGTTTCGGCACGGACGAAGGTCACGGCTCCGTAATCAGTACCGCCTGGTTTATAGATGACACAGAAGTGCTTGACCTGCTACGTTATGATGGGGTTGCTTGTGTAACAGCTACTGGTACAGCATCTTTTTGCGCAAAAGCGCCGGAAGGGGGTACCGTAATGGGTTTTCCGGTGGTGGACACGGATGAACCGGACAAGCATAGTCTGAGGATCAATATCGTACCCAATCCGGTAACCGACTGGCTTCAGGTAGTGTCCATGGAAGACTTACCCGGAATATCACGTTTTTCCTTGTATGATGCAAATGGCAGGGTCATGGTGGTCATGCAAAAAGAGTTTCAATTGGCTGGCCAGGCAATTGAAATGGATGTACGAGCGCTCCCGGCAGGTTTTTATACGCTAAAAGTGGAAAGTCAGTCAGGGGTGGTGTTGCAGAAAGTGGTGAAGTAAATATGCGTTGAGGCACGTAGTGGTTGGCCGCAGAGACGCAGAGTAAAACCCGTCGCGGCACTACCCTTGATTTTAATTTATGAAATGCAATGTATGACTTTTGATGTTAGAATTTCCGTAGGGGAGTTTTTTGTAGGCGTACACTTTTTTTTGTAAGGTTTCCCAAAAAAGTATGTGAATTTTTTTGAAAATTAGATAAAAAAAATAGGAGGCGTATATTTGTGTTTTCCACGACTCAAACATAGCCTCCTATGAGCAAAAGCCTGTACAAAAGTACGTTAGATTTTTTAATCTCACAATCAAATATTTTACCACAAGGGAATCACCTTCGCCGATTGCAAGTATTTGCAGGGATGATCTGTTCTTGTGTAAGGAGCAAAACAAGCAGTTTGGAAGGCATCAGTATGCCTGAAACCCCAAGCAATCAACAGAGTGAAAGCCTGATAAAGCAGTCAAAACGTTGGATTTCCAGCAAATGGACGGATTGGGGTACTTTTTTTGCTCCTTATCTGCAACCTATGTTGTCAAAAATAGGTACAAAGGGTGAACTTATTTTGGCAATTGATGGCAGCGAAACAGGGGCCGATTGCGTGACATTGATGCTGTCGGTGATTTGGAATGGGTACGCGATTCCCTTGGTTTGGATAACGAAGAAGGGTAAAAAGGGGCATTTTCCAGAAGATGTACACATTGAACTGATCAAAATAGCGCAACCAATATTGCCCATAGGCTGTCGGGTTGTACTGTTAGGGGACGGTGAATTTGATGGTATGCGCCTGCGAAACCAATGCAAATCATGGGGATGGGAGTTCGTATTGCGTACAGCCCTTGATCACTTAGTGAACTTTGACATAACTCATAACTACTTACTTCATCACCTTCCCTGTCTTCACCCTTTCACCCCCCGCTTCCACCACCCAGAAATACGCCCCTTTCGGCAGGCCGCCCGTTTCGATTTCATTCATACCATACTCCAAACGCTCCGTGTGTACCAAGCGGCCCATGACATCGAAAAGATGAAAGACCGGACTGCGCAGAGAAGGCGTGCTGAGGGCCACCGAGAGGCGATCCGAGAAAGGATTGGGCGAGACCACCACCTGCGCTTGTAGCACCGGATTATCCTGCGCCGATACGCCGAGGTAGAGGTTTTTGCAGTGGGTGTGCGACCCGTTGGTATTGCGCACGGTGAGGCAGACGGCATATTTGCCCGGAGCCGTGTACTCATGCTGCGGATGCTGCACCCCCTTGAGCAAGGGCGAGCCATCTCCAAAATCCCACTCCCAGGAGGCGGGTTTGTGGTAGGAGAGGTCGTGAAAGGTTACCGAAAGGGCATTGAGCGTATCCTACTGATAGCGGTATCAGGCGCGGGGATCGTTGTTCAGGCCGAGGGTATCGCAGGGCGAGCCATCAAGGGGGCCGAGGCGAAAATGGGGGAAGTTGGGTACAGAAAAGCCCGTGTATTTTGGTAGTTTGATGCCATGCTGCTGGTATTGGCAGTCCTCCTCATCTGGTTGGTGGATGACGTGCAGGTAATTGACCGCATTGGTGGCGCTGCTATATATTTTCCCGTCAGGTGCTAATTGCATTTGATAAGTTGAAAAAGGTCCTTTAAAACCATCATAAACTGCTATTACCTCACGGCTGGCCCAGATGTCAGGTGCCTCCAAATCATAGCGCCAAGCGGTATCCCGAACATTTTGATAAATGTAACGCCCATTGGGAGCAATAGAAACACCTCCAAAATTACCTTTCATAAAATACTGTTCATGATTAGACAATCGACCTGTACAACGGTTGCCCAACAATTTTCGGTCCCTGTGGGTCTATTAGTATAGTGTAGAACCGATTATGCCCCCTTTCACTGATCAATAACCACCAATCTCTGCCATTAGCATGGCGAATGGGATTTAACCGTCCGCTTTGGATGGTATCTTTCAGCAAAATACTATCTCTAATGATTAGTTTTCCATCGTTATTGTTTGATTTACGATTGATCACAGCCATGCTCAGATCAAGTGAAACAACATCTGTCATATCTGGAGTGGCAATAATAAACAAACTGGAATACAATACTAAAATACTATCAGGATGTCCCGGCCAGGGGATCATAACTGAAGCCTGAGACATAAACTCAGAGGATAAATAATAATTATTTTCAATAATTTCTTTATTCATTCCCTTTCCATTCTCCATAAATTCATATTGTTTGTTCATAATGTCATTCCCATCAAAATATGTAATTAAATCACCTTTATCATCTGAAAAAGCGGAATTATTATGATAATAGCCAAACCCTGGATTTTGTATAGTATCCATTTTTATCGTTCCGTCCTCAAAAGTTAATTTGGTTAAGCCGATCAAAAAATCCGTTCTGGGACGACCATATCCCAATATCCATGTATTATCATGCATTTGCGCCCAGAAAGGGGCTGTATGTATCAAAAAAAGGAGTAAGAAAAAAACGCTTTTCATTAAATACTAAAAATTAGCGAGGGTATGCCGCTACAGCATACCCTCGCCAGTGAAAAAAATGAATTATTGAGCGATGGCCAGACGCAACTTTGCTTTAATCTCGCCATTTACCTTTACAATGCAAAAATACAAACCGGAAGCAAGATTAGAAGCATCGATAGCTGCATTTCCGCCGGACAACCGGACATCAAAACTTTGCATTATTTTGCCTGATATATCCGTGATTTGTACAAAAGCAGTTACATCTGAAGGTACATCTGCTACCCACAAATTGAACTGTCCATTGCTTGGATTGGGCCGAATGGAGGCTTTATTGGCCACTGTCTTTTTGACGGTTGTACGTTCTTCAGCAAAGGCGCATAATTGCCCATCATCAAAACCTTTGGCTTCCTTTATCTGGTATAAACACTTACTTTACCCCTGTTTTCGGGATAGGGATAAAGAGTATCCGGGTAGTAGACATCCTTAAGCCATGCAAAGAAAGAAATAGGTAGAGGACGGGGAGAAGGGGTGCCAAACGCACTGGCTGGAATTTCCTGCATACAAATACTACGCAGACCGCTACAAAGCGGGACATTTTTAACACTATCACTACAGGTTCTTGGAAAGCAAATATTTTCACACGGTTCCTTATTGAACCCAATAATGCGCATAGGGCGGTTATACCATTGGGCGCTTTTAAAACGAATGGTGGCTGTACATCCGGGTTTAATTGGCCGATTCAAAGGATAACTGAATACTTCCTTATCATTTTGATTCCATGTTCCCCATCCAGCTACGACACCATGCCCTGGTATGTATGCGTTATCACTCGTTTCTAAACCTCTCCTTCGCATTAATGACCCATCATTCCAAGCTATCATGCCTGCCTGGGTGTGAAAGACACTATGAATAGGAAAATACGCCTCAAAATCACCGTTACAAATCAATCCACAGCTGGCCGGATCGCAGGCAAAGGCTAAATTGCCCGGATTGCCCTTAACATTATCGGTCAAGAGAAGGCTGATTTTGCCTCTGTCACAAATTCTTCCACCACAATCTGTCAGAGTGTAACAAATATCGAACAGGCCCGGTCGTGGAGTAATGCCATTGGCAAATTTCAATTCTACAAACCTCTGAATAACATCATGATTAATTTGGAAAAGGCTATTATCGCCACAATCTTGAGGGAAAGCAATCTCCGTACCCGGCAGTACGACATCATTGCTCATAAAAGCCGAGTCAGGCAAATTAAAAAAAGGCTTAGAAAATACATAGATAAAAGGCGCTTCATCCACTGCCATTACGAAGCACCCTGCGTCACAGTTTCCAGGGATTTTATAACCTAATTTACACAAAATAGACACTTCTGCATCACTCAGTGCTCTTTGGGTGATACCGGACTTGATAGAATAATTCATGACAAATGGCCCTCCTCCTCCGCAATTATTATCTAAATGACTCAATTTATTTGTAAAAGATTCCTGGTTAAAGACAGGATATTCGCCATTTACTGATGGCATACCGGCTGTATTAAATCTAACTTCATTACAGGACCTGTACCAAAGTCCATCCGGCATACTGAAGAGATTAGTATCAAAGGTATAATCCTGACAACAAGTGCCCGTTTGCGAAGGATTTGTACGAATCAGTGGTTTGTCATCTGCATTGACTAAGTGTAAATCCCACAAGGAATAGGCACCGTGCATCGCATTGCCACTGCTGCTCATGCCAATACTGGAAGCAAAGCCCAATACATGAGTGCCTCATGTAGCACGACCGTGTATAAATCCAATTGGTTGTTTGGAATCGAACCAGCATCACCCGTATAAAACGGTAGATTAAGATTAATGCGAATGACCCCGTGTCTTTCTTCTGAAAAATACAATCCGCTAATCAGTACCCTGTGCATAGCACTATGCCCCAATCCACACTCATTGGGCAAATAAGTTGTGCCCAGTCCGGCGACTTTGGATGCCATTAATGGATATTTTGAAATTTCGACGACAGCTTTTTGGCCGGATGGCGCGTCAATGAGTTCTGACAAATAATCAAATACTGCACAAATGGTAGTACATTCATCGGGGGTGAAAGGATATGGAACGTTGTTTACCGTTGTTATAATGAATCGTATATCAAAATCACTGTTTGTAGAACAAGAAGTTGCCTGCACTGCAGCACTGGGCCGAAGACTCTCTTTGGATTACAGATTGCCAAATCGGTCAACGAAATCCGGTTGTCCCAAGGGTAGTTGTTCTAATCCGCCACATTCGTATTCCACTTGAGGTTGAGCATTATTCACTTGAGCGTTAAGAATATCCGTGAACAACATCAAAAACAAAAGAAAACCGAACCTTAAAGGCAGGAATTTACCCCCCCCCACATTAACTTTTCATTAACAAGTCCCAATCCTGGGAATTTGAATTTGTTGTGCATAAAAATTACTTTTAGAGTAACAAAAAATATCGGCTCGCGAGAGCCGGAGAATGATTGGGTTCCCTGCTGCCGTCGTTGCAACGGCGCAAAGAGCAAGGTGAAGACGGGGCCGTTAAGAACGGCCAATATCCCATTTGGGAAAACACACAAGGGAACCCCAATCGGGTCGTCTTCGGGAAAAAAAAGTTTGTTTCATGTTGAAAAAATTAAAAATTTATGAAAGAATTGCCGCGACGAGGCAGGAAACGGGTATGGCAAAAGGACAAGCCTTCGGCATTCCCGCGTTGCTTGTGCCGCAACAGGTGTACCAAAAAAATCTAAAGTGTCTAATACCGCTTTTTGCATTACTGCAACGGGCAATACAAATCAACGTTTGTTTTCTCAATGAAACAACCCAATAGTGGTTGGTGGATTACCACAGATGAGAGATAAGAGATGAGAGATAAGAGATGAGTTACGCAACTGTTTGATTATGTGAATGTTGCATAAAATAATAACGGCGTTTATTGGGGTGTTCACGCCGGTTTATACTTTAAAAAAATATTGATCGGACAAATATACAGTCAGTGTGGTGTTATTTCCAAATAAAAAGTCAACTATTTTTTGAAGTATGTGGAGTCATGGACAGATATATAAATTTTCCACTTGCGCTATTTATTTTATCTTAAAAAATTATTGGCAGCAATCAGATTTTTAGTTACCTTTGCGAAAAATTTAGATTTTTTTTTTCATGGCACTCAAATACAAACGAATTTTACTCAAATTATCAGGAGAAAGTTTAATGGGTAATCAGAAGTTCGGTATCGAATCTGATATGCTCCAACACTATGCTCATCAAATCAAAGAATTAAGAGACTTGGGTGCTCAAATTGCGGTAGTAATAGGGGGAGGCAATATTTTTAGGGGTATTCAATCTGAAGGGGCAGGAATTGAAGGGGTTACCGGAGATTATATGGGTATGCTGGCAACGGTTATCAATGGATTAGCCCTCCAAAGTGCCTTGGAAAGTACGGGGGTTTATACCCGAATGATGACGGCACTCAGGATGGAAAGCATTGCCGAGCCGTATATCCGCCGGCGGGCTATTCGCCACTTAGAAAAAGGCCGCGTGGTCATTTGTGCTGCGGGTACCGGCAATCCATTTTTTACCACAGACAGTGCCGCCGCACTCCGTGCCAATGAAATAAATGCAGATGTTATTTTAAAAGGTACCCGTGTAGACGGCATTTATACAGCAGACCCTGAAAAAGATCCTAAGGCGATTAAATTTGACCGCCTGACTTTCGCGAAGGTCATCAATCTTGGCCTTGAAGTAATGGATATGTCCGCTTTTACCCTTTGTCAGGAAAATAATATGCCCATTATTGTATTTGATATTAATAACCCTGAAAATCTGCGGCGCATTGTCATCGGTGAATCGGTTGGAACGCTGGTGGAAGGCTAACATCGTTGAGTAAGGAGTGAAATGCAAAAATTAAGAACAGAAGGCGGGATTAATACCGCTAAGTGGAAGGCTAACATTCATTGAGTAAGGAGTGAAACCCTGACTCATCATTCATAATTCATAACTCTTACCATGATCCGTTCTCTTGTAAAACTCGGGCTTTTATTGATAGTAGGCATCATTGTCTATAATTTTTTCTTTGGAACGAGCGAAGAAAAAGAAAATTCACGTAAAATTTTTGGGCAGGTAGGATCAGTAGTTGGCTCGGTTACCCAATTGGTTCGTTCAGAAAGAGAAAAATTTGACGCCGGCAAATACGATACGGCTTTAGACAAGCTAGGCGGGGCGTACAAAAGCCTACGCTCACAGGCCGATTTTATTGACAAAAAAGTGTTGAAACGCTTGGGCGACTTAGAAAATCGAAAAGCTGCGCTGGAGCAGGAATTGGATGTTATACAGGCTGGAGATGCGGCTCCGGCAATACCACCCAAAAAAGGCGTAAAAATTGACCCAAAAGCTGCCGAGCAAACCGCTGCGAAAGCCGCCGATCAAAAGCGAAAAAAGGAGCGTCTTCAACGCGAGTTGGACAGCCTGCTGAAAGATTCGGAACAATTATTGCAGGAAGTGCAGCAGTAAAGCTGCTTACCGTTGGTGATCCAACGTTTATTTTATCCAAAATGACTGAAATTATTTCCCAAATACTGGGGAACGACTGGGAGAAGTCGTTCTTTATCATATTAAATTTAGTACTGATTGAGAGTTTGCTTTCCGTTGACAATGCAGCGGTATTAGCCACCATGGTATTAGATTTGCCACCCCACCAACGCCCCCGTGCCCTCCGATATGGCATCATTGGTGCTTATGTTTTTCGGGGGCTTTGCCTGATTTTTGCGGCCTGGCTCATCAAAATTTGGTGGCTAAAACCTCTTGGCGGGCTATATCTACTCTATTTAGCCATAGATTTTTTCCGACGGCGGGCAACACCCGCCAAAGAAGACGATTTCTTAGTGAAAGAAGAAAAATGGTTTTATAAAGTCACCATTGGCTGGATGGGATCCTTTTGGGCAACCGTGGCGGCAGTGGAAATCATGGACTTAGCCTTTTCCATTGACAATGTTTTTGCAGCGGTGGCCTTTACCGACAATATATACCTTATCTGTATCGGTGTATTCATTGGTATTTTAGCCATGCGTTTTGTGGCGCAGTGGTTCGTCCTGCTATTGGAGCGATTCCCTTTTCTGGAGGTCAGTGCCTTTAGCATCATCGGCATTTTGGGCATCAAACTGTTGATGTCTTTTCCGACGCATTTTTACAAAAACGACAACTGGGCAAAAATGATTGAAAGCGAAAGCGCCGACCTCGCAGTGTCCATCATCACTGCTGCCTTCTTTTTTGTACCTATCCTCACCTCTCGTTTTTTGGGCATACCAAAAGGAGGAAAAAAGTAGTCTGCAGTCGGCAGTCAGATCAACCCATCAACAGTAAGTCAAATCAACAAATTAATTGGTACATTTCACCCGCTCTATATTACCAAACGGCCTTAGGGTATTGGTACACGAAGACCATAATACACCTTTAGTAGCCGTTAACGTGGTTTATTATGTCGGTTCACGCGATGAACACCCGGAGAAAACGGGGTTTGCGCATTTATTTGAACACCTCATGTTTGCCGGCAGCAAAAACGCTCCTGATTTTGATATGCCCTTGCAAAATGCCGGTGGAGAAAACAATGCCTACACCACCAATGATTACACCACTTTTTACGAAATTGTACCGGCAGAAAATATAGAAACGGCCCTTTGGCTCGAAAGCGACCGGATGCTTTCCTTAAATATCTCCAAGAAGGCGTTATCGTTGCAACAAAAAGTAGTGGTGGAAGAATTCAAGGAAACCTGCCTGAATGAACCTTATGGCGATGCGTGGCACCACTTGTCGAGTTTGATGTATCACACACATCCTTATCGCTGGCCGGTCATAGGTTTGATCCCCGAACACGTGGAAAATGCAAAAGTTGACGATGTCCGCTCCTTTTATCGGCGCTGGTACACCCCTAACAACGCGGTGCTTTCCATAGCAGGACACATAAATACGAAAGAAGCCCTTGAATTGGCAGAAAAATGGTTCGCTAATATTCCTTCCGGGCCAGTCATTGAGCGACAGATTCCGGTTGAACCCCCTCAAACCGGGCCGGTTCAGAAAACAGTTACCGCAAATGTACCCGCTTCTACTGTCTATTTAGCCTTTAGGACACCGGCTCGCCTTGATCCTGCCTTTTACCCCATTGATTTGATGGCTGATATTTTGGCAGAAGGGCATTCATCGCGGCTATATCGCAGGCTGCTCAAAGAAAAATCCATTTTCTCGCAAATTGATGCCTACCTCACGGCTAACCTCGATCCGGGATTATTTATTATTGAAGGTCGCCCGGCCGAAGGTGTTTCGGAAGAACAAGCCCTGCAAGCCTTGTGGGAAACGTTGCAATTGCTACAGGATGAATTAGTCTCCGATCGGGAATTAGCAAAAATTCAACACAAATTTGAAAGCACTTTGGTCTATTCCGAATTGAGTATTTTGAGCAAAGCACAAAATCTTGGTTATTATGAATTATTGCATTCTGCGGAATGGCTCAATGAAGAGGTGAATGCCTATATGAAAATTACGCCGGAAGATATCCGGCAGGCAGCCATAGATGTTTTTCAGCCCAACAACGCGGGCACACTCATCTACCTGCCCCAAAAATTGAACACCCCGGCAGCAGTCTGACCGTATCATGCCGACTGTTTAACTGTGGACTGTATGACTGTGGACTCAGACTAATTCCACCAGGGTAACCCCATCCCCTCCGTCGTTTGGTTCAGGATGCCACATTCGGGAGACAGTGCCGCCGTATTCGCGCAGTTTTTGACGAACAACTTTGCGCAATATGCCGTCCCCTTTACCGTGGAGGATGCGCAAATTGGAAGCATCAGAAATCAGTGCATTGTCGACAAATTTTTCCAGCACTCGCATGGCTTCCTCTTTGCTCATGCCGCGCATATCCAATTTATTTTCAAAACCTGCAACGCGCTGTATATCTGTATTGCCAGCGGTAGAGATTTGCACAATGGGTTCTGCTGCGGGTGAAAGGTCACGCAACCCTACCGTGACTTTAAGGCTCCCTAAAGCAATAATGGCCTTTTGGCCTTTTATCTCTTCAATCCGACCGGAAGCGCCCCCGGCTCTCAACCGTGCGAAATCACCTACGCTCAACGGGCGGGTGGCCACCGAGGCCGGCATCGTTTCCTGTATCTTTACGACTTCTTCGTAAATCGTATCTACATTTCTGGCATTCTCAGCATTTTGCAGCTTGAGTTGTGCGCGAACCTCCTGTACTCTTTCCACATTTTTTTCCTCTTTCAGTTCACGCAGTAGTTTATCAATCTCCCGGGAGGTATTGGCATTTTGGCGCATTTCAAACTCTTTTTGGTCAATCTTCAATCGCCTGCGCTTCAATTCCATGTCCTGATGCATGGAATCATACGATTTCATGAGCCGTTCCAGGTCTTGTTCCTTTTTTTTAACGGAAGACAATCGCTCTTCCAGTTCCTGTTTTTCGCGCTGTAGCTCTATTAGAATATCATCTACAGCGGTTTCGCTGCCGGTGCGTTTTCTTGCGTAATCAATTAAATCAATTGGAAGGCCGCTTTTAGCAGCAATTTCGAAAGCATAACTGCTGCCGGGTCGTCCCACTTTGAGTTCATAGGTGGGCGACAACGTATCTTTATCAAAGTGCATATTGGCATTGAGCAAACCGGGATTGCGAAATGCAAATACTTTCAGGTTGGAATAGTGGGTGGTAATGACGGCAAAAACACCTTTTCGGTGCAGCGCCCTCAAAATACCTTCTGCAATTGCCCCGCCGGGTTTGGGATCCGTGCCGCTCCCCATCTCATCAATGATGACCAAGGTGTCAGGATTGGCACCTTTTAAAAACACTTTTGCGTTTTGCAGGCGCGAAGAATAGGTACTCAGGTCATCATCTAAACTCTGTTGATCGCCAATATCCGCAAAAAATTGTTTAAAAATACCGAATTCGCTCAATTCATGCACGGGTACCAGCAAGCCACTTTGAACCATTAGGGCCTGTAAACCAATGGATTTCATGGCCACTGACTTGCCGCCGGCATTGGGGCCGGACAATACCAGGATATGGTGTTCGTTGTTGAGCCGCACCTCGAAGGGTACTGTTTTACGGCCAAGCGCCCGATTTTTGAGCAATAACAGCGGATGATATCCTTTTTTAACACTGAGAATGGGTTTTTCTTTCAAAATGGGCATTCCTGCCCGCATTGCTAAGCCCACCTTTGCCTTGGCATAAATTACGTCATATTGAATCAACGCGGCTAAATATCGGCCAATCAAATCACCGTAAGGTCGAATGGTTGTACTAAGTTCTTTCAATATCCTGAAAATTTCGCGGCGCTCTTCATTTTCCAGATCAAAAAGATCGTTGTTTATTTCCAAAACGACATCCGGTTCGATAAATACCGTGCGACCGGTATCGCTTTCGTCGTGAATAATGCCCCGAATTTTCCGCTTGTGCTCCGATGATACGGCCACTACCCGGCGGCCATTCCTGATACTTTCAGGGGTATCAGCCAGCCAGCCCTTGGTTCTGAACTCTTGTACCATCTGACGGAATCGCATATCTAATTCCCGCATTTTTTGTTGCACATCCCTTCTGATCCGCAACAATTCAGGCGAGGCATCCGGGCGAATTTCCCCTTTTTCGTTAAAAACTGCGGTGATGGCCCGGATGAGACCTTCGTCGAACGTCAGGGGGCGCAGTATATCGTAAAGTTTGGGATAAATCTCTTTTTTGGGACCTGCAAAATAACGAAACAGGTCGCGCATCAACAGTAAAATCCGCAAAATAGCCTGAAAGGACTCCGCTTGAAGCGTGTAACCGTCTATCGTCAGCATTTTCAATTCCTGCCGTATATCGGCAAATATCTCCAATGGGAAACGGTCATTTTTCTCCAGGGCAAGTTTCAGGTCGCGTACCTCTTTCAACTGACGGTCAATATCTTTAAAATCAGCAGAAGGCTTCAATTGACTCAATATTTCGGCGGCCATTGGGGTAAATGCTTCTTTTACCAATAATTCTATGACCTTATCAAACTCTAGTTTTTGAAAAATATCTTTCGGCTCAAACAGCATAAGTAGTTACTGGTTATTAGTTATTGGTTTATTTTATAAATTTGTGGTACAGAAAAACACAAAGGTACGACAAATTGTTTACAGAAGAAAAACTACACAAACGTCAAAATTGTCGGATAAATTCCCGTTGATTGAACAATAAATGAGTAATTTTGCCTTTAGGAGACAATTCCTGCATAAAAAATACGCCTAATGCTCCATAAACCATATATTGTCGCCATTTTAAGTCATACTCCGTTTTGAAAAACCCGGTCAATTATGCAAAAAATTACGATATTTTTTCTTGTTTTCTACTCAACTACCTTTTCTGTGCAGGCCCAATATAAGCGACGGGTACTGTTGGAAGAGTTCACCCAGGCATCATGTGTGCCTTGTGCGGAAAACAACCCTGTTTTCAATGCACTCCTACTGTCAACTGCGTCTATTGTCACACCGATAAAATATCAGACTCCTTGGCCGGGTAGTGATCCGATGTATTTTCAAACCGCAGAAGATGTGAACCACAGAATTAATTACTACAATGTTCCTGGTGTGCCTGATCTGTTAGAAAACGGCAAAAGATACCCGCAGGCTGTGGCAGCCTATACACAGGAGCGGATAAATAATGCTTATAATAAGACCACACCCGTTACTATTAGCCTCACCCATCGATTAAATGCCAAATTTGATTCTGTCTTCATTGAAATTGCCGTAAAATCCGAGTCTGCTCTGACAGGTGATCTAAGGCTTCATATTGCTGTAACAGAAGCCAATATCTCCTTTTCTGCTGCTCCGGGATCTAATGGAGAAACCAGTTTTTACAGCGTGATGCGGAAAATGCTCCCGGATGCAAATGGTATTGCTACGGGGAGTTTTTTAGCGGGTGAAAAGAAAACCTATCGCCTAAAATGGGCCGTTAAAAATTTCTATAACCTCAATCAGGTAGAAACCATCGCGTGGCTGCAACACCGCCAAACAAAAGAAGTGTGGCAATCGGCGCGTTCTCAACCAAATGTGCTAGTACCCGGTGGCAATTTTGCCAAAATTATTTTGAGTAGTACCTCCGCGCAGCAGTTGACTTGCGAAAGAAGTATTGCCCCCATGCTCATTTTAAAAAATTTGGGATCTGAAAAAATGACCCATGCCTCCATTCTATACACAGTAGATAATAAACTTGCCAATATCTTCAAATGGACAGGAGACCTGAATACTAATGCCAGTGTCACCATCCAATTACCAACGATCAATTTTGAAACGTCAGGCTATCACGTTATCAAATTCAACGTGCAGGAAACCAATCAGGGAGTAGTGATCAATCAGGTGGAGTCGGGTGAAACCATGACCGTAAATGCCTTTTTTGAATCGGTGTCGCCTGCGCTAACAGCAGATTTTGAAAGTGATGAATTCCCGTTGAAGGGCTGGGGGCTGAAAAATGAGCGAACCGGGATTGGGTGGTCACTTTTTCAAAAAGCAGGCGCTTTGGGCAGCAGCCAGTCGGTACTGCAAAATTTTTATGATTTACCCTTTGGGCGCTCTGTTGACCTTATATTGCCGCAGGCCGGTTTCAATACGCAAAGCGTCTGGATGCTCTCCTTTGACCATTCTTACGTGCAATACGAAGATTTGCCTAATGGCATCGCGCCTACTAATGATCGCCTCCGAATAGATGTTTCGGTCAATTGTGGAAATACGTGGGCTACTATTTTTGATAAGTCGGGTATGTCGCTCAGGACAGCGCCCGCCCAAACAGCCATCTTTCAACCGGAAAGCAACCAATGGGAGCACAACGAAGTCTTCTTAGATGCGTATAAAGGGCAAACACAAGTACTGATCCGATTCAGGGCTACCAGCGACTACGGTAATAATTTGTACTTAGATAATGTACAATTGCAACCTGATATAAGCAGTACAGATGATGAAAATGGTATTAAAAAGTTCAGCATTACCCCCAATCCGGCAAATGATATACTTCATGTTACATTTGCTCTTACACAACCTGCTGAAACCATATTTCAAATCTATAATACCATCGGCCAGTTACAAACTACCACTTCTGCCAGCTTTTCAGAAGAAGGAAATCGCCATTTCGCCTTGAATATTTCCTCTTTGCCATCCGGGAATTATTGGTTGCTTGTTCGTAGTGGAAACAACTATCTTCAAAAACAATTTGCTATCCGTCAATATTGAACACTTAAAACAATTAATTATACGTTTTTATCTGTAAATAAATTAATTGGGGATACTGACCCAAATTTTTTAAAAAATTTGGGTCAGTATCCCCAATTAATTTATTCCCGAGTTGCACTATCGAATCAACGCAGTGTTTCCCTGAAAAATCTGTGTTTCTCCATTGCTTAATTCGGCGGCTAAATACCAGGTATACACACCAGGGTCTAATAATTTGCCACCAACAGTTCCATCCCAGCCATTATCGGGGTCATTGGGTTGAAAATCATGTGCCTCAAAAACGAGTGATCCCCATCGGTCAAAAATCTGAAAATCGTTAATTCCAACCACCCGATCATCCTCCGTAGACACCATAACCCGACGATTATTACCTTGAGCAGCCGTGGGAGAAAATGCATTGGCTACATAGATGTACAAAGTGTTATCTACCTGCACCGTTACATAATCAGATGCTGTACAACCGTCGCTACTAATTATTTTAACGGCAAAAGTAGTAGAGCGTTGGGGTACTAAAACGGGATTGAGCAGTGAATTAATGTTGGTGCCCGTAAAAAACACATCAGCCTTTGGAGTCCATATTACAGTATCTATGCGACTCAACGGATAATCAGGCGGAATAACAGCCTGAATACGAATCGAATCCCGTACTCTTGCAGTCAATTTTTCTTCAGAAAGGTTAATTTCCGGCTTAAAGGCTCCCGGAATTTCGAAAGTCTGATCGTATTCGCAGCCATTTACATCTTGCACGGTCAGGGTATAGCGACCTTCGAAAAGGTCCGGAAAATGAATTTTTGTTGAAAACCCGATACCGCCATCAATTGAATACAGGAAAGGCCCTACCCCACCCTTTACAGTTAAAAAGGTAATGGCACCTTTTTCAATTTTGCAGGTAATACTATCTAACAAAACACCAATGCTATCAGGTCGCTCCGTTTCTTCTGCAATGGTGACAGAATCTACCCTTTCACATCCTGTGCTGGTATTGATTACCCGTAAAAAATAAGTACCCGGCTTATCCACGAAAGGAGCCATACTATTGTTACCCGAAACAATATTTCCTGAAACAGTTGACCAGTTAAACGTGTAAGTTGGCCCATTAGAGGCATAGGCCTGTAAATGCTCTCTAAGGGTGGTACAAGTTAAGGCAAACGGAATTCCAGCCTCCACTATTGGAAGAATAAGATTGGTACTCACCAATACTGTATCAGAATTCGTACAACCATTGGTGTGATTATAAGAGGTCAGGATGTAGGTGCCAGGAGCCTTGACATAAACCCGTGATGAATCCGTGTTTCCCGAAAAGTACCCCCCTGCAGTAGCCCATTTAAATGAAATAGCAGCATCGTGGGTGGAATTACTCCCGTCAACAAGTACCTGATTATTTCGACAGTCTATGCTAAGCGGAGGAGTAATGACTACTTTTGGTGTTTTCAAATCCGCCACTACTGTTACCTTGTCTGAACCTATGCAGCCATTATTAATATTTTGTACTAAAAGCGTATAAGTACCGCCTGAGTTGACAATTGGAGTAAGACTATTAGTGCCCAATATAACCTCTCCGTTAAAGGTAAGCCATTGATAAAAATAGTTGTTATTAGGAATGGACACACTTCCTTCCAATGGAATAGTTGCCGTAGCACAGGTTATCTTTTTCTCACTTCCGGCATCTACTATCGGGTGCAACGTATCAATAGGCACCATCATATTCGAAGTGTCCGCACAACCATTGTCTTTATTAATGACGGAGAAAAAATATCTACCGGGTTGATTTACCGTAACCGAAGCAGTATTTGAGGTGCTAATAATCTGCCCATTGGGTGTAAACCATGAAAAATATACCGTAGAGGCAGCAGAGGAGGGCATTTCAGACCGTATTACAGTACTCGTATTTCGACAATTCAGCGCATTATCTAATTTTATTTTGGGGTTCGGTTTTGAATAATCACCTAACACTACAACGCTATCTGTGGTTATACAACCATTCTGAGGATTGGTGGCTTGCAAAAAATAAATACCCGGCACTCCAACTTTAGGCATTAAGGTAGAGGCTCCTGATATTACATTACCATTAGGGGTATTCCATTGATAATTATAAGTTCCATTCGAGTTGTTCAGTGCATTCAGCGACAATACGTCTTGCCGGCATGAAAGCGTCATGGAATCCACTGCATCAATCATCGGTTTAAATTTATCCACTCCTACTGTAATGCTGGAATTGGAAGAACACTGATTGAAGGTGTCAGTGACCGCTAAAACATACAGACCCGGCTTATCTACCATAGGTCGGGTAGTGTTAGCACCTGAAACGATATTGCCGCCAGGATTAGCCTGCCATAAGTAGATAATTCCCGGGCCTACACTGGATCCGGTAGCATCCAGCATAGGGGTCGGATTTTTACAAGTAATAGTTACCGGATCACCAGAAGAAGCAATGGGAACACTGGCTGATTGATAAATTTGAACAGAAGAAACCGCAATACAGCCATTTTTATTATTGGTTACCGTAAGGAAGTATCGGCCTGCACCGTCAACTATTGGCTGCAACAAGTTGGAAGGAGAAAGGATATGCCCTCCTACCGTACTCCAATTGTAAGAAAAATCGAGTCCTGTCGTGCCAGATGCAGGTATGGTATAGGAATTTTGGAAACAAGTCAATTGAAAAGTGTTTCCTGCATCGGCAGTCGGATAATTGAAATCAGCAGTTACCTTTACCGTATCAATGGTTTTACAGCCATTTAAGGTATTCACCACAGTAACATAGTAGTTACCAATCAGATTGACAACCGGATTAGCCGATTGAGGGTCTGAAGCGATTCCCGGACCATCCCATAAATAAGAATATGAAGTAACTACAACTGGTTCCAAAGGTCGCTGCGGGAAACGGCAATTCAATACAATATCGGCTCCTCCAACTTGCGGGGTAGGACGTACTACATTTCGTTTTACTTCCACTGTAGCAGTAGCGGTACACCCATTGGTGTTTCTCACCGATAAGGTATAAAAACCAGGTTTATTCACTTTCATAGCCAATGTGCCATCACCGGAAACAATTCCTGGTCCGCTCCATTGGTAGTAGAAATCGGTACCTTTACTGGAACGCAAAGCGTCAATCATTACTTCATTTTGTATACAATTAATTGTTTGAGGAGTATCAATATCGGCAAATGGCGTTTGTAAATCAGATAATATCAGCACATTATCAGTAGCAGTACATCCATTTTGTGCGTTAGTTACCACTAATTGATAGTTTCCAGGTGCATTCACCTGCACAACAGGCATATTTTTATCCGATAATATGTTACCACTATCGGACACTGACCACTGATAGGCAAAATTGGCGCCCGAATTTGAAGCACTCCCATCCAATGATATGGGAGCAAGTTTACAGTCAATCGTCCGGTCATATCCCGCAATCACCCGAGGGGCAATTCGATCAGCAAAAACCGCAATACTTCTGGTGGTGGAACATCCATTTAAGGGATTCGTTGCCTGCACAAAATAGGTTCCAGCCAGATTAATTTCGGCTTCCTGTGATACATTACCCGTCACCAAATTACCATCAATCGTATACCATTGATAATTCAATTTTACTCCGGTTAGTGATATGGCCGATAGTTTGATAATTGGTTGACTACAGGTGATAATACCCGAATTCGAAACCTCTATTTCAGTATCATTATTCTGCCCCATAATAACGGCTGATGCCGTCGAAGTACACCCATTTGAAGTATTCGTTATCATCAAAGTATACCCCCCGGTAGCGCCTGCTAATAAAAACAAAGACTGGCTTCCAGATATCATTCCTTTGGGGGCTGTAGACGACCACTGGTACCGATACAATGCCCCAATACTGGAACCGGAACCATCTATCAGTACGGAACTCTTGGCACAAGATAAACTGCCGGGAGTAGCAATTGCAGCAACTGGTGCAGTAGTGTCTCGCCCAACGATAACATTTGCGGCAGCGGAGCAATAATTTACGGTATCCATGACGGTTAACGTATATGAGCCGGGTTCATTAACGATGGATACAGGTGTGTTTTTGCTACCCAAAATATTGCCACCGACAGAAGTTGTCCAGGAATATTGACACCTTGTATTGAGCGGCTCCAGCGGGTCACCCAATAATATCTCTCCCCTAACGCAATTAAGATTGGAAGGGCTTCCGGCTTTTACAACCGGCACGGCGATATCTCTTATTACCGCTACAGAGGATGAAACAGTACAATTATTGGCCACGTTGGTTACTATGAGCGTATACCTGCCCGGAGCATTTACAATTGGGAAAAGCGTATTTTGGCCTGAAACAAAATTACCATAATCTGTTTCCCATTTATATTTCGTGCCTGGTGCAATAATTGATTTGCTGCCATCTAACGTTACCGTTGAATTTTTACAATTTAATTGCCCACTTGATCTTACATATACAGATAAATTATCTGATATTCGTTGAACGGATATTGCCTGGGTTGCAGAACAGCCGTTTCTAATATCCGTTACCACTAATGTATAGTCGCCAGCATTCCCAACTGATGCTTTAGGGCCAATAGGAGTGGACAGGAAAGTACCATTTGAAGTAGTCCAATAGAATGTGAGACTATCTTTAGGCAACGAATTAAGCCCATTCAAAGAAGTATTGGTAATAGTACAGGAAAGATATCCCGGTGCATCCACGTTCGCAACCGGTAATTTTAGGTCACCTGCTACTGCAACCGTTGCGGTTGAAGAACAGCCATTGGTATTATTCGTCACAATCAATGTATAATCGCCCACACCCCGTACAATAGGCGTTAAGGTGGTTACCCCCCCAAGAACCACTCCGGTACCGGGGGCCGTCCAGAAATAAGAATAATCTGTTCCAACACTCGATCCATCCGCAAATAACGTAGCATTTAGAATAACACAGGTAACCGTTTGACGTTTACCCGGGTTGGAGACCGGATAGTTTTTTTCGGCAGAAACCTTGACCGTTATGGAAGACGAACAGCCATTTTTCTGGTCAATGACAATTAGCTTGTAGGTGCCTGGCTGATTAACGGTAGGATGCAAAGAGGTAATACCGCTAATAATAAATCCTGGTTCGGCCTCCCAGCGGTAAATAAAACCTGGCCCTGCATCTGATTTACTGCCATCTATTACAATAGCTTTGTTTTCGCAGGTCAAAATATCCGTAACAAAAGCGGAAGCGAGTGGTTTTTGAAGGTCTGTCCCAATTTCAGCAGAAGCGGTCACCTGACACCCTGATCGATCAATAACCGTTACGGTATAGGTGCCCGCGGCAATATTTTGTGGGTCCTGTATGGTCAAACTATTGCTCCAAAGATAAGAATATGGAGGTCGGCCCCCTCCGACGGATAAATTTATACTGCCGCCGGTGGTGCAGGTCACCGATTGAATGCCATCAAGGGAGGCCAACAAGGGAAGAGCTTGATCCACGTTATATTGCTTCACTACCTGACAACCCTTTGCATCCGTTACCGTTAAGTAATAATCTCCCGGTACAATTCCAACAGGATTAGGGATATCGCCAATGTTTTGCGGCCCTACCCACGCATAAGTATAAGGAGGCGCTCCTCCGGTAACATTGACTGAAATAGCACCACCACTAGGAATATCACATTTAATATCCCGAACTGCTCCATTTGCTTCCAATTCTGATGCCGTCACATACATACTTGCCGTAGATATACCACGGCATCCATTCCCGTCACGTACTCCAATAATTTGATATAAACCGGGTTTATTGATCGGAAAAACGAATAAATTGGAGGTTATCCCTGATACTGGAGGCTGTAAAATACCATTTATACTATAGTCAAAAGAAAGCGGAAAAGCGCCTTCTATCCGGATTCTTAGTTGAGTAAACTGGCCGGGGCACCAAACAGGGGCAGGTTGAAGAAAAATGGCAGATGGAACAGGATTTACATTGATCCGAGCAACCGCAACGACCATTTGTCCCGTTGCATCCTTTACCGTTACCTGAAAATTAGAAGAATTTGCCACATACGGAGTAATAATTGGTTCTGTCTGCCCAACACTCCACGTATATTCTAATGGTTCAGTGGCCCCTTTCACCATAATCCCTACAGCACCAACACCAGCACCACAAATAGTAATCGTATCACCGATAACGGTAAACGATTGTGCAGACAAAAAAACTGGAAATTGCAAAACAATTATTGACAGTATCCATTTATGCATATACAGAAGTCGGAATGCCATTAAAAACGGAGTTATAGAATTTAATATAATAACTGCTGAAAGTAGATACTTTCTTGATTAGGCGAAAAAAATGCTGACCAAACTAAAAAATCGAACAGCAAAGGTAACAAACTAACATAGGTGGTAGCAGAAATAACGCTTTTTTGCGTGATTAATTATGGATTATGAAATACAACTGACAAAATCAAACAGGGTAGATACCATATATACTTTGATTGTAGCTAAAAATAATGAGTTATAAATTACTTTTTTCCACAAAAAATTGTACAATCAGCAAACTCTGCGTAATTTTGCGTTATTATTTTAAATAAGAAACGGTGTCAGCATAAAGTAGTAAACTCAGGTAGATTAGTTTTTGCTCAAATAACAATCTTTTTGGGCTAATAGTGGGGCTATCTAAACAAAAAGATGGGCAATTTGAGTGAAAAGGAATCAGATAAGATGGTTACTTTATTTTGACACCGTTCCTAAGCCATCTCTATTAGTCGTAAATAGAATTTGTTTGTTCTCGTGTAGGCTAAAATACCCTAATTAAGTGTGTTTCAGATGTATAAATCTGATAAAGTGAACGTTAATAAATTTGCCTCCTAAATTAAATTTATGCTAAAACTACATGGACAGTGACCCAATATTATACACGCGAAAAAAGAAAATTGATCGAGCTCAACGAGCCGGAGCCTGGGTGTTGGGTACACCTTACTCCGCCCTTTGCACCCGATGAAATAGAAGAGTTTGCGCGGCGCTTTGAATTCGATCAGGCATTTTTGACCGATTCATTAGACTTGGATGAGCGTGCACGGTATGAACGCGACGAAGATATTCGATTTATCCTTATTAATACTCCCGTAAAAAACCGCAATCTCGAAACCGAAAATGAAGCCATTTTTATTACCGTACCCATTGGTATTATTCTAACCATTGAGCATGTCATCACCATCTCCGCCTTTGATACCCCGGTGATGGATAAGTTTTTGGATAACAATATCCGGGGCTTTAACCCTGCCGATGAGAAACGTTTTGTTTTACAAATTTTAGAACAAAATGTATTCCACTTCCTAAATAGCCTGAAAACCCTGAACCTACGCCGAAATAGAATAGAGAAAGACTTAATGAATTCCAGCAGAAATTCTGACCTAAGACAGCTACTTTCCATTGAAAAAAGCTTGGTATACTTTGTTAATTCACTCAATGCCAATGAATTATTGAAAATGAAAATGAAACGAACGGATTTTTTACACATTAATGGAGATGAAGATATGGCAGAGTTATTTGAGGATATTGTGATTGACAACTCTCAAGCACTTTCTATGGCTAATGTATATACCAATATCCTCAATGGCACCATGGATGCCTACTCCAGCATTATCTCCAATAACCTGAATCTGGTCATCCATCGCCTTACCATTATCACCGTTGTTTTAATGGTCCCTACTTTAATATCCTCCTTCTTTGGAATGAATATCAAAAATGGTATTCCCGATGAACCCTGGGCATTTTATCTCACTATTTTGGTGACAGCCATTGTCACCGGATTGTTGTATTGGTTAATGCAGCGCCGGAAGATGTTATAAGGGAAATTTAAAAATCTGACAACCAACCCATAAAGAACAGTGTCAGCATCTGCCACAGTTTGCTACCTTATGCCAACACCGCTCCCAACCCGTCCAATAAATTATACGTATTATTCATGTTGTATAGTATCCGTGTTAAATTTGATGATATTATTTTAACTGAGTAATATTTTTAATTAATATTAAAATTATTTTTTTTCAATTATTCTACTCAAACCTTACATCCCCCCTACTTTGATCGTAAATTTTACGCGATTTGTCGTTAATAGCCTTTAAAATAATAAAATAATACCTTACTTTGCACTCACAAAAACTCCTTCACCATGAATTATTCAACTATGTATAATCATCTCCACATGCTGAATCGTGTATTCGACATGATTGATTTAGATAAACAATTAAACAAACTCAAGACCATGCGTCACGAAGATAAACAGGCAAAAGCCTCCGAAATCATCCGTAATCACGTTGGCTTTTCTTTGGGTGCAGCCTTAGTGCCGTTTCCGGGGGCCGATTTACTTGCCGTCACAGCCGTTCAACTCAATATGCTACGACAATTAGCCGGACTGTACAACGTTGGCTTTTTCGACAGCCTTGGCAAAAACGTCATTTCGGCTGTCGGCGGAAGTAGTGTAGCCCGATTGGGTGCCAGTTTAATAAAAGCCATCCCGGGAGTCGGCACCATTATAGGTGAAATCAGCATGCCAGCTTTATCCGGTGCTTCCACCTATGCACTTGGTCACGTAGTAGCGGCGCATTTCCATAAGGGAGGCTCGCTCGAAGATATGGATTTTAAAAATGCTCGGAAAAAATACGAAGAAGAAATAGAGACCGGGAAACAAATGGCTGAAAACCTTCGGAAAGCAACCCCTGCACCGGCCGATGAGACTACCACCGTAATGGACAAACTAACCAAATTGTCCGAACTCAATAAAAATGGCATCCTGACGGATGAAGAGTTCCAGCAAATGAAGGCAAAACTGCTGGGTCAACTGTAATATTAGTAGGTGTGATTAGAAACAATAATGCTTAAAACCCTGACAGCCAACCGTGCATTCCAGTATTTTCAGGTAATGCGCTTAGCAGTACTGGTTTTTATTAGCATCATATTAGCAAAAAGCAATATCAGTACTGCCGAGATCGGGACTTACGAAGCACTGACTTGGCTCGGCACTACTCTGACACTTTTCTGGACGGCCGGATTATTGCAAGGCTTTGTCGCCTTATATGGTCGTCACCCTGCTACTGCCCCGATTAAAGGCAAGGAACGTGACATACCAATATCAGGTACCGGCATCCACAGCACAATTATTCAAAAATATGGTATTGAATATGCCGATAAAGCGCTCATATTCAATACTTTTTTTGTTTTTTGCCTCTTTTCTTTCGGGCTATTCGTCCTGCTTTTGTTCGGCGATTCCTGCCTACCCTATTTCACCGGATTGTCGGAGGTGCCTCCGTATTACAACTGGTTTTGCGGGTACCTTCTCTTTTTTATCCCTACTTTTATGGTAGAGTATATCTATCTGGTACATCAACGCAGTCGGGCAATTATTACATGGGGAATTATTTCTTTTAGCACACAACTAATATTATTAGCCCTTCCGCTATACTGGGGCTTAGGACTGGAAGGCGGTATGATCAGCTGGTGTATTTGGTCTATTCTCCGATTTGCCTGGACCTGCTACACCATATATAAACATGGTGTAATACGCATCGTACCAGCACTGATCAAAAGACACCTGCGTTTTTCAAAACCATTAGTGCTGAGTATCATAGTTGGCAACTTCATCTTATTCTTTGACAATTGGTTGGTAGGATGGTATTATCACAATGAATCAATATTTGCCATCTTCCGATATGGTGCCAGAGAATTTCCTTTAGCAACTGCCATGACAGGTGCATTGGGAGCCGCCATGATACCTCAACTGACGGCAGGCTTACCCGCAGGCATGGAATACCTAAAAAAAGAAGGACTACGGTTAATGCACCTGTTGTTTCCAATGGCAATAGCGCTAATGCTGTGCTCGGTTCCATTGTTTCCGATGGTGTTTAACCCTGAATTTGCCGCAAGTGCCCCTATTTTCAATATCTACTTATTAGTCACCGCGAGCCGCCTGCTGTTGCCAGGCACCGTCGTAGTAGCCTTGGGCAAACCACACCTTATTTATTATGTAGGTATTCTTGAGTTAATAGTAAAAGTTATTACCGGATTTATTTTTATCCATTTTTGGGGACTGACAGGTATTGCGTGGTCGGTAGTATTGTCATATTGGGTAGAAAAAATCGGCTTGATTTGGTACCTTGAGAAAAAGAACCAAATCAGCACCAAAACCTGGTTAGCCGTCCCAACTTTTATTATGTATAGTCTTTTGTTATTAGCCGTTTGGCTATTCCTACATGCTTAGGGACGATAAAAGAATAACTTATCAAAATTCGTCGGCAAATCATGCCTAATTGTTATAAGTTATTTTTTGGCTATCCCTCAGGAACGGTGTCATACTTATAAATCCCCTAACTGAGGTCGTATGATAATATCTTCTACTACTGCTGAATCCGATAATTGGCAGCAAGCCCAAACCATTTTAGCAATATCGGAAGATTGCATGAGCCGTTCAGAAGGCTGATTAACACCTTGCCATGAATCGGACCATGTCGCCCCGGGCATAATGCCGGTAACTTTTATGCCTTTGGGTTTCATTTCCTCTCGGAGTGCTTTTGAAAAACCTAATAAAGCAAATTTCGATATGCTATAAGAACCGCCATTGGGGTAGGCCATAACACTGGCCACTGAACACATATTGAATATGTGCCCTTTTTTCAACGGCAACATAATCGGCAATAGTGCCCTGGTAATATGATAGGCACTGTATAAATTCGTCTCCATCAACGTTTGCAAGGTGCCTTCCTGTTCTTCGGAAACATATCCGGGCAGAAAAAGGCCAGCATTGTTCACTAAAACATCTAAATGCGACCATTTCATGCGAATAAAATCGGCAAATTCCCAAACTTCCGATTTTTTACTCATGTCTGCTACGTACGTCAATAACGTGGAGCCGGAATACTTTGTCCAGTGCTTTTGCATTTCTGTCAGATCAGAATCTGTTCGCGCACACACGCACACATCAAAGTTTTCCGTAGCAAAATGTTCGGCTATGGCTCGCCCAAGTCCTTTGGTGCCACCAGTAACAACTATTCTTTTATTCATAATAAAATTAAATTTCTTTTTCTATAACAGAATTGTTGGTTCATGGTTTCAGATTATTTATCTTTGCAGCTATGTTGACTATTTATCCTTCGCAGGTGCCGGTGCAAACCCTTCAGCACTATTTGCAATCGGCCGTTGCACCTCGTCCTATTGCCTTAGCCAGCACCCTCAACAGCAACGGAGACATCAACCTAAGCCCTTTTAGCTTTTTTAATATTTTTGGTACTAATCCGCCCACGCTTATTTTCTCTCCAAATCGGAGAATACGCGATGGAAGTATAAAACATACCTTAGAAAATCTGCAGGAAGTTCCGGAAGTAGTCATTAACATGGTACATTATGGAATAGTAGAACAAGTATCATTAGCCAGCTGTGAATATGAAAAAGGTATAAATGAATTTACTAAATCAGGATTAACCCCCGTTCCATCTGAAAAAATAAGCCCGCCAAGAGTTGGTGAATCCCAAGCCGCTTTTGAGTGTGCCGTAACACAAATTATTCATTTGGGAGAAAAAGGCGGAGCCGCCAATTTAGTCATTTGCGAAATCCTTGTTGCTCATTTTTCAGAAGATATACTCGGCGAAAACAATATGATTGATCAACAAAAAACGGATTGGGTGGCTCGACTGGGAGCCGACTGGTATACAAGGGTTAATAATACATCATTATTTGAAATCCCCAAACCCAATATCCACAAAGGAATCGGCGTAGATCAGATTCCGAAGCATATTCGAAACAACCCACTTTTTGACGGTAATGATCTGGGGCGCTTAGGTAATATTGAAAAACTGCCGACAAAAGAAGAAATCTTTCAATTCAAAGCAAAACATCCACAATACAATTCAATAGAATCCGCAAAGCAATTTTTATCTCAAAAGATGATTGTAGAAGCCTGGATGGTATTGTTGAGTACAAACAAATAATAATAACTACTCAATTGTTATAAATATGAAAATTGCAATTGGTTGTGACCACGCCGGTTTTCCTTATAAAGATGGAATAGCGGCCATGTTGTCTGCACAGGGACACATGGTGCTTGATTTCGGTACACATTCCATCGAATCCGTAGATTATCCTGATTTTGCCCATTTAGTAGCAGAATGTATAGAGCAAGATCAGGCCGACCTCGGTGTCCTGCTGTGTGGCAGCGGAAATGGCGTTGCCATCACTGCCAACAAACATCAGCAAATCAGGTGTGCCCTGTGCTGGACCGAAGAGATCGCTTCCTTGGCTAAAAAGCACAATAATGCCAATATTATTGCCATACCCGTTCGATTTGTGCCGGAAATACTGTCTCAGGCAATGGTAAGGGTATTCATTACAACCCCATTTGAAGGAGGAAGACATGAGCGCAGAACTGTTAAAATTGCATCTATTTGAAAAAATACCAATAAAAAAGTAGGAAATATTCGCGGCAAGGCACGATCTTTGCCGCAGATTTCAATATCTAAACATTTTTTAATTTTTTAACAACATTTTTTTAATCTCATGAGGAAAGCGATTTCTACTTCGTTCATGAACGTATGTAGCTGGCTTTTGTTAGTAGTATTACTCATAGGAGTACATACGAGTTCAACCGCCCAGTGTTCGTTAAAATGTA
>Ga0105049_10000644_pt1 | contig 38981 bp, 35 predicted proteins | sample MAT06_FD_78087 | JGI IMG/M metagenome (GOLD analysis project Ga0105049, IMG submission 78087) | Freshwater microbial communities from Lake Fryxell liftoff mats and glacier meltwater in Antarctica - MAT-06 | ecosystem: Environmental > Aquatic > Freshwater > Ice > Liftoff microbial mat | place...
ACGAAGACCGGTTCGACATCGCCGAGGCGAACAAGGTGCTCGAAGAGATGAAAGCCTCTGGCAAGAAGCCAATATCAATCGATGAGATTGCCGCTCGTTATGGTCTTTGATGGCGCGCTACATCGTCGAAGTCTCTGACGCAGCAGACGCTCAGCTCAAGTCACTGGATGGATCCGTGCGAGGTCGGGTCATCAAGCGCATCCAAGCTCTAAAAGAAGAACCTCGACCTTCTGGGTGCAAGAAGCCTGGTGAACTCCGAGTATTGGCGGATCCGCATCGGTGACTAACGTGTGGTGTACAGCATCGAAGATGCGCGTCTACTCGTGATGGTAGTGCGCGTGGGTCACCGGCGAGAAATCTATCGCTGATAAGCCCGGGGCAATGTTGAGCGATAGGCCCACCTGGGGCCCGCTCATGCCTCCTGCGATCAGAAGTGGGAATCCGCGAATCACCGCGCTTGCGACAGCCGCTGGACAACCTTGCCAGTCAACACCTCACCCCCCGTTGACACGTAAGCTACGTTGCGTCACATAAGCGCCAACCAACATGATGGAGCCCACTGAACTTGAACGCCGTCTGCATGAAGCCTTTCCGGGCGCAGAGGTGGAAGTGAGTGATATGACCGGCACGAAGGACCATTTTCAGGCTCGAATCGTGACGCCCGCGTTTGCTGGGCAGAGTCTGATCAAGCAGCACCAGATGGTGTATGGGGCGCTCGGTGAGGCTATGAAGGGCGCGATTCATGCGTTGGCGCTGCGCACGTACACGCCCGAGAGCTGGGCTAAATCCCAAGGGACTGAATAATGGACGAAAGCTTACGCCAGAAACTGCAATCAATGGTGGAGGCCCACAAGGTGGTACTCTTCATGAAGGGGAATCAACTCTTCCCGCAGTGTGGCTTCTCAGCCAAGGTGGTTGAGTTGCTGAAGCGCTCCGGTGCGCCTTTTCACACGGTGAATATCTTGGCTGAGGCAGACGTGCGGCAAGGCCTCAAGGAGTTCTCCAGTTGGCCGACGTTTCCGCAGCTGTATGTTAACGGTGAATTCGTGGGCGGCTGCGATATCGTGACCGAGATGCACGAAAATGGGGAGCTTTCGGCGCTCTTGGCGCCGCTCGGTGCCGCCAGCAATTAGGCATTGGGCGCGCTTCAGCGGCCGTCGCTCAGGCCCACGGCCATTGCACTTTCGCGGCTAGCACGGGCAGCTCGGCTGCTGTCTTTGAAATCAAAGATGAGCGCGGTGGGCCCTGTGGGAGGCCCTGAAATGGACCCGCCATAGGTGCCAATCAAGCTGCGAACTTTCTCGTAGGCGAGACTGTGCGTCGCGCCCTCTACGTTACTCAGCGCCACTGCGTAGTCGAGCATACCGCCTGAAGGCCGCAGCAGATCTTGCCGAAGGTGCGGTATCGCTGCATCGACGCCCATAAAATAGATGAGTGCTGTGGCTGCGAGTGCTGGGTTTGGTGCCTGGAACCAGCTGCCCGCGTGTTTCTCTTTGGAGCCCACACAATGCGCGAATAAGCCTGCAAACTCAGCCTTGAACTCTTCACTCATCGCGTGTGCGAGCTGCATGTATTCGGAGCGGGTGGCTTCGTTGAAATAGGGTGTGACGAAGCGCCCGGAAAAGGTAACTGTGAGCCCGCGAAAGCGCGGTTTTAACGTGGGTGGTAAAGCGAGATCTTCGAGCTCCAGGCTGGCCCCGGCTCCTTGAACCGCCAATAGCGCTCGCGCTCCAGGCCAGACCAAGCGCCTGAGCTCGGACGGGCCTTGCACAAATCGGGCGAGCGCCGGGTCGTCGATCAGGCTGATTTCATGGGCTGGACGCAACAAAGCAATGTCCACTTGCCAACCCTCGGCATCGGCAATCCCGAGCGTTGCTCCGCGGAGTGCACGGCTCGCGGCGGCATCGCACACCTTCTGGCCACGCAGCGCACTATCGGCAGTCTCTGCCAACGGGGCGTTCGCCGAGCTGGGCGCCACCGGAGGATTGAGCCAAGCGAGCGCTCTCGGGCCAAAAACCCGAAACGCTGCGATTCCTGCGAGCAGCAGGACGGCAATACCCGCCGCCCACACGATGAGAGGCAACGTGGACTGATCGCTGCGCCCCGGTGCGGCACTGTCAAAACGCCTGGCCTCCGCCAAGCGGCGCGCAATCTCTCCACAGCGGCGTTGACGCTCATCGTTCGGCAGTAGCTCCCAATGTTGCAGCAAAGTGCCGAGAGCTGCGGTGACGCGAGGGCCGGACCCCTCCAGCACGGCCTCGTTCCCACCTTGAATGTAGACATCGCCTGCAATTCCAAAGCGAGCGAGGGATTCAGAGATGTGAGTCGCGATTTCTCGCAGATAAAGCGCGTGCCCCGGATCCACAGCAAGCCAGACCTTAGTCGGGTAACGCTCACGAAGGAATCAGTTTTTTTTCGAGACTTCAAGGCTAGAGTGTTGCCGTGATTCGTCCACTTATCTTACTCAGTAATGACGATGGCTATCAGTCTCTGGGTATTTCGCTGATGCGGGCGGCACTCGCCAAGAGTACTGACGTAGTGGTGTGTGCCCCGGAGTCCGAGCAGAGTGCAGCAAGCCATGCGCTCTCTTTGCATCGGCCGCTCCGCCTTTGGCAGAAGACGCCCGGTGTCTGGTCGGTCGATGGTACGCCTGCCGATTGTGTGTACGTGGGCTTAAACGGCGGTGGCCGTGTGCTCAGCCGGCGCCCGGATTTGGTGGTGTCTGGGATCAATCACGGACTCAACCTGGGAGACGACGTTTTCTACAGCGGAACCGTGGCCGCTGCGCGCGAAGGGGCGCTCAAGGGGGTGCCTTCGATTGCGTTCTCTGCGGCGTATGATGCTGATTTGGAGGCCGTGGCAGTGGCGGCAGCCCGGGTCGCGTTCCATTTGCTCCAGCAACGACCCAAGCGGCCAGTGCTGTTCAATGTGAATTTCCCGAAGGGCAAGAATTGGTCGTTTCGTGCCACACGCTTGGGCGCTCGCGTTTATCAAGACGGCGTGGATTATCGGAAAGATCCGCGGGGCCGGGAGTATCTTTGGATAGGAACCTCCGGGCCGATCACGCACCGCGCGGTCGCTGGGTCGGATACCGAAGCATTTGACCAGGGGGTGGTGGGCATTACGCCGCTTGTGCTCGATTTGTGGGGGCGAGCCGATCAAAGCGAGGCGGAGGCCCTGGCCTCAGTCGCGGCCTTGGCGCCCAACGGTTAGAATCAGCGCCGCAGCCGGGGTTTATCTAAGGTAGCGAACGCATCCCAACGAGGTCAGAGCATGACGAGTAGAAATCGTTCCGTCAGTAAATCCAAGAAACCTGTGCCTGCAAGACGCTCTCCCACGCCGCGCGGAGTGAATCCGAGTGCCGAAGGGAAGGGGACGAAACCCGCTAAGGTTGCCAAAACAACCCGGGTGCGCTGTGCTCCCAGCGGTAACTTGAGCGCGGATTTCGACACGCTCGCTTACGTCCGGGAGCTTGTGCGCGATATCCCTGATTTTCCGGCGCCAGGCATCCTTTTTCGTGACATTACGCCGTTGCTCGCCAACCCGAAGGCTTTCCATATCGTTCTTGACTTGATGGCGCATCGCTTCGTCGGGGAGCACGTGGATGCCGTGGTTGGGATTGAATCGCGAGGCTTCATCTTTGGAGGAGCGTTGGCGGCGCGGCTGAATGCCTCGTTTGTTCCCGTGCGAAAGCCGGGGAAGCTCCCAGGGCGCACTGATCGCGTGAGCTACTCACTGGAATATGGTGAATCTGAGCTCGAAATGCATCGTGATTCCCTGCCCGAAGGCGCGCGTGTGATTGTGGTCGATGATCTGTTGGCAACGGGCGGCACCGCAGCGGCGGCCGGGCAGCTCGTCGACCGCCAAGGCGCGCAGGTGATTGCCTACGTGTTTGCCGTGGAGCTGCGGTTAATGGACGGAGCCAAGCGCTTGGAGGATGCACCTGTTTTTTCGGTAATTCGCTTCGATTGAGCCTTTTTCCCTGAGCGAGGGTGGGTGAACGGGGGCACAAGTGCGCGGGTTTTCCGCGCAAAGACTGCCGCCCAGCTCTTATGCCCCTCAGCAAATGAACGTACGGGACTACTGAGCCGTGGAGCACACCGTCCTCATCATTGATGATTCCGAGAGCACGAGAAATCGTGTGATCGCTGCGCTCAGGGACCACGGGGTGGAGGCCGATACTCTCACGGCCGTCAGTGGTGCCGAGGCGCTCTCCGTGATGGCAGAGAACCCGGTGACGTTGGTTTTGTGTGATATTGAAATGCCGGGGCTTGATGGGTTCCATTTTTTGCGCTTGAAACGCAGTCGCCCTGAGTTCGCAGACATTCCCGTCATCATGCTCACCGTGCGTGAGGACCCACGCACCAAGGTGCAAGGCCTGACGGAAGGAGCCTCAGATTATCTCACGAAGCCCTTCTTCGATGAGGAGCTGGTAGCGCGGGTGCGCGTACACTTGCGGCTCAAAACGTTGCAAGAGGAACTGCGTGGGAAGAACGAGCGCCTCGAAAGGATGAGTCGCACGGACGCATTGACGGAACTTTCGAACCGCCGGCACTTCGTGGAGTTGCTGGAAGCGGAGCTCGCCCGTTCGGTGCGCTATGCCCCGCCGCTCAGCCTGCTGATGATTGATATTGATCATTTCAAGTCAATCAATGACGATTTCGGGCACTTGATCGGTGATCGCGCCTTAGTGCAGGTGGGTATGGTGCTGAGAGCCCAGCTTCGTAAGTGCGACTACGCTGCGCGCTATGGCGGCGAGGAGTTCGCGCTCGTGTTGCCCGAGACAGACGCTGCGGGGGCGTTGGTGGTTGCAGAACGCTGTCGCTTAGCAATAGCAGAGACGACATTTGGGACTCATTCGGGTGAAGTGTTGGGGCCGCAGTTGACGGTGAGTGTGGGTGTGGTCACGTGTCCAGACTCTCGCGTCAAGTGTGCCGACGATCTGATCCGTATCGCGGATGACGCGCTCTACGCCTCGAAGCGAGCGGGGAGAAATCGGGTTACCGTTGGGTGAACCGCCGCCTGGTCCAGTGAACGTTTTCGTCTGCCAATGATCTTTAGTGATCACTTTCGTGCTCAAATGTGACTATTCCTCGGATGTCTTGGCGACCTAGAGCCAATGCAAGCAGCCGATCAACGCCGAGCGCATTGCCGCCGGTGGGTGGGAAGCCAGCCTGGAGCGCTCGCAGCAAATCGGGATCAGCGGGATAACTAGCGGCTCCCGTCGCCAGCTTTCTGGCGTTCTCCTCAGATTCACGCTTAAGGAATTCATCGGGGTCGGTCAGCTCGGAATAGCCGTTGCACAATTCGACGCCCGCTACGTAGAGTTCAAACCGCTCGGCCACGCTTTGGTCGCTCGGCTTACGGCGCGCGAGGGCGGCTTGGGTACTCGGAAATTCGCATAGGAAGACCGGCCGTGGGTGGCGAGCCAGCTGGGGTTCAACTTTGTCCACAAACAGCTGAAAATAATGATCTTCGTCGGTGGCAGCCAGCTCGACGGCGTCGGCAATGCCAGCGTATTCGGCAAAGGCTTCGCGCAGCGTGATCCGTTCAAAGGGCCTGCGGAGATCCAGCTGCAGAGCACCCACTTTCAACTGCGATGGGTCTTCCTGGGGTCGCAGCGCGGCAATCATCGAGACCACGATCGCCTCGGTGTCCTCCATCACTTCCAGTTGGCTAGCGAAGGCCCGATACCATTCGAGCATGAGAAATTCTGGCTGGTGGAGGTGGCCGCTTTCGTCGCGTCGAAAACAGTGGGCGAGCTGGAAGATTTGATAAAATCCAGCCGCAACCAGGCGTTTCATGTGATGTTCAGGCGACGTGATGAGATAGCGTTCTTCCGAGCTAAAGGCGCTCACGTACGCATCCGAGCCGGGGGAAAGCACGCGCGTGGGGGTGTCCACCTCCAGGAAGCCAGCGCGCTCGAACCATATTCGGAGTTCCCGAAGAAGCTGGGCACGCCGCGTGATGTTGGTGCCACGATCACCGAACGCTGTGCGCTGAAACTCGCTGTCCTGTGGGGGAAACGGCGCTGGCCAGTACTGCTCAAGCTGGGCGCGTTCGAGGCAGAATTGCCCCGTATTTTCCCTGACGAGCTCGCCCACAAAGACCGCATGATCACCATCCTTCAGGGCGCCAGGGACAGCCTGGTTGGCTGCTAGTGGAACGCGCGCGCCGCGTGAAATCACAGAAATCGAGGCACTGGCATCGTGGAGTTTCAACGCTAGGCCGGCATCACTCTGCAGCAGCTGGAAGACACGGCCCGCGACACGGGCGTTCGAGCCTGGCTCCGAATCCTTTAGAATCTGCGACGGTGTGAGGTGAAGCAGCTTCATCCGCCGCGGAAGACACGTGTGGCGAAGGCGACCAGCTCAGAGCCCACCCAGGGCCCCGTGAGCGCCAACACGACGGCTACTAACAACAGACGCGGCAAATGGGCCATTACTGGTTCACTGATCTGGCTAGCCGACTGAAAAATCGAGACCAAAACGCCCACGAGCGCTGACGCCGCCAGCACGGGAATCGAAAGCACTAAGGCCAAGAGCAGGGCCTCTGCCGCCAATCTCGAAAGTGCCGCCGGATCTGTCATGCGAATTACGTTAACCAGGATTCGAGGCGCCAGCCAGCGCGCCGGCAGAACCCGCACCGGCGTGGATGGTTCCCGTGAGGGGCGGCGCTCCGCCAACTCCCGCGGTCCCAGCATTGCCCGCTTGCGAGCCCCCGCCCGTTCCCATCGCCGCTCCGCCACCCGTGCCGGTGCCGGGACCCTTCGCGCGCCTATCACAGCGACTGTCGCTGAAGGCGTTCCCGGGAGGGCAGCAGCGGTCAGCCTCGTCCGTGGCCTGGAGATCGCGCGCTGGGGTGCAAAGGAGGCCGCTGTCGCAATCATTGTTGTAGTTCAAAAGCTGACAGCGTTCGCCTTCGGATTGCTTGCTGCAAGCGAACAGAACTGCTGAACAGAAGAGACCTAGGACTACGTGCCGGGTTCGCATGCGGGCTCCTTAGCAGGGGATTCCCGGCGGTGTCCACCGCTACTCAGGTGGAGCGGCGGCGCGGCGTTCCTTGGCTGAGACGGCCTCGCCGAACAAGCCGATGTACTGGAAGGCGCTCGTCATGGAGAACACCAACGACACGTACACCATGACGCGGCCCACCTCGACGAGCCGCACCACCCCCAGATCCACGACATATAGATCCAAGTGGTACGGGTACCCAATCATCAGGCACAGGATGCCGACCATCTGCAGCGCCGTTTTGCTCTTGCCACCGCTGCCCGCGGCGATCACCACGCCTTCACTACTCGCAATCCCGCGCAACGCGGTAATGGAAATCTCGCGAGCCAAGAGCAAGATCACGGCCCACTCTGGGATCCTGCCCATGGGCACCATCCACACCAAAGAAGCCATCACCAGCAGCTTATCCGCGAGTGGATCTAGGAACTGGCCTAAAAGGCTGACAATATTCAGGCGGCGAGCCAGGTAGCCATCCAACAGGTCGGTGATGGCCGCCAACGAGTAAACAATCGCCGCCCAGACGCAGTCTTTGGGCGTCCCGCGATCCAAGAGCCAGAGCACCAGCGGGATCATCGCTATCCGAGCAAAGGTGAGCAGGTTTGGCAGGTTCAAGGCATCACGCCGGAGCGAACTCTTGCGTTCCTGGAGCGCGTCGTTATGGGCAAGCGGAATTGACATGCGGTTTCACGAAGGGCGGACGTCGAGTAGCGCTAGCCCCTCGCCGTTTAAACTGGAAAAAGAGCAAGAGCCATCCGGTGAATCGATGCTCTCAACCGGGGTGACGAGTAACCTTCCCACCCAACCAAGCAGTTCGCTCGTCCGCACGATAACCGCAACTTGCGGGACGACTCTGAGCGAAATGGGCGACCCAACGCTGTCCACGAGAACGCGCCCTTTGCCGGAGAATTGAGCCATTGGTACATCGTTTCCGCCGACTGAGAGTCGACCATTTTCGTAGTAAAGGGAACTGTCGAAACCGAGAACCGTGCTTTCCCGAAAGTAAACCGGCGTGTCGGAAACTTCGACCACGCTGACGTGCCGCTCAGGGCCTTTGCGCAACACCAAGCAGCCAGCTCCGACGAGCTCGCTCAAGCCAGCGTGGGGGGCTCCGAATTGTTCAAGAATCCGGGCTCCGCGCATCCGACGGTGGAGCGGCTCTCCGTGCAAAGGCCCCCGTTCCGGCACGAGCGCTACGAGCGAATCTGTGCGAAGCGCAAAGCCGTTAATCCGAAGCGCTATCCAGCGTGAGTCTTGCACGACCTCGATCTTATCCCCAAGAGTAACGAGTGTCTTCGCAAACCAATCAGCAAACGTGACGGGCGTGACAGGCGTCACGTTGCCTGTTTCCCGAAGACTCGACTCGGGGAGCCGCGGGGCATCGTTGGGTCTGCCAGGTTCCAGGGTACTCCATGGCAAGGGGCCCGGTTCCAGCAAAGCAGGCGGGGCGCTGGAAAAGAGGGCTCCGTCGTCGGCTCCTTCCGCGTCCGAGGCATCAAAGCGACTGACCAAGGCCGCTGCGGCTTCCTTGAGCGCTTCGTGTTCCGGAAGCGTCGTCTTCGAACGAATGCTGGAGGGCCCTTCCAACAGGCTCTGCATCCTGCGGGCCATGTGCGGCTGTTCTGCGCGCTCAAAGGCAGCCTGGGCTTTGGCCAGATCGCCCAATTGCTGAAAAGCGAGCCCCAGGTAGCCCCAGGCGCGCTTGTGGTCACGCGAGGTAGCGATGACGCGTTCCAGGCTCTCACGGGCTTGATGCGGCTGGCCGGTCTTCAGAAAACACAACGCCAGATTAATCCCAGGTGTGGGCTCTTTGGGGCAGAGCTGAACCATGTCGCGGTAGATTTCAATGGCCCGCGGATACATGCCCAAGCGGAAGTAAACGATGCCGAGTAGCCCTTGACCTTCCAGATCTTGAGGCTTGAGCTTGAACGCGCGTTCCAGCTCCTCGCGTGCTTCCGCAACGCAATTTTCCTGGAGCAACTCGCTGCCTCTATAGAGGTGAAAGAGGAAAGCTTCGCTTTCAAAGTTGCCCGAGTTGGGCGCCTCTTCTGACTCTTGATGCTGGATGACTTCGCTGAAAAGCCCTCGCAGATCTCCGGAGCTGGTCCCCATGTGTTCCGGCTTTTCAGACATCTCCTGGCCTCGTTCCAAAGCAGGCGAAAGCTAGCCTGCAAGCGCGTGCAGCGCCTCGGCAAGGGTAAAGCGTTTCTCATGGATGGCCCGCCCCACAATGACCCCACCGAACGGCACGCCGGTCGCCACCAGCGCGCGCAAGTGCGCGAGTGTGCCAACACCACCACTTACAATCACAGGCACACCGCCATCGCGGGCCAAAGCGGCCGTTTCAGGTATATTCGGCCCCACTTCGGTCCCGTCGCGCTCAATATCTGTGTAAAGAACGGCGGCCAAAGCTTGAGCTCCGTGCCGGCGAACGATGTCCAGGGCGCGGACCTCGCTCTGATCTTTCCAGCCTTGCGTGGCCACGAACCCATTTCGAGCATCTACGGCCAAGATCACTCGACCTGGGAATTCACTCGCAGCGGCCCCTACCAAGTCAGGCTGGGTGATGGCCACCGTGCCAAGCACCACGCGTTCCACACCTGCGTCAAAATAGGCTCGCAAGGTTTCAAGCGAACGTACGCCACCGCCCACTTGGACCCCGCTCCCGAAAGCTTTCACCAAGCGAGTGATCAGCGCGAGTTGGACGGGCTTGCCGTCGCGCGAGCCTTCGAGATCGACCACGTGAAGCCGAGCGACACTGGCTCGCCATTCCGCTGCGAGCTCCGCGGGCTCGTCATGGTAGACAGTCACTGCGGCATAATCGCCGCGCAACAAGCGGACTGCTTTTCCCTCAAGCAGATCGATGGCCGGAATCAGGTCCATACGTTACGCCAATACGCCTTTGGTGGACGGGATCCCGCCGTTCTGTGGATCGAGGCGTGTGGCAAGGCGCAAGGCGCGAGCAAATGCCTTGAAGGAGATCTCAATGATGTGGTGCAGATTGTGGCCATAGTGGAGTTGCATGTGCAAATTGATCTGCGCGGAGCGTGCTACGGCCTCGAAGAATACTTCGACCAGCTCCGAGTCAAAGCTGCCTAATTTGGCTTTAGGAATCGGTACATTCCATACAAAAAAGGCGCGACCCGAAAGGTCCAACGCTGCCGTGACCAACGCTTCGTCCATCGGCAACGTGGCCGAGCCGTAACGCTGAATGCCCGCGTGGTCGCCCAAGGCTGCTCGCAACGCTTGGCCGAGTACGATCCCGACATCTTCGGTGGTGTGGTGGCCGTCAATCTCAACGTCACCCACCGCCTCGACCGTGAGATCGAAGGACCCGTGGCGAGCGATCTGATCGAGCATGTGGTTCAGAAAGGGCAGGGGCGTCTGCACACGGCTCTGGCCCGTTCCGTCTAGCGCAAGTTCAACGGAAATCTTGGTCTCGCGTGTCTCGCGTTCAATACGGGCTTGGCGGCTCACGGGTAAAACTCCTCAATTTTCCAAACGCCGTGTTCCTCTAGCAATTCGATGGTCCCACCGCCACCATAACGCAGGGTTGCGTGATCACCCAAGAGCTCAATTTTGGCCTTCGGCGCTTCATTTTTCAGCGCCTGACTCAGGCGATCCAAGGCCTCCCGCTGTTTGCCTTCGAACGATTCCTGGAGCTTCTTGGCCGTCAGCCCTGCGAGTTTGGAGTCCGGCACGAACTTCAAGAGCAGGTCGTAGCGGTTGTTCTCGTAGGCTCGTACGAACGACACCACTGCCGCGCGGGGATTGGCTTGGCTATAGAGGTCGAGCGCGCTGCCCTCCACCTTCCACACGCCGTCTTCCAGAACGAGCTCCAGTGTCTCACCGTGCGGAGTCGAAACGGTCGCGGTCACGTGCGGCGGGCCCGCAGGGCCAGCTAGGCCTCGGGCCAGATTCGCAACTTCCCGCGGATTCTCCGCGAGCATGTGCTGAAAAGTTCCAAAAGAGAGCGTGCGTTGAGCCTCCGAACTCAATAGCGCGTAGGCCTCCTGTGCGTTTCCTGAAGCCAGGGCCGAGGAATAGGCGCTGAGCACTTGTTGAGGGTCTTTTGGCTGTGAAGGGGCACCGCACGCCCAACTCAGGGCAGCGATCAACAGGCTGAGCGCCAACGACGGACCCACATTGCACGACACCCCAAACCCTTATCACAGACACCCCCGCTGGGCGAGATTCCGAAACGTCGCTGGACGTCTGGGTCGGTCGTATTACTGTGGTGGTATGGCCACTTCCAAGCGAGGCGCTGTCGAGAGAGTAGCGATCTTGCCGCTTCGCAACTCGGTTTTGTTTCCGATGTCCGTCGTGCCCATCAACGTGGGGCGGCCGAGGAGCGTTCATTTGGTTGAAGAGCTGAATGGCGAGGAGGGGCTGATGGTGGGTGTCCTCACCCAGCGGAACGCCGAAGTTCGCGAACCGACGTTTGAGGACCTCTACGAAATCGGAACGCTCGCGCGGGTGGTGAAAGTGGTTCGGATCGGCGCTGATAACTACAGCGTTGTGTTAAATGGCGTGGGGCGTTTTCGCTTGCTGAAAGAGCACGGTCTGGAGCCTTACATGCAGGCAGACATTGAACGCATCGTGGAGCCTGCTCCAGGCGACGACGTCGCGGAAATGGTGGAGCGCCTCCGCAAGGGAACACGCGCCATCCTTGCGTTATTGCCCGATCTGCCGAAGGAAACGGCCAGTATCCTGGATAACGTTAAAGAGCCCGGAGCGCTCGCAGATCTGATCGCGTCGAATTTTCCAGAAGATCAGGCCAATATCAGCACTCGTCAGAAGGTGCTGGAAGCGTTGGCGGTCGGGGAGCGGCTGCAATTAGTGCTGCACATGGTGGAACGACAGCTCGAGATACTGCGAGCCAAAGCTCTGCTTTCGTCGGTTGTTACCGAGGACATGGGCCGTTCCCAACGGGACTACGTGCTCCGCCAGCAGATCAAGACCATCCGAGAGGAGCTGGGCGAGAGCGCTGAAGACGACGAAATTGAACAGCTGCGCGATCGTGTGGCGCGCGCTGAGATGCCCCCGGAAGCCGATCAGGCCGCGCGGCGCCAGCTGGGGCGCCTCTCGCATATGCAGCCACAATCCTCGGAGTTTCAGGTGTCTCGCGGCTATGTGGAATGGTTGGCGGATCTGCCCTGGAATCGTCGAACTCCGGATACGTTGGACGTGAAGAACGTGCGTCGCTGCCTGGACGAAGATCATTATGGCTTAGAGCTCGTCAAGAAACGCATCGTTGAGTTTACCGCCGTACGCCAGCTGCGTCGCGATCAGCGCGGCCCCATCCTGCTGTTTGTGGGTCCGCCAGGCGTCGGGAAAACCTCGCTCGGTAAATCGATAGCCCGCGCGATGGGGCGGCGTTACGGGCGCATCGCGCTCGGTGGCGTGCGTGATGAGGCAGAAATCCGTGGCCATCGCCGCACGTATGTGGGTGCGCTGCCGGGCCGCATCATCGGTGCACTGAAGAAGGCTGGCGTAAAGAATCCAGTCTTGGTGCTGGATGAAGTCGACAAGATGGGCGCCGATATGCGCGGAGATCCAGGATCAGCGCTGCTGGAAGTTCTAGATCCCGAGCAGAACAACACGTTCGTCGACAATTTCATCGACGTGCCCTTCGACCTTTCTGAGGTGATGTTTTTGGCCACCGCCAACTACCGATATGCGATCCCGGCGGCGCTCCTCGATCGCATGGAAATTATCGAGGTCCCGGGCTACACGCGCGCCGAAAAACAGCGCATCGCCACCCAATTCTTGATCCCGAAGCAGTTGAAGGAACACGCCCTGGACAAGAGCCAACTCGATTTTCAGGAGGATGGGCTGGAGGCGATCATCGACCACTACACCCGCGAGGCAGGCGTACGCGGGCTTGAGCGAGAGATCGCGGCCGTGTGTCGCCATGTCGCCGTCCAAATGGCCGAGGGCAAAGAGGTGGTAGGCCTGGTGGTAGATCCGGGCAAGCTTTCCGAATTTTTAGGCACGCCACGTTACCACCAAGAAACCGTGGAGCGAGCACCTAAGCCGGGCGTGGTCGTCACGCTCGGGATCTCGGATGTGGGGGGAGAGCTTTTGTTGATCGAGGTCAACAAGATGCCCGGGAAGGGTGAAATTCGCGTGAGTGGCAGCATGTCCACCGTGATGAATGAATCTGCGCTTACAGCATTCTCATTGGTTCGGGCCCGCGCGGAGCGGCTGCATTTGGAGCACGATTTCGTAAGGTCGATCGATCTCCATCTGCATATCCCGCGTGGAGGCGCCGTACGCGATGGGGCTGGGGCCGGCGTGGCCATGTTTGTGGCGGTGGTATCCTTGCTGCTCAGCGTGCCCGTGCGAGAGGATATCTGTCTTTTGGGAGAGCTGACGTTGCGCGGGAGTATCCTGCCTGTTGAAGGCGTCAAGGCGAAGCTTTTGGCAGCGCATCGCGCCGAATTGCGCGAGGTGGTGTTGCCAGCAAGAAATGAAGCTGACCTTGAAGAAGTTCCCGATGAAATAAAGCGGGACCTCGTGATTCATCTTGTGAGCCGTATCGATGAAGTATTGCCTCTGGTGTTTGGGCCGATTTCAGGCGAGGGCTCGCGGCGCGGCTCGGTTCTGCCCGCCCAGGGTGAAGCGCTTCTTTAAAGCTAGGATAGCGTCCGAGTTGGCGAGTGAAGGTTAGTATTTTAGCTCAACGGTCGAGTCAGTTTGCGCTGCTTGTTACTGCCTTAACACTCACAGCTTTCGGCTTCCTACCGCTGTTTTCTGGGCTGTCCTACGAAGCGGCGCTGGTGGCCGGGCTCATCGTGCCGAGCGTGGTGGCGGTGGCGACGGCAAGTGCCGTGTTTCCGGCCGGCACTCTGCCGCTCAGGCGGCTCGCGTTTGGCATGAAGACGGGCGTGGCCCACGCACTCTTGGCACTCTCGATCAGTGTGCTGCACGGCCTACGGGTTCAGATTTGTGATCCCGTGGCCGGCCTCACGGGGTTTATCTTGGGGCCGGGCGTTGGCAGCCTGATGGCTGGGGCGTGGGGAGCCGTTGTTAATCTGATACTTGATCGGCTCTTCATTGGCCGTGGCCGAAAGGTGCCGCGTTGGGCGAAAAGCTTGGCGTTCCTAGGTCCCCTTGCGACCGCGCTGTTCAGTGTTTGGCGTTTCTACAGCTCACCGATGGTCTTTGCGTATGACCCGTTTGTGGGGTATTTCGCGGGCCCCCTCTACGATACCGTCCTGCGTTCGGGGGAGCCTCTGCTCTGGTATCGCGTTGGCTCAGGGCTCACCTTGCTTTCAATCACTGGGGGCTTCGCGGTCCTCACGTGCGGCGAGGACGGGCGGTTGCGCGCTCATCTGCGATCACGTGTTTGGCAGTTTTCGCTGGCACTGGGCGCTGCAGCTTCCAGCGCTCTGCTCGTGGCCATGGGCCCAGAGCTGGGGCATTTCAGCACCGCGGCAAGCATTCGCGAAACACTAGGTAGAAGTCTGACCACGCGGCGTTGTGAGGTGGTTTATTCGCGGGGAGTTCAGCAAAACGCCGCTCAATTGCTGGGCAAAGAATGTGACGCCCACGTCGCCCAGGTCGAGAGCTATTTTGAAACGCATGGCCCGGCTCAGATCACCGTTTTCCTGTTCGCCTCGGCAGACGAAAAGGGCGCCCTCATGGGAGCCGCGCACACGTTCATCGCCAAACCGTGGCGCCAGGAGATCTACATTCAACAGGCAGGCTATCCACACCCGGTCTTAGGTCATGAGCTGGCCCACGTCATTGCCGGCAGCTTTGGTCAAGGCCCGTTCGCTGTCGCCGGGGCGTTCGGTGGCTGGTTGCCGGATCCGGGACGTATTGAGGGTTTCGCGGTTGCTGCGTCGCCTCGTGAAGATGATGAGTTGACGCTTCAAGAATGGGCGCAGGCCATGCAAAAGCTTGAGCTCTTGCCAGCGCTTGAGAGCGTCTTTCGACTGGGCTTTTTGGGGCAGAATGCGACTGCGGCCTACACGGTGGCTGGCAGCTTCGTGGAATGGTTGCATGGCCGTTTCGGCGCCAAGAAGCTCCGTGAATGGTACGGCGGAGCTGCGCCACTGGCGGTGTTCGGGAGTGATCTTCGAGGACTGGAAGTGGAGTGGCACCACTCTCTTTTGAAGCACACGGTGAGTGAGCAGGCGTTGAAGACCGCGCGTGTTCGCTTCGACCAGCCGAGCATTTTCGGTCGGATCTGCCCGCATGTGATCGACGAATTATTTGACGCCGCAGGCCTGGCGATCAATGGCGGCGACGCCAATCAGGCTGAATCAGCCTACGGGCGGATCTTGAAACTCGACAACAGAAATCTCCAAGCGCGCTTTGGGCTTGGAGTGTGCGCCGATCGTCGAGGCGATTCGGCGTTGGCACTGAAGCGTTATTCTGAGATTGCCAATGACCAGGCCTTGCACTGGGCAGAACGCCTGTCGGCCCAGGAGGCGCGAGCGGATATCTTGCTCCGGGGCGGAAAGTTGGGGGAGGCTCGCGATCTCTATGCAGAGATTGCGGGAGCTTTCGTGGATGAGGATCGCTTGCGTTTGTTGGAGGTCAAGGCTGCGGCTGAGCTTGGGATTGCCCAGGAGGCGATGGTGAATTTGCTGGTCGGCGCGGGAGAGCGGGGCGCTTCGTGGGATGTTGCCGCCGTCCAATTGGGGCAATGGTTCGAAAAGGCCCCGAGCGACGGTCTACCAGCATTTTTACTCGGCAAGAATCTGTATCATCGCGGTTATCGGGAAGAAGCGGCGGCCTACTTGGATCAGGCCTTGAGCCGCGAGATCAAGCTGCCCCGAGTCAAGAAGGAAGCTCTGCGCGTGCGGTTGTTCATCGCTTGCGCGAAGGGAGATATGCCGCGAGCACGCGCGCTATACGCGGAGTTGCTCGCAAGGAACGACCTGACATCGGCTCAACGTGAATCGCTATCACGCTTCGCGACTCGCTCCGGGGTGATTCCTTGAGGTTCCGCAGCATTGGCAGCCGCGCGGCCTGGTTGATGCTCATGAATGCGTGTTCTCAGCAGTCAGCTCCGAGTGCCGAGGCCAGTCGGGCAGCACCGAGCCCCCATTCCACTCCAGCGCAACCCAAACAAAAAATTGAATCGCGTCCTGTTGCACCCGCGAGTGCACCGGAGTGCCCTGTCGGAATGGTACGAATCCCTGGAGGTACGTTTTGGATGGGTTCGGAACGCGGAAAGTTTGCGGATGACGAGCAGCCCAGGTTTCAGACCAAGATCGCTAGTTTCTGCATAAATCTTACAGAAGTTACGGTTGCCTCGTATCTAACCTGTGTCGACCGTGGCCAGTGTGAACCTCCGCATTCATCCCAGCCGAACTGCAATGTTCGCAACGGCAAGGCTCGGGCCGGGCGCGACAATCACCCGATCAATTGCGTCGATTTTCAGCACGCCTCGACCTTCTGCCAGGCATCAGCAGGCAGGCTCCCGAGCGAGGCAGAATGGGAGTACGCGGTGCGCGGTGGAGCAGCTGCGCTCACGTATCCTTGGGGGGAAGGTTCCCCGGATGGGCGCGCGTGCTGGAAGCATGCCGGAACGTGCGGTGTGGGCTCATTCCCGGCGTTCGCGTTTGGCCTGTACGACATGAGCGGCAATGTTTGGGAGTGGGTAGGGGACTGGTACGGGCCGTATCCTTGGCCGGCTTTGTACGGTTTCAGTCGAGTTTACCGCGGTGGCGGCTTTAGCCGACGCTTTGAGAAGTGGATGCACACGCGCTTGCGCAATCGCGATGTGCCTGGGTATTGGGGATCGCATCTGGGCTTTCGCTGCGCGCAAGCGATCGTCCACGAGAGCTGCCCGTTCGGAGCCGGTCAAGAATCCGGTCGATGCCGCGCGGGTGTGTTGGCGGTGGACTGCACCAGCGGGAAAAGCTGGAACGGCGCGCGCTGCGCCCGGGCCAATGAGCCGAAGTGTCGTTCAGGATTCAACGAGCAACCCGGTTTTGGTTGCGTCTTGCCCGCTGCGCAAGCGGTCCCACCCACTGATCTGAGTGCCAAGGAAATTTCCAGGAAACGCACACCTGCCTTCGATGCGGACTGCGTCCGATATAAGCATGGCTTGCCGGTTGCCTACGAGTACGTTGGCGGCACGCACGCCGCGCGAAATCTTGTCAGCAGCCGCGCTGGATGCAAGAACCGTGATGTTGGTAACGGTTGGAATTCCACATGCTGCCCTCAACTCTGATATCTCGCCTAGCGGCGGCTGCGCTCTTCGCACAATTCGGCTGCGCGAGGGCGATGACGGTGGAGCCAAACATACCGCCCGCGGCTCCTCCCGTTTCTCGGATTGCCTCTCAAGCCAGACTGCCCATTGTCGAGCGGAAGATGGCGCTCGGGCCAGAGGTTCTCAAGCGCGACATTGCGCCGAGTTCGTTCGAATCCGCAAACGGTTGGCAGCCTCCGACGGCGCAACCGCGCCGCGTGGAGCTTGTGCCTGTTGGCGAGCCCGGCGATCTTCGCGAGCTTCGGTTGCCGGCGGGCACGCTCGTCTATCACTTTGGTGACTCCTTCGCGGGGGCGCTCGGACCACCACTCAATCACGAGCTCGCAAAGTCCCAGGTGCGCGGGATCTTGCACTACGAGACGTCCAGTTACATCACGACCTGGGCATCTCGCGATATCGAACGTCTCGTCGCAAACGCCAATCCTGACCTGGTGATCATCACGCTCGGGGCGAACGAAATTGAGCTCACGAACCCAGCGCAGCGCGCCCCCGCTATTCGGCGACTGGTTGCCCAACTCCGTGGGCGCCCCTGCGTTTGGATTGCACCACCGCTTTGGGAGCAGGATTCGGGGTTGCTTTCGGTGGTTCAGGATAACTGCGCACCGTGTGCGTACCTGGACAGCACCGCACAAGTCACGGATCTGCCCAGAAAGAAAGACGGCATCCACCCCTCAAAGCCAGGCCAAGAGGCGTGGGCGAAGGTTGTCGCGGAGTGGTTAGCCCAACACCGTTCACCGACTCCGGGCAGGCCCTGGAATCTGCTTTCCGAATACTAAGCCAAGGCTCGGGGCTCATTCCCCGAGAAACTTTGGTGACCCCAACGAGACTTGAACTCGTGTTACCGGCGTGAGAGGCCAGTGTCCTAACCGCTAGACGATGGGGCCGATGGTTACTTGCTGGGGGACTAGGATTCGAACCTAGATAGCAAGAATCAGAATCTTGCGTCCTGCCGTTAGACGATCCCCCAAGATCTTGAAAAAGCCTGTTTCAATTGCCAAACCTTTCAAACTCTGCCGCTGCTGTGAGCCCTCAAGCGCTTGCCCGCTAAGTTAGGGGTCGCCGAAGCGGGGCCGGGTACCTATCTCCCTTTACTGTTTTTTGCAAGTTGAATGGTCGCCTTTTTAGGAGCATCGCTCTGATGAGGCGAGCCCCCAACGGGATTCCTCGGTTCCTCGTCCGTCGGGGCTTGACTCGTGAGGCTGGCGGCTTAACTTGCGCGCGGCTTTCCTGGACTCGGAGCCTGGCTGCGGAACGTTTTGACCGCGGCAAGCCAAGGACCGTCCTACCACCCATTCGGAGAAGTTTAATGACCAAAGAACTCACGTTTAGCCGATCTGCCCGTCGCACCATGCAGGAAGGCGTCAATGCCCTGGCTGATGCCGTGAAGGTGACGCTCGGGCCACGCGGTCGCAATGTCGCGCTACAGAGGAGTTGGGGCCAACCCGTGATCACGAAGGACGGCGTGACGGTAGCTCAGGACATTGAGTTCAGCGGCAAGCTTCAGAACTTGGGCGCTTCTCTGGTGAAGGAAGTTGCCGAGAAGACCAACGACAAAACCGGCGACGGCACGACCACCGCAACCGTCTTGGCACAAGCCATCATCAACGCAGGTGTGAAGCTGCTCGAGGCGGGTGTGGCACCGATGCCTCTCAAACGCGGCATTGATCGCGCCGTCGGAGCAGTGATTGAGGATCTCAAGAAGCAGGCCAAAGTGCCCAATACCAAAGAGGAGCAGCGGCGTGTGGCGCTCGTCAGCTCCAATTGGGACGACGAGATTGGCGATAACATCGCGGATGCGATGGCGAAGGTTGGCAAAGACGGGCTCATCACCATTGACGAAGCTCGCACCACCGAGAGCAGCATGGAGATCGTCGAAGGGCTCAAATTCGACCGAGGTTATATCTCTCCCTATCTGATCACCAATCAGGAAAAGCTGACTGTCGAGCTTCAGGATGTTTTGATCCTGATCCACGAAAAGAAGCTCACGGCGCTCGCAGACGTGGTGCCTCTCCTGGAGCTTGCTTCCCAGCAAGGCAAGGCCGTTTTGGTGATCGCCGAAGATATCGAGGGCGAAGCACTAGCCGCGATTACGCTCAATAAGCTGAAGGGCGTAGTCCGTGCGGCGGCCACGAAAGCCCCAGGGTTTGGCGACCGTCGCAAGGAAATTCTGCGCGACATCGCAGCGGTGACTGGCGCGAGCCCCTTCATGGAGGGTGACGGGCGCAAGTTGGGCGAGGATCTTAAGCTTGAAGATCTCGGCCGTTGCGACAAGATCGTGATGGACAAGGAAAACACCACGATCGTTGGCGGAAAAGGCACTAAAGAAGCAATCCAAGGTCGGATCCGCCTGATCAATCTCGAGACCGAGGCGACCAACAGCGACTACGACAAGATGAAGTTGAAAGAGCGCCTCGCCAAGCTGGCTGGTGGCGTCGCAGTCATCTCGGTCGGCGGAAACTCCGACATCGAATTACGCGAAAAGAAAATGCGGTACGAAGATGCGCTGGCAGCCACCCAGGCAGCCGTTGAAGAAGGCTATGCAGCCGGTGGTGGCGTGGCGCTGATCCGAGCGAGTGCGGCAATTGATAAACTCACGGGCCTTTCGGAAGAGGAAAGATTCGGGGCGAACCTACTGAAAGAAGCCTGCTCTGTTCCGTTGCAACAGATCGCGAACAACGCCGGTGAGGAAGGCCTGGTAGTAGTCGATAAGGTTCGGAACGGTCAGGGCGCTTATGGTTTCAATGCTCGCACCGGGCAGTACGAAGATCTGATTGAGTCGGGCGTGATCGATCCGGTAAAAGTTATTCGTCTAGCCCTGAGCAATGCCGCAAGCGTCGCCGGCCTGATGCTCACGACTGAGTGTGTTGTTTCGAATAAGCCTGTGGCGGCTTCTGCAGCCCCCGCGCCAGGTGGTGGTGGTGGCGGTGGAATGGGCGGAATGGGCGGAATGGGCGGAATGGGCGGAATGGGCGGAATGGGCGGCGGCCACGACGACTACGATATGTAAGTTGCCGCATTCGCCAGGTCTACAAACTGGGGTTGTGGGCCTGGCGGCTCTACGTATCATGTCGCTAACGGTTTAGGGGCGGCTGCGTCCTGGCGTTCTTTGTTAAAAATGGAGCTTCGGGTTGTTGGATGTCATGGTGGCGAGACGCCCAAGCACCGCACGTCTGCCTTCATTTTAGACGAGGAGCTGGCGATCGACGCTGGCTCGCTCACGAGCGGTCTTGAGCTCGAGGGTCAATTCAAGTTGCGCGCCGTCGTGGTGAGCCACGCGCACCTGGACCACATCAGAGATCTGGCGACAATTTCAGACAATCGTTGTCAGGCCGGCTGCGAGCCCCTCGTTGTTGCGGGCACCAAGGGCACACTTCGCGTGCTGAAACGGCACTTTTTCAACAACCTGCTTTGGCCAGATTTTTCACAAATCCCGAGCCTTCGGCGACCAACGATTGCCTACTTGGAACTCAAGCCCGAGAAATGGACCCAGGTTGCCGGCTATAGTGTGAAGCCGATCTTAGTGGATCACACGATCGAATCGGCTGGGTTTATCATACGCGGCGCTGATTCATCGATAGCCTATAGCGGCGACACTGGCCCCACCGATAGAATCTGGACGGCATTGCGTGAAGAGCCAAACTTGAAGGCACTGCTGATGGAGGTGAGCTTCCCAAACCGGCAGCAGAAGTTGGCGACCGTAAGTGGCCACCACACGCCACGAACTCTGCTGGCAGATCTCAAAAAATTCGGAAAACCCAAGGATTTGCCCACACTTCTTTATCATATTAAGCCCGTATTCCAGAGCGAAGTGGAAACTGAGTGCGCCAAGCTTGCGGGCGTGAATCTGACGGTGCTGGGGCTCAACGATCAATTCGTGCTGTAGCAGTTTGCGGCGGGGACTCGGTCAGCTGGTAGCGGGCCCATCGCGGCTTGCCATCGCGTTTCCGGGGCTAATTCGTATCGAAATATGCCCAAAGGGGCATCTCCAACCTTGAGCTCGCCGCGCAAACCTTCAAACACGCGGCCGCCCAAAAGGTCAGCGGACGAGGAATTTAGCCGACAACAAAGACTATTAAGGATCGCGAACCGTGTGCTCCTATGACCAAGCTTTGCTCGATATCTGCGGTCTTTGAGGGCCCCGAAATAAATACGCCAAATTCTGCCGCGCCGAGTTCAAGCTGGGCATACGCCTCGTGCAGGTTGCTCACCAGCGTGGAGCGATTGATGACTAAGCAGAGATGTTGAGTGATGAATAACAGAGCGCGCGTCGGAACATCCGTTTCGCGCACCCAAACGGCAGCATTTTCAGCGACCGCCAAACGCCCTGGCGCCACCGCAAAATCGACAGTCTCGAGCTCGTGCGGATCCGCCACCTTTAGAAGATCCAGGTTGGGCTCTCCAATTCCTGGAACCAGGGAGCAAATCAGCTTCGCGTTCCGATACGCGGGTTCACTTTGAAGCAGTCGCTGGGCCTCTGCGTGCGAAGCCACCGAGATCGCCTTGCCGCCAACCGTTGCCAGCACTTCTGCAAACTTTGCTAACGGATCGGGGTACGTGCAAAAAGCCTCGTCGAGCGCGGGCAGGGGAGCTGGTGAGGGGACGCTTGGGCGAGCGCGAAGCGCCGTGAGTATGCTGGACCGGCTGCTCATCTTGGGGGCTTTCTATTGCGGTAGAGTGCGCGAAAGCTCTGCGCTGGAAGTGGCGGTAGATCACGCTGACGGCCCCAGCCATTCAGTCGATTATTGACCCAGCGCTTCGGTAGTAGGCGTCCAAAACCTCGACCCAACGCGCCCAAGAATGCGTAAAGGCGTGGCCGTTGAAAGACGAAACTGGCGAGGGTCATGCTCAGCTGTTTCAGCCTGGGCAAATAGCCCTTCAGAGTCACTTCATTCCGCATCAGCAACAGCTGTTCATGCAGGTTGATCTTCACCGGGCACACATCTGTGCAGGAACCACATAGGCTGCAGGCGTAGGGAAGGCTTTGAAACGCCTGTGGGTCGCGGGCTGGGGCCAAAATGGAGCCGATCGGTCCCGGCACGGTAGTGCCATAGCTGTGGCCACCGCTCCGCCGATACACCGGACAGGTGTTCATGCAGGCGCCGCAACGAATACAATGCAGTGAGCTTTTGAACTCGGGGCTTTGGCTGATGCCACTTCGGCCGTTGTCCAGCAAGATGATGTGAAGCTTGCCTTGTGGGCGAGGTCCGAAGAAATGGGAAGAATAGGTGGTGATAGGCTGTCCGGTCGCCGAACGAGCCAATAGTCGCAAGAAAACCGCCAAATCCCGAGTGCGCGGCAGTAGCTTTTCGATACCCATACACGCGATGTGGATCTTGGGCAGCGCCGTCCCGAGATCGGCGTTGCCCTCATTCGTACACACCACAAAGGCTCCCGTCTCAGCGATCGCGAAATTGACGCCCGTGATCCCCACGTCAGCTTCCATGAACTTTGTTCGCAGGTGACCCCGTGCAGCCTCGGTGAGATATTGAGGATCCGAGGCACCGGCTTCCGTGCCGAGATGTTGGTGAAAGGTGTCCCCAACCTCCTCTTTCCTGATGTGGATGGCCGGCAGCACGATGTGGCTGGGCGCTTCATTGCGGAACTGCACAATTCGTTCGCCCAGATCAGTATCGACGACATCGTACCCACGTGCTTCGAGAAAAGGATTGAGGTGGCACTCCTCTGTGAGCATGCTCTTACTTTTAACAACCCGCTTGGCGCCCGCCGCCTCGAGAATTCCGAGCACGATTGCATTGTGTTCAGCCGCATCCTTGGCCCAGTGCACCTCAGCGCCGAGCGCCCGCGCCTTGGCTTCAAACGCCTCCAAATACTCCGGAAGCTGAATCAGTGTGTGCGTTTTGATCTGCGAGGCGAGCTCACGCAGGCGCTCCCATTCAGGCACACTGGCGGCCGCCTTATCGCGCTTCTGGCGCACAAACCACAACGCCTTGTCGTGCCAATGCATGCGTTCATCGTTCGCGACGAACAACTCCGCGCGCGTGGAGTGAGCCTTACTCGGCGCCAACACCACCAACCGTGTGCTCATACGCCTCCACTCACTGGGGTTCGCCCCGCGAGGATCTGCGCTACATGCAGCACCGCAATAGGCTTCTTTTGTCTGCGAATCAGGCCTTCCAGGTGCATCAGGCACGACATATCACCGGCGGTCAGTACTTGACTCTGCGCTTGCTCGTGGTCGGCAACTCGATCGTTACCCATCGCGCAAGAAATGGCCTCCTCAGCCACAGCAAAAGTGCCACCAAAACCGCAGCACTCATCTGGCCTCGACAGTTCGGTGAACTCGATTCCGGTCATGCGTTCCAGCACTCGCCTTGTCTTATTGAAGTTCTCTAGCATTCGTTCGCTCGAGCGGCCAATGCGCAATTCACGTAAACCGTGACAGCTTTGGTGAAGGCCGACGCGATAAGCAAATGGCCTCACGGGCAACTTTTCGACACCGATCACGTCCACCAGGAACTCACTTAGATCGAGTACGCGTGGAGCCAAGCTCTTATAACTCGGGTCGTCGTGCAGAAGCTCCGCATAGTGCGAACGGACCATGGCGACGCAGCTCCCAGACGGCGCCACTACGTACTCGAACCCGGAAAACGTGGCGACGAAGCGCCGCGCTAGGGGCACGGCATCGGAGAAGCATCCAGTGTTCGCCATCGGTTGCCCGCAACACGTCTGCGCTTCGGGATACACGACCTCACAGCCAACGCTCTCTAAGACTTCAAGCGTCGCTAACGCTACGTCAGGATAAAGCTGGTCGACATAACACGGCACAAACAAACCGACGCGCATAGCGACTCTCTTAGCCGTTCGTTGCGCTGGAGTCAGCCGAGCTAGCGACGCGCCCAGTGCGCTGTGGAAAGTTTACATAATCCATCTTATGCGAAGTACTCAAGACAGGTCCGAACGGCAAATGGCAGCCCATTCAGCTCGATACCCAGTGGGTCAGCATGACGCCGGTGCGAACGCACCTGGGCTGGGAATGGCGGCGCGCGCTTATGACTTGCGGCTCAAAACGGCGGCTGGAGATGCAGGCCGAGCAAAACCCCTGCGTTGGTCAGTGCGTAAACACGGCTGCCAAAGGCCGCAGGAGCTGCGTCGATGCCGCCAGAGAGATGCACGCCGTCGATGATGCTGCCGTCGATCGGCGAAAGTGCGAACAAGCCTGATTCTGAGCCGGCCAACAATAAGACGCCCTGAGTGGCCACGGGCTTGGAGGCTGCACCGTTGGGCAGATCCCGATGCCAGAGCATCGAACCGGTGAGCGGGTCGAGCGCCCAAAGGCCTGAAGTGCCACTACTGGCCAAAATTAGCGTCTTTTCTGCGATCGGGAGTGCGGAATGGTGTCCGCCTCGTGGAGCGTGTTCGGGCTCGTGCCACAGCGTGAGTTCAGTCACTCCGCGGGGCGCCGTGTTCGCCCAAAGCTGAATGCCCGTTTCAGCGTCGAGTGCGAAAACACCTGCAGAATAGCTAGCGACCAGCACGGCGGGGCCGGCTTCGGTGGTCGCAGCTAATGGCGTGGTGTCGACATCCAGATAGGTCGGAATATCTCCCAGCACTTGCTCAGCTTCAGCAGCGAGATCGACTGGGTTCCAGCTGGGGGCTCCTGTGGCTTCGTTGTAGCCCATGACGACGCCATCGCTGAAGCCTACGTAGACGCGCCCGTGGGCTACGAGTGGACCCGAATATCCGGCAACCTCCATCCCCATGGCTGGTGTCCTGTGTTGTGACCACAGCAACTTTCCGTTACTCGGATCGACCGCGAGCACGGTGTCGTTGGCGTTCACCACGATCAATCGCCCTTGGCTGAGAACCGGCGGCCGCTGGATCTCAGCATTCGTCATGAAGCGAAAACGGAGAGCTCCTGTGTCGGCGTCAACGGCGTACAAAGCCCCATCGTGCGAGCCAAAAAATACTACGTTTCTGGACTTATCGAAGAGCGGGGTAGACTTGACGGGGCCAGCCGTTTCGAAGCGCCAAAGCGTGTTGCCGTCGGCGGCGTTGAGCGCGTAGAGCCCGTGATCGCTAGAACCTAGAAACAACCGACGGCCATCGATGTCCAGCGCTGCTCTAGCGTGCTCGTGGGGCTCGCCTTGAGTCCGGCTTTTTGCTTTGAGATTCTTGGAGAAAACCAGGCTGAGCGAGCCGCTGGGGCGATATTTCCAAAGCGGAGTCTCCGGGTTCGCTCCCGTGCGACCTGCATCGCAAGCAAGGAGTGCGCAGAGGCTCAATCCGCCCGCCCAGAGCAACTGGTTCGAGGTGCGGGTCGTGCGCGTTTTACAGAGCCAAAGACTCATGGGGTCGGATCGCTCTTGTCCGGGTTTGGCCCGCGCGAGTTCTTGCCAAGCGCGTCGATCTGGGCCCGAAAACGCGCCATCTGTTCAGGGGTCATTCCGCCGGAGCCGGGTGCTTGAGCCTGGGTCGGATCGATCAAGGTGAGGAGCGCACGGACCGAAGATTCAAGTTCCGAAGGCGGCGCAAAGGCATCGGCACTGGGCTTATCTGCTTCGAGCTTCTTCAGTGCCTTTTCAAGCAGTGGCTTGGCTTTCTCGGTCTGCCCTTTCGCGTACAGCATCCGCGCTTGGTGGTACTGGGCAACTGGAACGAATCTGGAAACGCCCATGTTTTCGAGTTCGCGGAGCGGCTTGAGCGCGCCCTCGCTATCCGCGAGCCCTTCCTTGGCCTGGCTGATCCCGAGGAGCGCACGCGCCTTGAGGTCGGTGTCTTCGGCAGCGATGTCACTCGCTTTGACGGCGGCATAGAGCCGGGCGGCTTCGCCGAGCTTATGGGCGTTGAATGCGGCCACAGCCTGGCCCATTTCTGCCAAGACAGCGAAGCCTTGGTTCGCTGCTTGTGTTTTGGCAAGCTCGTACGCGCGCGCCACGGCCTTGCCGCGTTCAGCCTCGGTGCCAAAGCTAGGCTGTACGTCAGTCAGGCCCGTCATCTTGTCCGGCCCACGTTCGCCGGTGTCGCCAATTCGGCTGTTCTCAACCCTGAGCGCATTTGCCAGGACGTCCGATGCCGATTCCAGCTGCCCGTCCCGACGGTGGCTATAGAGATGCGTGCCAACCGCGGTAGCGATCCCTCCAAGCACCACCCACTGGAGTACATTGAAGTGCTTCTTGGTGAAGCCGATGGCTGCGTGGGTGCTGCGCGTCAGCGCGTCATCCACCATCTCAGTGGTGCCCAGGCCACTTGCTCTAGGAGAGCGAGAGCTTGTGGTCTGTCGCGAGGCATCGCGCGCTCGCGCCGCTTGCTCCCGGACCCGTTGATTGCGGTCGCGTATCTCCATTGCGGGGCGGACTTCGTCTTCCCCACCCCCGCCCTCTTGAGGATCTTCCACAACCTCGCCCTTAGAACGTCTCTCTGCACGCCTTGAGGTGGCACCCTGCCGCGAATCCTGTTCAGACACGGGCGCCTCTATACCCACCGCGAGCCCCCTTGCCTACCACCTCATTCTGCAGTTCTCGTGTGGCGTCATTCAGGTACGCCTGCTGCGCTCCAGGGGCGAGGCGGAGGTGGCGGAAGCTCATCGCTCAGGGGAACGAAGGCGAGCGCGTCTAACTCGACATTGGCCGCCGTGACCACGATGAAAACAGCGCTTCGGCCAGGTACGGCTCCAGAATCGGCACTGAGCTTGCCCTGGACTTGGACGAAGTCGGAGCCGCTGGGCACAGCGAGTTCAACGGTAGTCTTGTTGTCAAGAGTTGGTAGATTACGAGAGCTTACGAGTTTACCTTTACTGTTGTAGCTGAAGGTATTCTTGCCAGAGCTCACCCTCACCCAGCCCTGGCTTTCCCGCGCTCGCGCTCGAACTATCACGCGGACGCCCTGACCGTTGCCGCCGCCTGGGATGGTCACGTGCACGACCGCGCCCAGCTGGCTCTGGGTGCGCAGCCGGTCCAAGTCTCGCGACGTGGGCCCTCCGATATACTCCAGCGCTCGGCTCCGTGTTCCGATCCAAAGCCCGTTCGGCAGCGGGTCTGGAACGCCAAGAAAACGAACCAGTGGCCCCGCCACGCCCGGTCCCGTGTCCAGCGCGACCAAGGCTTCCCCGAGCGCGACCCGGGTATTCTGGTAGCGTTCTTCTGAGAAAGCGCTGAGGAGCGGTCCCACCGCGGCCTTTTCCCCGATTGCGGTCAGCGTACGCGCGATCTCAGCCCGGAGCCGCACGTCCCCAAGCGAGCGGGTCAACGGATACACCGCTTCTTTGGCGCGTATCCGCGCCAGCGCCTTCAGTATCAGACGCGAGCGGTCAAAATCACGCGACTCCGAATCTAGCCACCAGGCGATCAGCTCGGCCTGGCCCGCAGGATTCCCATCCTCTGCCAGCGCCAGCGCGCTCACGCGACGCCACTTTGGGTCCCGATCTTGAAGGAGTTCAAAGGTGAGCGGCGCCCCTTCCCCAAGCCGAGTGAGTGCCACGGCAGCCCACCTTTTCACGCTTTCGTTCTCATCCCGGCGCAGCGCCAAGCGGAGCGCCGGTGCTGTTTCCGCGCGGCGCAATTCGAAAAGTTGCTCAGCCGCTTTGGCGCGGATCCCCGAATCCGCGTCGTCCAGAAGGCCGGCCAGATCGAGCGCGACATCGCCGTCGCCCGCCATGGCGCGCAGGATCGGCGGAGGCCATCCTTTCCCTTCTGCGTGCAGCCCTTGCTGTTCGAATCTCCCGTGAGATTCAGCGAGAGCCGTTAGCCTGGACCGCATGGCAATGAAGCGCTGGGTCTCGTTTCGAGAGATGTCGTGAAGCTGTGCGCTGTCTGTCTTCAGATCGTAAAGCGCGCAGGCGCCCACACGTCGCGCACAAATCAGCCGAAGCGTGCCTTCGGCCAGCAAGGTTTGTTCATCGGTTTCGGCCAGGGCCAGGCCTGCGTCGGTTGGGGTTGCTGGGCGAGAAAGCAGGCTTGCGAAGCTGCGGCCACGGATACGCGGGGCCACGGGAATGCGTTGAAGGTCCAAGAATGTAGGCAAAAGGTCGATCGTTTGGACGGGGGCGGAGATTCTTGCAGGGCCCCGGGCGCGCGGATGCTCAGGGATTTGCACGACCAAGGGAACGCGCACCTGCTCTTCGTAAACGGTCGTTCCGTGGTAGCGGCCGCCGTGCTCTCCGAATTCCTCGCCGTGGTCGGCCGTAATAACCACGATCGTGTTGGGGTCGCGCCTACGCACGAGTTGAACGAGTTTTCCGATCGTGGCGTCCGCGGCGGCGATTTCAGAGTCGTAGCGGTCGAGATCCCGTTCACCGAAGGGGTGCTCGGGGTGAGCTTCATAGGGCTCGTGAGGTCCGAATAGATGAACCCAGACGAACACCGGCGCATTGGGCTCCAGGTGCTTGAGATAATCGCTCACCTGCCCCACTCGCTTATCGCCCTCAGCGAATTCCTCCTTACGATACTCAAACCCGAGCGCTTTTTGCTGAAAGCCTGAAAACCGGGCACCATCAATGAAGAAAATGGCAGGCGGGTAGAATGCGGCTGTCTTGTAGCCATAGGTGCGAAAGATTTCGGCCCAGGTGGCGGAGTCCCCACCGCGTCCTTGCAGCAACAAGGGCCGCATGTATTTCCCCGTCATGAGCGAAGTCACCGAGTAGCTGGTGTGGGGCGTTGGACAGTACGCGTAGTCAAACACCGTTCCGGTGCGAGCAAGCTCATCAATGTTCGGAGTGGTGGGGCGTGGGTAGCCGTAGGCGCCCACATGGTCGGCACGAAGCGCGTCCACACTGACCAAGAGCAGACTTCGGCCGCGTAAGTCCAACGCCGTATCCGTCGCCCGACCCACCTCGGGCAAAGAGCAGGCCGCGTCGTCGGGTGGACAGACTTCAAGCGCCAGCGGCGGAGCTAACAGGCTTGCGAGACTCACCGCGTAGCGCGCAGACGGCGCCGATTCAAACAGTGTCAGCCGGAAATTGTCAAAATGGCTCAAGCGTTCCGCGCTCGGCTTCAGAGCCAGGGCGCAGCCCAGGATTACCAACGGGACGGCTACTGCGGCTCGGGAACGACGAGCCAAGCGGGAAGCCTCGAATTTGCCCAGAAAAGGCACGCCCGCGATCAACAGAAAGGCCAACGTGCTGAGACACTGGTGAAACGCTGGGTAGAGCCTCACCAACCAAAGCTGGTTAACGACTTCTAGCAGCACGGCGCACACGACCAACGAAACCTGAAGCGCCCTGGAGCCCAGCCGCCGCGCTCGGTTCAGGCGTGGGCCCAACAACCAGACCGGAAGCGCCGCACCTAGCCCAATCACCGCGGCGAACCCTCCACGCAACGCGATGCTCTCCAGATGGCGCCCACCTCCAACGCCCCAAGCAAAGCCGGCAATCAGAACGCCCAAGCCAAGCGCCGCCAGGCCTTGGGTGTGTCGTTGGTCGTGAGTGGCGAGTGCCCAGAACGCGGCGCCCAGCAAGCCCACTGCCGAAGCGGCGAGCAAGAGTGTTGGAAGCAGCCACAGCACTCCGGATTGAACCTCCCAGAAACCCGTGAGGCGTGCGCGGTTGAGCGCAAGTACTACCAAGAGCTCGGAAAGACTAAACCCCCAGGCCCAGAACACAGCGAGCACTGCCCGCCGAACCCCAGTACCGGCAGAGCTCACGGCTACTTGTACTCGATGCTCACAATTTCGTAGGTGCGCTTGCCGCCGGGGAGCGTCACCGAAATCTCGTCGCCAACTTCCCGACTGATCATTGCGCGGGCGAGCGGTGCTGAAATCGAGATCGTACCTTCATCAATGTTGGCCTCTTCGGCTCCGATGATTTGGTAGGTCACCTCTTCTTCAGTCGCAATGTTAAGCAGGCAGACGGTCGCCCCAAACTTAACTTTGGCTCCCATCAACGTCGTCGGGTCAATGACTTCAGCTCGCCCCAGTTTGTCTTCGATATCCTTGATTCGCGCCTCCACCATGCCTTGGCGTTCTTTTGCCGCATGATATTCGGCATTTTCCTTGATATCGCCATGCTCGCGGGCAACGCCGATCTCCTTTGAGATCTTGGGGCGTTCCTCTTTGAGCCGATGGAGCTCTTCCTTGAGTTTTTGGGCCCCTCGGGGTGTCATCGGGACGGTGTCCACTGCCATGGGGCGACTCAATACCTGAGTCGTGGGCCTAATCAAGCCCACGCCGTGCTTTCCCTTTGGCGCTGGGGGCCTTCAAGGGAGGAGGCCCTTGCACCTCCTTCGCAGATTCGATAGGCAGAGAGGCTCGAATGCGGCTCTATTGGCTTGTAACTCCCCTGTTCTTTTTGCCCGTGGCTTGCGCTGCAACTTCTGAGCGCCCCGAGACAGCCGCGGAATATCGCGAGAATTCTAAGCGCGCCTACGACGAAGCCATGGAGGACTATTTTGACCACGACTGGGAGCGCTTGGTGCCTCAGATGGAAGAGGTCGAGCGTCGCTACGCCAACAGTCGCTGGGGTCGGCTAGCAGCGCTGCGCATCGCTGACGCGGAATTTGAACAGCAAAAATATTTGGAGGCGAGCACGTCCTACAAGAGCTTTACCCACGCTCATCGCAATGATCCAGAAGTTGCCTATGCGCGATTTCGGGCTGCAAAATCGCTGTTTTTGTCGACTGGCGACAGCGCCTTACTCCCCCCGCTTGAGGAACGTGATTTGGCGCAAGTGCGAGACGCCAACAACGCCATTCTCGCGCATCTGGCTGATTTCCCGACTTCCAAATGGCTTCCTGAACTCCGCTACATGCTGGAAGTGACAGGCGGGGTACTGGCTCGCCACGAACTGTACGTGGCGCGATTTCATCTGACCGATGACCACTTTGAAGCCGCGGCTGCACGCGTTAAGTTCGCTCTTTCGACCCAAAAAGGCGCCGGGCTCGAGCCGGAAGCCTACGTTCTTTTGGCGGAAATCTACTTGAAGATGAAGAAGCCAGAAGAAGCGCGCTCGCTCCTGCACAAGGTGATCGCAGAATTCCCCGAGAGCGCGTTTGTGATCCCGGCTCAGCATTTTTTAACCCAACTCGGCAAAGGATCTGCTCCGAGCAGTGCCCCTCCCCACGCACCCTAGCTATCGCGAGCCCACATGACCCCCACCGCCTCCGGCAATCAACTCTCGCTTGTGGCACCGACGGTGCTGGTGGTCGACGACGAAAAGAACATCCGTCGGACCTTGGGAATGGTGTTGACCGGTGAAGGCTACCGCTGCCTAGAGGCTGAAAATGCCGAGCAAGCACTGGAGATCATCGCGAGCCCAGCAGAGCCCGTCAACCTCGCCATCATTGATCTCAAGCTGCCGGGAATGTCGGGTTTAGATGCGTTGGCTCGAATTCGCGCCGACGAGGCAACCCGCGATTTGCCGGTCATTGTGATCAGCGGGCACGCCACCGTTCACGATGCCGTGCATGCCATCAAGCTCGGCGCGACGGACTTCTTCGAGAAGCCACTCAATCGCGAACGCATTCTGGTGAGCGTCATCAATAGCCTGCGTGCCGCCCAGCTGAGCCGCACGGTGGCCGAAATGCGTGCCGAAATGGGCGCACGCTACGAAATGATCGGCACGAGTGCGCCGCTCCAGAAGCTCTTTCAAGATATCGATAAGGTGGCTCCTACTAAAGCTACGGTCCTGATTGTCGGAGAAAGCGGCACGGGCAAGGAGCTGATCAGTCGCGCGGTGCATCGGCTGAGTCCGCGCAGTGAGGCGTCGTTTGTGAAGGTCAATTGTGCCGCGATTCCACGAGAGCTGATCGAAAGCGCGCTGTTCGGGCACGAAAAAGGCGCCTTCACAGGAGCCCAAAATCGCACGCGAGGGGTTTTCGAACAGGCGCATGGCGGCACGCTTTTTCTGGATGAAATCGGGGATATGGATCTCTCGGCTCAAGCCAAGCTGCTCCGCGCGCTTCAAAATGGCGAAGTGGTGCGAGTGGGCTCCGAGCACGTGATTCACGTCGATGTGCGCGTGTTAGCCGCTACCAATCGCGATCTGGAAAAGCTCGTGGTTGCCGGGCGTTTTCGCGAAGATCTCTACTTTCGTTTGAATGTGTTTCCGCTCGCTGTGCCCGCCCTACGCGAACGGCGCCAAGATATCCGAGCCTTGGCCGAGGCATTTGTGTTCGCGTTTTGCCGCGAAAACGGCATTCCACCTAAGGCCATCGACGAGGCGGTGTTTGAGGTTTTGGCGCGGCGCTCCTGGCCGGGGAATGTCCGCGAACTCAAGAATGTGGTGGAGCGTGCGGCTATCTTGTCTGAAGCCCGCATCACCGTAGCGGATCTGCCTGAAGATCCGCATGCCAGTCCGTTCGACGATGACGAGACCGAAAGTTCACCACGGAGTCGTTTGCCTGACTCGGATCTTGCCGACGAGCGCCTCACCTTGCGTGAATATCGCGACGCGGCAGAGCGACAATATATCGTTAAAACGCTCCAAGAATTGGAGTGGAATATCTCGAAAGCGTCGACGCTCCTCGGCGTTGAACGCACGAATCTGCACAAGAAGATCCGCGGCTATGGGATCGTTCGCGGCGAGAGCTAAAGGCTTCGAAAGCTAAAGGCTTCCGGTTGAGCCGTAGCCCCCAACAGCACGCGCCGTATCTGTGAGATCTGTCGCCCATTCGAGCTGTGCTTGCGTGACCGGCGCAATTACCAGCTGAGCAATCCGTGCCAAAGGCTCAACCACAAACGGTGACTCGCCGTGATTAATCAGCACAATTCCCACCTCCCCGCGAAAATCCGCATCAATCGTGCCCGGCGCATTCACGATGCTGATCCCTGACTTCAGAGCGAGCCCAGAGCGCGGCCGCACCTGGCCCTCGTAGCCTTCTGGGATCTCGAATGCGAGCCCTGTCGGCACGAGTGCTCTCGCACCCGGCGAGAGCGTGATCGCAGCCGATAACGCGGCACACAAGTCTAACCCCGCAGCCGACGCTGTCTGATACGCCGGTAGCGGAACGGGCACTGAGCCCATGGCTTTTACTTTCAAACGCAGCATCCTTGCTCCCTATTTGGCATTTGCAACGGCCAGCTCGCGCTTGTTGCTGTGGCGCTCAAAAATCTCGCTCGCCATCTCTTTGAGCTTGGCGGCTTCTCGGAGAATCGCATCGTTCTGTTGGTAGTGCGTGGATTGAGTGACGTATTGAACAAATGCCGTATAACTTTTAGCAACTTCGAGTTCATTGCCGATCTCTTTGGCGATCGCGACCGAGCGCATGAAATAATCGACCGCTTTGGCCTCGTGCCCTCCGCCCCAAGCGCCCGCTCCGGTAACCTCTCCGAGCGTGCGCAGCGCCGCTGCCAGTCGAACTTTGCTGCGGAGTTGACCGAAGAGATCCACCGCGTGCTTGATGGCGTGGCGGGCCTTTAAGAGCTCTTTTTGTTGCAGATAGGTTTTGGCCAAACCGCGTTTGGCTTCCGCGAGGTGCAGCCGATCCCCGAGTTCGTCGCACAGCTCTTCTGCTTGCGTCAGAAAGCGCAGGGCTTCTTTGGGATTGCCAAGGCGGTGATGGGTCTCGCCAATGCGCGTGAGCACGCCGGCGATGCGGTTGTGCTCGCCAATATCTTGCGCTGCCTGGTACGCCTGATTGAAAAGCACGAGGGCCCGTTCGTGGTCAGCCTGATCGTGCGCGAGACGCCCGAGGTTATTCAAGCTCTCCACAACTCCCAGCGGATCCCCTACCTCACGCCGGATTTGAAGGGCTGCTTCCAGAGCCTCGGCAGCCTTTCGGGCTTCGCCGTGCTCCATCCAGACCAAGCCAATATTGTTCAGACTGAGGGCAATCGAACGCCGATCCCCAATTTCTTTGCGCATATCCAGGGCGGTCTTCATGTGTTTGAGCGCGGCGGTGTAGTCCCCGCGCACCCACAACAACATGCCGATGTCGTCATGGCTAGAGGCGACACCTCGCTTATCTTCCGCAGCTTCGAACAGCTTGAGACCTGTGTCTAAGTGCTCGCGGGCGTCGGCGAGCGCTCCGGTGTCACGGCACAAGCGCCCGATACGATTGTGGGCAGCGCCGCCTTTGGGTAACAGCGCAAACTGGTAAGCGAGCTTTAGCATCTCCCGGAAAGCAGCCAGGGCTTCATCCGTTTTGCCGAGCACGCGCAACATGTCCCCGTGATTGTGGAGGCCGTCGATGCGGCGTAGGCAATCGTCCGCGCCGAGGAGCGAAAGGCCCTTGGAATAATACTCATCAGCTTTCCGTGCAGCATAGTGGCCGCGCGCCAAGTCCCCCGCGTCGAGGTAAGCTAAGCCGGCGCGAGTGAAGGAGCCGGACTGTTCCAGGTGCTGCGCGAGCATGGCGCAATAGCTCTCCTGAGTCTTGACTTGGGGTTTTTGCGCCAACCAATCAGCGATCGTTTGATGGTATTTTTGGCTCGCCGAAGCGCTCGTCAGCGTGGCAATTTTCTGGCGCTCAAGGTTGTGCTTGAAGACGTATTCGATATCGCCCAAGAACGCCGAATCCTGCAGCTTTAGTACGTAATCGCGGCGCACGAGGTCGTCGAGTGCTCTGGCAATCGCGAGCGTGTCACGACGGTCGTCAGCTTGCCAGAATGCCGGCGTTGCGCGCTCCATTCGCTCAAGGGTCACCAACCCCCCCAGCCAGAACACACCGCCCATGGCAGCGGCATGCTCCAAGACTCGCCGGTCGATTGCAGACATCGCAGAAACGCGCAACGCCACCGCATCATCCACCGTGAGCGGCATGCGCACGCTAGCAAGCTTATCCAAATTGACCACCCAGCCGCTCGCGCCATCTTCGGCTCGCTGCAGCACCCCTGAATCATGAAAAATATTCACCATGCCGCGAAGCAGGCCAGGATTTCCGCCGGCTACCCCGACGCTGGCTTCGATCAGTGCTTCTGGTGGTCCGTCGGCACAGGGGCTCAAGAGCTGGCTGATGAGCTCGACACTCTCATCCTGGCCGAGAGGCGTTAACTCCAGGCGTTGGTGGCGTGAGCCACCGTATTGGGACCAATTCGGGTAGCGAGTGAGCAGTTCTGGGCGAGCCGTGCACAGCAGCAAAATGCCACCGCGCAGGTTCTCAAGCAGGTACATCAAGAGTTCGGCAGAATCGTCATCCGTATGGTGGATGTCTTCGAAGAGCAGGCAGATTGGGGAGATTTGCGCATCTTTTTCGAGGAAGCTACGAACCACCGCCCGCCGTAAAAATCGGGCTTGGGCCGGATCATCGGCAATCGCGCGCGTGAGGGGACTCTCCTCAAACTCAACGCCCATCAACTGGGCCAGCAAGAAACAGACATCCCCCACTTTCCGGTCCTCAAGCACCTCCGCGACCCGGGTTCGCATCGTACTGCGGATTTGTTCGGGATCCATGCCCTCGGTGATCTCAAAGCGTTCACGCAGTAGGCGCCCAAACATGCCGTATCCGAGCACCTGCGAGCGGGCTCGGCCGGAGAAAACGCGCAGTTTGGGGCCCGACTGAGCGCTCAGCCCCGCCAGAAAATCTTCGATCAGACGAGATTTCCCGATCCCTGCATTCCCAAGGAGCGTTGCCCCCTGAAATGCGCCTTCCTCAGATACGTGGGTGTACGCGTCGCCCAGCGTCTCAAGCTCTTGGGTCCGCCCCACGAGCTCGGCACGCAGCCTCAGCGAATCGGGCTGCCGATCCATAGCCGGCTAGTCTCCACCTGTTTGGCGCCCTGAACAAGGGCTGGCTTGGGGGCTAGGCCGGGCGCTTGAGCTCCGGCCGCGAGAAGGCTATGCGAAAGCGGCTGCCTCGCCTGCCTCGCCCGCCCCGCCTCGCCCCCGCCCTCGCCCTCGCCCTCGCCCCCGCCCCGCCCTCGCCCCCGCCCGCCCCCAATTCCTTTTTCGAGGGTCGGTTGCTACCCTCTGCAGCTCCATCCGGTGACGTTACCCGCAAAAACCCCCAACCTTACCTCGGCTGACGAGAAACGGTCCGTTGGTGAGGGGTTGTTCAACAAGTGCCAGGGCTGTGCTGCGGTGCTTACCGCCACCGATTTGGAACGCAATTGGCACGTATGCCCGGGCTGTGGTTTTCACCACCCGATGGAGCACGGGCGCTGGCGCGAGTTGCTCCTCGACGACGGCCTGTTGAGCCCCTGGGAAGAGCACGTGCAGCCGAGTGATCCGCTGCAGTTCATTGATCAGAAGAGCTACCCGGAACGCCTTCAGAAAGCCCAGAGCGCCGCGAATGCTACCGAGTCTGTTGAGGTCGGGCGCGGGAAGATTTTTGGGCGCGACGTGGCCTACGGCTCGTACGTGTTCGCGTTCATGGCCGGCACCATGGGCTCGGTAGCTGGCGAGCGCATCGTGCGCTTGTTTGAGCGCGCCACACTGCAACGTTTGCCGGTGATCCTCCTCCACGCCTCGGGGGGTGCGCGCATGCAGGAGGGCATCCTTAGCCTGATGCAGATGGCCAAAACGGTCGCCGCGCTGGGCCGTTATCGCGCGTGCCGCCAGCCTTACATTAGTATTTTGATGCATCCAACGACCGGTGGCGTCGCCGCCAGCACGGCGCTCCTCGGGGATGTGAATATCGCCGAGCCCAACGCGCTGATCGGATTTGCAGGGCCTCGCGTGATCGAAAATACCCTCCGCACCAAACTGCCGGAGGGCTTCCAACGTTCTGACTTCCTGATCTCCCACGGCATGATCGATTCCATCGTGGCGCGGGCCGAACTGAAATCTACACTGAACACGTTACTCAATCACCTTTCACGCGAGCCCAAGTGAACGATTACCAAGCAACCCTCGAACGGCTCTACGCGCGCATTCCGTCTGGGCGAAAGCTGGGGTTGGAGCGCGTCCAGGCGGTCTGCGATCACTTTGGGAATCCTGAGCGAAGCTTTGAAGCGATTCACGTTGCGGGTACGAACGGCAAAGGCACCGTGTGCGCCTTCCTGACGTCGATGCTCTTCCATTCAGGCCGCAAGGTCGGGATGTACACTTCTCCCCATTTGAATCGATTCGCCGAACGCATCGCGATCAATGGCGAGCCGATTTCAGACGAGGCACTGGGCCCACTCCTGAATCAGGTGCTGGACGCTGGGCCTGACCTCACATTTTTTGAGGTGGCCACGGTGGCAGCCTTTCTTGCATTTCGCGAAGCCAACGTGGAGATCGCGGTTCTGGAGGTCGGGCTGGGCGGGCGTTTGGACGCCACCAACGTGATTCCGTCCCCGAAAGCTGTGGCGATCACCCGGATCTCTTTTGACCACATGGGCGAGCTAGGCGAGACACTCGGCCAAATTGCTCGCGAAAAGGCCGGTATTATCAAACCGGGCTCACGGGTGGTGATCGGGAAATTGCACCCGGATGCGCGCGCAGTGGTTGAGGCAAGAATCGCCGAAGTTGGCGCGGAGCTACTGGAGCTCGGAAGCCCAGAACCTTTTGCTGGAGCTCGGCTCGCGTATCCCCGAACCGCCATGATCGGGACGAATCTTGCAGTGGCGTCCACGATCGGTCGCGCCTTGAACTTAGCGCCCGAGGACATGGCCCGCGGCATCGAAGCCACACTGTGGCCCGGTCGGAATGAGCTTTTGCACAGAAACGGGCAAGATCTCACGCTGCTCGATTGTGGCCACAATCCGGACGGCATGGTGGCCCTCTCCCATTCGCTCGATCCCGGAACGCTCGGAGACATCTCCTCGCGCAAAGAAATCGCCCTCGTCTTCGGCGCCATCGCGGGCAAGAATTATCGAGCTATGTTGCGCCGGCTCGAAAATGTCGCAGGCCACCGCATTTACGTCGCACCCCCGATCAGCAAAGGTTTGGATCCAAACCTGATGACGCAGATCTTGCCCGGTGAAGTGGCGGCGAGTGTGCCAAAGGCGCTGGAAATGGCGCGCGCCAAAGTCGGCTCTAAGGGCTTAGTCGTGGTGACAGGCTCCATCTTTCTCGTGGGAGCCGCTCGCGCGAGTTTGCTCGATTTGCCCACTGATCCAGCGGTAGATCTCTAAGTTGGGGTTGGCATGCCGTCCTTCGACGTGGTTTCAAAGCTGGATTGGTCTGAGGTGAGCAACGCCATGAATCAGGCCCAAAAGGAGCTGACTCAGCGTTTCGATTTCAAGAACACCGGCGCGAAAATCGAGAAGAACGAGAGTGGGCTGTTGATCACCGCCATGGGCGAAGATCGCGCTAAAGCAGCGTACGAGGTACTGCGCGAGAAGCTGATTCGCAGAAAAGTGAGTCTGAAGCACTTCAAAGCGAAAGACCCAGAGCTGACAGCGCGTGGTGCCTCCAAGATCTTGGTCGAAGCCACCGAAGGTATCGCCTCCGACAAAGCTCGGATTATTCTCAAGCTGATCAAAGACAGCAAGGTCAAAGTTCAAGCCTCCATTCAGGAGGATACCGTGCGCGTTTCAGGCAAAAATCGGGACGATCTTCAGGCAATCATCGCCCTGCTCAGGGCCGAGAAGGACGACGAGGCACTCAATCTTGATCTCCAATTTTCCAACTTCCGCGACTGAACGCAAACTGTTCGGCACTGACGGTATTCGCGGTGAAGCCAACGTCTTCCCGATGACACCCGAATTGGCCCTCACGTTGGGGCGTGCCATCGCGCTTGTGGCGCGCCGTGGGCACGAACGGGCGACCCGGATTGTTATCGGCAAAGATACGCGCTTGAGCGGCTACATGCTGGAAACGGCATTAGCTTCCGGGATCTGCGCCATGGGGGGTGTCGTGATGCTGTGCGGGCCGATCCCAACTCCGGCGGTCGCCAACCTCACGCAGTCGATGCGTGCTGATGCTGGAGTTGTGATCAGTGCCAGCCACAATCCATTTCAGGACAACGGGATCAAGATCTTCG
>Ga0105049_10000646_pt1 | contig 38942 bp, 33 predicted proteins | sample MAT06_FD_78087 | JGI IMG/M metagenome (GOLD analysis project Ga0105049, IMG submission 78087) | Freshwater microbial communities from Lake Fryxell liftoff mats and glacier meltwater in Antarctica - MAT-06 | ecosystem: Environmental > Aquatic > Freshwater > Ice > Liftoff microbial mat | place...
CACCCGCGCTGTCCCACGCGGCGAAATCGCTGATGTATCTCCACCACGACTGAGGTTCGTAGGTGCCGGGAATGGTGGCAGGGAACACCATCACCGCGGAATCCTCTTTGACAGCCGGAAGATAGAGTTCTACACGCACACGATCATGTTCGACGTGTCGGAGATCGATCATGGCACGATACATGGTTTTCTGATACGACGGATTGAGATCGTTGGCGATCGCATCGCGTTGTTGTGCGGTGGACGCTTGCATGCAGAGAACGAGGACGGCAAGGCTGAGGAGCATACTGCGCATAGACATCATGGTAAGAGATCAAAGATGAGTTCATGTAGTTTGGGCATCGCGTGCCATGCATCGCTATAGGCGCGAAGTTCGGTCAGACGTTTGAGATCTGGTTCGGTTACAGGTGTTGCAGAATGAGCCACACATTTCAACATCACATTCTTCGCCGTGTGTTCTAATGCGATGAACTCTTCAAGCGAAGCGTCGTAATCAAACATTCGCACGATATCGCGCCGCATCGTATCGGTGAGCATGTCGCCCAGTCGCTCTTTCACAATTCCGTCATCGAGAAGCGGACGTGCGAAGTCGGGTACTGTAGATCGAGTGAGTTGCTGTTGCACATAGTGATGGCAGCATGGTGCAACGATCATCGTGCGAGCATGCGAGCGCAGACCAAGTGCAAGAGCCTCGTCGGTAGCTGTATCGCAGGCATGCAACGCCAACAACAGATCTGTTGGTCGGGGCTTCACGCTGCTGATCGACGCACACTCAAAGACGCATCGACCGCCGTAGCCCAGCGTTTGCGCAACGGCATTGCAGTGCGCTATCACATGCGGATTGGTGTCTACTCCATACACGTGCACGTCAATGCCGCGCTCTACGAGCACTGCGCACAGTGCGAGACTCACGTAGGCTTTTCCGCAACCGGCATCGATGATTGAAAGCCTGGTTCCGTGCATGGCTTCACGGAACGGTGGAAGGTGCTCAATGATCGTGAGGAGGTGATTAAGCTGCCGATACTTGTCGGCCATCGGTGCTCGAATAGCCCCTTCTGCCGACGCAAGCTCGAGCACGTGCAGCAATTGGGCAAACTGACTGGTTGGCAGTGGCACATGCTTCGTACGATCTGCGATAAGCCCTGTCCACTCTGTCCTACTTGGCGATTGGACGGTCGTTGTGCTACGCTTGGCATTCCGTCTGCATTGCACGTCGTGTGTAGGTGTTTGGAGAAGGAGCTGACCGAATCCCAATGCCCACAACGTTTGCACGAGATCTTCCGGTGAACCCTGCCACCCTTTTGCAAAGCCTTGCTTTTCTGTAAAGCTTTCTACCCGAACGTTCCATACATCGGAACGCTGCTCGGCTGTTACCACGATGCGTCGGGGCATGGTGGCGGGGCCAAGGCGAGCGGCGTGCTCTTGCGTCCAGGCAGTAGGCCATAGCGGATGCGTCCACGTGCATACCATGGCGCTCGTTGTGGCAAGAGCGCCGAGGATCTCGGATGGGGGCGGGAGGGGCGGCTGGTCGGTCATAGGAACTCGCAAGATACGTCCATTGGCGGAAAGGGCTGTAGGCCGTAACTTGCCGGTTATGACCTCACGCCAGATCCGCCAGTCCTTCCTTGATTTCTTCGCTGCTCGTGGTCACCGTATTGTGCCGTCGGCACCGGTGATCCCTCACGGCGATCCAACACTGCTGTTCACGAATGCCGGCATGAACCAATTCAAGGATGTTTTCCTGGGAGTGGGCAAGCGTGACTACACGCGCGTGGCCGACACGCAGAAGTGCATTCGCGTGAGTGGCAAGCACAACGACTTGGAAGAAGTGGGATACGATACGTATCACCACACGTTCTTCGAAATGCTTGGTAATTGGAGCTTCGGAGACTACTACAAGGAAGAGGCCATCGGTTGGTCGTGGGAACTTCTTACCGATGTGTGGAAGCTTCCCAAAGAACGACTCCATGCAACGGTCTATCAAACAGACGACGAAGCATATGAGATTTGGAAAAAGTACCTGCCGGAAACACACATCCATCGCTTTGGCGACAAGGATAATTTCTGGGAGATGGGTGATTCGGGTCCGTGTGGTCCTTGCTCCGAAATCCATTTCGATCGCACGCCAGACCTGAGTAGAGGTGCGCTCGTCAACCTCGGCGTTCAAGAAGCGATCGAGATCTGGAACATCGTCTTCATTCAGTACAACCGCCGCGTCGACGGAAGTTTGGAAGACCTCACGTCGAAACACGTAGACACGGGCATGGGCTTCGAGCGCGTTACTGCCGTGATGCAAGAGAAGGCATCGAACTACGACACGGACGTATTCCAGCCCATCATCAACGTCACCGTTGAACTGTGCGGGAAGCCGTATCGGACAGAGCTCGACGATCAAGACGGCGTTGCTATGCGCGTGATCGCCGATCACATTCGCACGCTCACATTCGCTATTGCCGATGGCGCCATTCCCGGTAACGAAGGTAGAGGCTACGTTCTACGTCGCATCCTGCGTCGTGCCGCACGCTATGCCCGCAACCTTGGCCTTACCGAACCGGTGCTCTACAAACACGTGCGCGTTCTCTGCGAAACCATGGGCGACGTCTTCCCGGAGATCGTGCAGCAACAAGCGCTCATCGAGCGCATTGTAAAGGCCGAAGAAGAATCTTTCCTTGCTACCCTCGATCGCGGCCTCATTCGATTTGAGGATGCCGCGGCAAGGGCAGAAGGCGGCATGGTCCAAGGCGCCGATGCGTTTGAACTCTACGACACGTTTGGATTTCCGATAGACCTAACGCAGTTGATTGCTCGAGAGCGTAATCTGCAGATCGATCTGAACGAATACGAACGTCTACTCAACGAACAACGCAGTCGGTCTCGCGCTGCTCGAAAATCGCATGTAGCCGAAGTACAGATGGATTCGATTGATGCCGTGTCACGTTTCAACGGATACGAGCACTTTGAGAATGAGGCGCAGATCCTGGCCATTCGCGACAATCAGGTGGTGACCGACGTCACACCATTCTATGTTGAAATGGGCGGTCAGGTTTCCGACACGGGAGTCCTTGTCATAGGAGGCGCTGAGTACATCGTAGAGGATGTTCGCAAGAACGGCGATGCCATCGTCCACCTATGTGAGACGCCGGTTGCTGCGGTTGTTGGAGATCGTGCTGTTGTTCGCATCAATGCGGACCGACGAAAGGACATTGCACGTGAACACTCAGCCACGCACCTTTTGCATGAGTCGCTTCGCCGCGTGTTGGGATCGCATGTGCAACAAGCTGGATCGCTTGTGGCTCCGGACCACTTACGATTCGACTTTTCGCATTTTGAAAAAGTACGTCAAGATGAACTAGAAGAGATCGAGCGCATGGTGAATGAAAAGATCTTTCAAAGCATTGATGTGCGCACGGAAGAACTGTCAATCGAGAAGGCTCGATCGATTCCCGGTGCGAAGATGTTCTTCGGAGACAAGTATGGAGACAAGGTGCGTGTGGTGACCATCGACGAAAACTTCTCTGTGGAGTTTTGTGGTGGTACACACGTTCGCAACACGAGCGAGATCGGGCTGATGAAGCTCATTTCGGAAACCAGTGTTGCCGCAGGCGTGCGACGGATCGATGCTATAGCCGGCAGGTCGATCCCGCAGTATCTGCGCGAACTCGCACAACAACGTGAGACGGCGCGTGACGAAACACTTGCCGTGCACGACCGGGTACGTCAGCTAGAAAAAGAACTTGCAGGACTTCGCACGCAAGAACTCGCAGCAGCGATTCCCGCCTTAGTGAGCGCAGCGCAATCGTTGGACGGCGTTGCAATGGCTGCAGGCGTTGTGAAGGCAGAAGACGGTGAACAATTGAAAACGCTCGGCGATGAGCTACGGCTTGCACTCATGCATAACGGCATTGGAGTGCTTGCGGCAGAGCTCGACGGAAAGGTTCAACTTGTATGCGTTGTGACCGATGATCTCATCCCTCGCTACAAGGCAGGTACGATCGTTGGCGCAATCGCAAAGGAACTCGGTGGCGGCGGGGGAGGGAAGCCTCACCTTGCCACAGCAGGTGGACGCGATGTAGCACGTCTAGCAGATGTGATGCAGCGTCTTCCACAAATCATCACGCAAACACTTTCAACCTAAGGGACACGGTCATGGCAAATTCGTATGAGGCAGTTGGTACACTGAATGTTGTAATGGACACGCAGCAAGTGAAAGACACGTTCCGTAAGCGTGACTTCGTTCTTGAAATGCAGGATGGAAATTATCCGCAGCATATCAAGTTCCAGGTCACTCAAGACCGCTGTCAACTTCTCGATACGTTCAAAGTAGGTCAGCAAGTGAAGGTTCTCTTCAACCTTCGCGGACGTCCATTCCAGAGCAAGACCGGAGAGACTGTCTACTTCACAAATCTCGAAGCATGGCGCATCGAACCAGCACAAGCTGGAACAGGTCCTGCCCAAGACTACTCGCAAATCCCACCCGCAGCAAGCGGTCCGGCAACAGCAGACTTCGACGACGTTCCTTTCTGATCGTATGCAAGAACGTATTCTGTTGATCGGTTCCGGAGGTCGCGAGCATGCAATGGCTCGCGCCCTGCAGCGCAGTGCGTCGTGCGTAGAGCTGTACATCGCTCCGGGCAATCCGGGCATTGCTCAACACGGAACGTGCGTGGCACTTGATGTTGATAACGGCCTTGCTGTTGCAATATGGTGTCGAGACCGTTCGATCTCCCTCGTCGTCGTCGGACCCGAGCAGCCGTTGGCTGCAGGTCTTGCCGACGTGCTCCGCGCGCAAGGTCTCGACGTCTTTGGTCCGTCTCAAGCTGCCGCACGCGTCGAGTCGTCAAAGGCCTTTGCAAAAGAGCTGATGGTGCGCTACGGAATTCCAACGGCCGCGTATCGGCGGTTCACAGCGTCGCAGAGATCTGAGGCCATTGCCTACGTGCGCGACCATGCGTTGCCCGTTGTGATCAAAGCCGACGGACTTGCCGCAGGCAAAGGCGTGGTTGTTGCGACGGAACGGCAAGAGGCCATCGAGGCCGTCGAAGAAATGTTCAACGGGTCGTTCGGTGCAAGCAGTGCAGAAATCGTGGTTGAGGCCTTCCTTGCGGGAGAAGAAGCGTCACTCTTTGCCGTCAGCGATGGGACCAACTACGTGGTCCTCGCCAGTGCCCAGGATCACAAACGCATAGGCGATGAAGACACGGGCAAGAACACTGGCGGTATGGGCGCCTATGCGCCGGCACCGATCGTGACTCCTGAACTCCTCGAGCGTGCACAACAGCGGGTGATCACACCAATGATCGATGCGATGCGCGAAGAAGGACATCCGTTTGTTGGTTGTTTGTATGCGGGGCTCATGATCGACGCAGACGGATCGATCAATGTGGTAGAATTTAACTGTCGATTTGGCGACCCAGAAACGCAACCTGTTCTCAGCATTTGCGACGGTGATGTTGCCGCTCTCTTTGCGTCGGCCGCGCGTGGTGCGGTAAACCCTGCCACCCTTCAATCCATTGCATCGCAGGTTGCTTGTACGATCGTTCTCGCATCGGAGGGCTATCCGGATTCGTATGAAAAGGGTGCACCCATCTACGGCATCGAACAAGCAGAAGCTCTTGGCAATGTAATCGTCTATCATGCCGGCACGGCATGGAAGGATGGCGAGTTGGTTACGAGTGGCGGCAGGGTGCTTGGAGTAACCGCATTGGCACCAACGCTTCATGAGGCGCACGACCGTGCGTACGAGGCGGCAGCTTGCATTCACTATCGCACAAAAATTCACCGGACTGACATTGCCATAAAGGGCATTCGCAGAGTGGAGCAATTCTCATGAAGGTTTGCGTAACAGGTGGTGCCGGATTCATTGGTTCGCATGTAGCGCAAGCACACCTTGATGCTGGATACGAGGTGGTGGTCATCGATGATTTGAGTACGGGAAAGCATGTGAACGTGCCACAGGGTGCGCGTCTCATCAAGCTCGACATTACGGATCCAACTATCGCTCAAGTATTCGCGGATGAACGATTCGACGTGTTGAATCATCATGCGGCGCACATGGAATTGAGAGTAAGTGTAGAAGATCCCGTCTTGGACGCCACGACGAACATTCTTGGATCGCTGTGTTTGCTCGAGGCTGCTCATCGCAGCGGCGTTCAACATGTGGTCTTTGCATCTAGTGGCGGCGCGGTGTATGGAGACCAGGTGGTGTTTCCCGCAGACGAGACACATCCGACGCGACCCGTCTCTCCCTATGGCGTTTCGAAACGCTCGGTGGAACTCTACCTGGACTACTATGAAATCATTCACGGAATGACGTCCACCATCCTCCGATACACCAACGTGTATGGTCCACGACAAAATCCCTTCGGAGAGGCCGGCGTCATCGCCATTTTCCTCCAAAAGTGGATCGACGGCCAGACGGCGGTGATTAACGGAGACGGTGAGCAAACACGAGATTACGTCTACGTAGGTGACGTTGCCCGAGCGAATCTTCTCGCCACTCAACAGCGAATGAGAGGCGCATTCAATTGCTGTACGGGAATCGAGACATCACTCAATGATCTCGCCTATCGGCTGCAACAATCCTACGGCAATGAGGCACCGATCCGCCACGGCGACGGAAAACCCGGAGACTTGCAAAGAAATGTTTGCTCGTTTGAGAAGCTCCACAACACTTGCGGTTGGAATCCTGCGATGGGCCTCAAAGAGGGAGTCCAACACACTGCGGACTGGTTTCTTCAACGCTCGTGAACGTTTTCCCCCACAAAAAACGTTCTCCACAACGACTGCCTGCACGCATCTACATTTTCGTAAGTCTTCAGCACAGCGTATTTTTGGACGCTTTGCCGACGAATGTTCTTCACGACTCTCGAGGACGCTGATACATGCACGGTTCCCGCATGCGGGGCAATCTCCGCCCCCTCCTCCTTGCACTAACCCTTATCGTAGTTGCAGCTACGATCACCGCGTGCAACATCCAAGGTTTCTTTACGAAGCTTGGAGACGATCCTACGTGGGTCGATCCTAACGCAGCCACGGCCACAGCAGCAGATGCAAGTGCTGGCGGACCCGGAAAAGCGGTCTATGGAAAGATCTGTGCCTCCTGTCACCTCGGCACAGGCAAGGGCGTCCCGGCCAACAACATCCCGCCTCTTGCAGGCTCTGCCTACGTACAGGGCGACGCAACCGTTCCTATTCGAATCGTGCTTCACGGATTCAAAGGACCGATCCAGCGTGGTGGTGCGACGATCAACGGACAAATGGCAGCATGGAAGGACCTTATGAGCGATCAGGAGATCTCCGAGGTTCTGACCTATGTACGCAGCAGCTTCGGCAACTCCGGTGCAGCGGTCACAGTGGACGACGTAAAGGCAGTACGCGAGAAGACAACAGGTCGTGCAGGCGCCTATACCGAAGCCGAACTACAGCAGCCGCTTTGATGATCAACACTACCAACGAGAACGAATCAATAAGGATCATGCAATGGACTTCCTGAAGGTTTTCGACATGCTCGCCTGGTTTCCCGAGAACATTAGTACGTTCGGTGGGGAACTCGATGCATTGTTCGCGATCATCTACTACGTCTCGGTAGGAATCTTCTTTCTCACGTTCGGAATTCTCGGATACTTCCTTGTGAAGTATCGGTATCGTCCGGATCGTCGCGGTTACAACTACCATGGGAATAACATCGTGGAGTTGACGTGGACGATCCTTCCCACCATTCTGTTCGGAGCTATCGGATTGTATTCCGACGAGATATGGGAACGCACGAAGTATTCAAAGCGAGTTCCGAAGCCAGACGTCGAGATCCTCGTCATGGGTAAGACCTTCGCTTGGATGTTCCTGTATGCAGGTGCCGACGGAAAATTCGGACGTAATGCGCACAACGATCGTTCAGCACGTGCACTCATCTCGTTAGACAATCCATTCGGGATTGACTCCAATGATGTGAATGGCGACGACGATTTCTTCGTCGAGAACCAATTCAAAGTTCCGGTCAACGCAAACATCGTGATGCGCGGCTCGTCCGTTGACGTGCTGCATAGCTTCTTCCTGCCGAATATGCGCGTGAAGCAAGACGTTGTGCCGGGCACGTGGATGAATATCTGGTTCAACTCCTTTAAGCCAGGTCATTACGAGATTGCGTGTGCAGAGTTGTGCGGAACCGGACATGGTGGTATGCGCGGACAGTACGACGTGCTCTCCAAGTCGGAATTCGACAAGTGGTCCGACTCCAAGAACGCAGAGATGCTTGCAGCGCAAACACCCGCGCCAACACCATCTGCGGATCCAGCCGAAGCAGATTCAACTAAGAAGTAAGGAACACATCACTATGAGTACAGCCGTAACGCATTCTTCGGAAGCCGAACACGCAGAGCATGCACACGACCATGGTCACGATCATGCCCATCATGATCTCCCATGGTATCGGAAGTATGTGTTCTCCACAGACCATAAGGTCATCGCCAAGCAGTTCATGCTCGCGTCGATGCTCTTCTTGTTCGTGGGTGGTGCGTTCGCCCTCTTCCTTCGCTGGCAGCTTGCCTATCCGGGACAGCCTGTTCCGGTGATAGGAACATTGCTCCCATCGCAATGGGTAGACAACACCGGCGCCATCGCACAAGACTTCTACTACCAGCTCGTGACGATGCACGGTTCGATCATGATCTTTCTGGTGATCATCCCGCTGGCCGTTGGTATGTTCGGAAACTTCTGCATCCCGCTTATGCTGGGAACAGATGATATGGCCTTGCCGCGACTCAACATGTGGTCGTTCTGGCTTGTCCCGCCCGCCGGTGTGATCATCATGAGCGCATTCTATGTAGACGGAGGGTATGCGGCGGCAGGGTGGACATCCTATCCGCCTCTTTCCGGTGTGATCAACAATCCTACGTTTACCGTGAGTGGTCAGACCTTGTGGTTGATCGCGGTCTTCTTGATCGGATTCTCATCCATCATGGGTGCCGTGAATTACGTTACCACGGTGTTGAATAAGCGTGCGAAGGGCATGAAGCTCTTTGATATGCCGCTCACGATTTGGGGCCTCTTCATTACGGCTATCATCATCACGCTCGGAACGCCGGTTCTTGCAGCTGCGGTTGCTATGTTGTTCATGGACAACTTCTTCCATACCAGCTTCTTCCTTCCCGACAATTTGATCGCGCACACTCGGCACGGAATCGAAGCCGGTGCTGGTCAGCCGGTGTTGTGGCAACACTTGTTCTGGTTCTATTCGCACCCTGCAGTGTACATCATGATTCTGCCGCTCATGGGTATTGTGTCGGACGTGATGGCAACGTTTTCGCGGAAGCCGGTTTACGGCTATAAGGCCATGGTCTTTGCTCTTGCTGGAATTGCATTCTTGGGCTTCATCGTGTGGGGTCACCACATGTTCCAGTCCGGTATGAATCCGCTGCTTGGAACAACCTTCATGTTGAGTACCATCGTGATCGCCGTACCATCGTCGATCAAGGTCTTCAACTGGTTAGGCACACTGTGGCGTGGAAACATCAAGTTCACATCGGCAATGTTGAACGCATTGGCCTTTGTGTCGATGTTCATCATCGGTGGTTTGTCTGGCGTCTTCATGGCATCGGCACCGGTCGACATCTACATTCACGACACGTACTTCATCGTAGCTCACATTCACTACGTACTCTTTGGCGGATCGCTCTTTGGAATTTTCGCCGGTATTTACTACTGGTATCCAAAGATGTACGGCAAGATGTTGAACGAAAGTCTCGGTCGGAAACACTTTTACTGGTCGTTCGCTGCATTCAATGCCACGTTCTTCCCGATGCACATCATCGGACTTGGCGGACACATGCGTCGTATTCACGATCCAAGCATCTACGAATTCCTCAAGCCCATCGAAGGTTGGAATAAGTTCGTCACGATCGCAGCTATCATTCTGGGCTTCTCACAGCTCTTCTTAGTGATCAACATTTTGTGGTCCATGAAGTACGGTAGGAAGGCCCCGCGCAATCCTTGGCGTGCGAACACGCTTGAGTGGGCTGCTCCTCCGCATCCTGGTCACGGCAACTTCGATCGCGACATTGTGGTGTATCGCGGACCGTATGAATTCAGCGTCGAAGGACGTGAGCTTGACTACTGGCCGCAATGGGAGCCAGGCCCCTCGATCAGCGTGCATCACCATACCGTGGTGGTGGAAACAGTTCAAGAAAGCAATCCTTTCGGTACACATTAAAAGTATGTCGAACCCTGCCCACGATCGATCGAACGCATGGCTACACTGGATAAGTGTTGCTCTGTGCGTTCTTACCTACGGACTTATCGTCTGGGGCGGTCACGTGAACACCACCCGTTCTGGGATGGCGTTTCCGGACTGGCCCACGTCGAACAACGTGTCTATGGTAACCTATCTCCCGTCGGAGTGGTTGTGGCAGCAAGATCGGTTTTGGGAACACGGACATCGATTGTTCGCAACTCTCGTGGGAATGGTAACCGTTGGATTGGTACTTCTCACGTTCCGCACTACACCTCGCGCACAACGATCAGGGTCTACGATCATCTTGCTTGATGGTATCGTCGTCCTCATCGTGGCAACAGCTATCGCCGGTTTGCAAAGCATGCCCACCGGTATCATGGAAGCAGTGATGGTGGGCCTTGCCGCCCTTCTCCTTACCTCGCTCGTTCGTGCATTCCGCGCAACGGCGCAGGCCCGCATTTTCTGGCTTGCGCAAGCCGCCTTCTTTGGCGTGTGCTTGCAAGGTTCGTTCGGTGGCTACACGGTTCGCAACAATCTTCCAGACTGGACATCAACAACGCATGGTATGCTTGCAGAAGCCTTCTTTGTGATTGCCATTGGCCTGGCCATGAGCACCTCGCGTGCATGGACGTCTGTCACGTCGCCTATGGAGGTGAAGGGTGGAAAGGCAGCAAGGAATGTAGTGATCGCAACATGGATCCTGACAATCGTGCAGTTCTTGTTGGGCGCTCTTACACGACACACAGATAGTTGGGGCGTTAGTGTTACATGGCCGGAGTGGGGACCTTCTGGTTTCCTTCCAACCGCGTCGGACATGGCCCACATGCAAGTGGTGATCCACTTCTTGCATCGCAGCACGGCCTATGTCGTTGCCGTAGCGGTGATCGCACAGTGGATCTTGATCATGCGTCAGCGTTCGCAATTCAAACGACTCGTCGTTCCTACGGCAATCTCGTCGGTGCTGGTGATCTGGCAAATCCTCTTAGGCGTGATGATTCTGTTCACGTTCCGCAACGAAGCCTACACAACGGCGCACGTTGCAACTGGTGTACTTCTCGTTGCCGTGAACACCCTGATCATGCTCACGATGCAGCACTACTATCGTCCAACGGCAGCGCACGGGAGGCTCGCGTATGAGTGAGCAGACCGTGGCAGCAACGATGCCGGCAACCGCCGGACTCGCCCGACAATACTATGAGCTCACGAAGCCCGGCATTTCGCAGATGGTTGCGTTGTCGACGCTAACGGGTTACTACCTAGCCATTCCAACGGCGCTCACCACGGCTGTTTCGTCTGGAGCTATGTGGTTGCATTTTGGCGCGACGATGCTGGGCACCATTGCGGTGTCCAGTGGAAGCTGCGTGATGAACCACATCGTTGAACGTGAGCACGATGGAAAGATGAAGCGCACGGCGTCGCGACCGATACCGGCGGGCATCATCAGTGTGCGTTCTGCAATGGTGTTTAGTATGGTGCTCACGATTGGTGGACTTGGGTTGTTGGCAACCGTCAACATGCTCACGCTTGCACTGGCAGTGATCACGTGGTTGTCGTATGTGGTGGTCTACACGCCAATGAAACGCAGATCATCGCTTGCCGTGATTGTTGGTGGTATTCCCGGCGCCTTGCCGTTTGTGGGTGGATGGACAGCCGTGCGTGGAACGATGGATGCACCAGCTATTGCACTCTTTGCAATTCTTTTCTTTTGGCAGTTGCCGCACTTCTATGCGTTGTCGTGGATGTATCGCGCAGACTATCGTGCCGGTGGCTTTGTGTTGCGTGCGATCGAAGACGACAGTGGTCGTACGCTTGGCATGCAAATGTTGATCACCAGTGTGCTCACGTGGGGAGCGGCCATCGTGCCTACACTCCTTGGCGTTACCGGATGGATGTATGGCGTTGGTGCCATGGTCCTAAGCGCATGGCTGACCGTTGAATGTGTGATGTTCTTCAGAAGTCACGATGCAAAGGCAGCACGGAGAGTGTTGCTCACGTCGTATGCCTTCTTGATGGGCGTGTTCGTGTTGATGTTTCTTGATAAGCAATGAACAGTATCAGTACCATTTCGGGCGACATATGTCTTCAACATTGAATCTGGCTCATGAGCCGGTGACGAAGATCCCCATGGGCAAGTTGGCCATGTGGGCCTTCCTTGCCTCGGAGCTCATGTTCTTCACGGGCTTCTTTGGTGCCTTCATTGTGTTGCGCAATAGCAACTACACGGTCTTCGGAGAGGGCAGTCATCACTTGAACGTGGCGATGGCGCTCACGAACACCTTCATTCTGATTGGCAGCTCGCTTACGATGGCGCTCTCGATCTTGAATCTTGAGAAGGGCAACGTCAAGAACTTCCGTCTCTTCTTGGGTTTGACGATTCTCGGTGGCTTCGGCTTCTTGATCGTGAAGTTCTTCGAATACAGTGGCAAATGGCATGACGGTTTGTTCCCCGGACAAGAGCATCACACGTTGTTCTTTTCGTTCTACTTCCTTATGACGGGCTTCCACGCGTTGCACGTTATCGGCGGAGTGATTCCGATGATCTACATGTGGCTCAAGGCGTTCACGAAAAGCGGATACAACTATCCGGTGAAAGTGGAAACGCTGGGACTGTATTGGCACTTTGTGGACTTGATGTGGATCTTCATTTTCCCGGCTCTCTACCTCATGATCCCGTATCACGCGGCAGCCGGCGCAGCGGTCCATCATTAAACAGAACAATTCCTTCACTCTTGCCTTAACCAGGAGTTCTTATGGGTCATGACCACGGCAATGTGATCAAGTCTTACATGCAAGTGTTCTACGCATTGGGAGTGCTCACACTTCTCACCGTAGGCGCGGCGAAGCTTCCATTCCCACACGAATGGGGAACGCCGGGCGACATCCTCCACGTTTCCATCGGAGTTCTGATTGCCGTTGTGAAGGTGATCGCCGTGATGTGGGTGTTTATGCATTTGAAATTCGACCATCCGATGCTTCGCTTCTTTGTGTACATCCCAGTATTCCTGTTCTGTGTGCTGACGTTCGCATTGAACTTCTTGGAGTCATGGGCCTACACGCGCTAACGCCCTTCTTCCTTGCCGCCGTCCTCATCCTTGTTCTTGGATGTGAGCGGAAGGCGGAGCAAGGCGGCATGGACGCGTCGAACACGACGGTGCAGCTGCGAGGTCCGTTGCGTGATGTACCTGGATTTCGTGGGATCGATGAGCAGGGCCAGACCTTCGAGGCCTCGTCGATGAAAGGTCGGTTCTGGTTGGCGTCGTTCTTCTTCACCTCGTGCGAGTCTGTGTGTCCGGCCTTAAACACCGTGCAGGCAGGACTGCAGAAGGAGTTCGGTTCGAAGATCAGATTCGTGTCCATCACCACTGATCCAGAGAACGATACGCAGGAACAACTTCATGCGTATGCAGAGCGGTTCGGAGCGCGGAAGGGAACGTGGGTGTTTGTTCGAATGTCGGCAGACAGCATGCGAGCGTTAGCCTTGCGGGGCTTTACGGTGATGGAGCCAACAGATCCATCGATGCACAGCACACGTTTCGTGTTGGTGGACGACAGTATGCGGATTCGAGATTATTTCGACAGCGCAGACTCTTCGGAAGTGGCGCGTTTGAAAACTGTTCTACGGGGACTCTAAACGTGGATGAATTGCCGGCACTGAATGCCATCTTGAATGCGATAAGCATCGTTCTCTTAACGGTTGGCTTGCAATTCATCAAGCGGCGGCAGATCGAACGGCATCGCATGACGATGATCATTGCCTTTTGTGTGTCGGTCTTGTTCTTGGTGTTCTACCTCTTGCACAAGTGGTGGTTGCACGAAACAACCGGATCGTGGAACACCACATTCAAGGGTCAAGGGGCGTGGCGGTTTGTCTACTTTGGGATTCTCATTTCGCATGTGATTCTGGCAGCAACGGTGCCGTTTTTGGCCAGCATCACGTTGTTTCGAGGGTTGAAAAGAATGGACGCGCGGCATAGGAAGATCGCCAAGATCACCTATCCCATTTGGCTCTATGTGTCGGTCACGGGTGTGTTGGTGTACTTCATGCTTTACCGGTGGTTCCTATGAAAACGAAATCAATGTTGTTGTGGCTGTTGCCGCTCTTGACGGTGACGAGTTCGGTGTTGCAGGCCTGTCCGAGCTGCTCCGATAATTTCACCAAGGGTTCGGCGAATGCTTCGGTGGGCGAATCCTACTCCATGAGCGTTTTGTTCATGCTTGTAGTGCCGCTTTCCATCCTTTCTACCTTCATCGTGGTTATTGTGCGTAAGATGCGCGCACCTTCCCGTTGAATAGGTGGTCATCTTTTCGGATATTTGCGAGTCTTTTTTAAAAGGGTAGTGAATGTTCTCACGCCGATTCGACATGGGAGTGAAGGTTGGCGGGGCTGTTGCCGGAACGGTAGCGCTCTGCGTCTTCCTAATCGGGTATTTCGGAGTCCGCAATGACGTTGCTGATGTCGGCTACCGACCGCAGCAACCGGTTCCGTTTTCGCACAAAGTGCACGCAGGGTACACGCAGATTAGCTGTCAGTACTGTCATGCGGGCGTCGAGGTCTCCGGACACTCGCCCGTGCCGTCTGTACAGACCTGTATGAACTGCCACACTGTGGTGCTCAATGAGAGTCCAAAGTTGAAGCTCGTACGCGACAACTATGAAAAGGGGACTCCCATTGAGTGGGTGCGGATACACAAGTTGCCGGACTTTGCGCACTTCAACCACTCACGGCACATCCGTGCGCAGATCGACTGCAAGTCGTGCCATGGTCCCGTTGAAGAAATGGGAGTGGTGTCGCAATACAAGTCTCTCACTATGGGATGGTGCTTGGACTGCCACCGCAATCCGGAATCACGCATTGTTGGTGCCCGTCCTATCTCCGGAATCTTCACAGGGATGAAGATCGATCAGAAGAAGATGATGGACTCGACGTTCTTGTATAAGCCACTGCGTGCGGCGCAGATCGCAGCTGCACAACCGGTTGTTGTGCCTTCGTACGGATTTGGTCAAAGTCCCGTGCCTGCTCAGCAAGTACATGGCATTCCGCAGCCGAAGCTGGCGGGGGTTGGTCCCGAGAATTGCTCCTCGTGCCATTATTGATCGTCCGATTTCAACACTTGAACATCATCAACGAGGCTACCGTATGAAACTCTGGAAGAGCATCGATGAACTTGCGGAGACGCGCGATGGTGTGTCGGGAGAGTTCGTCGACGGCGTGACTGCCGCGCCTGTCTTCGATAGCAGTGTAAGCCGACGTGGCTTCATGGCCTTGGTGTCTGCATCGATGGCCCTTACTGCCGCTGCCTGTCGCAGGCCGGAACAGAAGCTTGTGCCAACGGTGAAGTCACATCAAAACTTCATTCCCGGACTACCGCAGTACTATGCTTCGGTCTATTCGCATCGTAACGTTGCCTATGGTTCGTTGATCAAGAGTCGCGAGGGACGTCCAATCAAGGTGAAGGGAAACGAACTCCATCCGAGCAACTGTGGAACGGCGAATGCAGAAATGCAAGCGTCGCTGCTGTCGTTGTACGATCCGGATCGTATGCGCCGTGCCCGCGTGAATTCTGCGCCAACATCCTATGAAAATGCCATCTCGAATCTTACAAAAGGTGTGATGGATGCGCAGGCGGCTGGCAAGAACGTGATCGTTTTTGTGGATGAGCATTGCTCTCCATCGTATGAGGCTCTCATGCGCGACGTCACCACGAATGTTCCGAATGTCTCGTTCGTCACGCTTCCCGCCATTGTCTGCGATCACCAAGCACGCGCGAACAAGGCCGTCCTTGGCATCGATGGTGAGCTTGTAGCCGATCTTGGAAAAGCAGAAGTGATTGTCAGTGTAGGGTCGGACTTCCTTGGAACGGACAAGCTGGCTTTGCATCACACGGGTCGATTCGCAGCCCGCCGTGCGCCAGAGCCTGGTTCGCCATCGATGAGTAAGGTAATCGTTGTTGAAGCCGCCTACTCTCTTACCGGTGCGAACGCAGATCAACGCATTGCCTTGCATCCTTCCCAGCATGATGCCTTTCTTGCCGTACTCGAACAACAAGTTGGCGCTGGTTCGTTGGTTGGATCAGATCTCGCTGGTGGTGCGGATGTCGCAACAACGAAGGCCGCGCGCGAAGCCGCTGCTGCGCTCATGTCTGCAAAGGGCAAGAGCATCGTCATGGTTGGTGATGCATGTTCGCCACGTGCGCATGCGATCGGCATCAACATCAACCAAGCCCTTGGAAATGTTGGTGTGGGACTTCCGCTCGACCCAGCGTGTGTGCTGCCGTACAGCGGCATAAAGGCCGATGCCATCGAATCAGCAGTTGCATCGATGGAATCCGGCAACGTGCATGTGGTGGTGTTCGACAATACAAATCCGGAATACTCTGCAGACCGACGTTTTCGCGCAGCACTTGCCAAAGTTCCTGTACGCGTTGCCTGCAACCTCTATGAAGATGAAACCTCAAAGAAGCTATGTGCTGTAAGTCTCCCGGCCACGCATTGGCTCGAATCCTGGGGTGATGCCGTGTGTTATGATGGCACGCTCTCGGTGCAGCAGCCAGCGATCGCTCCGTTGAACGAAGGCATGGCATCGTTCCAAGACACACTCATTGCAGTTGCGAAGCGTGTGAATTCCGCAGCATTCGGAGATGCAGTAACGTCGTATTACGACTATGTCGTTGCACGATGGACAGACGCACTCACAGCTGCCGGTGCAGGTGAACGAGGATGGAGCAAAGTGTTGCAGGACGGAATCTTGAAGTCGGCAACACCAGTTGTTTCCACCGCGTCCATGAGCATTGGGAATGCATCCTCGCTTGCATCGGGAACTGCAACAAAGGGACGTGTGATTGTAACGGTTCCGTCGCTTGCCTTGTACGACGGAAAATATTCGAACAACGGTTGGTTGCAAGAACTTTCTGATCCTGTAACGAAAATCACATGGGACAACGTTGCGCTCATGAGTGCAAAGACGGCAGTGGCCCTTGGTGTTGCGTCCAGCACCGACCCGAAGGCCGTTGCAAAAGCAAATGAGTCGGTGATCACTGTCACAACAAAGCAAGGTGCCGTAGACCTCCCCGTATGGGTGCAGGTTGGTATGGCAGACGATGTGATCGTCACGCAGCTTGGATATGGCAAAACAGAAGGTGGCGCGGTACATGCAAACGTTGGTGCGAACACCTACGCACTCACCATGGCCGGTCACACAACATCGTATCAGCCTGTCGAAATCGCCGTAAAGAGTGGCGAGCGCCATCGCGTTGCGGTAACGCAGAACCATCATACGCTGGACGACGGACGTGGTGAACGTCAGGTTGTAAAGCAGCTCACATTGAATGATGTGAATGGTGGCAAGGTAGAAGATCTGCACGAGCACTTCCCACGCGAAGATGGAAGTAAGAACAACTCGAAGTCCAAGCCACTCAGTATTGTTTCGGAGTATGAGTACAAGGGACACCGTTGGGGCATGGTTATCGACATGTCTTCGTGCACCGGTTGTTCATCGTGCATCGTGGCATGTCAGAGCGAGAACAACATTCCGGTTGTAGGGAAGGATCAAGTGATGAAGGGTCGTGAAATGGCCTGGATTCGTTTGGACCGGTATTACACGGGCGACATGGAAAATCCGAACACGGTGGTAGAGCCGATGCTCTGTCAGCATTGCGAAAACGCACCGTGCGAGAATGTATGTCCGGTTGCAGCAACAACGCACAGTCCGGAAGGATTGAACGAGATGACGTACAACCGTTGCGTTGGTACGCGCTACTGCTCAAACAACTGTCCGTACAAGGTTCGTCGCTTCAACTTCCTCAACTACAACACAGATCAACGCACGCCGCTCGATCTTGCTTTCAATCCGGAAGTAACGGTGCGGATGCGCGGGATCATGGAGAAGTGTACGTTCTGTGTGCAGCGACTCAACGAGGCGAAGTGGCATGCAAAGGACAACGGACGTGCACGCGTGTTGGATGGCGAAGCGGTAACGGCATGCCAAGAAGCATGTCCGGCCGGCGCGATCATCTTTGGCGACATGAACGACCCATCGAGTCGTGTTTCAAAGGCGCGGGCCAGCGAGCGCGGCTTTACCGTTCTGGAAGAACTCAACGTACGTCCGAGCGTGATGTATTTGGCGAAGGTTCGGAACATCGATGGGTCTATGGCAGGTGAAGCTGCCGGTCATCACTCTTAATTCGATCACTGAGCACTCGGAACAAAGGATCATCACATGAAGGTGCAAGAACAGGCGCCGATACGCGAGCCGCTCGTACTAGGGAATCCCTCCCTACACGATATCACAGCGCGTATCGCTAGCATCGTCGAATCGAAGATCTCGATGAAATATCTGATGACCGTCGGTTTCACCGGCGCGTTAGCAGCGTGGGGGCTCTTTGCTCTCTACTACACGATCACCACTGGTATCGGTGTATGGGGTTTGAACAATCCTGTTGGTTGGGGATGGGACATCACGAACTTCGTGTTCTGGATCGGTATCGGTCACGCCGGCACGCTCATCTCTGCCATTCTCTTCCTCTTCCGTCAGAAATGGCGTACGGCTATTAATCGTTCGGCAGAGGCGATGACGATCTTCGCCGTGATCTGCGCCTTGACGATGGTGCTCTCGCACACCGGACGCCCATGGCTCTTCTATTGGCTCTTACCGTATCCGAATCAAATGAACATGTGGGTGAACTTCCGTTCACCGCTTGCATGGGATGTGTTCGCTGTGAATACGTATTTCACCGTGTCTGCGCTGTTCTGGTTTGTAGGTCTCATACCGGACCTTGCCACCTTGCGGAACTATGTGAAGAGCGATCTTGCAAGAAAGATCTACGGATTCTTGTCACTTGGTTGGACAGGCTCTACACGACACTGGCACCACTACGAGATTGCCTACATGATCTTGGCCGGTATCTCAACGCCGCTGGTGTTGTCTGTGCACTCTGTGGTTTCGTTCGACTTTACGGTTGGCATCATGCCCGGTTGGCACACGACAATCTTCCCGCCGTACTTCGTTGCCGGTGCTATTTTCTCTGGCTTTGCGATGGTGATGACGCTGTTGGTGATCGCACGTGAAGTGCTAGATCTCAAGCAATTCATCACGCTCAAGCATTTCGACAACATGAATAAGATCATGCTCGCAACGGGTATGATGGTTGGCTATGCCTACGGTATGGAATTCTTTATCGCTTGGTATTCCGGAAACCCCTACGAATCGTGGGTGTTCATGAACCGTCTGTTTGGTGACTATGCATGGGCATACTGGACCATGGTAACATGTAATGTGGTGTCGCCGCAGATATTCTGGTTCAAGAAGGCTCGACGAAATGTACCGCTCATGTTCGTGATCTCGATCTTCATCAACATCGGTATGTGGTTCGAGCGCTTTACGATCATTGCCACGTCGTTGCACCACGACTTCTTGCCTGCATCATGGGGCTACTACTCACCAACGTGGGTAGAAATCTCCATCTTCATCGGTACGTTCGGCGTCTTCCTTACGCTCTTCCTGCTCTTCTCGAAGTTCGTACCGGTGATCGCGATCGCGGAAATCAAAGGCATTATGCCTGGATCTCAACCATCCCATCATCATGAGCACGATCATGCCCCGCATGCGGCAGTAACAGAAGGAGCACACTGATGAGTATACCAGCAGGCGTTATTGGCGAATTTAAAGATGTGAACGTGATCATGACCGCGGCCCAGAAGATCAACGAAGCCGGATATCGGAAATGGGACATTCATACACCGTATCCAGTACACGGTCTTGATAAGGCCATGGGGATCAAGCGCTCCATCATCACCTACATCTCATTCTTGGGACTCTGTGGCGGACTCTCTACGGCACTTGGATTGCAATGGTGGACTGGTGCCGTTGACTATCCACTCAACATCGGCGGCAAGGGGTTGTTCGATTGGCAATTCTCCATTCCGGTTGACTTCGAATTGTCGATTCTCGGCACGGCCATCATGACGGTAGTCGGACTCTTCGGTCTGTGCCAACTACCAACCTGGTATAACCGCTACCAGAATGACGAAAGCTTCAAGAAGGCAACAGACGATACGTTCGTTGTGACGATCGACTCGGACGACGATCGGTATTCGGCGGAGCTGACGGCAACATTCTTGAGGGGTCTCGGTGCACAGAACGTGCATACCGTGACAGCATAACCATTGATCACTACGCAGAGATGGCGCAGAGCATGAGCGATACGAACAGAAAACTGCCGATCCTCTGGATCGTACTCGGAGCAGCGGCTTCGGTCTTCATCGTCCTGGTACTTTGGGGGAAGATCACATGGTTCAGTGATCAAGCGCCTATAGAGTTCCTACCGAACATGGACCACCAATTCAAGGCTATTCCGCAATCGGGAAGCAAGTTCTTCTCCGATGGCAGAACGCAGCGCGACCCCTTGGAGGGTACGGTGGCAAGGGGATCGACGGTGTATCCGCTTGGCATGGGTGACGTCGACAAGGCTGAGAGCTTCAACGTCAATCCCCGCCTCGAAAAGACAGAGTTCTTGATGTCGCGCGGACAGAATCGTTTCAATGTTTTCTGCTCGCCATGTCACGGCTACGATGCCAAAAGCAATTCGAAAGTTGTCGAGCGCGGTCCATGGCCTGGTATTCCGGATCTCACGCGTGAGCAATCCGCAGCGCTGTCGAACGCTCGCCTCTTCCACATCGTAAGCGCTGGACAGAATTTGATGCCGAGCTATGCAGATAAGATCTCACCAACAGATCGGTGGGCCATTGTCTACTACATGCGCACGCTACAAGGCGTAGAGGGAACAGACAGCTACGCTCCGGCAGTGGCTGCTTCAAATTCTTCCACCACGGGCTCTGCTCAATAAGGCAAGAAGGGACGCTCTATGTCACAATTGGTCAATCTTGGTTCCTCACCGCTGATCGGAAAGATCCAGCGCTATGGCATGATCCTTACGGTAGTCGGTGCGCTTGGTCTTGGCGCTGTCTATGCCGTTGGTGGGGGACTTCAGCGCATGATGGGAGACTACGTGTTGGGATTCTGGTACTTCGCAGGTATCAGCGTGACCATGATCTTCTTCTCAGCGCTCCAGTATCTTACGCGCGCCGGTTGGAGTTCCTCCATCCGGCGTATTGCAGAGAATTTCGCGGGTATGGTTCCCTTCATGTTGTTGGGATTTGTGCCAGTGATCATCAACACCTTCTCTCACTCTTCCATCTACGAGTGGACGCATGAGTCTGCACTCACAGATCCGATCTTGATCCACAAGGCGGGCTATTTGAACACGCAGTTCTTTTTGGTTCGTCTGGCGCTCTATGCCTTACTTTGGTTCGGGATGTATCGCGTGATTGTTGGTAATTCGATCAAGCAAGACAGTATGCCGGGTGATCATGCGCCAACGGAGAAGAACTGGAAACTCGCAGCGCCAATGGTGCTGATCTATGCACTCACTATCTCGTTCTGCTCATTTGACCTTCTCATGTCGCTCGAACCACACTGGTTCTCTACGATGTTTGGCGTGTACACGTTTGCCGGACATTTCGTTGCAGCGATCTCTGTGATCACACTGATGACCGTTGCCCTCTACCGCGCGGGTCACTTAAAAGGCTTCATTCGCGAAGAACATTTCCATGACCTTGGCAAGTTGATGTTTGCTTTCAGTGTGTTCTGGACGTACATCGCTTTCTCGCAGTACTTCATCATCTGGTATGCGAACCTTCCAGAAGAAACGATCTACTTTACGGCGCGCACGACCCATGGTTGGCAATACATGGGCATCGCCCTTGTGATCATGCACTTTGTAGTGCCGTTCATGGTGTTGCTCCGGCAGGACGTGAAGCGCAAGACGAACATCCTGGTTGCAGCGGCCATCATTATTTTGATCTCACATTACATCGACCTTGCGTGGATCATCTTGCCAGCAGTAGGTCATGTGAGCGGCTACGAAGGCATAATGTTCGGATGGCAGGAGCTTACCGGATGGATCTTCTTTGCAGGTCTGTTCATGATGCTTGCCGCCCGCAGCTACAAGAAGAATAGCGCACTCGCCGTGAATGATCCGGTGCTTGCCGAGTCGAAGGAATACTTGGTCTAACGACCCACCCATCGCAAACAACAACGGCCCTGTTCCAATTGGAACAGGGCCGTTTTCATGCTGAGGTTGCGGAGCGCAAAAGGACTATCCCCTTTTCGCCATGGCGTTGTAGACAATAGCAAGCGAAGCACCGGCTATTGCGCCCGAGGTGATGTCTGCGCCTATGCCGATCATGGCCGTCTGCAGCGGGTAATTCGCAAAGTACATGTACATGCTCGCATAAAAGACGGCATCGATGACCAACGTAAGAATGATCCCTGCAACTGCCGCGTTCTTCACAGTAATGGGTGCGGATCTATGCGTTAAGACGTGCAGGAGATACCAAGTGCCAATGATAGTTGGGATAAACCATAACACCATGCTCGGTTCTTGTCCCACCGGATGCATAACCGATGCAAACGGCGCATACGCTTCACGTTCCATGGAAGCAAGGAGAAATCCATGGAGTAGTCCATTCCACGCCCATTGAATCCCCGACGATATCACAATCGCCACGATGGCAGCCGTTAACTGCATAACCCCTCCGACATTTGTTAAAAAATCAACCGGCATCAACGGCAATTGTACTAACGGAAAGGCAAACGGCAATGCCGCAGAACATCGTATTTTTGTAGGCTAGTCAAACTTCTCACTCAACACCCAAGATTCCATGAATCAGCATCAGTTCGACCTTGTTGTAATCGGCTCTGGCCCCGGTGGCTATGTGTCGGCCATTCGCGCATCACAGCTTGGTTTGAAGGTCGCCTGTGTAGAGCGCGACCGTCTTGGAGGCGTTTGCTTGAACTGGGGTTGTATTCCTTCGAAGGCCCTACTCAAGAACGCCGAATACATGAACTTCCTGAAGCATGCAGACGAATACGGTTTTGGCATCAAGAACATCGAAATCGACTTTCCGAAAGTGATTGCACGCTCACGTGGCGTTGCAGACCGAATGAGCAACGGCGTTGCCTTCTTGTTCAAGAAGTACAAGGTCACACAGATCAAAGGCTGGGGTGCGTTGAAGAATGGCACTACCGTAGAAGTAAAGGATGAGAAGGGCACCGTGACCGACGTGATCACGGCCAAGAACATCGTTATCGCAACAGGTGCACGACCACGCCAGATCCCGGGCATCGAGGTAGATCGTGAGCGCGTACTCACGTCAACCGAGGCCATGTTGCAAGAGAAGAAGCCCGAAACCATGATCATCATGGGAGCTGGTGCTATCGGCATCGAATTCGCCTACTTCTACAATTCCTACGGTACGAAGGTCACGATCATCGAAATGATGAATCGTATCCTTCCAGTGGAAGATGAAGATGTGTCAAAGGAACTTGCTCGTAGCTACAGTAAGGAAGGCGTGACTCTGCTGACCGAAACGAAGGTGCTGAGCGCCAAGAAAAAGGGCAAGGGCGTCGAGGTGATCATCGAAAAGAAAGACGGTACGAAGGAGACACTAACAGCCGATGTGGCTCTTAACTCCATTGGCGTGCAGGGTAACATTGAGAATATTGGGATCGAGTCGGCAGGCGTCCTTGCCGAACGCGGATGGATCAAGATCAACAAGTATTGCCAGACGAATATTCCCAACATCTATGCCATCGGCGATATCGCCGGCGCACCATGGCTTGCCCACAAAGCCTCGGCAGAGGGCATCGTGGCAGCCGAACACATTGCCGGACATCACACGGACGGCGTAGACTATGCTAGCATTCCAGGTTGTACGTACTGTCAGCCCCAAGTTGCCAGCATCGGACTCACAGAAGCAAAGGCCAAAGAAGCCGGCTATGAGATTAAGGTGGGCAAGTTCCCATTTACGGCAAATGGCAAGGCACATGGTATTGGCAAAACACAAGGCTTCGTGAAGCTAATCTTTGATGCGAAGTATGGTGAAGTTCTTGGTGCTCACATGATCGGACCCGACGTCACCGAAATGATCGGAGAGATCGGAATGGTTCGCGCACTCGAAGGAACCGGCAAAACCATCTTCAAAACAATTCACGCACACCCAACGCTGTCGGAAGCCATCATGGAAGCTGCAGCAATGGCCTATGACGAATGCGTGAACTTCTAAATCCTTGTGAACATGAACGTTCAATTGTGGGGAACGATAGACTTTGAACAAGCATGGCATCGACAGCGCGAGCTGGTCGATGCCGTGTCGTTTCATGATGAACCCAACACCCTGGTTCTGTGCGAACATCCGAGCGTGATCACGCTTGGACGTGCGACCACGGCAGACGGCGTTCTTCTCTCCACACATGAACTCGCAGAACGCAACATCAAGTCGATCGCCATCGACCGAGGCGGCGAAGCGACGGTGCATTCGCCCGGACAGCTTGTTGGCTATCCGATCTTTCATCTCGAACGACTCAAGCCTGATCTTCATTGGTTTCTTCGCACCGTTGAGCAATGTATCATCGATGCGATTGCAGAGTTCGGACTGAAGGGCGGAAGGGTGGAAGGGCGCACCGGAGTGTGGATCGACGGAGAACGAAAGATCTGCGCCATTGGAATCCATTGTAAACGTTGGGTGATCTACCATGGGTTTGCTCTTAACGTGATAAACGACTTGTCCATCTTCGATGCAATAATACCGTGCGGAATCCGCGACGCCGGAGTGAGCTCCATGGCACGCGAACTTGGACTCGACGTGCCCATTCCTGCCGTTCAAGAATCGATCATCCGTGCATTTCAGGTCAACTTTGATAAGCCCTTATTTTGAGCAAAACGTGCTAAGTCGTTGAAAAACATTGAATTGAATCATGTCCTACGGCCTGTGGATAAGTATGTGGATACCCCTATCCCGCTTTGTGTCATGGCCTTACGGATTTGCCACAAAATTCCGTTTGACTAGTTCCGAGTGGGCATGTAAATTCGTAGAAGTTAGATGAAGCGGGAATAGCTCAGTTGGTAGAGCACAACCTTGCCAAGGTTGGGGTCGCGAGTTCGAGTCTCGTTTCCCGCTCGACGACGCAAGTCGTCACTTCCTCTTTATGCTGCATGCCTTGCCGTCTCATTCCCCCCTGATGGCGAGGCATTTTTTTTTGCGGTAACTTTCCAAGCGGAACAAGTACAATACAGCAACGAGATTCCGTCTGTACAGCACATGCACCGTTTACACTTGCAACAGCATCCAACCCTTCGGCTTACCTTTTTCAGTGCGATCATCACTTTGTGTTCGATCGTCACTGTTTTATGTGCAACACCACTACCCAAAGGGTTTCGCATTCTTCAATCGGATGCGAAGGCATTTGCCTTTACGTATGCGCCCGTGATCGAATCGTGGGAGAGTGTACAAGATGGTGGTGCAACAATCCGCCGACCAGTGATCGATCACGCCAGAGTGTTCCCTCGCCGCCTTACACCGTCCGAAACAGAGTGGATTGCATCGTATCAGATCACGGTGCCTGGTCCATCACATTTCACGTTCACACCACAGAAGAACCTTTCGGTTCGGTATGAGGGTGTTGGCGGTACGACGCATGTTGCGAGCATAGAGGTGGTCGTGGCAACAGACGACCATGGAACAATCCAACTCGCAGCGCCCATTTCGTCAAAGATCTTGTTCACGCCTTCCGTTGATGCACAGCCTGCAAATCGCGTGCGTGCATTTGAAACGCAGCAAGCTGTTGAGCGCATCGCCAATGGCTATCAAATCACCATTCAGCGTGATGGTGTGTACCGCATTAGCTCCGACGAACTACGTCGCAACGGCATCGCTACGGATGCTGCCGCGGCACGCAGCATCAAGATCTTCGGACGTGGCGGAACCGAACTTTCCGAGCGTATTGTACAGTTGGACTTCGAGGCCATGCATGAGCAGGCCATCACCGTTCGCACGAATACCGATGGTAGTGTTCGCGACGTGATCTTCTTTGGAGGCGGTCCGTCCGGGTTTATGGTCACGAGAGACTCCACTATTCGTCACTTCCTACATCACTACAGCAAAGTGAGTTCGTACGTGCTCACGGTAGGTGGCGTGGATGGAAGGCGCTCAGAGATCGTGCCTGCTCCTACGCGTCCGGTTGTCAACACTCCTTCAACAGCCGTCGGACATCTGATGTTTGAAGAAGAAGTGGTGAATCCGTATAACAGTGGTTCGGGTAGACGTTGGTTTGGCCGTTCCTTTGAAAACGGCGGGGCGATCACGATCAACACGTTATTGCCCGGACTCATACGCAGTGGCATTGTAGACTATGTGTTCAGCGTTGTGTCTCGCTCCACCGAGCCGGGCACCATGACGATGACAGAGAACGGCCGGGCCGTTGCTCAGCTCGGACTTCAGCCCAACGGCTACTACATGGATGCCTATGTGTTGAGTACCACAGGGTCTATCGACGCGCAGTCTATCCCAGCAGACAACCGCAGTGTGTTGAAGTTCTCCTACAAGAGCAACGACAGAAGTTCAACGGCATTGCTCGACTTTTTCGAGATCCACTATCCTCGCAGCCTTGCCACCATCAATAACTCCTACGAATTCGCCACGGGCAAGGCGCTCTCGGGTATCACGCAGTACGATGTGAATGGCTTCTCGGGCGAGGCGTTTGGATATGACGTAACCGATCGGATCGACCCCGCACTCCTCGAGAACGTGGCCACCACGGGTGGCATGTTCAGTGTTCGATGTGATCTCAATGCCGGCTCGCGACGGTTGTATTATCTAAGCTCGAGTCCACAAGACGTTTCAATTAGCGCGATCCGGATTTCCAACCTCAGAGCAGATGCCCGCGATGTAGACCTCATTATCATCACGAACCTCGCATTGCAACGAAGTGCAGACAGCATGTTGGCCTACCGTGTAAAGAGTAGCGGGCTAACGGGCATGGTTGTGACCACCGACGAGATCTTCAACGAGTTCTCCTACGGCATGTTGGATCCTACGGCCATTCGAGACTTCCTTCAATTTGCCTTTACAAAGTGGACGCGAGCACCCAAGTATGTGCTCTTGTGGGGTGACGGACATTTCGACTACAAGAACCTCACCACGTCTGCCGTCAACTATGTGATACCGTATGAATCCGATGAACCGGATGGAAATACGAATGGGTTGTACACCAATTCCAAGGACGACTTCTTTACGCGGTTGGTTGGCGAAGATGCTATACCGGAGCTGGCGATCGGCCGGTTGCCGATCACGTCCGATGCTGTTGGAATGCAGATGATCGATAAGATCCGTGCGTATGAACAACAATCTGATCAGGGCGACTGGAGAACTCGGATCACGATGGTCGCAGACGACTCGCCCACGGGTGAAGGACAATTTCCTGATGGTTCATTGCACTTGAACCAAAGTGAGCGACTTGCCACACAGTATGTGCCTGAGACATTCCAAGACAAGAAGATCTATTTGGTTGAATATCCCACAGAGAACGTTGCCCGTGGACGACGAAAGCCGGGCGTGACGGACGACATGCTTTCCACGACGAATACCTCCGGCGAGCTCATGCTGAATTGGATCGGTCACGGCAATCCGCGCGTGTGGGCCCATGAGAACATCTTTGTGCGCGAGACCACCGTGCCGATGATGACCAACAATACAAAGAATTTCTTCTTGACGGCAGCCACGTGCGACTTTGCACGATTCGATCTGCCGGATAATCAATCCGGTGCTGAAGAACTCGTGCTGTCGAAGATTGGTGGTGCCATTGGCGTGTTCAGTGCGTCGCGCGTGGTACTCTCGCAAAGCAATGCAGAGATCAATCAGTACTTCTATGCCAACGTGTTCACGCGCAATGCCGACGGAAGATTCCCATTGTTAGGTGACGTGATGCTGCGCGTCAAGCAGCGGTATAATGACGACAATGCAGAGAAATTTCTCCTATTGGGCGATCCAACCATGCGTCTCTTGATCCCTGATCGGAATGTATCGATCGATACGATCAATCAGCAAGCGATGGGGGACTCCGTTGTCGTGAATCTTGAATCTAAAGCCACGGTTACTGTGAAAGGCTTCATCACGAAACTCGGATCGAAAGAGGTCGATACGTCGTTTGCCGGAGTGATCTCGATGTCGCTTTACGACAGTCAAGTGCAACTCACGGTTACCGATATTGATGGCACCGTCAATAATTTCACCAAGCTTGGCGCAGGACTCAATCGCAGTGCCTACAAAGTTGAGCACGGTCGATTCGAGGCAACCTTCGTCGTTCCAAAGGACATCGCGTTCTCGACATCGCGAGCAACGCTCTACGGATATGCAGCGTCGACGTCGGGCGACTATGCCATGGGCATGACGTCGAGAATTACCGTTGGTGGTGTGGCAGATGTAGAGTACGATGATTACGAAGGTCCGAAAATGTCGCTCTACGTGGACAGTCGACACTTCAAAAGTGGCGACCTCGTGCGCAGAAATCCAATCTTGATCGTAGACTTGAACGACAAAACAGGCGTGAACACAACGGGCGTTGGCATAGGACATAACCTCGAAGCTATGTTCGATGACGGAAATGTAATCGAGAATCTCACGAATTCGTTTACAACATCGCTCGACAATAGTGGGGCTGGTACAGCGGTGAAGCAGATCTTTGGTCTCGCACCTGGGCTCCATACCGTCCGAGTTCGGGCTTGGGACGTTCTCAACTACTATTCGGAGCAAGAGACCCTCTTCCGAATCGAATCTTCTACCGACGCGGCAATCGGTGAGGATTTCATGAACTATCCCAATCCGTTCTATACTTCAACGCTTATCACGTTCAAGCACAATCAGCCACAGCCGTTCGATGCTCAGGTTCGGATCTTCACCGTTCATGGAGACATGGTCTATGACTCCAACCTGCAGATCGAAGAGCTTCAAACGGCCACGATCCCATGGAATGCCCGCACGAATGACGGCCGGTCGTTATCTTCCGGTGTCTACCTTTGTGTGATTAGAATGACCGGGTCCGACGGCTCAACTGCCATTATTAGTGGCAGTATGACCCTCATTCGCTAAATTTGAATTCTACTACGCTTCACGAGGAACTCTATGATGTTGATGAAAAGGGGCGCGGCGGTTGCGACTTTCATGGTTGTAAGCGCTGCGTGCATGTACGGCCAAGCCGGCGGTTCGGCTGTTCCTTTTCTCTTGATCGCACCTGATGCGCGCGCAAGCGGTATGGGCGACGTCGGTACGGCCATTGCAGATAATGCCAATGCCGTGTATTGGAATACAGGGGGATTAGGCTTCCAATCCTCTCGTCAGATCTCGTTGGCTTTTTCGAAATGGCTTCCGCAATTCAATGCAGACCTGTTCTATTCCTACGGTACCTATTCCGACTATGTAGACGCCATCGATGGTACGATAGCAGGAACGATTACCTACATGAACCTTGGTGAGTTCACTCGGACAGCCGAGGATGGAAGTCAGCTTGGCAAGTTCCGTTCAAATGAATTCTGCATCGGTCTCTCTTACGGCACCCTCGTATCGGACGATGTTGGTATGGGAATGCAATTGAAATACATTCAGTCGAACCTTGCCCCTGCAGGTATCGGTCAGGCAGGCGCGGGAGTCGGTATCTCTGCAGCGTTCGATATCGGCTTGCTTTGGAAGCCAGAGAAACTCACCTTTTTTGGAGAGAACCTCGACAACACCTTCAGCTTAGGCGTGAACCTGCAAAACGTCGGTCCTAAAATGACGTACCTGAACGAATCGGATCCGCTGCCAACAACTCTGCGCGTTGGCGTTGCGTTCAAGATCGTCGAAGATGAATACAACGATCTTACGATCACCTCCGATTTCTCCAAGCTTCTCGTAAAGCGAGACTCCCTAGGATCCGATCCGATCCCTACTTCGTTTCTCACCTCGTGGGGTGTGGGCGGACCGCAGATCGGTGTTGGTATGGAGTACATCTACGATCGTATCGTTGCCCTCCGAGGCGGCTACTTTAGCGAGCCAAAGGCGGCAGGGAATCGTCGGTTCTTTACGATGGGCGCCGGTGTGAAGTACGATCTCTTCGCCGTGGACTTCTCTTACATTCTCACCATCGAAGACAATCACCCCTTGGCCAACACTCTGCGATTCTCGCTCTTGGTCGACTGGGGTCAGCTTAAGTAATCTCCCGACGCTCTCGACGTCGTTTCAAGTATCGCCAACCGAAGTATCCAATCAACGTCGTCACGATCAATATCGTGACGACGTTTCCGTATGTGGCTAGAATGCCCTCTACGGAACGCCAGTTCGCTCCAAGTTGCTTGCCCAAGAGTACCATGATACTGTTCCACACTGCCGCACTCAGAAGGCAGTAAAGGGTGGTACGGAGGAATGGCATTTTTGTGATACCGGCCGCAAAGGAGATCACGGCACGGGTACCCGACAAGAATCTATTTGCTACGATGATCAACCCGTGATACCGATTGAACAACCCTTCCACCTTCAACAGTAACTCCACGGTGAGAAACGGAACCCGCTTCGATTCGATGAGGGCCGTACCGTACCGTCTCCCAATCCAATAGGCCGTGGCAAATCCAGCAACGCTTCCGAGGGTGGCCGTGCCGATCATGGTCGTCATGCCTACAGTCCCAAGTCCAACGAGCGTTCCAAGGAACACCAAAATCACGTCGCTAGGCGACGGGGGGAAGAGGTTCTCGATATAGGCCACCAGGAACGTGACAATGATCACGCCCCAAACAGGAAGGCCTTGAAGGTAGACTACGATTGATTCAAGCATTGCGTCGTAAGTTGCGTTTTCAATTTGATATTCATGGAGTCTCGATGAAACCCTTCCTCAACGAACAGTACCACGATTTCACAAAGCCGGCGATAGCTGCGAAACAACGTGCGGCGGTTGACGCCGTACGTGCGAAGTTCGGAAAAGAATATCCCAATATCATCAATGGAAAAAAGATTCGTACGACGGCCAAGACCGTGAGCTCCAATCCTGCCGATCCGTCTGAGACGATTGGCGTGTTCCAAAAGTCTGGGAAGGATGATGCAGAGAAGGCCATGCGTTCTGCACTCAAAGCTTTCGAGACGTGGAAAGATGTGCCGGTGGCCAAGCGTGCCGCCTACTTGTTCAAGGCCGCAAATGTTATGCGCCGCCGTCGTCTCGAGATCAACGCGTGGATGATTTCTGAGGTTGGCAAGAATTACATTGAAGCAGATGCCGACACGTGTGAAGCCATCGACTTCCTCGATTATTATGGTCGCGAAGCACTTCGGTATGCAGAGCCACAACCCATCGTTGCCCAGCCTGGCGAGAAGAACGAAGTGTTCTACATCCCGCTTGGCGTTGGTGTGATCGTTCCACCCTGGAACTTCCCGTTTGCCATTCTTGCGGGCATGTCTGCCGCGGCCATTGTCTGCGGTAACTCTATCGTCTTGAAGCCATCGAGTGATTCACCGATGATGGGCTGGCTCTTCAATGAGATCATGGAAGAAGTTGGCTTGCCTGCGGGTGTGTTGAACTTCCTTGTTGCAAGTGGCGCAGAAGCAGGCGACTATCTTGTTGGTCATCCAAAGACGCGCTTTATCTCGTTCACGGGTTCTATGGAAGTTGGTCTTCATGTGAACCAACTTGCAGCAACGCCGCAGCCAGGACAGATATGGATCAAACGCGTTGTAGCAGAGATGGGTGGCAAGGACGCCATCGTTGTTGATAAGGAATGCAATGTAGACGAAGCCGTTGCCGGTGTTGCTGCAGCAGCGTTCGGATTCCAAGGACAGAAATGCTCTGCGTGTTCACGTGCGATCGTCGATCAAGCTGTGTATGATGAATTCGTGACCAAACTCAAAGTAGTGATGGATGAATACAAGATCGGTGAACCGAAAGACGATGGTCGCGTTGGACCGGTTGTAAGTGCACGTGCAGAAAAGACCATCCTCAAGTACATTGAGATCGGAAAGAAGGAAGGCAAACTCCTTGTTGGTGGCAAAAAAGTGAAGGGCAAGCCGGGATACTTCATCGAACCAACCGTGTTCGTGAACGTCAAGCCCACGGCACGACTGATGCAAGAGGAAATCTTTGGACCAGTACTTGCAGTGTGCAAGGCAAAGGACTTCGATCATGCCCTGCAGATCGCAAACAACACCATCTATGGACTCACGGGTGCCGTGTACACGCGAAACGCAAAGAAACTTGCACGCGCTCAACGCGAGTATCACTGCGGCAATTTGTATTTGAACCGGAAGTGTACGGGCGCCATGGTAGGCGCACATCCCTTTGGTGGATTCAATATGTCCGGCACCGACTCCAAAGCAGGTGGTAGGGACTATCTAGGACTATTCCTCCAATCCAAGACCGTTGCACGGAAGATCTAGCGCATGAGAATGAACGTCGTACTGCTGCTCGTAACTATGGTTGCGAGCAGCGCTGCGTTTGCACAGAAAGTAACCTTGTTCGATGGTGTTTGGGTTCGGTCGGACATGATCGATGAGCTCAAGTCAACACGATCGGTCCGTGCCTCCTTACAAACCCTTGCAGAACCTTCACTGCCACTTGCAATAGTGATCGGTGTGCAGGCCGATTCCATTCGGTCGTGCATGGTGGCTCGGTCGTTCAACGATAGCGCGAGCAAGATCCTTCCATACATCAGCATTCCTGGCTTTGGAAATCGATACCTATTGGACGATCGATGGGTGATTGCGTCGGATTCGCTGAACGGACAATACATCGCCTTGTACGACAAAGCAAATGTTGTCGAAAAACCATTTGTGTATGCGCGCATTCCTACGAAGAATCGATCGTTGTCGTTTGTGTTGCAACGCATCGTCAACATCGCCGTGTTAGAAGGGCGTTGGATAGACTCCACCGGAGATGAGTACCGATTCTTTGCAGATCAGCATGCAGAATGGCCGGCGGGAACATTCCAATATAGCCTCATGATACAGCCACGTGCGAACCATCGTCTTCAGATTACTGGAGGCAAGATGTACACATGGGAATGCGATGGGTCGGTCCTGAAACTTTACGTCCCTTCCGACAAGGGTAGAAAGAGACGTACGACCATAAGACTGCAACGTCGTTAATCAGTCGTCTTCATGCGCGTGCTGCAGATACTCTTGATGCAGTTTGGTTTGGATCTGCGATGGAACAGAAACGTACTCAGCAAATAGCGCGGAAAAGGCAGCTCTTCCGGACGTCATGCTTCGTAACACTGTCGCATACTTGTCTACCTCCGCCAACGGCATGCGTGCTTTGAGTACCTGATAGTGTCCGTCGGAATCAATGCCCATGATCACGGCACGGCGCACCGGCAGATCGCTCATCACATCACCAACATGCTCTTCGGGCATGAGAACCTCGACGTCGTAGATCGGCTCTAAGAGTTGAGGATCCGCTTTGATAAAACAGTCTTTGAAGGCCATTCTTCCTGCTGTTCTGAACGCGGCTTCGTTGGAGTCTACGGCATGCATCTTGCCATCATATACGGTCACACGAACGTCGCGCACATACGAACCTGTAACAGGTCCCTCCGTCATTTTCTCCATCACACCTTTCATGATGGCAGGCAAGAATCGCTGTTCGATCACGCCTCCAACAATGGCATTGACAAAGACCAACTTGCCACCCCACGGAAGATCATGTTCTTCCGTAGCACGAACGGAAAGTCCGGCCGGCGTGCCAATGCCATCATACCACGGTTCAACACGCATGTGTACTTCGGCGAACTGACCTGCTCCGCCTGATTGTTTTTTGTGTCGGTAGGATCCTTCTACCACACGCTGAATGGTCTCTCTGTAGGGAACCTTTGGCGACTCGAAACTCACATCCAATTTGAATCGGTTGATCAACCGATGTTTCGCGGTTTGCAAATGCATCTCGCCCTGTCCGTGCAACAGCAATTGTTTGAGTTCCATGCTGTGCTCGATGATCAGCGTTGGGTCTTCTTCGTGTAAATGATGCAGAGCCAAACCGAGCTTGTCTTCTTCGCCTTTGCGGTTGCTCACAACGGAGACGCGAACTCGTGGGGCAGGGAATTGAATGGCGGGAAGGACCAGGTTGAGTCCTTTTTCATGCAGTGTGTTGTTCACGTGTGTGTTCTTGAGCTTGACCACCGCTCCAATGTCACCGGCTTGCAGTTCGGATACTTCCTGACGTTTCTTTCCATTCACAACGAAGAGCTGGCCGAGTCGTTCTGTTACGCCCGTCTGTTCATTCACGAGATCCATCCCGTGCGCTACGGTACCGGAGTAGACACGGAAGAACGACATGTCGCCAACGTTCGGCTCGCTTGCGGCCTTGAAAACAAAGATGCACGTCTTGCCGCTGGGGTCTGCTTTCAGCTCCGTGCCACCTTCTGTTTTCACGGCTGGCATCTCAACGGGGGCGGGAACAACAACGTCGATGAACGACATCAATCTACCTGCGCCCATGTTGTACTTGGCGCTTGTGCAGAAGAGCGGAAAGATCTGTCGTTGAATAATTGTCTTCGTGAGTCCGTGACGCATCTCGTCTTCATCCAGCTCTCCCTTTGCCAGGTAGTGCTCCATGAGCGACTCATCGTTCTCGGCAACAATCTCGATGAGTTCGTTATGGAGTTGTGCTGCGCGTTCCCGTTCTGAATCGGGGATGGGATGTTTCTCGGGTTTGCCTCCGCTCGGACCGAAGACGTATGCCGTCATCTTCAACACATCGATGATCGTATTGAAACGCGTGCCTTCGACCAAAGGATACTGCACCACCGTCACTTCTCTGCCAAAACGTTCCTTCGCTTGCTCAACGGTCCGCCAAAAATCGCTTTGATCGTGATCGACTTTGTTCACCGTAAAGATCACCGGTGTCTCGAATTGCTTGGTGTATCTCCAGATCGTTTCTGTTCCTACCTCCACACCATGGTGTGCATTGAGAACTAACAGTCCGGTATCGACAACGCGCAGGGCACTGATCACTTCGCCAACATAGTCGGCATAGCCCGGCGTGTCGATGATGTTGATCTTGTAGTTGCGCCATTCGGCGAACAGGGGAGTGCCAAAAACCGACGAGCTACGCTCTCGCTCGATATCATGATAGTCGCTGGCCGTGCTACCATCTTCGACGTTCCCTCGGCGTTGTATCTCGTTGGATTCGAACAGCATTGACTCGGCCAGCGTTGTTTTCCCTGACCCAGCGTGGCCAAGGACTGCAATGTTGCGGATATGGTGGGCATCATACGTTTTCATGACCTCTCCGTGTACTGTGTATGTCGGATGTGAACATACGAAAATTCGAATGCGATGGGTATGAGAACTGTCATAGGGTCATCCCCTTCCCGAAAACTGGAAAAAACCCTATCCGGATGGAGACTTGCATGGAATCCCCAGACCCCGTATCTTTGCCTTCCTGAATTGAAGCATATGGAGCTAATGAAGTGGTAAAAGAACTCAAACAGATCGAAACGATCACGAAGGCCGAAGCCTTCGAAATGCGTAAGGCTAAGGCCGGCGAACTCTCGCCAGAAATGCCTTCCTTCCGTCCGGGCGACACAGTGAAGATCGCTGTTCGTGTGATCGAAGGTGAAAAAGAGCGTATCCAGAATTTCCAAGGCGTCGTGATCGCACGTCGCGGCTCAGGAATGAATGAGACGTTCCGCGTACGCAAGATCTCGAATGGTGTTGGTGTAGAGCGGATCTTCCCGGTCCACTCACCAATCATCCAATCGATGACAGTCTTGAAGAGCGGTACGGTCCGTCGCGCGAAGCTCTACTACCTCCGAGGAATGTCGGAGAAGAAGATCCGTCAAAAACTGTCATAAGGCAGTTGTACACGTTGAAGCTACAGAAGGGGACTCGCGACATCGTGAGTCCCCTTTTTCGTTCTCTCCTTGTTTTTATGGAGGAGCTGATGATGTCTGAATCTCGCGAGCACTCATCGTTATGAGTGTAGACAGTATTCACGCCCACGTAGCGTGGGTGCAAAACGTGAGAGAGAAGCTTACTGTTTCTATACAGTTCCCGATGAAGGACATCGAAAAACACGCGACGATGGGCGATGAGTCTGTCGACTTCTATCTCATGAAACGAGACCTGTAAGACAACATCATGAACACTGCCATCATCACCATCGGCGATGAATTATTGATCGGTCAGATCGTGAATTCGAATGCCGCCGTCATTGCAGCAGATTGCACGGCCATAGGTTGTACGATTGTTGCACAGTCGACGATCGGTGATGATGCGCAGTCGTTGATCGATGAGCTTGATCGCCTTCGCGTACACTCTTCGGTGCTCATACTTACAGGTGGCCTTGGTCCCACGCACGACGACATCACCAAAGCCGTCCTCACCAACTATTTCCACGACACACTCGTACAAGACAACGCATGGCTCGAACATCTGCGCGCATGGATGCTGATGCGCGGCAGAGAATTATCCGAACGCAATGCCCTTCAAGCAATGCTCCCGTCTACATGCATGACGCTCGCCAATCCGTTGGGCACTGCTCCAGGGATGCTCTTTGACCGAGACGGTATTGTGCTGATCTCGTTGCCGGGTGTGCCGGACGAGATGAAGGGCCTCATGCAACAACATGTGTTGCCGTACCTAGAACGAATGCTGGAGGTGCGGAACGATGCTTCGTGGGAGTATCGAACGCTGTATTCCACGGGCATACCAGAAGCGTATTTGGCAGATCGCATTGGCGACCCTACCGTCTTCCTCCATGGTTCCACCCTTGCCTTCCTTCCGAATGCGTATGGTGTTCGTATGCGCGTCGGAGCACAAGCGAGAGGTCACGATGAACGTGCATCAGAACTCGACCGCGTAGAGGCCTTCTTGCAAGAACGCGCAGGACGGTGGATCTATGGTTCCGGTCGCACATCGTTGTCGCAGCGCGTAGGAGAGCTCCTAAAGGAGCACGGTGGCACGGTGGCAGTTGCTGAGTCTTGCACCGGTGGTTTGCTTGGCGCAGCGTTGACGGACGTAGCCGGAAGCAGTGCCTACTTCGAAGGTGGAATACTCTCCTACAGCAACGATGTCAAAGTGCGCGAGTTGGGTGTTTCGGCGTCGGATATCGACAAACACGGCGCCGTCAGCGAAGCTGTTGCTCGACAAATGTGCGACGGTGTGCGTTCTCGTTTTGGTACCACCTATGGAATTGGGATCACGGGTGTTGCGGGGCCCGATGGTGGCACGGAAGAGAAGCCGGTTGGTACGGTGTGGATTGGCGTGGCTGGTCCCACAAAGACCGTCACGAAGTTGCACCGGTTTGGTCCTGATCGCCGCAATAACCGCGAACGTAGTGTTGCTGCAGCGCTGGCAATGCTCTGGCGACTGATGCAAGGAGGTGACGACAATGCATGAGCCGTTAATCCTGGCGATAGAAACATCGTGCGACGACACGGCTGCATCCGTCTTGCGCGGACTCGATGTACTGAGTAATGTGATCTCGTCGCAAGACATTCACGATCACTACGGTGGCATCGTTCCAGAACTTGCTTCTCGTGAACACGTGAAAGGAATTGCACCGATTGTGTTGGCCGCCTTGCAAGAAGCAGCTTGTACAACGTCTGATCTTGATGCTATTGCTGTGACGTATGGGCCTGGCTTGCCAGGATCGCTTATCGTTGGCTCGCATTTTGCAAAGGGACTTGCCTTGCGTCTAGGCATTCCCATTTTCCCCGTCCATCATATCGAAGCGCATTTATATTCCGGACATCTCGAGGATCCAACGCTTGAGTTCCCTGCGATTTGTTTGGTGGTGAGCGGCGGACACACGAGTATCGTGCTTCTTCGATCGTTGCAATCGTTCGCAGTTCTTGGTTCTACTCGCGACGATGCTGCCGGGGAGGCCTTTGATAAAGTGGCCAAGCTCGTTGGACTGGGATATCCCGGTGGACCACACGTAGACCGATTGGCAAAAGAGGGGAACCCTCTTGCGATCGAATTCCCGCGTGGACTCATGCACGACGGAACATTCAACTTCTCGTTCAGTGGACTGAAGACGTCGGTGCGCTACTACCTGCGCGATCATCCCGACGCGCCGATTCACGACGTGTGTGCATCCGTGCAACATGCAATTGTAGATGTACTCGTGAGCAAAACGCTCAAAGCCGCTCGTGAACACGATGTGCGAGCGATCGTCGTAGCCGGAGGGGTGAGTGCGAATTCGGAGCTACGTGCTCGGTTCGCAGAAGAGTGTTCAAAACGTCATATGCAATTCGTTGCGCCAAGACCGACGTATTGCGTAGATAATGCTGCGATGATCGGCTTCGTAGCTGCTCACCGCTATCGTGAAGGACATCGCCCCATGGACTATTCCTTCACGATACAGGCACATGCGTTGCGAGCGAGCGACTAGATGTTCTTGACCTCGTCAACAACACTTTTCACAACGTCTTCAACAGTCTTCATTGCATCGTCGATCGTTTCGCCAATGCGTTTCCCAACCTCATCACTCGATGCATTTAACGAAGGATAAAGAGGGAACTGACGGCAGAAGTGCTTGACGTCTTCCTTCACGGCAACGTAGACTTCGGGATTCCCAACGTTGGTCACAACACGATCTAGCAACTTGGCGATATGACGCATATCGTCTTCGTCCATTCCGCGCGATGTCATAGCCGCGGTTCCTAGTCGAATACCGGACGTTACCAACGGTGGCTGTGTATCGTTCGGCACTGCGTTCTTGTTGCAGGTGATGCCAGACGTATCCAAGGCAATCTCTGCGGCCTTGCCGGTAACGTTCTTATTGCGAAGATCGATGAGCATCAGGTGATTGTCCGTCCCGCCTGAGATAACGTTATAGTCCATCTTCATCATCTCGTCTGCAAAGGCC
>Ga0105049_10000647_pt1 | contig 38907 bp, 29 predicted proteins | sample MAT06_FD_78087 | JGI IMG/M metagenome (GOLD analysis project Ga0105049, IMG submission 78087) | Freshwater microbial communities from Lake Fryxell liftoff mats and glacier meltwater in Antarctica - MAT-06 | ecosystem: Environmental > Aquatic > Freshwater > Ice > Liftoff microbial mat | place...
GGTGAGTTCCTCGCCCGAAAATCCGGGGAAACCCGCGACCACAGCCTGAAGATTCACGGGCTGGAGTTTTTCGTTTTGGTAGGCTTCAAATCCCACGCGACGGAGGAGGTCGCCATCGCCCGACGCGTCAATAAAGTATCGCGCCCGCAGAGCCCGACGCCCCGATTTGTCCTCAAGGAATGCGGCCCGCACGACGCCCCCTTCGCGAACTCCGCCAACGCAACGCGCCGCCAGGAATGGACGCAACGCGTTTCCTCGCGAAGCATCACGCGCGGGGGCCCGAGCACCATCGCTTTATCGATAGAACCGTATGACGACTGGAATCTCTCGGCCAAAATGACAGATTCAAAAAGTGTTACCCTCCCATTATCCAATCCGGCATTCCATCAACCGCTCGCGCGAGCGGGGAATCATGGTGGTTGCAGGGTTGTTTTTGGCCGCGCTTTTTTTTGTGACCGGGTGCAACCGCCCGGCTGCGGAAAGCGCCCAGGCCGCTGAGTTAGACGAGGCTTGGAACCAGTATGGATACGGGGCGTATGATGCCTCGCTTCGCGCATTTAAGAATTTTGCCGTTTCGGTGCCGACGTCAGATCCGCGGCACACTGCGGCCCTATTTGGTCAGGCCACGGTTTGGAATTGGCGGCGGCCGGGAGAGGATCGTGTTCGCGCCGGAGAAATCTATGAGCGCATCCGCAGGGATTTCCCGAGATCGGACTTTGCCGCCTGGAGTGCTCTGGCGCTGGCCCGTGCAGCTTGGCTGGTGCCGGTGGGTCAAACTCCCGACCGCGGAAAAGTCGCTTCCCTTTTCGACAATGTCATTGCGAATTACCCTGGCAGCCAGGCAGCCGAGGAAGCGACGATCAGCCTTCAGGCAATGCGTGTGGAGTCGTTCGACACGCAACAGGCCGCCGGCGCCCGCGACGCACTCCAGGCCTTCGTGCGCACGGATCCCGGCTCTATTTTTCTCGGTGCCGCTTATTCCGTTCTCTCAGAGGCAGAGCGTGTGCTTGGAAATCCCGAGGCTCGTCTTCGCGCGGAGATTGCGGCGTATAAAGCACGCGAGCACCTCGCACGCACCATCTGGGAAAAAAACCTGCGTGGGCCGTTCTTGTTCAACGATCCCTCAGCGCTATTCAAGATCGCGAAAATTGCGGAATTTGATGTCGGCGACTTCCCAACCGCTCAGGACTATTACCAGAGGTTCCTTCACGATAACCCGACAGAGAAGCGCCGCTTCTTCGCGGAAGAGTCGCTCTCGCGCATGCAGCGCACCGAAGACAGCATTCGAAAGGAATTGCTCAACGTGGTTCCCCAAGGACAATGACGGCGTGGCGTGAAAAGCTGCGGGACTTTTTCCCGTTGGGCGTGATTCTTGCCGCGACGGGTTGGGCCGCAGTGTCCGTCTGGATTCACCGCACGGAAGAACACCCGCCGGGGACGATCGTTGTGCGCATCGGGCATTGGCAACTGGAGGCCGGAGTCCGCGACGCTCTCGACGCAATTGCCCGCGACTACGAGAAACTTCATCCGGGGGTCCGCATCATACAGGATGCCATTCCGGACCAGGTTTTTTCGCAATGGATCAACACGCAGCTCGTGGGCGGAACGGCACCGGATCTCGTGGAGGCGGGCGGCCTGATGGCTCCGCCGCTCTGGTTGAACTTGCAGCGCCGCTACCTTGTTCCTTTGACAAAATTCTTCGCGGAACCCAACCCATATAACGCTGGAACTGAACTGGAAGGTGTGCCGCTCACGCAAACCATGAAGGGCGGCAACGCCATTGTCCCCGAGCTACAGGAGAACATGGACATTTCGTTGTCCCGCGTTTCCGTCCGGCTCTTTTACAATCGCGACCTGCTCCGTCGGCTCACCGGGCTGGAAAAACCTCCGCAGGAGCTTGGCGCATTCCTGGATGTCTGCAGGAAAATCCAAGAGCAACGTGTCATCCCGATTGTCGGCTCGGCCTATCATTTCGGAATGTGGAACCAACTTTTCGACGCGGTCACTTATCCGGCGTGGCGTGTGGGTGATTTCAATCGCGACGCGTTTGTGGGATCGGACGAGCTCTACGTAGCGTTCCGCCTTGGTTTGGTCGACATGAACTATCCCGCCTACAGGGCAAAATTCCAGATGATCCGCGAGCTGTCACAATTCTTTCAAGCTGGCTTCGCCGGACTGACTCGCGAGGAGGGCGTTCTACTCTTCGCGCAGCAAAAAGCGGTTTTTATGTCGACCGGACTCTGGGAGGCGGCAGGGTTGATGGGCCTTGCGAAAGACAAGTTCGAAATCGGCGTGATCCCGTTCCCCGAACCGACTGCCGACGACCCGCAATTTGGAAAATTCCTCGAAGGTCCGATCTATGAAGATCCGAAGATTGTGCTTGGATTCGGCGTAACGAAAACCAGTCAAAACCCGGAGGTGGCCATCGACTTCCTCTTGTTCATGGCCAGTCAGAAGCAGAACGAACGCCTGAACAGAATCATTGGTTGGATCCCTAACACGATCGGAGCCCAAACCGCTCCCGGGCTGGAAGTCTTCGAGCCGAACCTGCGCGGAGTTTATCCCGCTCAGGATTTCTCAATCAGCGGCGACACGACGATCCGTTGGAAGCAGCTCTACGACCTGTTCGCTGTCAACCAGATCGACTACGAAGCCTTATCAAAGGAGTTTGGCTCCTACTTCCGCGATCGCGGGGCGGTCGGTCTCAAACTGCAGCATGAAAGCTGGCAGCGGGGCCAGGTCCAGAAGGAGCAGCTTCGGGCCGGACTTCTCGGACAAGCGCTCAGCGCCGAAGGAATTACTGCTGATCTGCTATGGGAAAAATACGCGGCCCTGTTACCCTCGACCGAACTGGTGGATCACGCGTATCTCATACGGCTGGCCGCCGGCGAACAGCCCGCACCCACCATCCACGAAGAATACGCGCCCAACGTCCTTGAGAAAGTGCGCAGCCGTCTCCAGCAATGAACGGAAGCCAGATCCCATGGAAAAAGGTCGGGCGGCATAAGGAGATTTATCTCTTCATTCTGCCGGCACTGATCCTAATAGGAATCTTTCAATATTATCCCGCGGCAAGCGGCATTTTTCACAGCTTCTTTCGGTGGAACGGGGCTGAGATTGCTGAGTATGTGGGGTTCGAAAATTATATCGACCTGCTCGCCAACCCGGCATTTTGGGACTCGTTCAAGGTTGCGCTCATCCTCGGCGTTTGGAACGTCGTCAAGATGATCCCCGCCCTGCTCGTGGCGGTCTGCATTCACCGCTGCCGGAACCAGAAAATGCAGTTGCTCTACCGAAGCCTGTTCGTAATTCCGATGGTGATTCCAGGCCTCGTCATCGCGCTCATCTGGAGGTCGTTTTTCTTTGAGTCCACGCAGGGTTACCTCAACCAGTTCCTCGACGCGACAAACCTCATGGGCCTATTGCAGTGGATGGACGCGACATTCGGGTGGGGAGGGATTTTTGTTGCAGGTCGACCGCCCGCCTGGCTCGGCGATCCCCGTCTCATTCTCACCGCCTGCATCGTTTGGGGATTCCCTTGGGTCGGTTCCTTCGCTGTGCTCATCCACCTCGCCAAGCTACAGTCGATCAACAAAGATCTCTACGAGGCTGGCGAGATCGACGGCGTCAACTGGTTCACCAAGTTTACAAAGATCGAACTCCCGCTCATCATGGGTTCGATTTACGTCCTGCTCGTCTTTGTCATCATCGACACGATCAAGGATGCCGGAATGATTCTGGCGCTGGCTGGCATTGAGGGGGGACCCGGAGGCAAAGTCACCGTCCCCGCCCTCTTCATGCTGCGAAAGGCGTTCGTCGAGCAGAGCATGGGCTATGCGTGCGCGATCGGGATTGTTCTCACTCTCGTCGTCATGGCGCTGCAAAAGCTCAGCGCGGGTTTCCTTAACTGGAGTGAGATCAATTCCCGCCAGAAGGGGTTGCTCCGCATCGTTCTCGGCGGACTCGGGCTCACGCTGGCATTGGCCGCAGGCATGCCCTTGATGGGCGGCTTGCTGGTGGTTCTCGCCGTCCCCTGGAAGCGAATCTCGCACGTGCGGCCGCGGCTGTCTTCTTCAGCTCCCGTAAGGACATACCGGGCACCACAGCCTGACGATACCCCCTTCGTGGTGACGCTTCGCGCCGCCGGGAGACGGGTGCTTCGAGCGGGAAAACACCTGACGATCTGGGCCGTCCTGGTCTTTGCATTCCTGCCACTTTATCTCATGCTTGTTGTGAGTCTGAAGGACAACGCGCAATTCTACGCGCAGCCCACGTTGCCGGCGGCTCCTTTCCACTGGGAAAACTGGTCGGCGGCATGGGAGATGATCACGCCGACTCTTGCCAACTCGATTCTCATTTCCACCATCGCGACATTCCTCACTTTGTTTGCTGCCCTTTCGGCGGCGTATTTCTTCGCCCGGGTTAAGGTTCCCATGTCCGGCCTCTTATGGAATGCGATTCTCGTGCTTATGATGATACCGACGATTGCCAATCTCATCCCGCTGTTCCGTCTGCTCGGCGATCTGAATTTGCTAAACACGCTGACCGCGCTGATCATCGTCGGAGCAGCGGCCGGTCAGGCATTTGCCATCTTTGTGCTCCGCTCGTTTGTCGCCGACCTTCCCACCGATCTTTTTGAAGCCGCCGAACTCGATGGGGCCGGTCACTTTAAGCAGATGCTTTTGGTGGTGGTGCCACTTTCCGGTCCAATCCTCGGCACGATCGGCGTTATGACCTTTCTCACCAATTGGAACGATTTTGTCCTCCCTCTCATCGTGATGCGGGATCATATTCGTCTTCCTGTGATGGTCGCCTTGTTGAGATTATCCGGCGAATACATTAAGTTCTGGGGCCCGCTCATGGCGGGCTACGGCCTCGCCAGCCTGCCCATTATTTTTCTTTTTCTCAGTTGCATGAAGCTATTTGTCAAAGGTCTTACGGAAGGAGCCTCGAAAGGATGAACTTTCCAAGGCTCGCATCCGCTGTCCTGGCGGCAGGCTGCCTGGCGGTCTGTCCTCTTTCCGCGCAGGAGCCGGGACCCGATTTGGCAACGCTCTACAATACCGGAATTCAGGCGTTTGGCACCGGGGACTGGGCGGGATCGATCACGGCGCTGGAGGCCCTGCTTGCACGAGCCGAGATCACGCCACAGATCGAGCCCGCCTACTTCACGCTGGGAGCGGCCTATTTCAACGCTCAGCAATTCGACAAGGCGATCTCGGCGTTTCGCAATTACCAGGAAAAATTCCCAAAGGGTGTCCAGGTTGACCGGAGTCGTTTCGCGTTGGCAAACGCACACATCGGCGCGAAACAATATGACGCAGCGAGGGCTATTTTTGTTCAACTGGAGACCGTTCCCGCCTTCCGCGAAGCCTCGCTCTTGGCTCAAGCCGACGTGGCAACTGCGGCGGGCGATCCGGAAAAGGGGATTGCCCCGCTGGAACGTCTGACCGCTGCCGGGCTACTGACTCCCGCGTCGGTTAAGGGAGCTCTCACTCTGGCTTCGCTTTATGCATCCACGGGTGAATCCGACAAGGCACTCGGGGTTCTCAAGCAACTCCAGGCGCAGATCGATCGCGTGGACAATGTGGTGCTGCTCAATAATGTGGCATTAAAGATCGGGGATGATTTTTTCAAGAGCAGCGAGTATGAATCGGCAATTGAGGTCTACCGTTCCATCCGTTTCCGTGACGAACTGATTGCGTTCCAAAATCAGCGCATCGCACGAATGGACAAAGAACTCGCCGCGGTTCAGGCGTCCCTGAGGGCACAGCCCAAGAATGCTCCTGAGTTTATTGCTCAGATGGCGGACTTGCGCAGTGGAAGCGCAGAGGCGCGTGCACTGCTCGAAGCGTTCCAGAAACTTCCCGACTTCGCTCCCGGACTCTATCTTCGCATGGGTCGGAGCTTCTACGAATCGGGCCGCCGGTGGGAGTCCATCGTGGTCAACCGGACGATTCTCGAGAGCTATCCTTCCTCTCCAGAGGCGGCGCCTGCGCGATTCAGCGAGGCCGTTTGCTTTGCCGATCTGGAGCGTTACCCTTCGGCTCTCCGCGCTTGCGAACTCTACCTCGCCGCGGATCCCAGGGGACCTTTTGCGGCTAATGCCTCGTTCCTCCGGGCCTCGATCGCGCTACAGTTGGAAAATCTGGATGCTGCCGAAAAGTATTTCGACGAGTTCCTTAATAATTATAAAGACAGCACCTATCGCGAGTCGGCGCGCTTCTCGCTGGCCCAAGTCCTTTTTGGACGCGGACGTTACGATGAGGCGATTGTTGCGTTTGGCTCGTTCCTGAACGAATTTCCTAATAGCTCGAGCGCGGAAGACGCCGAATACCGCCTTGCGCTCGCGTCGATGTTTTCGGGTAACGTCGAACAGGCGGTGGGGAAGATGAATTTCTATTTGGAAAAGCACCCTGAAGGCCGCTACCGGGCGGACGCGCGTTATCGTCTGGCTGTATGCGATTTCGGCGCGAGTGCTCATGATCGCGTCCTTGTGGCCACCGCAGCGTGGGAGACTGACTATCCCGGCAACGAACAGCTCACCGAGGTGCTCTCCTTGCGGGGCGACGCTTTAGCCGCTCTCGAGCGTCCTGACGACGCGCTCGCATCATACCGAAAAGCCGCAGCGACCGGCGAATCCGACGAGGTCACTGGCTACGCGCTGGGCGAGGCGACCAAAATTCTCCGTAAACGCGGAGATTGGGCCGCCATTTCCGTGCTTTACGAAGAGTATGTCAAAACCCACCCCGATGGATCGCTCGTCCCGACCGCTGTCTATTGGATCGGCCGGGCCAAAGCGACCTCCGGGTCCACCGCCGAAGCGATGGCGTTCGTGGCCGAGACCACTCGAAAACACCTCGCTGACCCGAGCCGTGAAGCGATCGAGCAGCTCCTCTCCCAACTCGCCCAAATGGCTGCCCGCGAGGCACGCCGGAACCAGACGCCAGCGGCGGACGCAGAAAAGGCGATCAAAAACCTGCTCGTCGGCCCGTCATCCACCATTCCGGAAAACCCTACTGCCCAAGCCCGGGTCTGGTTTGCCAAACAGGAACTCGCCACGGCGATGCGCCAGAACGAGCGGGCGGCCGAAATCCGGAAGCTCATAGCGACGGACTTCCAGCCGGAAATTTTGAGCCCGGTTCTTTTGGGACAGTGCGGCGACTACCTGCTGGAGCAAGGGGATGCGTCCAAGGCGGCAACGATCTATGCATTCCTGCGGAAAACTTATCCTAAGAGCGCGGTCGTGGATTTTGCTTATGCAGGTGAGGCACGAATGGCGTTTGAGCGCGGGGATTTCGAAAAAACGCTCAAACTCACCACCGATGGAACCGAGCGAATTGCCGCCGCACGAAAGCTCAAGGACCTCACTCTTCTCAAGGGCCGGGCCTTGCTGGAACTCGGACGGCTGGACGAGGCAGCGAAAATCTTCGAGCAGGTGGCCTCTGTGCGGGAATGGCGGGGGGAGGCTACCGCAGCCAGTGTTTTTTTCCTCGGAGAAGTCGAGCGGCGCCGCGGAGATTGGAGCAAAGCGATCTCATACTACCAACGCGTTTATGTGGCCTATCAGAAATTCCTCCCATGGGTTTCAAAAGCCTATCTTCAAAGCGCCTTGGCCTTTGAAAAGCTCGGCAAGCTCGCCGAGGCGGCCAACACCTACCGCGAGCTTCTTCGCAATGAACGTCTTGGGAGCATGCCCGAAATCCCCGAGGCACGGAAACGTCTCGAACAATTGGCTATCAAATGAAAACCCTCTTTGCCCTCCTCCTGACAATGTTGTCGCTGGCCGCCCAGACCATTCACTTGAAGAACGGCCAGTCGATCGACGCCACGTCTCTCCGCCGCGACGGGCAAATGGTCATGGCGAAGCTCGCAATCGGCCCCGCCGGATCCGGCGAAATCGGCCATCCTGTCGCTGCCATCGCGAGCATCGACTTTCCCGAACCCCCGGAACTCGGCCGGGCCCGCGTCTTAGACTCTGAGGGCCGCTCCGCAGAGGCACTGACCACCATTGAGCCAGTCCTTGTTCAAACCGCGCCGTTCCGCGACATTCCTGGAAATTGGTGGATGCAGGCGACCATCCAGAAAGTATCGAGCCTTATTGATTTGGAGCGGCTCGCCGAAGCTAATACCCTCCTCGCCGCGATACCGGCAAACTCGGCAGACCCAAAACTTACGGAAAGTCTCGATTTGCGGCGCGCCGAAGTTCTCACGCGAAAGGGCGAAACGTCTGCCGCCAGCGAGATCTACGACCGCCTGATTGCCGCGTCAAAAAATCCGGCCGCCATCGCGGAGGCGTGGATTGGCCGTGGCACTATCCACCTGGCCTCCGACGCGCATGAAGAAGCACTTCTCGCGTTTCTCCGTGTTCCTGTGATATTTCAATCTCAGACAGCGTTTCTGCCTCCTGCTCTCCTCGGCGGTGTGCGTGCCGCGGCGGCTGCCGGTGACGAGACGCAGGCCGCCGATCTTCTCAATGATTTATTGACCCGCTTTCCAAAGAGCCGTGAGGCGACGACCGCCCGCTCCGAATTCTCCAAACTAATCCCCACCGAAGAAAAGACACCCGCATCATGAATAAAAAAATTGTCATCGTCCTGGCCAGCCTCGGCATGAGCCTTGCAATCCTCCAAGCCGCCGATCCGGCAGGCAACACGCCTCCGGGCATTCACCAAAAAACCCTTTGGGAACAAATTAAGGAAGGAGGATGGGTGATGATTCCAATCGGCATCTGCTCCGTGCTCACAGTTTACCTGATCGGCGACGGCGTCCTGCGGACCAGTCGCAAGCGCATCAGCCCCCCGCAGAACGTCGAGGCGGTGAAGAATCTTTTCCGCGCCGGCGACTACGTCGGAGCCTACACTTACTGCCGCAACAATCCGTCTCCGATTACTAATGTGCTCCGGGTCGGCATCGGCCTCTTAGGCGAAGGAAAGACGGTGGTCGAAGAGGGAATGTTCGGCGAGATCTCCAAAGAAAACAGCCTGATGCAAACCCGGATCAGCTATCTGTCGGTCATGGGTGTTTGCACGCCGATGATCGGCCTCGTTGGCACAGTCACTGGCATGATCAAGGCGTTCGCCACGCTGGGCAGTTCCGGCATCGGCGACCCGTCCAGCCTCTCCGCCGCCATCGGTGAGGTTCTCGTCGCGACCGCAAGCGGCCTGTTTATAGCCATTCCAGCGTTCGGCGCGTTCTACTATCTAAGGAACCGCGCCGCTGCCTCTGTCCACGACATGGAGGACATCCTCGGAAGGCTCTTCCGCAAGATGCCGTATGAGACGCTGGCGGGCGTCCACCTCGGTGACGAAGAACTCTATGCTGCGATTCCCAACTGGGTCGCCGCACAACCTGCACCGGAGGGCTCGGTTGAGGACTCTCAACCAGCCGCTTAACCATGGCCGGAGGAGGAGGAGGCGCAGAGAATGGAGAGCCGGAGTTTCAGATCGCTCCGATGCTCGACGTGCTGCTTGTTATGCTCATTTTCTTCATGACGATCACCTCCGCGAAGGTGCTCAAGGTTGACAAATCCATCGAACTGCCAATCGCGCCGCATGCCCAGAGACGCGATGACCAACGGAGCGAAGCGATTGTGAACGTGCGATGGGATCCCGCCGCGAAGCAGGCTGTTTTTGTCTTTGACGATCGCGTCTTCCAGAAGCCCGGCGAGATCGTATCGCTCTTGCGCATAGCGAAGGCGGCCGGAGACGCCAAGGTTACTCAGCGCGAAGGCCCGAAATTCCGGGCGGTGATCCGAGGCGACTCGGCCACCCCGGCGATTTATGTCTCGCAGGCCATGAATGCGTGTGCGGAAGCGGGTATCGCCGACATCTCGTTCTCAGCCCTCAACAAACCCTAACGCCATGCGACGCGTCGAAACACTGAACCTCGAGAACCATGGCTTCCAGATCGCCCCGATGCTGGATGTCGTCTTCGTCATCATGCTTTTCTTCATGGTCATGGCCGGCGCGGTCCGGGTGGAGAACGAACTCAATACGACGTTACCCGGAACAGCCGTGTCTTCAGAACCTACGGAGTTCTATGACGAGCAGGTCATCACCATCTCCGCCAACGGTGAGGTGGCGCTAAATGACGAACCTTTCGACTCGCCACAAAACCCCGAGCTGCCGCGTCTGACGGCGACACTCATGCGGCTCAAAGAAAGTGCCGACGCAGCAAAGGCGCCTGCGCTGGTAACGATCATCAGCGATCCACAAGCCGAATACCGACGCACGATCAACGTTCTCGACGCACTGGCCGTCGCTCGCATTGATAACGTAACCTTCACAATCAGCGAGGAGGAGTAACGCATGGCTGACCCGGCGCCCGAGGCAAATGCCCGACCGAAACTTCCTTGGTGGAAACTGATGTGGAGCGGAAATTTTTTGATACTTAGTATCCTGATCCACCTGCTGTTCGCGCTTGGCGCCACCATTTGGGTTGTTCAAACAATCCAAGCCCAGCGCAAGGTGACGTTCCAAGGCGGGCCACCCGCATCCAATCCGGCACGGCGCGCCATCGAACACCAAGTGCAGGTCGCCAAACGGCAGAACGCCACCAGCGCCCCCGCCTTCGCGAAGCGAATCACAACGACGGGAATGGCCAAGTTTACCCTTCCCGAAATGCCAGACATACCCGCACTCGACAGCACGGCACCCGCGACGATGGCGGGAATGGGAGGCGGAGGTGTTGGGCAAGGGATCGGAGGCGGTCTCGGGGGGGCTGGCGGAGGCACCGGCACCGGCACAGGCGTTGCGGCACCGGCGTTTGGGTTCAAGGAAATTCCGAAAGACGGCGCACTTGTCGGCACGTTTTACGATCTCAAACAAGATCCGCAGGGAAACCCGACGAACATGAACGAGGAAAGCTATGGATGGGCGGTGCAGGCGTTCCTCCGAAACGGATGGAAGGAAAAAGATCTCGAACGATTCTACCAGGCGCCCCAAAAACTGTATGCGCCCCAGATTTTCATCCCCACGCTGGATGCCAACGTGGCCCCGCAATCCTTTGGCGTTGGAGACAAGGTGCAACCGCGTCTGTGGGTCGTCATTTATCGCGGTCGGGTGACTCCAAGTGAGAGTGGCAACTATCGGTTCGTCGGATTCGGTGACGACGTGCTGGTCGTGCGCTGGAAAAACAAGGTCGTGTTGGACTCTGGCTTTATGGATGCAACGGGGCTCCGCCCGGAGGGCTATGTCCGGTCCGAGGGTCTCGCACTCGGCGGAAGCCTGCCGGCAAGCTATCAAGGAATGGGCATCGGCACCCGCTTTTCTGCCGCGGCAAACAATTCTTATGAGATCGAGGTTCTTGTCGGCGAGAGGCCGGGCGGGCAGTTCAAAGCTTATCTAATGCTTATGAAAGTCGGGGAGGAATATACAAAGGACGCTGCGGGCCAGCCCGTGCTCCCGATCTTCCGCCTGGCTAAAACCCCGCCCCCGGAGATTCACGGCGAGGCACCGGTGTTCAACCCGGACGGGCCAGTCTGGAGCGCAGGTGAACCGAAAACCTCTCTTCTCGACGCCCGCTAATCTTCAGGAAGCCGGGAATCCCGCTGGCGTTGACCACGTTCACGTAAGACCCTCGTAAATCGCGTAGGTAAGCGGCGGCATTTCCAGCGTGATCATCGCCTCGGAAATCTGTGGTTCGACGGGATCGCCAAGAACCAGCCGCACCTCGCGGCGGCCGTCGGTCGAAAATCGCGCGACGGTCTGCCTATCAGCCGGGTTGAGTGCCAACTGCCAGGGTTTCGCCGGGTCCGGTTTTGAAAACTTGTAGTTGATCGCCGGTTGGAAATAGTAGAAATTAGTGGCGTAATTTTCATCGCGGTCGCTGTAGCCGTTGACCGTCCGCACCGATTCGTCACCCGGATCCCACACGCTGTTCGTCCAGACATACCAATTCGTGAACTTGTTCGGCTCCGGCAGTGATGAGGCCTGAAACCACGGATGCGCGCTCGAAGTGTGCCCGGCCACAAAGTCCAAACAAACCCGCATTCCCCGGGCCTTGACCTCGCGAAATATACGAATCAAGTCCTCATTTGTTCCATACCGTGGCGCGACTTTCCGAAAATCCGACACGTCGTATCCGGCATCCCCAAATGGTGATTCGAAACATGGATTGGTTCAAACTGCGTCGCAGCCTATCGATTGAATGTAATCCAACTTCGCCAAAACCCCCGGCAAATCCCCAATCCCATCGCCGTTTGTGTCGAGAGAGCTCTGTGGATAGATCTCGTAAAGAACTGCGTTGGAAATCCAGGAAGGTGTCGGATGTTTCATGGGTTATTCCTGCTTAGGCATCTGGTTAACACTGTCTTTTTGAGCGGACTTCTGGAAAGCATCAATCGCCGCTTGAAATTCATTCGGGAGCGCGAGTGGGGCCTGAAGTTTCGGGCCGAACACATACGAATATCTTGCAACAGAATCCTCGACAGCAACCGGCAATTGTGTGGCCGAACTGACCCAGACTTTCGTCGGACGCACCGGAGCACATTCAAAAGCAGCGAATACTTCGGCCATCTGTCCTTGCGTTCTGACTTTGGGCAACTCCTTCGGGGAAGGCATTGTTTCCGTCCACTCATATAGTGAGCACTTCTGACCGTTCTTGGTTTCGTTCCGAACAAATAGTTCCGGGGAGATCCACTGAAGTTCTGAAAAATCCGATGTATCGAATCGAGGCGCATATTTCATGGACCGAGAATCAAGAACGGAAATCTTCGGCTTTTGCGTTTCTTTACGCATGGTCACAGAGTCGATTGTCCAGTCTTCCGTTACGTGATCATTCCACCCTATCGCCTTTGAATGTAGGAGGCCGTTTGACTTTGCCACGGATTTGGTCTTGTAGGGCTTCTCACTATTGAACGGGCTTTGAGTCACCGGAACGCTGGTGGACCGCGAGTCTGATCCCTTTTTCCTACTCTCAATCGTCCATGTCATTCCTTCATCAACACGGCGGAATACGGGAGCGATCAGGGGGGGAGCTTCGTCGTTTGCGAGTGTCCACGGACTAGTGCAAGCAAGTAACAACGCAGAGCAACAAATAGATCGTATTTTCATGTCAGCGTTGCTTGGGCATGACGTGCTTTTTCCAGTCATCTAGCGTTTCCTTATAGCGATCCCAAAGCTTCTGAAAATCGGGTGGCAGAGACAATACTTCGGTGGGTGCATCGAGATAACGGTAGGTGTAAGTGGCGTTCTCGTCTTCCGCCGCGACGGGCAGTCGGGTGTTTTTGTCGATCCAAGCCCGGGTGGGGGTGGTGGGTTTTCCGAGAAACTTGTGGTAGAACTCAATCTTAGCGCGGTAATCGGTAATCTTCTCGAAATCTGCGGCGGCAGGCATCCGTCCCTTCCACTCATAGACAAAACAATCGACGCCGCGCCGCTTCTCGCTGTTCGAAAAGTTAGGCAGGTCGATCCAGCTCAAAAACTCGAAGTCCGAAACGTTAAATTGAGGTGCGGAACGGTCAATGCCGGGGACGGTGATGTTGACAACACCGGTCTCCGGGTTCTGGCGAAAAATGCGTCCATCGATCCACCAGTTTTGTGTTTTGCTTCCGTCGGTGAACGTTCTGACGTCGCGGATAATTTGGCCGGTCTTGGTGACCACGGACGTTTTGAGGATTTTTGCCGGAGGAGGAGGCGCAAGGCTTTTCCCGCCTTCAACCGGAATCGGTGTGGGCACCGGCGCGGCCTCTTTTTTTTGGGTAATGTCGATGGCCCAAGTGAAAAATTCGGGTGCTCTCGCAACGTAGGGAGCGGTTGGTTTGTCCGTAGTGCTGTCCGGGGCGGTGGACTGTCCTTGTGCAAATGGTGATGCGAGACTTAACAAGGCGAGACAGAAGAATTTATTCATAGACAGACTCCAGACGTTGCTCGACGACCTCACCGGTAAAGCGGTCGATGGCTAAGTGCAGCCAGTAACGCCGCTCGCCATCGACGGCAAAGTTTGCAAGGGTTGAGGAAGAGGGAAGATACCTGCCCGACTGGCCCACCACGTCGATGAGCAGATTCCAAGTCCGCGTATTTGAAGTCTCAGCCAAGGCGCGAACCGCGGCCTCGCGCTGGGCTTTGATTCTCCCATTAGTGGATGTGGAATAGGTGACAAGCGGGCCGAAACGGGTGACAAGCTCGCTGCGGTTCAATATGGGGGTGGCCTTGGTCAGATTGACGAGATCGGTCGCAAGAATCAGCGCCTCCGCACTGGAAATAGCATTTGAGGGGGTATCCTCCATTTTTGCGGAGCCTGTTAGCAACGCCGCGAGGACCACGGGCTGGCGCGTGTTGATGTTCACGTGCCCGGCAACGACAGATGCGTCATCCACAGAAAAGGCGTCGAGTAGAGCAGCGTCCCCACTTGTATCGGTAAAGAAATCGAGGGACTTAAAGGGGAGGTCACGATAAACGTAACCGAGTTCTGCCACGCTGCGGAACGGGCGATTAAGAATGACCGGGCGGCTGGGGAAATTTCCGGTTGCCAAGGGCTGACCATCCGTTCCGCTGCGGAACGCACCGTCCGCTGGTCGGACGACGTTGTCAGGGTCCTTGTAATACACAGGTGAGGAAGCGGTATTTTCGGAGAGCATGCCCATGAAGCTATTTTGTGCACCACTTATCGAATTTTGTCCGCCTGAATAGGTGAAAATGCCAGCCGCAAAAGGGGAATTCTCGCCGAGACGAAATCCTGCCGAGGCGTCCGGACGGATGGTGCTTCCGATTGGGGCACTGGCCCCGAAGTTGTTGTCGCCTGGGAGGTAGTTCATACTGGTTCCAAAGCGATCTGTCCTCGGGTCGACCCGCATGTTAAACCATTCCGCGTAAGAAACTCCGGAAAAAAACGACTCCTTAATCTGCCATTGAAGACGGCGGAATTTTTGATATTCGCGCCATTTTCCCGACGGGCCAAGGTATTGCATCGAAAATGTGCAGCTCGGACTGCCCCAGATCAAAGCTACGTAGTTTTGGGGAACTGAAACACTACCCATCGCAAAACCGCCGATGCGGACCGGCGCGCGAAAATTGGCTGGCGAACTAACGCTGAAGAGGACCGGCGGCGAGGTGGAGATGTCGACGGGGGCGGCGTCCACAGTATTCGTCGCGTTGCCAACTCTCAAGTAAGCGGCCCCAGAACCGGAAATGCGAAAACTGCCAGGAGCTGGGCCGGGTGCAGAGAGATTCTGATGAGGATTCCAAAGCTCGAAATCATAAGCCGCAAACACGTTGCTGGGATCGATCGAATCGCGGTAGATGCGATTGAAAATCCGAAGAGGATAAGGCAAATCTTCTACGCCCGAGACGATATCTGCACGGAAACTGATCCCCGTGGGATAGCTGTCCAGATCCGCCTGATCAATGATGTTCGCCCCAATCTGCATGATATGGTAATAAGCAATTCGTGACTCGACGCGGGAGGTGCTGGAAGTGCCGGGCTCATAGTCGGGTTTATAATATTGCATGCCATCTGAGTCTCGGCCCAGCGAACCGATGCCAATCGCCGCTTGGAGCGTTTCAAAAAAATCAGGCGCACGCGAGTTGGGGACATTTTTCAAATATTTGATCACGGTCGCGGGCGTGGTGCCCGTGCCTTCGGGCGATGTGTAGATCCACTGATCAGAGGAATTGTCCCATACCAATCCAAAATAGGCTTTGACTTCGGCGGCGGTCACTCCCGGGGCAGGGCCGATCGGGGTAAGCATCGCCAGTCGGCTCAGCGGGAAACGCTGCGCAATGAGCGGGCGGCCCGTGGAGCCGCGAGTGTTAAGGAGGCTCGGGTTATAATTGTCATCGTCGCCAAAAGTTTCGGGATCGCCCGCGTTCAAGGAGATGCCACGCAGTAGATCGGAGTTCCATCCAGGCTCTGGGTGATAGGTTCCACCTGATAGCACTTTGGCGCGCGCGGGATCGGGTGTAAAAGTTGGTCCGTTAACCTCGCGGCTAAACGTGCCGAGGAAAGGCATGGCGTCTGAGGTGAGGACCGTGGGATTGTTTTTTTGGTAGTTCAGCAAATCCTGGCGGCTGAGGAAGCTCTGATCGCCCGGCATGACGGACAGGAAACCGGGGTTTTTCGGCGTCGCGTTCAACGCGTAGTCCCGATACGTTGCGGCAGAGGTGGCTGTGAGAGCATTACGCCAAGCGACCAGAGCCGGCCCGTCAGAGACTCCGGTGATGTTGGAGAGCGTCGTCTGGGCCATGCGGCCTTTGCGTCCTTGGAAATCGTAGTCCCCGCTGAGGCTTGAAGGATATCCCGCGAGATTGATGTCGATGAGTCCACCCTCGTCGTAAACGGTGTAGGTGTAGCGTCCGACAGCATAGTCTTGATTGGACAGGGCGCTGTCTTTGAGGGCGGCATTCCAAGCGGTGAAGACCTTGGGGCCTCCGCGCGTGAGGATGACCCAGTCGGGCGCGGTGAATTCGGGCGGGACGGTGCCGCCCGAGAGAAGGAGTGGCTTGTTCCACCGTTCGCGGGAGATGGCCCGGCCGTTCTGCGAGGGATCGATGGAACTGACGGCGGAGGCGCGGTTTTTTGGAAGCAAAGCGGCGAGGTAATCGGTGGAGTTAAAGACGGTGGACTGGGACGGGAATTCCTCGGGCGACCCGCTGGCGGATCGGACACTGCGGCGGACGAGATTAGGCAGGTTGTCGTGGGTGCCGATCCGGGCCGGCACGACGGATTTATTGGTTTTGGGCACATAGATGCGGGTGCCGTTGGCGGTGTATGTTGCGCCGGAGGGATCACCGTCCGCTTTGGAGCCGGCGTTCATTTCCTGCTTGAGATCTCCAGCGATGACTTCAAGCGCGGTGCGGGCGAGTTGATCAGCCTTCATTTGGGCAACGCTCGCGTCCGCAACCTGACGATCTAGTATGGCCCGTGAAAAAAACGCAGTCACGAGAATGGTGAGGAGCGCGATGAACGCGAGCACAATCACCAAGGCAACGCCACGGCTTTGGGAGGTGGGCTGGACGGTTCTCATGTTCCTGCGGGGAGGTAGTAGTAGCGCTGGAAAACGCGCACCGTAGAGGCGGCAGCAAGGGGTATATTCGTGAGGCTGGACAGCGAGGCGGCTTCTCGCACGATCGGGTTCCATCGGGATGCGATGTCCTGCCCGTCGACAGCATCCGGCAGGGCGCTAATCAAACTGTTCAGTTGGCTCGGACTGACGAGACCCCGGCTTTTTTTGTCGAGAACGGCGACACCCATAATAATGCCGGCGAGGTCAGTGAATTTGGCGGGAGGAGTTGCGGAAAGTCTTGGAGGTGTTCCAGCAACGGGATTGGCCTTGATTAAGTAACAATACTCCAGCCGAAAGACCTGGTCACCGAGAACATCAAAATCCGAGTTGCCGGAGGACGTAAGCGTTGGAAGAGAATTGGGAGGCACGAGGGATTGTGTCTGGTTGCCTCCCACCAGCGGGGAAAAAATCATCTCCGACCAACCGACGGATTTTGCCCCGCGCGTGAGGCGGCTAGAGGCTTCCCCGGTTGTGCCGACTTGATAGCCTATCGTTGCGAGAACTCTTGGCACGGTTGCTGTGGAGTTACCTGCGGCGGAGTAACCAGCGCTTTCGGCATAGAAGGAGATCGCATCATTTCCCGCAGCTTTCGCAAATCCATAGTCCACATCGGGGCGCTTGAGCATCTTGGCAAAGTCCAGGGAGAGGCGGTCCAACACCAGCCTCGCCTGACTGTCCCCATCCATGCGCAGATGGCTGTCTGTCGTCACGCGGGCAGCACTGTTTGTCAATTGTGCAACCACGAGGGTCAAAAGCGCGAGCACGGCCATCGAAACCAGAAGTTCGAGCAGCGTAAAACCCGTTCGGAAGAGTCCGGATGCCTGGGAACCTCCCGGGGGGGGCGGATTAACGATCATCTCACCTGCGGCTGAGTGCCGCGATTGTCTCCACGGTTGCCGTGGTCGTTTTTATTTTTGACCACGCATCATTTGGATCACTCGCGTTGGAGGGATCCAAATTGGTCACATTCGTCGAAAGGGTGGAGTTAGCCTGTGCAGGCCATGTCATGAGCACATGCATCATCGTGGCATCCAAGCGCCCGGCCGCAGGTCCCGTCAGGGTAACGACCGCAAGGTAGCGGGCGTCTGGAGCCGAGGACACCCTGCCTCCAGACCCATCCAGGAAAAGGGCGATTTGCCTCTTCTGCGCAAGACCCGTGGTGACCGATGCCGGGATGGGAATGCCATAAAGTGGCGAACTGTTTGTCGCCCCCTCCACGCTGCGGGCGTCTGAAACCAGCGCGGCGGCAATATTTATCGCCGCAGATTTCTCTGAGGCGGCTCTTGTAAGGTTCAGTCCCGTTGGAAGCAGTCCGAACACCGCGACGAGACAGAAAGCGGCCACTCCAAGAGCAAGAGTGACTTCAACCAGCGAGAATGCCTCGGAACGCCTCATGGCCTGAAAACCCGAGCCTGCCCAGTGAGTCCTCCGATCTGCAGTGCCGCACTATTTCCCTGGGTGTCCACCACTAGGCCGTGCGTCGGAAGCAAACCAATCTCGATCCATCGCGACGGCTGGGCTTCATTGAGGATCCGCACTTCACCCACGGAGTTGAACTCAAGAATTTTGCTAAATGTGTAGTTGATTCCGTTCCGCGTCGCGCTAAAGGAGTCGGCGGAGGATGTGGAAGCCAGTTGCTTGTCCGCCACGGGTTTCTTCCCATTGTAGGTGTCAAGCGAGGCACTGAGCTGAACATTGCGGAACGTTTCCGGTTTGCCGAGATTGATGAGCGAGGCCGAATTTAAATTCGGAGGCTTCGCGCCATCCGGGGACGTTTTTACCGCAACGACTAATTGCTTTTCATTCACGGCGGAGCTCGCGTCCTGATCACTTGCGAATCCCACCCACACGTAGCTATTCCGTGCCATTGCCTGCGTCCGGGCGGCTTCGAGAAGCCCGCTGACATCGTAAATCGTTTTAGAGATGTCCCCGGCGCCCCGCCATGCACTCACTGCGGGCAAAAGCATTCCCATGAGCACGGCGATCACCCCCATCACGGTCAACAGTTCAAGCACGGAGAACCCGCACAGAAAACGGTGGGTCAACTCAGAAACTCGAGGGGAGTGGGGGCGCACAATGTAAATACAATAGCACCGCTTCTGGATTTCAACAGCGGAGATCAGTTTTATCGCTATAGCATGTCGTTGGGGTTTTGCCCTCATTTTTCTTCCGACAGTTGTATAGGTGATCCATCACGGCGTTGATTCTAAACCAATATCGCACGGCAAAAGCCAGCTTCCAGCCCCGCACCCCGATTTGATGCTTTATCCTTAAACCATTCATGTGGTGCAATGCCTTCGACAAGGCGAAACAAAGGAATGCAGCGCGTGCTATCGTCGAGCGGGCCAGGCAACTCGGATATTTGGTCAAGGAGTCCTGGAGTGTGCGCTCCTCCGCCAAAAACCGCGCAAAAGTTTATCCTTAAAACAGGACGCCGGTTGGTAATTGCGGTGCATACGGCGAGTAATAATTAAAAGATGAAAACAATCCCCCTCATCGCTGTGGCGTTCGCGCTCCCATTGTGCGGCATCCTTCACGCTGCCGATCCGTTTCTCCCGGAGGAATCACTCAACATCGGCGAGGTCAAGCACCAGGGAAGCGTGGCCTTTGACGGCACGATTCACCGACTAAACGGCTCTGGGGCGGAAATTTACGGGCCTGAGGATAGCTTTTTCTTCACCTTTCGGGACATGCCCAAAGATGCCACGATCACGGCGCGGTTTGTCGAGGGATTGCAGTTTGTGGATCCTTGGGCCAAAGCAGGGCTCATGATCCGTGCGGGACGCGAACCCGGCGCGCCCAATGTTTTTTTTGGGCTGACTTCGCAGAACGGATTGGTCCTTCAGAATCGCGATGTCGACGGAGCAGACACGGCGATGCGGCAGCCAACGGGGGGAGAAGCAATGGCGGAGTTGAACAAGGGAGTCTGGCTGCGCCTGAGCCGGCAGGGAGATCGCTTGGTGGCATCCAAGTCGGCGGACGGGCAGACATGGGAGGAGTTCGGGGCACTCGCGAATGTTCAACTCGGTGACGCGGCCCTTTTTGGACTGGCGATGTCTGCGCACGATGAGAACCAACAGTTTGGATTCGCCACTTTCGACAACGTGGCCATCGTCGAAGGGACACCCTGACTTGTGGGAATGGGTGCGGGATTTTCTGAGGAGGACGGCGAACTCGTCTGGCGCTGCGAATCTGAAGAGGTTCGTGTTCAAGGGTGGGGCGCAGACTCTTTTCGAGTAAGGATGCGAAGGGCAGGGAACCGGATTGTCCCGGGCCCCCAAGCGTTGATCAACTCCGACACGCCCGCGGAACTCACGCATGGGCCCAGCGGCGCGACCGTGACCAATGGCCGACTTCTAGCTGAGGTCTCGCCGGAAGGATGGTTCACTTTCACGGACGTGGAGTCGGGAAAAGTGCTGCTGCAAGAGAAGCCCCGCAGCCGTGTGCTTCGGCATGCGAGCGGCGGACTCGACAGGGCGGAGCTGGCATTTCAACCTGCGGAGGAAAAGCTTTTCGGGCTGGGACAACACCAGCACGGACGCCTCGATCAAAAGGGCTGCGTGATCGACCTCGCGCAGAGAAACACCGAGGTCGCGATTCCTTTTCTCTTGTCCAGCAAAGGCTACGGATTCCTTTGGAACAACCCGGGGATCGGCCGCGTCGAGCTCGGGCACAATGGAACGCGTTGGGTTGCCGAAGCAACATGGGGCATTGATTTCTGGATCACAGCAGCGGAGACGCCCGCAGGGGTCCTTGCCAATTACACCGATGCGACCGGTCGGCCACCGCAGTTTCCCTCGTGGGCGGCGGGTTTCTGGCAGAGCAAATTGCGCTATGCCAGCCAGAAGGAATTGCTCTCTGTCGCACGGGAATATCATCGCCGCGGGCTGCTGCTGGATGTGATCGTTGTGGATTACTTTCATTGGCCTGCGATGGGTGACTGGAAATTCGATCTCAACGCGTGGCCGGATCCAGCGAGTATGGTTCGCGAGCTGGAGTCGATGGGAATCAAGCTGATGGTTTCGGTTTGGCCGACAGTAAATGCCGCGTCGGAGAATTTTAACGAGATGTCCAGCCGCGGCCTGCTGGTGCAGACCGAGCGCGGGGTCGGTGCGCTGACTCGTTTTGTCGATACCCGTTCGGATGATCCTGTTTACGTTCACCACTACGACGCCACGAACCCGGAGGCCCGCGATTATGTCTGGGAAAAAATCCGGCGCGGATATCACGAATTCGGAATCCAGATTTTCTGGCTGGACGCTTGCGAGCCGGAGATGACCCCGGCGGATCACTCGAACGTTCGCTACTTCGCTGGCAACGGCCTCGCCGTGGGCTGCTACTATCCCCTCGCGAACCAGCAGACGTTTTTCGACGGCCTCACCGCTGCGGGCGAACGCGAGATCGTGACCTTGTGCCGGTCGGCATGGGCCGGAAGCCAGCGATTCGGTGCCGCCCTTTGGTCGGGCGACATTCCCAGCACGTTCGAGGCTTTGAGGGCGCAGGTGCGCGCAGGCCTCAACGCCGCACTGAGCGGGATCTCGTGGTGGACGACCGACATTGGCGGATTTCATGGAGGCGACAATGATTCGCCCGCATTTCGCGAACTCATCGTGCGCTGGTTCCAATACGGGGTGTTTTGTCCGCTGTTCCGTCTCCACGGTGTTCGGGATCCGTCGTCGGCGAAGAGCGGGGGGCCGAATGAGATTTGGTCGTTCGGCAAACCCGCAGAGACGATCATCATTAGTCTTCTGGCGCTCCGGCACAGAATGAAGCCATACATTCTGCAGCAGATGAAACAGGCGCAACACGAGGGCGTGCCTCCTATGCGTCCGCTGTTTTTTGATTTCCCGAACGACGCCAATGCCTGGAAAATCGAGGATCAGTTTTTCTTCGGTCCCGATTTGCTTATCGCGCCAGTGCTCGAGGCGGGATCAACCGCACGGCATGTCTATCTCCCAGCTGGCTGTGATTGGAGCTTTCGCGATGAACGTTACGAGGGCGGTGGATTTGTGGAGGTGGAGGTGCCCTTGGATGTCGTCCCCGTCTTCACGCGGCGCGGGGCGGATGTCTCGTTCTTGAGAGCCGAATCGATAGGTGGTACGAACGGGCAAACGAAGGCGAGCTCACCGACGGCTTTAAGCGCCTCGCCGTCCAAAGCCAGGTTTAACGATACAACTTCAAACTGAACCTCCAAAGACAATTGCCGGTTGCCATTTCGGATTATCGGATCAAAGTTTCATCAGGTGAAAGTTCAATACTTTCATAACCCAACCTAATCCTCCTATATGAACACACTAAAAAAATACATCATGGCGACCTCGGCTCTCGCGGTCGCAAGCCTCTCATTCGACCTTGCGAACGCAGCTCCGCTCGCTTCCGATAACTTCACCAGTTATACATCTGGCACTGCTCTAGAGGGGCTCAATGGCGGAACGGGCTTTTCTGCAGGCTATACGACTTCATCACCTTCCTTCGGCTACCTCGCCGAAGTCCGTAACGGTGCGCCGCTCAGCTACCCCGGTTACAATGACCAGAGCTTGGGAGGCAACTACGCGAACCTTGCAGGAGGTTTTGGTGGACCCGCCTATATGGATTTTCGTAGGACGGTGGATGTCGCTGGGGCATTTTCCGCATATAACGATGGCACTTATGTGGGGTTAAATAACACAACCCTTTACGGGAGTTTCGCCTACAACACCGCGAATGGAGTCCTAAATTTCCTCCTGCAAGGACCGACCGATACTTTTTTCGCTCTAAACACCAACGGCAACGCAAATAGTCTTCTCGTTTTCAAGATTAACTTCGGCACTGCCAATGCTGATACAATTACATTTTTCAACAATCCCACATTGGCTTTTGACGAGGGAACCGCTAGCAGCACGTCTCAAATGGGCGACTTCTCATTCAATCGAATTGGCTTTGCGGTAAATGGCGACACTTTCGAGGGACGTGTCGACAATATACGCTTTGGGAATACGGCGGCGGACGTTATCTCTGCGGTCCCAGAACCATCCACCTACGCTCTCCTTGCGCTCGGCGGAATGGTCGTGCTTTTCCTTCGCCGGAGAAGTTCCCGGTTGGCCTAATTCGAAAAACTTGCAGCAAATTTTTCCTGACTCGCGACGAGCTTCGGTTTGTCGCGGGTCTTTTTTTATGTCACCAGTCATTTCTCAACTTCGCGAGCGTGTGTGGGGAATCTGCGTCCATTGGACGACGCAGACAACGCCCCGCCGCGGGAACCCGCTCGCCTACCCCGATGCCGTTGACAGATTCGACGTGGAGCAGTTTGCTGATACTCTTGCAAAGACCGGGGCCGGATATCTTGTTTTTACCCCGACCCACGCCTGGCATTGGCCTCCGGCACCCATTGCCGCCTCTGAGAAAATCCTGCCCGGCCGAAGCTGTGGCCGGGATTTGATCGGCGAGATCGCGAATGCAGTGAGAGCACGCGGAATGCTGTTTCTACTCTACTACAACCACTCCTGTAACAACGAGGACGACCCCGATTGGCAGAAAGCGGCTGGCTGGCAGGAGGCCGACAAAAGTGGTTTTGAGTGGAAGATTCAAAGCGTGCTTCGGGAAATGGGGATGCGGTATGGCGAGAGGGTCTCCGGATATTGGATCGATAGTGCATTTACGATTTATCCGCACAACCCTGATTGGGCAGAGTGGACGGATGCGCTGAAGACCGGGTATTCCGAACGCGTCATTTGCTACAATTCGGGAATCAACAACCTGCATGCTTACACTCCGTTGCAGGATTACTGGGCAGGCGAATTTGATACGTTGGGATTCCCGCTCGCACAACCTGCGCTGAATGCGGGCAACGGTCTCCCGTTCCATTCCCTCTTCTGGCTGGACGATTACTGGCTGCACCACGAGATGGACAAGTCCATCGCCCTGCCCATTTATTCCGACCGGCGACTGCTCGCTTACGTGAGAGATGTGCGCGACGCGGGAGCCTTCACAACGCTTAATCTCGGCATCTACCAAGACGGAACGTTTTCTCCGGAAACATTAGATCAGGTTCGCCTCATCAGTCAGGACTTGAAGAACGGTTAGCAACCAGCTGGCCGAACTAGGAAGTATTTCAAACCGACAGACGCCAGGTGGTGGACCCGATGGCGATTTCCTCCCCCATCCCCGGGATCATAACTAATGCGCTCGTATCTTTCGGCAACTCCAAGCCGATTTCTATTCGGGATTCAAACCTCCGCCAATGGCTTCGTATAAGTCCTTGAGGGGTAGGAATGGTCACATCTGCGGAGTCGCCATAAAAGAACGGTGAAAAACGAATCGACTTCCATGCGGGTGCCGTCTGCGTAACGCCGCCGAGGATCTGCATCAAATGATAAAGCGGATGAGCGGACCACGCGTGAGAAAAACTTTCTTCACCAACTTTCGGTCGGAAGTTTTCCCAGGTGGTGCCGTGCTGTACCATAGGCATCCAGTTTTGCCGAATGCAACTCAACACCTCGGATTGGAAACCGCGTTCCTGCAAAACGGCAAAAAGATAAGTGATCCAATAAGCTGAGGGCCTGGCGACCCCTGCGAGTTGCGGTTCTTCGCCGCGGATGAACGGGAGAAGGATTTGATCGAGCATTCGGTGTTCCAGCGACGAATCCAAGCAAGCGACGATTGCCAACGTCTGGGAGTGAATGGATGTTTCGGGAACCAGGCTGCCATCGTCCGCAAACCCATCGTGAATCAACCCACGGTCATCAATCAATGCGCCTAGAGCCCCGCGGAGTTCAGCGGCCCATTCAGTCAGCTCCTCGACTTTTTCGGGTTTTTCTTCGACTGCATAGAGTAGAACGAGTTTGTCCAGGACCACTAGCAGCCAGAGATTCAAAACCGTCGGACAGCCCTTCCTCTGGAGTTCGGTCCAATCCAAAAATAACCAGTATCGCGAATCGAATCGCGCCAATCGGTTTTGTGGATTAAGAGAGTGCCGAAAGTAGTCGAGAATACCTCGAACCACGTCTTCATGCGCACGGAACGCCTCCGTTGATCCGGTCTGCCAATAGTCATCCCAAAGAGTAAGAATCCAGACGAGCGAAAAATCCGGAAGGATGCATCCGTGAGCCATAGTCGGCGCGTGGCCGTAGGTCATCCCTTCGGGCGTGGTCTGCCCCGCGATTTGCGCAATTCCCCGACGGAAAAGACGGTTGTCGCCTGAAAGATGAAAAGTATTCCACGCCTGCACCCGAGCGTCGCCCCACCACTGGGCCTGCTCGCGCCACGGGGTGTCGACGAATGCGTCCATGCTGCAAACACGTTGCGTCCACGTGCAGGTTTGCCAGATCGCTTCAAGCTCCGCATCGGAACTTTCAAACTTCCCGCTGATTTGTAGAGGATAGTAAGTGGTTCTCAGCGTCGGACGGATCGTCAGGGTCGTCATTGAGTCGCGGACGCTGATGACGAGGTAACGAAACCCAAAGGAATGATAGAAAAAATGTTGATTGAGACCTTCCCGACAAATCATCCGGTGACTAAATGCCATGTGGCAAGTTGTCGCTGGCTGATAAAGGGGCGCGAGTGTTTCCGGATCGACCGTTTCCACATGGAGAGAATCGATGATTTCGCCTCCGCGAGCTCCGGAGATGTCCAAGCCCAGGCTTCCCACGACGGTTCGTTCAAAATCAATCAGAATCCGGCGAAATGCTCCTGCGGCAGATGGAAGCACCACAACCTCCCGCGCTGAAAAAGACTGCCGACTGATTTCCAGTCCTTCATCGAAAAAAAGCCGGGAGACATCGCGCGCGTTTTGGTAACCGGCGGCGGAGACACCTTCGCTAGTGCCCAGGGCGATTGTTGGTGATATTTCGATCTCTTCGAGCATGGGGATGCCACGCGGTTCGAGTCGGTGCCAAGGCATCGCGTTCCATGGCGCTGTGGCGACTCGCGATGTCCAGTCGGAATCGTCGCAATCCACCTCGAACCACCGTGGATCTTCGATTCGCAAATCGATATGCTCCTGACCGAAAAGTTGCATGCTTGTCGGCACGGCGTCCCGGTTCAAACCGGTTTGCCGCCGACATTTCCACGTTTCATCGGTAACGATCACCAAGCCGTCCCATTCGGCTGCCACTAGCAAACCCGCGTAACCTTGCGTAAGATATTGGAAGTTGCTGAAACCGGGATTGTAAGCGCGGATGGCAAGGACATTGCGTCCGCCCTGAAGATACTCGCGAACGTCGATCTGATCGTAGGGCCAATGACTTTGATATCCTCTGGCTGGACCGCGACAAACATAGCGTCCGTTCAGGTAAAGCTGATAGGACTGGTCAGCCGTGATTGCCAGCAGTGCCTGTTCCGGGATTTTATCGAGCACAAATGTTTTTCTGAATTGCGCATAACAATTGTGCAGATCCCAATGAAGTTCCTCCGGCCAGATCCATTTGGAGTGATCGAAAATGTTCTCCTCCTGATTTGGATTCGGTGCGGGTGGTTTTATTGGATCCATGTTAGGAAGTTGAGGGTGTGTTCTGCTCCGTTGCGGCGGTTATAAAACAATACTGCCCCGGGAGCACGGCAAAGACAACGCGACTGTTTTCCCGCCTGAGGAGGGTTGGGAAAGAAACGCGAGCAGATAACCTGTCGACTACGACATCCTCGGAGACCCAGGGGACGCTGATTGTGGCCCGCGTGTTCGGAGGAATGATTACATCGATGACCGAGCGCAAGGCTAAACAGGTTTGGGATTAATTTGCTCGTGGCGGGGCGGGCGTGCCGAAAAGTTCCATCCGACCCAACTGAATGTTCCAAGCTACGCCACTAGGTAGAAGTTGCATCTTTAAAAATCGCGCGCCTGCTGGAAGCGCGCCTTCGCCGGGCCGGAAAACGGACACGTTCCATCCTCCTCCACTAGGAATTGAAGGGGTTCTCGCTATGCCTATGGGCGTCCACATGCTTGCGTCTGGGGAACTTGCGAACGAAACGAGCGGATCGATGTTTAACTTCGAATCGAAGTAGATCGAAGCGGCGAAGTTCGTTAGGTCATCCTGTTTCCAAACGAGAAATTGCTCGGTGTCGGTTTTTCGTGTGGCACGGAAGCTATCGCGGCTGAACTGATTTGCGTTTGATCCATCGATGCTCCAATCGGGTGAACTGAGTCCGGAATCGATCTTTTTAAGATCCTCGAGAGTATCGACAATCGTTTTTCCGGAAGGGTTCCACCGGTGAATGATCACTTTTGCATAGTGGTCGTCCTCGGCAAAAACCAAGTATTCCCCGTCGGCAGCTTTATAGGCACGGATGGCGTAAGGAATGTCGAATGTTCCCGAGAGCGAACCCACGATCGGAGTTGGCGTCATCTCTCCGACGTAGGAGGCGTCGGAGATTTTAAAGACCCGTATTGTGCCTTCTCTGCTATTGGTGCCAAAGAAGCTGTAACCGAGAAAGAGATAGTCCCCTGCGACACTGATTGCGGAGATCTTGGTTTTGTCCATTGGAGGATCAAGTGTCCACGCTGTGCTCCGTTGCTCGGTGCTCCACTTGTTGTATTTAACGATCCGGTTGCCCGCGTCCCGGTCCCCGTCGCTTAGGTTCGTGCTGGAAACATACATGGTATCCGTCTCGGGATAATATTCGAGGCGGCGGAGCTCGCCGTGCGATCCCTCTGGCCGCTGGAATTCGGTATAGTTTCCCTCCGAGTAATCGTAGATCGGGTTACCCTTTTCATCGAATCCCTGCATTTTCCACTTACGGATTCCTACCCCGCTTTTGGCCCAGTGATTACAGGACCAGAGATCGCCATTCGAGTCCACCCAGATGCCAAACCCCAGGTTGGGCATTCCGGGTCCCGCCGCAAATTCGTCCGTATCAAATTTCCCGTTGCCGTTCTTGTCCCGCCAGATGAAATCACCACTGGCCGGACTGCCGGGATAGCCTGCGCTATACCCTCCCTGTGATTCCCAAATTCCTGACGGGATCGCCGTAGCTCCAGCCGTTTCGGGATCAAAGCGAAAAATCAAAAGCCTGCGGGCCTGCATGCTGAGAACGTAAAGGAGCTTGTGGCCCTGCACGTTGCGTACAAGAACTCCGCCAGTGTAGTCCCAGCCATCGGCCGAGCGCACGAAACGAGGATCCTCGGGATACTTAAACTGATCCAGTGTGCGCCCCGTGTATGTCCACTCACTTCCAGCGGTTGTTTTCGAAAGATCCAGATGATACCGGGAATATTTATCATAAACATCTATGCCGTTATCATTTTCCGATTGTCCGTCCGCATCTGCTGTATCCACGAATGTAAGTCCCAATTTCCGCCAGCGGAGGTTGCCATCGAGAGTCCACGACTCGAGGACAGTTCCTCCTCCGTGCCAGAAAGATTGCGGGCCGACGCCATTCATGCTGATGTAAAAATTCCCGGCGGCATCCGTGGCCACGCCCGTTAGTCCGCTGCTCCCGAACTTGGAGTTTGTGATTTCGCCGGCTGTGCCGGAATAGACGCTCTGACCGAATGTGGCGTCGGGACTTGTGCGCGACTCCAGTAGATTGGTGTAGATTTTGATGTTCTGATCCGGGCCATTGTCCGCCACCAGAAGGCGGTTTCGTTGGACGTCAAACCAGATTCCGGTCGGGTCAAACCCGGGGCCGCCCTCAATGACTTGCGGAAGTTTTGTCCCAAGGGAATTAAAATGGAAAATTTTGGCGGTTTGGTCCTTGTCTTTCTTGGAGACGACCCAAACCGATCCATCGAGTGCCACTGTCAACTGGCCGGGTCGTTCGACCGCCCATTTCCTGACGGGTTTCATCGACTTAGTGTCCCAGACCTCGACCTCATTGTCGTTATTCTCCGATACGAAGAGGAGATGGTTGGCCTTATTCACGGCCAAGCCTTGGACTCCAATCGCTTTGTTAGGCCCGAGTTTTTTTGTTGAAACACTTACGGAATCGCCCCGTGGACCCTGTCCGCCGGGAAACGGCGCCGGCTTGCCGTCCGGAGTCGAGCGGCGCACGGCATCCCAGTTGGAAGAGTAGATGTATTGACCGTCCCCTGTAATTGCAAAGCCGCCGCCAAAGGAATCGTGCAAACTTTCCAGCATGCCAACGGGTTCACCGTCTTTGCCCGAATAAATCCCGCTCTCCCTCCGCCCCTCATCCCACCAGCTGTTCGTGTAGATGACCCCGGGATCCGTGACATACAGCCCAAGGATGTTGTTCTGAATCCACCGCCCATCCCCTTGGCTGTAAGTATTCCCGAGCCAAGTGTCCGTATAAGAGAGGGATGGGCGAGAAGGTGTTTCCTTCGCCTCCTCTGCGTGCAGGCCTTTCTGGACTAAGAATATTATGGCGATCGAGACGTATAAAAAATGCGTGAAAGCCCACAGGGGGAGGTTCATTTTTTGGCGAATTGGCACAAGCATTTTTGATCGATACAAGGAGTTCATAAAAGTGAGAGTTACCTTTCCGCAGTAACCAAGCCCGAAAAACAGAGGTGATTGCTGCTCAGGTGTGCTGTAGGGGAATGAAGAGCGGCGAACGCTTCTGCCGTGCGTTGAGCGTGGCGGGCGTAGTGCGGTTGCGAGGGATAGCGGGGTTCACGATGTCAATACATTAGCGTCTCCGATCCAGCCAGACAGAAGTGTTCGAGTTTATCGCTACATCTGGTAGAAAAATGGCATCCGTATTGATTTCCCTATCCCGTGCGTGTATCGTTAAACCATGATTGCCCGGCCCACTTTAAAAGATGTCGCAGAAGCCGCCGGGGTGAGCGCCATGACGGTGTCGCTTTCCCTGCGGAACAGTCCCCGGATTTCTCAGTCAACACGCGATAAGGTCGGGAAGGCAGCGACGAAGTTGGGGTATCAGGTAAACCCATTCGCGGCAACTTTAGTGTCATTCCGGACATCGACCAATCCGAAGTTCCAAGCGACGCTGGCGCTGTTGAATTGTTTTCACTCGCCAACGGAATGGAGGCAGTATGCGGCGTTTACGAAATTCTACGAGGGTGCGGTGGACAGGGCTTCGGAGCTGGGTTATTCGATTGAGGAATTTTGGGTCAACGATCCCTCGCTGACGGCGGAACGGCTTCGGCGGACGCTCTCGGCGCGCGGGATTCCGGGCATAATCATGGCTTTTTTGGAGGAGGGCCACCAGTCTGTCGATAAACTTCACGCGTTCGATTTTTCGGGATTTGCCTGCGTGACGCTGGGTTGGCGTATCAACGACCTGAACATTCACTCCGCGTCGAACGACCAATTTCACGCGGCCTCGCTCGCGACGCAGAAGCTTGTCGACTTGGGGTATCAGCGTATTGGTCTTCTCCTCAATGAGAAGACGGATGAGGCCTTGGAGCACCGTTATCGCGGAGGCTTTCTGATTCACCAGATGCAGTTCCCCGCCTCGCGCCGGGTTCCGATTTTCGAAGCGTCGGAATTGACACGGAAGACGTTTTTGAACTGGGTGAAAAAAAACCGGGTGGATGCTGTGCTTGCCGCTCCCGCAGGGTTGCATCTATGGTTGGAGGAGGACGGATATTCGATCCCCAAAGACATCGGGTTTGCTTATTTAGAACGCGCGACACCCGGAGGGGCTCTCGCGGGAATAGACCAGAACGACCGCCTCGTAGGTTCTGCCGCGGTCGACGTCGTCGTGGCGCATCTCCACCGGAATGAGTATGGGATTTCTCCCTTCCAAAAATCCACGCTCATCCAAGGGGAGTGGTTTGAAGGATGGAGCGTGAGGAAGGCCGGTAGCCCTCAAATCCAATCATCGCCGACATCGACCGGCGAAAAACGGGTAAAGTCGGCCGCGCCGAAGAGGCAGCGATCCAACGCTTGAGCCGTCGCGCGACTGGGGGGATAAGCGTTGATAAGCGTATCGAGGAACGGCATCTCCCGGAGTGAAAACAATATTCCCAGAGACACGACAACCGGGCGCACCGTCTCGGCATTTTGCAGCGTTAACATTACCTCCGCCATGGGGCCGACCGGGCGCACCGTATTTTTCATCTGGTGAATCTGGAGGCTAAAAACAACGATCCAAGCATCCCACCTCTCCCCGGCCGCCTCACGGTTCAGTACGTCGAGGGAGTTTCCATTTTCCAGGACCGTGAGCTCAATACCGCGGGCGATCAAACAATCCTTCAGAACATCCAGAGAATCCTTCCAGCCGGGAACAGGATTGATAGCCAAGTGCAGCAGGATGCGTTTGACTTTTTGAGGGTCGAGAGGGAGTTGGTTGTCGCGATTTCGCACGAGGGTGATGCTTTTCTCCGACAGCCGAGTCTGCGCCGCTTTCCAAGTCACCCGCCACGAGCAATGGAACTTTGCTTGCACGTCGGCAGAGGGCAAGTCCCTCCCGGATTTCCTTCGCACGGTTCCCAGCACCTTTGATGATCTCTCCACCACAAAACAAACCGCCCAGCGGGTTCTCTGAAAAAAATGCTTGAAGGGCACCCGGGCTGGCGTCCGGGAATCCGCCGAATCGTTCCTGAGCGGTTTGCCCGATTTTTTCCCGCAGCGTGAGGGAGGCGAGCGTGTCATCGACCCACTTTCGTTGCCGATTTGTAAGGGGTTCGATCATTTGCCGTCTTCTGCGGCCTTCACGGACTGTCGTCCTTCCCGCAAGGGCGTGATCTGATCTCCGACCACAAAATATCCACTGAGGCCGGCAGGTAAGACAATGCTGCCCATGATGCTGCCCGCGTCGCGCTCAAATGCCACTGCGATCTCCCCGAGCGGATGGGCAAGCGCGCCCTTAACATGGCGCAAGGGACCGAGGAGAGGACGAATCTCAACAGATTCGAAGCCCATGGCACGGGGACGTATGCCAAGGATCGTTGCGAAGTAGTGGTGAAGCGGATGTGCGCCCCATACATGACAATCCGAGCGTGTGTGGCCAGCCGTTTCCGGCGTCGTCTTAAAGCCATTCGTTTCAAGGCCGCTCCAGAATTCGAGGCGGGAGAAAAGCGCTTTGGCGTTCCCAAGCAAAGCATAAGCCTCGAAGAGGTAGTGGGAAAAGTAGATGCTCGTGCGAGCCAGGTCTGGCGCGCCGAGCAAGCCGTCCTTCAGTCGTGAAATCTCTTTCTTCCCAACAAGACCGCTAAGTAATGCAAGACACTGGGCATGCTCCGAAAAACTTTTTCCGGACGGATCATCGGAGTATAACCCGCGTTCCTCTTTCCAAAAGGCGTCATCGATGCGGGAACTTAACTCGTGTGCCACACGCCGGTATTGCGCCGCCAATTCAGGCCGACCGCAGTAAACCTCCAATTTTTCAACCAAGGTCAAGATCAAAAGGAACTGAAGATTCAGCACGCCGCTTACATTTTCCTCGTGTGGGGGAACTCCGTAGTTCCAGCCGTCAACCCAGTCGATGAAATTCCATCCGGTCTGTGAATTGAGAAGTCCGTCAGAGTTGATGTCATCAATGTGGAGATCCATGACGTTCCGGACGACGGGCATCAGCGTTTTTACCAACCCAGCATCTCCCCGCCACAACGCATAATCGTGGACCATGCCCGCCCACCAGAGCGAGAACGGAGGGATAATCTGGGTCACGCGGCTCGGGTAGCGGGATTGGGTGAGTCCCGAGGCCAACCGCGACGAGGCAAAGAGCCCGAGGGACTTGCGCGCAAGCCGCGAATCGCGGGTCAAGGTTAACGAGGTAAGAATAGCCGTGCGCGTATCTCCGGTATACATCATCTGCTCGTAATAAGGGCAATCCATGTAGGTCTCGTGCATGCACATTTGCAGGCTGCGGAGCAGGATCGGGACGATGCGGTCAAGGCGGGGATCACTGGCTTCAAACCGGCTCTCCATTGCCAGAGGATAGCGCGTCTCAAATAATGTGAGGCGCTCCAAAGTAAGTGCCTGCTCGGATGTCTGGACAACGATTTCGACATACCTCCCCGCTTCCCACCAGAGGGTGGAAAAGGCCCTGTCTGTTCCGCCATCCGGGCGAAACGTATCGCCAATTCCCTCGAAGAATTTCCCTTCAACCTCGTCACGATTTCCTTTTGTGCCATCCGGCTTTTCGATCAGAGCCTCCGCCCAAAGGATGCGAACCTCGCCTCCGACTCCGCCGGAAGTTGTCAACTCAGGATAAGCGCAAACATAATCCTCCAGGTCGATGAGCACGCGGCGGCAGGTGTGAGGAGGGATGACGACTCCTCCTTGCGCCGTCAGAAGGCTTTCCCAGTGCCCGGCCTCGGTGGCAAGGTGGTCTACGGATTTCACAGGCAGGTCGCTTGTCAAAAAGGAAGAGCATTTTGCAATAAGTCGGATTTTGCCATGGCTCCAGACCGATTCGCGCATCGGGGGAAGAGTGGCCGGGATCAGCAAATGGACGCCCGCATAGTCATTGCATCGCAACGCGCTGGCTCCAGCCTGCAGCCGATCGACGGGTTTCCAGTCCACCCCGCCCCCAAAGGCAAAGTCCCAGGGGAATCGGCTGCCATCGACGAGAATCTTTGCCCCGCTTCCCTCGGCCTGCGGACAAGCGACAAACTCCAGCCCATCCAGTTTTTTCCACTCCCATGCGGCAACCCCCGTTCCGAGGATTGGCAGAAATGCCTTTTCTTCCGCAGCGAGAAGGAATCCCGGGCTCAGACTAAGCTGGGCCACGGGAGCCAGACCGCCGAGCCACCAAACCTTTGCGACGAGCACATGAGGGCCGGCTGAGAGCGGGAGATCATAGGTTTCAAAGAACCAATGGCTGAGATCGCCCCTCTCACTTCCGCGTCCCACCCTTCGTCCATCAAGGAAAAGTTCGTAGCGTTCGTCCGCGGTCACGTGGACACGGACAGTAGCTGCCTCGGACAGTTCGAATTTCCTGCGAAAGGCCACGGCTGAAGGGGCGTGAACCTCCGGGCATCCCACCCACCAGCAGGGCCAAAACCCGCGACCCGCCCATGGTGGATCTTCCGATCTGCTTTCGGGAAAAGGATCCCCTGTGATCAGCCTTCGCAGCGAGGCGGTGGGTTGCGGAGAGGTCACATGCGAGCGTTCGGTTGGCTGTTTCCCCGAGCGATCAGGAGAAGCTATCCACGAGACTGTAGGGCACTATCTTTAGCGGACTCTCCGGCATAAGTTCTGCGGGGAACTTCACGGTGACGACCTTTTTTTCGCCTGCGGGGAGATGAAAAAAATTATCCGACCACCGCGGATTGAGTCCTTCGATTTCGAGGCACACGGAATGGTGGAACGTGTCGCTCTCGAGTGTGAGGGAATACGTGTCCTCTCCCGCAACCTGGGATTCTATGCGGATCGGCGACCGACGGAGCGCCAGCGAGCGCGGGGCGGTAAAGAAACTGAAATTCCACGCTTTCAACTCCCCGTCGTCTCCGAATAGATCCGCACGCAGGTAAACATTTTCCCTGCCGTGTTTCGTCACGAGCACAGAAAAATCCACCGTTTCCAGCAAGTGGCCCCGTTGCGGATCCAGCTTCCACTCTGACTCGACTGTATCCAGAATTTCCCCGTCCAAGTGACAAATCTGCCGCTTGAGCGTGCAGGACTGCGTGAACGGAGTGTCCTGCACAGCATGGATCTCCACGGGGCCGGTGGTGCTCACCGCAAAATTTCCAACCACTTTGTTCTCGGCTCCCAGATGTCTAATGCTGACCAGATGCGGGGCAAAAAAGCGGCGGGACTCATGGTGGAGGGCTTTCCACTTTCCGCCGAATTCCAGGCTACTCCAAGAGGCAACCGGCCAGCAGTCGTTCAACTGCCAATAGAGGGCGCCGAGGCAAAGAGGCGAGATCCGGCGCCAGTGCTCTACGGCGACTTTCATGCACCAGGCCTGGTTTAACTGGGAGAGATAAGCGGCGGCGCGATAGTCCTTCGGGAAACGAAAAAGCCTAGAAACGTAATCAAAGATGATCTGGTTTCCGCCGCCGTTTTTTTGATGGTTATCGAAAACCGGGGAGAAGATGTTCAGCTCATCAGGCGGGCAAAATGTCCGTGCCAGCTCCAGCGACGGATAGCTTTGCATACCGAATTCGCTGGCGAACCGATGTCGTGTGGATTCGTAGTGTTCTACGGGTTTTCTGGCGTGCCAGACGTTCCAGTCGTGATCGTCCTGGCTGGGAGCCAGGGTATCCGGTCGTTCCGGCAGCATGCAGTCTGGAGAACTCGGAATGTAAGGAGTAACCGGATCAAGACTCCGAAGCACTTCCGGCAGGAGATTGTGGAAGAGCTGAACGTAGCCTTCTACAAAACCGGCCCCCGGCATGAGGGCGTCCCTGTTGAGCATGGCAATCTCGTTGTTGCCGCACCAAAGGGCGAGCGAGGCGTGATGGCGGATTCGGCGGACGTTATCCTCCGCCTCCCGGCGCACAGAAGTAAGGAAGGCTTCGTCCGAAGGGTAAAGGTCGCAGGCAAACATAAAGTCCTGCCAGACCAGAAGCCCGAGCTCGTCGCAAAGATCATAGAACCCCTCGTGCTCGTAAATGCCGCCGCCCCACACCCGCACCATATTCATGTGGGCAAGGGCCGCCGACTCGAGGAGCGGCTTGTAGTTCTCGCGTCCAAGCCCGTGCACAAAGGAATGCGCGGGAATCCAGTTCGCACCTTTGGAAAAAATCAGCCGTCCATTGACCCTAAATCCAAACCGGTTCATGGGTAGACCCTGTGCGTTTGTCAAAGTGTAATCATCCGCCTCCCGGTCGAGTTCGATTGCTCGCAACCCAACGCGCCGCGTCCACGAGTCGAGCACTTTTTCTCCATCAAGGAGGTTGACCTGGAGATCATACAACGGCTGACTCCCCTGCCCGGCCGGCCACCAAAGCTGCGGGTCGGAGACGACCAGCGATGGATGGCTTCCGGCTTCACTCGCCACGACTTTTCCATCAAGCGAAAGGGTTGCAAGAAATTCAGCGCCGCTGTCCGCACGCGCCAATTCGGGTGCGATCTCGACTTCGACGCGATCCGCAAAATGTCGTTGCCTCACGTGCACGGAAGTGATGCGGTTGCCGCTCCTGCCTTCGATGCGGACTTGTCGCCAGATCCCGGCGGTCACGAGCCGTGGGCCCCAGTCCCAGCCGAACTGGCAGCCTTCCTTGCGAATGCGCACGCACTCCCCGGTGCGGTCATTGAAATTTGTTGGCGCCTTAAAATCCGGGCGGTGCGTGACGACATAACGAGACGCGCTTCCAAAGCTAATTTCCAGCTTATTTTCCCCGGCGCGCAGCAAGTCCTTCACCGGGATGCGGTGCTCGTGAAACATGTTGTCCGATTCCAGGATCAGCTCGCCGTTAAGGAGAACGCGCGCAACAGTGTCGAGCCCTTCGAAAATTAACTCCACAACGCGTTGTTCCAGGAGTTCGCGATCTACCTCGAATGCTAGCCGATATTGCCAATCCCGGTCCCCAATCCAGCCAAGTTCCAACTCGTTTTTTCCATAGAACGGGTCCGGGATCAGTCTATGGCGCAGGAGATCTTGATGGATGCATCCAGGAACGACGGCAGCTCTCCAGGATTGTCCAGAGGGTTCAAAAAAATTCCATCCATCGTGGAGGGGCTGCGTCAAAGTCGAAGGGATGGACATGAGTAAGAGCCTCATTGAAAGCGATTCACACGATGCCCTTCGAGAACATTCCAGAACTTTTTGGTTTATTGATACAATCCAAGCGGCACCGGATCCTGTCACTGCGGGTACAAATCGGGGCAGGATTTTCACTTGCGAGCTTCTGGTCTGCGGCGTCACCCGCTTTTTTCAACTTGTATCGATCAAAGTTTCCGTGACTCTGTCTTCCGTCTGGAGGCGACTTTGATTGTTTGCGCCCACCCCTTTCACCAGGAAAAAATTAAGTGAAAAAATCCCCTTCAATTCACGAGAGTTTGCGCAGATATTACGCGGATGAGGGGTCTGTCCATTTTGGCTTTTTTCCTGCTCCTTTCGTCCGCTCGTGGCGGGCAATCACTGCAGATCCCTCACACGACCGCGTCGCCAAAAATCGATGCAGTCGTCGACGACCCCGCGTGGAGCGCGGCTGCGGTCATTTCCGGGCTCACGATTTCGAACGGCCCCGACGGAGCCGGACTCGAACCGTCAACGACGGAAATCCGTCTGCTCTGGAACGAAAACGGTATCTTTATTCGATTTCGGTGCCGGGATACAAAGATCGAAACGCCTTTCCAAGGGCGCGATGAGCCACATTTTCAGGGCGACGCTGCGGAGGTCTTTCTGGATGTCGCGGGCGACGCCCGGAGCGTCGTCGAGCTTCAAGTCAGTCCCGCGAATCAGGTCTTTGATCAAAAGATTCTGCTCGACGCACCGCCCATCTCGAGAAATGGCCGACTGATCGATCAGTTCGTCATGCAGCATTTCAAGGCATTTCCGAACTGGAACTACGAGGGCCTGCAAACCGCCGCGGGCCGCATCGAGGGCGGATGGGCCGCTGTGATCGCGCTCCCGCCGGAGGCTCTGGGGTTGCCGAAATGGAAACCCATGAACGTGCGGGCAAATCTCCTGCGCTACGATTGGTTGGAATCCGAACCCGGCAAGCGCAGTTTGATCGCCATGAACTGGGCACCCGTGGACTATGGATGCCCCCACCTTTCCCCGGAAGCGATGGGTGTTCTGACGCTGATGCCGCCTGGAATTTCGAAGGCGAACGGCGATTAATCTCTGGCGACTGTAGTGACCATCGAAGCTTCCCGATACAAATGCGCGGATGAATCCTAGTGCCTCAGATCACCGCTCGTCGCGTGTCCAAAACACTTTTCGTTGCCGGCCTGATTCCACTGCTGAGAATAATCGTCCGCCGGGACGAATTTTTGGAACCCATGCGCAGGGGTTAAGGTCATGATAAAATCAGGTAATCACAGGAGCTTCCGCCCACGGGTTTGTTTGCAGGTTGGGTAACGATTTCTGCCGCTGGCCGTTGATGCGAAGATCATCGATCCGAATCTGCCAAACGCGCCGATGCCGATCGTGGCCTGCAAACACGGAGGGAATCTCCGGGTTGCCGCGGTAGCGGATGCGCCGAAAAAGAACGTCGTGAATCGCCTGACCCGGCACAGGATTGTAGGCCGGATTAAAGAGCACTCGAAGGTCGAGCAAACGAGGAGCGGCGGGATCCTCGATCAGTATGTCTGAGAACGAACAGTCGCGAATGGTGTTCATGTCGCCCGGATTCAGGGCAAGACAGCCTTGATACATCGGGCCGGGTTCATTGTGGCGAAGAATAGTGAGGTGCTCGAAACGGAGTTCTTCAATGATTCTTCCGGGTGCTTTTTGCAGACCGTGAACGCCGATCATGACAGGATGCGCGACATCGGCCCAGAGGGTGCAGCGACGGTAAATATGCCCCCGTGCAGTCCCTGCAAAAACTCCCCGGTCCGCATAGACCGCGAGGCAATCATCCGAGGTGCGCACCAGGCAATGCTCGACCCGCAAGTCCCGGCAGGCCATGGAATCAATCCCGTCGCCCCAACGACAGTGGGTGAAGACAGAGATGTGAGCAATGCGGATATCGCGAGATTGGCCGAGGAGAATTCCGTAATGCGAGGGATTCCGAATCGTGATTCCCTCGATGCGGATGTGTTGACTGCGGAGTATGCTGATGGCCGCCTGCTTGGGCGCCTGTTCGCTCGGAGGATCGACCGGACAGCCGGCCAAGAGATCAATCGTGCCCAGCCCGCGAATCGTCACATCTTTGACATCCTCGCAGACAACGGTGGCTCGTAAAACCGCCCCTTCATCCAGTTGAAGAACCTGCCCCGACTGCAAACGCAGAGAACCGCCCTCGATCTCATGAACGCCCGGCCCGAAGCGGAGCAGACGCGGACTACGAGCGGCGGCGCGCGCCAGTCGCGTTGGCCGCAGGCTGAGATGCAGGCAGCGTCCAGGATCACGTTCCCATTGCAAAACCACGGTCTCCTTCGGATGCAATTTGAGGCGCAGGGAGCCGTCAGCCTTCTGCCGCGAGAGCCGTCTGCCAGATGGCCGCA
>Ga0105049_10000649_pt1 | contig 38853 bp, 48 predicted proteins | sample MAT06_FD_78087 | JGI IMG/M metagenome (GOLD analysis project Ga0105049, IMG submission 78087) | Freshwater microbial communities from Lake Fryxell liftoff mats and glacier meltwater in Antarctica - MAT-06 | ecosystem: Environmental > Aquatic > Freshwater > Ice > Liftoff microbial mat | place...
CGACGATGCTTTGATTTTGAGTCGCCGGTTGTTTTCTACAACGTATTCGGATCCACCCGCACCGAAGGGTTATCCCCAATCACCGTTGTCCACTCGCGCACCCGCCAAGATGTCACGATCCCATTCAACACATACGGATCAGCCTTTGCGAAATCCACTGCGACTTTCGGTGACTCGCCCTGGAATATCAAAACCGCGCCATCCGGCGGATTCGCCAGCGCACCTGCCAGGATGATTTCACCGCGTTCATGTGCGGCCATCGCGTGCAGCAAATGCGATTTTCGGTATGGCGTGCGGGCGGTGGTGTAGTTGGGAACGACTTCGTACATGAGGAGGTAGTGCATGGTGAGCTCCTTGAGTTGGCTAGCGGGTTGCTATTTTATTGCGGTGGGGAAGTTTTGAATTTCACCCTCTCTCCCACCTCTCTCCCATCGAGGCAGAGAGGCTTTGGATAGCAGCGCACATTCACTGCGCGTTTGCTGTTGGTGCCAGACGGTCATCAAAGTGGTGGAGCCTGTACAGCCTGTAACCTCGGCCGGCAAAACGCATGTCCGCGCGCCGCGTCCTCAATCAACTGCACTTCAACACCATACAAGGTGTGCAGATTCGCTGCCGTCACCACTTCACGCGGCACATCCAGCGCCAGCACATTGCCGTGATGCAACAGAAGCGCGCGGTCCGCGCATTGCAGCGCGTGATCGGGATCGTGAGTACAAAAAAGCACACTGCGGCCGCTGGCCTTCAGGCGGAGTATTTCGTGCAGGATCAGCGCCTGGTTGCCGAAATCCAGACTCGCGGTCGGCTCGTCCATGATGAGCAACGGCGACTCCTGTGCAAGCGCGCGCGCGATCAGGGCAAGCTGGCGTTCGCCGCCGCTGATTTGGGTGATTGTCTTATCGGCCAGATGGGTGATATTGAGTTCATTCATCGCAGCATCTGCCGCCGCGATGTCTTTCGCGCCGGGCCGGTCGAACAGTCCCAGATGCGCGGTGCGGCCCATCAGGATCACGTCACGCACGGTGAAGGCGAAGTAGGTGTTGCCCGCCTGCGGCACGTAGGCCATCATGCGCGCGCGTTCGGCGTCGGTGCAATCGTGCAGCGGTTTGCCGCGCAGTGAAATGCTGCCGTCGTGTGTAGGCAGGAGCCCGAGCAATGTGCGAAACAGTGTGGTCTTGCCGCCGCCGTTTGGCCCCAGCACGCACAGCACTTCGCCCTCAGTAACGTCGAGGTTGATATCGCTACCGAGCGTGCGGCCGGGGTGGCCGTAGGCGAGGGCGCGGGCTTCGATCAAGGTGCTCACGGTTACGCTTTCGAGCGCGAATGCGTGGCCGCAAGCAGCCACAGGAACGAGGGCGTGCCGATCAGCGCCGTCAACACACCGGGCGGAATCTCGATGCTCGCCATGGTGCGCGCGAGCGTGTCCACAGCCAGCAAATAGCTCGCGCCGAGCAGCAACGTCAGCGGCAGCATGCGGGCGAATTCCGGGCCGATGAGCAGGCGCGCGGCATGCGGAATCAACAGCCCGATCCAGCCGATGATGCCGGAGATCGAGACGGCAGCCGCCGTGACGAGCGTGGCGCTGGCGACAATGATCAGCCGTAAGCGGACGACATTCACGCCGAGCGCACGGGCTTCGTCGTCCGAAAGCGAAAGCACATTCATGCGCCAACGCAGCAAGAAGATTGGAACGAGCCCCAGCAGCACCAGCGGTACGGCGATCCACAAATCTGCAGGCGTTATCGAACTCAAACTGCCGAGCAGCCAGAAGGTGATGGCGGGCAATTGGTTGTAGGGGTCTGCCAGATACTTCATCATCGCAATGCCCGAGCCTAGCAATGTGCCGACGACCACGCCGGTCAGGATGAGTGCGAGTATCGGATCGTGCCCACGCACCGCGTTGCCGATGAAATACACCATCGCTACGGCGATCAATCCGCCCGCGAATGCGAAGCCTTGAATGGCAAGAATCGGCAACGACAGGAAAATCGCCAGCACCGCGCCCAGCGCCGCGCCACTCGATACGCCGAGGATGTCGGGCGAGACCAGCGGGTTGCGGAACATGTTTTGGTAAACCGCACCCGCACCCGCCAGCGCCGCACCGATGAAGATCGCCGCGATCACACGCGGTCCGCGAATCTGGAAGATGACGGCGTCGTAAGTGGAGGGCAGGGCGTGCGTGTTGCCGGTGAGCTTGGCCCAGAGTACGGTCCAGAGATCGGAAGGGCTGATTGCGAAACGGCCGACCGAGAAGGCGATGAACGCGAGGGCGATGAGCAGTGCCAGGGCGGCGAGGGTGAGGGTGGGGAGTTTGTGGTTCATTGAGGGAGATTTTAGTACACGCGGTAGCCTCGTTGATTCAGAGCGGGACGCGTTCAGCTATTGATCCGGCAACTAAATAGGTTGACTTCTCAACGGGCGACGCCCTCTCCCCCAGCCGGCTTCGCCCCCCTCGCTGCGCTCTCCCCGCTAGCGGGAGAGGGTGGCCAAAGGCCGGGAGAGGGCAACGGTGGTCGCAACAGTGAACATATTTAATTGCAGGATCAATAGCTTTCGTCTGCGCGTGGGGCCCGTGATGCGCAGAAATACTTTCGCAACATTTTTTACGTCACGCATTCCACATCACCCTGCCAAGCCCCCGAATATCGTAACCCGCCAACGTTTTCGCATATCGCAGGAACGCTGGTTTTCGCGTGAACTCCATTAACGCCTGCCACGGCGCATCGAAATAGCTGGCGCGCAATACCGCGATATCCAGCCGTTCGACGGTGAGCGGAATGAAATCGAGGTGGAACTGCCGCGCCACCGCACGCACCGCCAGGCCTACGTCGGCGCGTCCATCGAGAATCGCCGAGGCGATATCGGTTTCAGTCTGTGCTGCCGGTTGCACCTGCTTGAGTTGATCGGGGTTGATGCCGGCTTCAGTGAGAAGTTGCAGGAAAAGCAGATAGCTGCCCGCACCCGGCTGGCGCAGGATTGCGCGCACTTTCGGCTTCTTGAGGTCAGCGAGCTTGCTGATCTTGAGCGGATTTCCCGCTGCAATCACCAGCCCTTGCTCACGCTTGGCCCATTCGATCAACACACAATCGAGGTGCCCGAGCCGATCACGGGCCAGCGCGATGTTGCGATCTTCGCGCGGCATTCCGGGAGTGTCTATGTTGCTCGCCGCTGCGGGAATATGCATCGCCGCTGCGCAAGCTGACATGGCGACCAGGCGATCAACGCCGTCCATGCTGCCGTACGTCATCGTTGCCAGGCCGCAGCGCGATTCGCGCACCGCCCACTCGAGCAGAGGGTCGCTGCTACCGGCGACGATGGCGGGCGCATTGCGTTGCGCTTTCAATGCAGAGCCGACTGTGCTCTGCTTCACCCATTCATCCACCAGCGCGCGCGGGAACAACAGCTTGCCCGAAATCCGCGAGTGAGGGATCTCGTCCTGCGCGACCATGTCGTAAATCTTGCGCTCTTTCAGTCGCAAATAGTCGGCTACTTCCTTGGTGCTCATCAATTGTCGTGCGGACATACATTGATTCCTATGCATTGCTGTGCAGGGATATGCATTACTTCCGGGCTGCGGAAATGGTGCAAGTATGCGGCTAAAGTCCGGTGTCTGTACAAACGGTTGCTTCGAATGACATGCAGGAAATCTCTCAAAGCCTCTCGTTAGCCGTCGCGTTGATTACCTCGCTGGACAGCACGCTGCTGTCGATTGCGGGCTTGTCGCTGCGCGTGTCCGGTATCGCGGTATTGGCAGCGGCATTGCTGGCGCTGCCGTTCGGCGCGTGGCTCGCGCTGGCGCGGTTTCCCGGCCGCCAGGGCGTGATCGCCGTGTTGAACGGCATGATGGGTCTGCCGCCGGTGGTCGTTGGCCTGCTGGTGTATTTGATGCTCTCCCGCGCCGGACCATTGGGACCACTCGGCATCTTGTTTACGCCAGCCGCGATGATGATCGCGCAGGCGTTGTTAATTTTCCCGATCATCGCGGCGCTGGCGAGACAGGTGATCGAGGATGCGTGGGGTGAATATCGCGAGCAACTGGTATCACTTAATGCCAGCCGTGCGCAATGCATGCGCGCGCTGCTGTGGGACATGCGCTTCACCTTGACGACGGCAGTGCTCGCGGGATTTGGCCGCGCCATCGCGGAAGTTGGCGCGGTGATGATTGTCGGCGGTAATATCGATGGCGTCACGCGGTTAATGACGACGGCCATCGCGCTGGAAACCAGCAAGGGTGATCTACCGCTGGCGCTGGCGCTTGGGGTGGTGCTGATCACGATGGTGATTACCATCAATCTGGCTGCCCAATGGGTCAAGTCGACGGCGATGAAAAAACATGGCTGACGCGAAGATTCTTCCGCTAGCGGTCGTGGGACTGGGCTTTCGGGTCGGCGACATTAGCGTGCTCGACGGCGCCACGTTCGATATCGCACCCGGGTCGCGCAACATTGTGCTGGGGCCAAATGGCGCGGGAAAAAGTGTGATGCTGCGCCTGCTGCACGGCCTGCTCACCCCTACTTCCGGACGGGTTGGCTGGTCGAATCCGGATGCGCTCGCGGTGCGGCGCGCGCAGGCGATGGTGTTCCAGCGGCCCGTCATGCTGCGCCGGTCGGCGCGTGAAAACGTCGAATTCGCCTTGCATGTTGCAGGCGTTCGGAATGTGCGCAACGCAGCAGATTTGGCTCTCGACCGCGCGGGCTTGATGCGTTTGGCGGATCGTCCGGCGCGGCTTTGTTCCGGCGGTGAACAACAACGAATCGCGCTGGCGCGCGCATGGGCATTGCAACCGGAAGTGCTGTTTCTGGACGAGCCCACCGCCAGCCTCGATCCGGCCGCCACCAACGCAATTGAGGAAGCGGTAAATGCCATGCATCGCGCTGGCACGACGATCATCATGACCACGCACGATCTGGGGCAGGCCAGGCGGCTTGCCGATCGTGTGTTGTTTCTCAATCACGGCAGACTTGTCGAGGATGCACCTGCGGTCAGCTTTTTTGCACAGCCAACGTCGCCGGACGCGGCGGCATTCATCCGTGGAGAATTGTTATGGTGAATCGCGGCCAAAGTATCGATAAAAAGGGAGTTGTCATTTCGGACAACGCGAGAAATCTGCTGGTTGCGCTCACAGGCAAAAGCAGACTCCTCGTCGCTACGCTCGTGGGAACGACAGTATTGAATATTGCCAGCCCTGACGGGGCCGGTACGGCATTTGCGCAGGAAAAATTCATCGTCGTTGCTTCGACGACATCGACTCAGGACTCAGGCTTGTTCGGCCACATCCTGCCGCACTTCAAAGCGAAAACCGGCATCGAAGTGCGAGTGGTTGCGCAGGGCACAGGACAAGCGTTAGCGATAGCAAAGAAAGGCGACGCCGACGTAGTGTTCGTTCATGACAAGGCCGCCGAGTTGAAATTCGTCGAAGAGGGTTTTGGCGTTTACCGGCGCGACGTGATGGTCAACGATTTTGTCATTGTCGGGCCGAATAGTGACCCGGCAAAGTCGTCCGGTAACGACGTAATTGCCGCACTGAAGAAAATAGCGGCGGGCAAATCGCCTTTCGTCTCGCGCGGCGACAAGAGCGGCACGCACGCGGCTGAACTTCGCTACTGGAAAGCAGCCGACATCGATCCGCAAGCAGGTAAGGGCACCTGGTATCGCGAGACCGGCTCGGGCATGGGGCCAACGCTCAATACCGCGAGCGCCATGAACGCCTACGCGTTTACGGATCGTGGCACCTGGCTCTCGTTCAAGAATCGCGGCGAACTCTCGCTACTGGTTGAGGGCGATACCAAACTCTTCAATCAATACGGCGTCATGCTGGTCAATCCGGCCAAACACGCTCACGTGAAAAAGCAAATGGGCATGCAGTTCATCGACTGGATTACCTCGCCTGAAGGACAGGCAGCGATTGCCGCATACAAGATCGAGGGGCAACAGTTGTACTTCCCGAATTTCGTGGCGCAGCGGCGCTAGCATCAATCGCATCAGCATCTCCGCAGTAGGGGAAACTCAATAGCTGGCGCGCTTTGTGGCGCATAAATGGCTGAGACGCCGCGCCACTGCTTGTGTTTGGCTAATCATGCGCATCTGATGTCTCGGATTGCCGCGACATCATGTGGATGCTGTCCTTCAATAGCGACACGCCGATGTCAACGCCATTGGCAAGGCGATTGCGTTGCGCAACGTGACTTGGCACGCTGAACTGCAAAGTTGTGGTCGCCTCGCCGCGTAGCGCAAGGGTAATGCTGGTGTTCACACCGAGTCTGGTGAATTCGACGATTGTGCCGTGCACGGGGTTTTCATGTTCGCCGCGAGAAGGCCGGTCATGCCGATGCAGCACGATGCCTGAGGCCGGAATCATCCAGTCGCATTCCTCACCAACAGCAAAGCGTTCGTAAAGTGGCGCTTCTAGGGTGAGGCCATTCCATTGCAGCAAGCTCGTACCGGTGACAGGTTGATGCTCGCGTACCTTGCCTTTGAAGATGTTGCGACAGTCGGTCAGTCGAGCCACAAGCCGGTCGATGGGCTGGTTGACGATTTCGTCAGGTGGAGCGGTTTGCAGCGTTCGACCACGATGCAGGATGCACATGCGGTCACACAGCATCGCAGCTTCATCAAGGTCGTGGGTGACGAGGATGACGGGCATGTTCAGTGTCTTGCGCAAGTCTGCCAGTTCGCGATACAGCTTTTGCCGGGTGACCCGGTCAACGGCCGAGAACGGTTCGTCGAGCAGCAGGATTTCCGGGTCGCGCGCCAGCGCCCGGGCGACGGCAACCCGCTGCTGCTGGCCACCGGATAATTCGCGCGGTAGCCGTGACCCAAGACCGTCAAGGTGCACCTGTGCCAGCAACTTGTGCGCTCGCTCGCGCCGCTCTTGCGCTGGCAAATGATTGAGCGCAGTTTCAATATTACCGACAGCGCTCATGTGCGGGAACAGCGCGTAACTTTGAAACACGAATCCCACCGAACGTTGCGGTGTCGGCACGTGGATACCGGTTGTGGTGTCGAACCATACATCCGCGCCGCAGACGATGCGGCCCTTTGACGGTCTGTACAAACCGGCAATGGCACGCAGGATGGTTGATTTACCGCTTCCCGACGGGCCGACCAGCGCCAGCACTTCGCCGCGCGCGCAGGCAAAATCCGCATCGAGTTGAATCGGCGCGCGTTGCTGCAGCTCAATCTGTATGCCGCCGGCCTTCTCAGGCGCGGACATGAATGCGCGGACGCGAGGTGGCAAACACGATGGCCATGGCGATGACGGAAATCAGCAGGAGAATTGCAGACATCATGGCGGCGGCATTCATGTCGAAAGCCTGTACCCGGTCATAAATGGCGATGGCGATGGTTTTTGTTTCGCCGGGAATGCTGCCGCCGATCATCAGCACCACGCCAAACTCCCCCAGCGTATGCGCGAAGGTCAGCACCATGGCCGTCACTACACCTGGCCAGGCCAGTGGCAACTCGATGCGCAAAAAAGTTTGCCATGAACCGAGGCCGCAACAGGCAGCCGCGTCGCGCACATCCGGCGGGATATTTTCAAAAGCGCGTTGCATCGGCTGAATGGCGAACGGCAGATTGAAGATGATCGACGCCAGCAGCAGACCTTCGAAGGTGAACGCGAGTGTTTTTCCGAACAGTGCATGGTATGCCTGTCCGACGAAAGAATTGCCGCCGAGCGATACCAACAGGTAAAAGCCCAGCACGGTGGGCGGCAGCACCAGTGGCAGTGCAAGCAGCGCCTCGCACAGCGCGCGCCCGCGAAACGGCCGCCAGGCCAATTGCCTGCTGATAATGATGCCGAGCGGCAGCAACAGGAGCATCGTCCAGAACGCCAGCTTCAGCGAAAGTGCCAGCGCCTGCCAATCCATCCTATTCCCCGGGCAAGTTGAAGCCGAAGCGCTTGAAGATGGCGCGCGCCGACGGTTGCTGAAGGAAGCGATAGAAGCGTTGCGCTTCCGGCCCGGCGTTCTTCAGCAGCACCATGCGTTGCCGCAGTGGCTGGTGTGCGGACTCTGGAATCAGGGCATAGGTGCCGAGTGCGGCGACCTGCGGGGAGAGCGCAAGCGAATAGGCAAAGATGCCACCCTGGATGCCGGCTGTCACGGCGAATTGTGCAGCTTGTGAAACGTTTTCACCGAGCACCAGCTTGGGCTGAAGTGCCTCCCAGAGTCCTGCTTTGAGCAGCGCCTCCTTTGCGGCGCGGCCGTATGGCGCATGTTCCGGATTGGCAATGGCGAATTTCTGCAACTGTCCTTTCGCAACAGCGGCAGACAGTGATTTCAACAAAGGGTCCGGCTTGAGTGCGGAGCCGTGCGGCGCAAACAACACGATGCGGCCGATTGCGTACAGCATGCCGGTGTCCATCGTCCGGCCTTCTTTGGCGAGTGCCTGTACGTACGATTCATCTGCGGACATAAACATCTGAAACGGCGCGCCCTGCGCAATTTGCTGTCGGAAATTGCCCGATGATCCGTACACGGTTCTCACGACGCCACCGGTTTCGGACGCATAGGCGGCGACAATGTCGTCAAGCGCGAATTTGAGATCGGACGCAGCCGCAATTTGCGGAGTCGGTTGGGCACCGCAGGCTAAAGCCCACAAAACGGCAAGGACGCAGGCAAGATTGCGAAATACACTCATGACGAATATAGAGCGGTGTAAGGAGTGCGTAATATACAGGCGGATATAACGACTGGCAAACGACCTTCCGCACAATCTCGCATGCGTCAGGGCTGAGGCTTGTCCCGCAGCAATGCCGCAAAGGCCGTGAGATCGGCACGAATCGCGGCGTCGGTACGCGCTTCCATCGACCGAAAATGCGCGAGCACCTTTTCGCCGAAGGCGGTGAGTCGCGCGCCGCCACCGCCGCCTCCACCGGTCGCGGTGTCGATCAGCGGTTCGCGGAAACAGCGATTCATGGTGTCGGCCAGATTCCATGCGCGCCTGTAAGACATACCCAGTTCACGCGCCGCTTTGGAAATGGAGCCGGACGCGCGGATCGCGTCGAGCAGATCCGCCTTGCCGGGACCGATGGCGATTTCATCGCCGAAGTAGATGCGAAATTTCGCAGACGCAATCTGGTGCGTCACGATGGATTTCTTATTTTGCAGTGCCAAGCATTTGCTGCAATTCGCCCGACTGGTACATTTCTCTCATGATGTCGGCACCGCCGACGAATTCGCCATTGACGTAGAGCTGCGGGATCGTCGGCCAGTTGGCGTATTCCTTGATGCCCTGGCGGATATCTGCGTCTTGCAGAACGTCAACCGTGAAGGGCTTGTCGACGCCGCATGCTTTGAGCATCTGGGTTGCGGATGAAGAGAAGCCGCACATGGGAAATTGCGGTGAACCTTTCATGTACAACACGACAGGATTGGATGTAACGGTTTCGCGGATTTTGTCTTGTGCGTCCATGCTGAAGCTCCGGTGATGAATCAAGAATAGGTTGTCATTTTAGCGAATTTGACCACTCGCTACACGGGGAATTCCCGCGAGGTCACACGTAGAGGTGAGGCTGTTGAAGCCCGCTTTCAAGAGTAACTCGCGGCAAGCGTCACGCTGATCGTAGCCATGCTCGAAAAGTAGCCAGCCATTCGGTCGCAGATGCGCGCGGGCACCGTCGACAATCTCGCGAATCGACGCCAGTCCGTCGGCACTTCTGTCGGTCAGTGCGGTCACGGGCTCAAAGCGCAGATCGCCGTTTGAGAGGTGCACATCGTTGCCGGCAATATAGGGCGGATTGGAAACGATTAAATCAAATTTGCGGCCTGCGAGATGCTGGTACCAATCACTCTCGACGAATTCGACTGCAGCATTGAGATGCTGCGCGTTGTCGGCAGCGACTGACAACGCGTCGCCTGAAAAATCTGCGGCGACGACGACTGCAGTTGGAAACTCAAGCGCCAGCGTGATGGCAATGACACCACTGCCCGTGCCCAGATCAAGGACGCCCGGAAAACCTTCAGCAGCACCAGGATTTGTAGAACCACTATTGGCGGGCGTCTCCGGCAATATTCGCCCCGAAAGGCGCGCCACTGCTTGTTCTACAATAATTTCAGTCTCCGGACGCGGAATCAGCGTTGCCGGCGAAACTTTGAAGTCGCGGCCATAGAATTCCCGCGATCCGATCAAGTATGCGATCGGTTCGCCGTCGGCGCGGCGCGCAAGCAGATGGTTTGCGGTTTGCGCCTGTGCGGCGTCTAGTTGCCGTTCGGCATGGGCAATGATGCTGGCACGCGAAACGCCGAGCACATGTGCAAGCAGCATTTGCGCTTCGCGTTTCTGAATGGCATGTCGCGACAGCAAGTCACCGATACTCGCACTCATTTGCGTGTCCAGACGGCCAAGCAATGATCAGGCTGTACTGAGTGCGGCCAACTGCTCCGCCTGGTGCTCAGCCACCAGCGCGCCGGTCAGCTCCGATAGATCACCGTCCATGATGAAATCAATCTTGTAGAGCGTCAGATTGATGCGGTGATCCGTCACGCGGCCCTGCGGGAAATTGTAGGTGCGAATGCGCTCGGAGCGGTCTCCCGAGCCAATCAATGATTTGCGTTCTGCCGCTTCTTTCGCCTGTTGCTCGCGGGTTTGCTTGTCCTTGATGCGTGCGGCCAGCACCCGCCAGGCTTGCTCTTTGTTCTTGTGCTGGCTTCGACCGTCTTGGCATTCAACGACGATGCCGGTCGGGATGTGGGTGAGGCGCACCGCGGAGTCGGTCTTGTTGATGTGCTGGCCACCGGCGCCGGAGGCGCGGAAGGTGTCCACGCGCACTTCGGAAGGGTTGATGGCAATCGCGGCAGCGTCATCGGCCTCGGGCATGACAGCCACGGTTGCGGCGGAGGTGTGAATCCGCCCCTGCGTTTCGGTCTCGGGCACGCGTTGCACCCGGTGCCCGCCGGACTCGAACTTCATGCGGGAATAAACCCCCGTGCCGACGATGCGGGCGATGACTTCTTTGTAGCCACCGACCTCGCCGGGGGACTCGGAGATGATCTCTACCTGCCAGCGATTGCGTTCCGCGAACCGCGTATACATGCGGAACAGGTCGCCGGCAAAGAGCGCGGATTCGTCGCCACCAGTGCCACCACGAATTTCGAGAAAGGTGTTTTTCTCGTCGTTAGGGTCTTTGGGCAACAGCAATTTTTGCAAGTCGAGTTCGAGTGACTCCAGTTTGCCTTTCCCCGCACGCGCTTCTTCTTCGGCAAAGTCGCGCATTTCAGGGTCACCAGCCATCTCCTGGGCGGCGGCAATATCGTTCTCTGTATGCAGGTATTCGTTGTAGAGAGCGACAACCGGGCTGATATCGGCGTGCTCCTTGGTGATCTTGCGGTAGTTGTCCATATTGCTGACGACCGTCGGGTCCTCCAGTTGGCGATCAAGTTCTGCCACGCGCTCAACCAGTGAGGCCAGCTTGTTTCGGATTGAGTCTTTCATTTTTTCTTGTTCTTAGGAGTCGGTTGAGGCGGGGAACAGCTTGTCGAGCGCATCGCTAAGTGCTTCGCGCTCGGCGCCATGGGTGCGATTGAGTGCAGCGAGTGGATGGTGCAGAAACTTGTTGGTCAGTCCGTGGGCGAGCTGTTCGAGTACTTTCGCTGGATCGTCGCCTTTGGCGAGCATGCGTTTGGCGCGCTCAAGTTCCGTCTGCCGGTACTGGTCCGCCTTGCCCCGCAGTTGCTGAATCACCGGCACCGATGCACGCGCACCCAGCCAGGCCATGAATTCACTGGTCCGTATGTCAATGATGCGGTCTGCTTCGGCGACTGCCGCTTCGCGCTTTGCGCTGTTTTGATGGATGATCTTGCCCAGCGTGTCGAGCGTGTAGAGGAATACGTCGTCAAGCTCACCGACTTCATGCTCAATATCGCGCGGAACTGCCAGGTCAACCATGAAAATCGGCCGGTGGCGGCGCTGCTTGAGTGCGCTTTCGATCATGCCTTTGCCGATGATCGGCAGCATTGAAGCGGTCGAGGTAATGATGGCGTCGAATTCGTGAATGCGTTCGGGCAACTGTTGCAGCGAGATTGCGGTGGCATTGAACCGGTGAGCAAGCTCGCGACCACGCTCGATGGAGCGGTTAGCGACAACAATACTCTTGGGTGAGTGCGCGGCAAAATGGGTGGCGGCCAGCTCGATCATCTCGCCGACGCCGATGAGAAGTAATTTGATCTCTCTAATGTCGCCAAAAAGTTGCTGCGCTAGCTTCAACGCAGCCGCTGCCATGCTGACGGAGGTGGCGCCGATTTCGGTCTGCGTGCGTACTTCCTTGGCAACTTTGAAGGTCTCCTGAAACAGCCTGTCCAGCGACCCGCCCAGTGTGCCGGCCTCGGCGGCGACCTTGGCAGCGAGTTTGACCTGGCCGAGAATTTGCGGCTCTCCCAGGACCATGGAATCAAGCCCGCTGGCCACACGGAAGGCGTGACGCGCCACATCGGCCTCAACAAGTTGGTAGAGGTGCGGCGTTAGATTGACCTTAGCGCCGCCATGCTGCGCGGCCAGCCAGTTCGCCACGAGACTGGCGATTGAGTTCTCTTTGCCGCGCACATAGATTTCTGTCCGGTTGCAGGTCGAAACCAATGCGACCTCGTCGGCACCGGTCTCGCGTTTGATGCCCTCAAGCGCTGGTCGCTGCGTCTCCAGCGGGAACACAATGCGCTCACGCACCTCGATTGGCGCTGTGCGATGATTGAATCCAATGGTGAACAGGGGCATGTGGGATATGTTTGGCGAGCGCGAACGAAAATCACCGGAATGGGACTAATTTGCACGCTTAACAACGTAAAATTATAGCAGCCAGGGTTCCAAACCCCTGTACATGATGGTCTTCACGCAGACGAAAGCACGGGGCCATGGTCGATGCAACCTGTGCTGCCAGACAGCTCTGCGACCTCGTAATCCTGATCAAACTTGAGGCAACTTATGCGAATTTTTCAAGCGGCACTGATTGTTTTTCTGTCGGCCAGTGCATTGAGTAGTGCGGCGAGTGCAGCGGCGACGTCTGCTGGCAATTGTCCTGCTCTTCTGAATCATCGGTTTAGCACGCTACAGGGCAAGCCGCAGGATCTCTGCCAATATCGTGGCAAGGTAGTGCTGGTGGTAAACACCGCAAGCTACTGTGGATATACCGAACAATACAAGGGACTGCAGGCGCTTTACGACAAATACCAGAAGCAGGGATTGGTTGTGCTTGGCTTTCCCGCAAACGATTTCGGCAAGCAGGAACCCGGGACCAATGCGGAGGTAGCCGATTTTTGCGAAAGAACCTTCAAGGTGCGGTTTCCGATGATCGAGAAAACATCTGTTGTCGCTGGTCAGGCCAATCCAGTGCATGAAGCGCTTTTCAAGGCGACAGGCGATCGGCCAAAGTGGAATTTCCACAAGTATCTGGTCGCGCGTGACGGGACGACAGTGAAGAGTTTTTCCAGCAAGGTGGCGCCAGAGTCGGACGCGTTTGTAACCGCAGTGGAGGCGTTGCTTGCTGGCAAATAACGTTTTCTTTACAAAGCGTTAGCGTAAGGGCATCATGTAGTTTCTCAATTTTCGGGGACATTTAGTCAAATAATATTATGGTTGCCGTTGCCGCAAATACGTTTAGTCCGCTCGGCCGTGCGCTGGTCCAACAGGGCAAGCTTGTGCAGGGCGACGCGAACGCCATTCAGGCGGAGGCGAAAAAAGCGGGCGTAACGTTTATCGAACAATTGTGTGCCTCCAAGAAGTTGTCGCCGAAAGAGATTGCGCTCTTTGCTGCGCACACATTCGGTGTGCCATTACTGGATCTGGCGTCGGTCGATGCGGACCAGTTGCCTACTACGCTGCTCGACACGAAGCTCGTTGCTAACAAGCGCGTCTTGCCACTACAAAAGCGGGGCAATCGCTTGTTTGTGGCAATGTCCGATCCCACTAACGATCAATTGCTTTCCGAACTCAAGTTTGCCACCGGCTCTACGCTTGAGCCGGTGGTTGTGGAAGAAGACAAGCTCGCCATCCTGCTGAAGCGCTTCGGCGAAAGCTCCGCCAAGGCGCTCGATCAACTAATGGGCGACGACACGGCGCTCGAGAACATCGATCTTGGCGCGGGTGACGAGGCGCAAGCCGATCCGCAAGCTGGCGCGCCGGAAGAAATTGACGATGCGCCGGTCGTCAAATATGTACAGAAAGTTTTGCTCGATGCCATTAACGCAGGCGCATCGGATATCCATTTCGAGCCATACGAGAAGTACTACCGGATTCGCTACCGTACCGACGGCATCCTGGCAGACGTCGCGCAGCCACCGCTGGCGATCAAAGAAAAAATTGCATCGCGCATCAAGATTATTTCGAAAATGGATATCTCCGAAAAGCGCGTGCCCCAGGACGGTCGGATGAAGTTAAGGTTGTCGGCGACCCGTGCGATCGACTTCCGGGTCTCGTCGCTGCCAACGCTGTTTGGCGAAAAGATCTGTATGCGTATTCTCGATCCCTCCAGCGCAACATTGGGCATTGAGGCGTTGGGCTACGAGCCGGAACAAAAAGCGGCATTGATGCACGCCATCAGCCGTCCCTATGGCATGGTGCTGGTGACCGGGCCAACGGGTTCGGGTAAAACGGTGTCGTTGTACACCTGCCTGAATATCCTGAACAAGCCGGGCATCAATATTTCCACCGCAGAAGACCCTTGCGAGATTAATCTCGCAGGCATCAATCAGGTCAACGTGAACGACAAAGCCGGGCTTACCTTTGCGGCTGCGCTAAAGGCGTTTCTGCGGCAGGATCCGGACATCATCATGGTTGGTGAGATTCGCGACATGGATACGGGCGAGATCGCGATCAAGGCGGCGCAGACTGGTCACATGGTGCTGTCGACGCTCCATACCAATGACGCTCCATCGACCCTGACGCGGCTGATGAACATGGGGATTGCGCCGTTCAATATTGCGACTTCGGTAATTTTGATTACCGCGCAACGGCTTACCAGGCGCCTTTGTTCGTGCAAAAGGCCTATCGATATTCCCAGAGAGGCATTGCTGCGTGCGGGTTACGCGGAGAAGGACCTCGATGGTTCATGGCAGCCATATGGACACGTCGGCTGCGACATATGCAAGAATACGGGATACAAAGGGCGTGTCGGCATTTACGAAGTGATGCCGATTTCCGACGAAATGCAACGCATCATCATGAAAAACGGCACTGCAATCGACATCGCCGATCAGGCCCGGATTGAAGGCGTTTCCGATTTGCGACAGTCTGGATTGCGCAAAGTAAGGGCGGGCCTGACGTCGCTCGAGGAAGTCGAAGCGTGTACCAATGAGTGATGAGGGAAATTCGTCTCGTATCTGCAAATACCAAATCGTTGCGGCTATTGCTGCGATGAGTATTTAATCAAGGAGTGGCCATGGCTTCCACCGCTGCGAAACCAAAGGATAACAAGGACGTCAAAGTCTTTATCTTTGCCTGGGAAGGTAAGGACAAGACAGGGAAAATCGTCAAAGGCGAAATCCGCGCATCCGGGGAAAACATCGTCACAGCAACTTTGCGCCGCCAAGGCATCACCAACGCGAAGGTCAAGAAGCAGTCCCGGGCCGGCGGCGGGAAAGTCTCTGAACAAGACATCACGATGTTTTCGCGGCAGCTCGCTACGATGATGAAAGCGGGCGTGCCGTTGCTACAGTCCTTTGACATTGTGGCGAAGGGACACAGCAACCCGGCTGTCACGCGCCTGCTTCTGGACATCAAGACCGAGGTAGAAACGGGGAGCAGTTTGGCGCAGGCGTTTCGTAAGTATCCCTTGTACTTCGACAGTTTGTTTTGCAACCTCGTCGCTGCCGGTGAGCAGGCAGGTATTCTCGACACACTTTTGGATCGCCTCGCGACGTACAAAGAGAAAATTCTTGCCATCAAAGGTAAAATTAAGAAGGCGTTAGCCTATCCGATCGCGATTCTGGTTGTCGCGTTTGTCGTGACGGCGGTCATCATGATTTTTGTGATCCCGCAGTTCGAAGCGATGTTCAAGAACTTTGGCGCTGACTTACCCGCGCCCACAATGATCGTCATGAAGATGTCGCAGTTTTTTGTCTCCTACTGGTATTTGATTTTCGGTGGAATCGGTGGCGGGGTATGGTTCTTTTTAAATACTTGGCAGCGCTCGGAGAAAATGCAATTTTTTATGGACAGGCTGATGCTTAAATTGCCTGTATTCGGCGACTTGGTAAGGAAGGCAACTGTCGCAAGGTGGACGCGAACGCTTTCAACCATGTTTGCTGCCGGTGTTCCACTTGTGGAAGCGCTCGATTCCGTGGCGGGTGCCGCTGGTAACAGGGTCTACTACAATGCGACGAAGAAAATCCAGCAGGAAGTCAGCACCGGCTCCAGTCTTACGGTGTCGATGCAAAATAGCGGTGTGTTCCCAAACATGGTGCTGCAAATGTGTGCGATTGGCGAGGAATCAGGGTCGCTGGATGGCATGCTTTCAAAGGTTGCAGATTTCTTCGAAGCAGAGGTCGATGATGCAGTCGATGCATTGGCCAGCTTGATGGAGCCGATGATTATGGCGGTGCTGGGCGTTCTTATCGGCGGTCTGGTTGTCGCCATGTACCTGCCGATTTTCAAAATGGGCCAGGCAGTATAGCGAACACTCGTCCCCTCGAATTTGTAAAAGGAATAAATGGGTTTGTTAGACACGTTTCGCGCTGTGCCGTGGTTTTTCATTGGTACCGCGGTTACGATGGGCTTGCTGGTGGGTAGCTTCTTGAACGTCGTCATCTATCGCCTTCCGATCATGCTCGAACGAGACTGGAAGGCACAATGCCTTGAGTATCTCGGTGACAAGATTGTTGTCAAGCAGCCGGAACCAAGTGGCGAACACGGCAAATACAACCTCGTCGTTCCACGGTCTGCCTGTCCGGGCTGCGGAGCCCCAATCACTGGGCTGCAGAACATTCCGATCTTGAGCTACGCGGTGCTTCGCGGCAAATGTGCAGCCTGCAAAACGCCCATCAGCATCCGCTACCCGTTGGTAGAAGCGCTCACGGGCTTTTTGACGGGTTTCCTTGCATGGCACTATGGCGTCACTTGGATAATGGTGTTTGCCGTTGCATATTTGTGGGCGCTCATTGCGCTCACTTTCATCGATGCGGATACGACACTGCTTCCTGATGACATCACCCTGCCGCTCCTATGGCTGGGCATGCTTGTAAATACGGGCGGTGTTTTCACGGATATTGGCTCGGCGACCGTTGGCGCTGCTGCGGGATATCTCATCTTGTGGTCGGTGTATTGGGCCTTCAAACTCATCACGGGGAAAGAGGGTATGGGCTACGGAGATTTCAAGCTACTCGCCGCCATTGGTGCGTGGCTGGGCTGGCAGTTGTTGCCGCTGGTGATTCTCTTGTCCGCAGCCGTTGGTACTGTCGTCGGCATTGCCGGAATCGTCATGAAGGGCCGCGACAAAGGCGCTAAGTTACCTTTTGGGCCTTATTTAGCCGCTGCGGGCTTCATTGCGATGGTGTGGGGCGAACAATTGAACGCCTGGTATTTGGGCCGCATGCCCGGTTGAGGTGATGCGGGACGAACCATATATTGTTGGTCTCACCGGTGGAATCGGCAGCGGAAAATCCACAGTCGCCAGTCTTTTTTCGGCTTTGGGTGCAGCAACAGTCGACACCGACGCGATCGCACATGCACTGACAACGCGACATGGTCGCGCCATTGAGGCGATTCGAGCATTGATGGGAGCGGACTTGATCTCCCCCGACGGTTCGTTGGATCGGTGCGCAACGCGGCAGCGCGTGTTTTCGGACAAGGCTGCAAAAAGTCAGTTGGAATCCATCCTGCATCCGCTCATAAGCGAGGAGGTTGAAGCCACGCTTGGAACGTCGGTCGTGAGGTTGGCGCCATACACATTGCTGGTTGTGCCCTTGCTGTTTGAGACGAATTCCTATCGCGCACGCGCGCGGCGAACGTTGTTGGTTGACTGCGCGGTGAGCACACAATTGGAACGAGTGCGACGACGTTCTGGGCTTGGAGTCGATGAGACCAAGCGAATTGTCGCTGCGCAGTTGCCGCGGGCGGTAAAGCTGCAATTGGCTGACGAGGTCATCTGGAATGGGGAAGGTCTGACGGCATTGGGTGTGCAAACTGACCGCATCCACAGGTTTTACATGCAACAAGGCGCGCCGGAGGTATGACTAGCGTGCCCAACGCTGAAATTTGTAAACTTGGATCGAATCCGTCACAATTCGGGCCACCGCCACCGGCCAGCCAGTGATCACTTACGAATATCCGCTGAATGAACGTATCCGTACGCTTTTGCGTCTGGAGGATTTGTTCGACCGCCTGGATTTTTTTATTGCCCAAGACGCCGCGCTCGACCATCAAGCTGCGTTAACCAGTATCTTCGAGATACTTGAAGTGGCATCCCGTGGGGATCTGAAGTCGGATCTTCTTCAAGAGCTTGATCGCCAGCGCTTATTTCTCGAAGCGTTACGCGGCAATCCGGCGATTTCTGAGGAGCGGCTTAATGGGGTAGTTGCGGAAATCGAATCGACATTTGCGGATTTGCTTGCCTCCGCCGGGAAGACCGGATTTCACCTAAGGGAAAATGAGTGGCTGATGGCAATCAAACAGCGCGCAGCGATTCCAGGTGGGATCTGCGAGTTTGACTTGCCCTCGTACCATCATTGGTTACACAGGGATCATGGCGTGCGCCGGTCCGATCTTGAGTCATGGCGTTTCCCGCTCAATCCTGTCGCAGCGGCGTTGCGCATCGTTTTGCGGGTACTGCGTGAGAGTGGCAAGTCTTCTTCGCTGATTGCTTACCGCGGCGTGTTTCAGCAGACACCAATGGAGAGGGCGGCACACATGTTGCGACTCACAATCAGGCGCGATGTGGCCTGCGTACCCGAGATTAGCGCCAACAAATACGCGCTAAACATCCGGTTCATTTTGCCCGGCAGCGTTCAGCGAACCAAGGTTTATGAATCCGACATCGAATTTGAGCTGACATATTGCAATCTATGAAATCGAAACTTGTGCGCTGTCCGCAGTGTGGCAAGTCGGTTGAATATCATCCTGATAACGTGTCACGGCCGTTTTGCAGTCCGCGGTGCAAGTTGCTGGATCTAGGCGCGTGGGCCGAAGAACGATACGCGATCGCAGCATCCTTGAGTGACACTGATATGGCAGGATTGGCAGCCGATTCTGCTGCCACGGACCCGCCGCCAGTGTCGCGGACGGACCTTGCAGAATGATTATGTTGGTCCAGTCAGGAGTACAAGCCTTCGAATTCCGCAGCTATGAAATGGTTTTCTTGCCAGAGGGAGTCACGCTGCGATAAAATCGTCACGTGGCGTGCGACCTGTTGTTAAATCTTGCTTGCTGGGTGTCTGATTTGGAACCATGGGCGATCAAAACCGTTGATAACGCATGTTTTTTTCTTGAGATGCGGCCGAACAGGTCTTTGTCGCCGACCGGACGTTTTTACTGTTTTTTGATTATCGCCAGTACTACAACTCTGTTTGCTGGTGTTGCGACCGCAGTAGGGGCCTGGATGGTTCTTCCGTTTGCCGGGCTCGAAATTTATTTTCTTTGGTTGGCCTTCCGGATTATTGGTCAACACGATAGTGATTACGAGCGCGTGCAAGTTGCAGGCAGGCAATTTTGGTGGACTCGTAGCGAGTGCGGGCGAATCGAGGAGCTTTCAGGAAACGCGGAATGGGCTCACGTGTCAACTGTGGCACGCAACGGCAGGCTGGAAGTTGGATTGCGTTACATGGGCAAGACAGTTTTAGTCGGAAAGATGATTACAGACGAGCAACGCAAATCGCTTTGTCGAAGTCTCGTGCGCGTCTTGAAATAGGAGTGGCATCATGGGGAGGACCCAAGGCGCCGCAGTTTTTTGGTATACCGGATGAGTACTTAGCATGCAAAAAATGACGAATTTCTTCAGGCGCTCTGGTTTGTTTGGAGCCAACGTCGGCAAGGTAATGTTCTTGTGCCTGATCAGCTTGCCGGTATTGGCAGCCTATGACGTCAATATTCCCCCGCCTGCCTCGCCGATTGCCGAGCAGATTTACGGGCTGCACATGTATATTCTTTGGGTCTGCGCCACGATTTTTGTGGTTGTGTTCGGCTTCATGTTTTACTCCATCTTCAAATTCCGTCGTTCCAAAGGCGCTAAGCCAGACGTGAATTTTCACGAGAGCACGCTGATCGAGATTATCTGGACGATCATTCCGTTCATCATTTTGATCGCGATGGCAGTTCCAGCGACCAAAACTGTTCTCGACATGAAGGACACCTCCAGTCCTGACATGACCGTCAAAGTCACTGGGTTCCAATGGGGCTGGCGTTACGATTACAGCGCAGAGAATTTCGGTTTCTATTCCAGTTTGGCTACGCCATGGAGTCAAATCGGCCAGCCAGGAACCGATCCAACTGAGAAGAAGGGAAGCAACTATTTGCTTGAAGTAGACAATCCGCTTGTGGTGCCCGTCGGCAAGCGCGTTCGCTTGCTCATCACGTCGAACGATGTTATTCACGGATGGTACGTGCCGCAACTTGGTATTAACCAGTACGGCATTCCAGGGTTTATCAAGGACGTCTGGTTCAAAGCCGATCGGGTTGGTACGTTCAAAGGGCAATGCAGCCAGATCTGCGGCAAGCTGCACGGATACATGCCAATTACAGTCATTGTGAAAACGGATGCGGACTATGCTGACTGGGTGGAGAAATCCAGGGCGAAATGGAGCACTACCGCTGCCGCAGCAACACCGGATGTAGCGGCACCGGCCGAGGACGATAACAAGACGTTCACCATGGCCGAAGCCAAGGATAAAGGCGAAAAGATTTACAGCGCCAATTGCGTCGCATGCCACCAACCAACCGGCAAGGGAATGCCCCCCGCGTTTCCGGCACTGGCCGGCTCAAAAGTGGTGCTCGGAGCCATTGACCAACAGATTGACATGCTTCTAAATGGCAAACCCGGCACGGCGATGCAATCGTTCGCGCGGCTGTCGAATAGCGAAATCGCAGCGGTCATCACGTACACGAAAAATTCGTTCGGCAATAGTGTTGGCAAGGTCGTTCAGCCAGCCGATATCAAGGCGGCCAGAAAGTAACGCTAGCTCTTGACACTGGTTGTACTCGTCTGCGTAAGAAACCAATAGAGCAGTAATAAATTATCAGCACATATTGACGAAACAGGAGTTGCAAATGGCCACCACTACAGCGCACGACCACCCTCACGATCACTCGCACGACCATGCGCCGGGCGGCCTGATGCGCTATTTCACGACGACCAACCACAAAGACATCGGAACAATGTATCTGTGGTTTGCGTTCACCATGTTTTTCGTTGGTGGTGCAATGGCCCTGGGCATTCGGGCGGAACTTTTCCAGCCTGGCCTTCAATATTTACAGCCGGAGTTTTTCAATTCATTAACGACGGTTCATGCTCTAGTCATGATTTTTGGAGCCGTGATGCCGGCGTTCGTGGGTTTCGCCAACTGGTTGATCCCAATGCAGATTGGCGCTGCGGATATGGCGTTTCCGCGGATGAATAACTGGAGTTTCTGGATAATGATTCCGGCCGCAATCATGCTCATGGCAACTTTCTTTGTGCCGGGTGGAGCCGCCGCGTCTGGTTGGACGTTGTATCCACCACTCGTTATTCAGGGCGGTATAGGCGTGGATATGTCGATCCTGGCCCTGCATTTGCTGGGCGCATCGTCGATCATGGGCTCCATTAATATCATCACGACCTTGCTGAATTTGCGTGCGCCAGGCATGACGCTGATGAAGATGCCGCTTTTTTGCTGGACATGGCTGATCACGGCGTACCTGCTGATTGCAACCATGCCCGTGTTGGCAGGAGCAATTACGATGTTGTTGACTGATCGTCATTTTGGGACCAGTTTTTTCAATGCAGCCGGCGGTGGTGATCCCACTATGTACATGCATATTTTCTGGTTCTTTGGGCATCCAGAGGTTTACATCCTTATCTTGCCGGCCTTTGGCATTGTTTCGTCCATCATCCCGGCCTTTGCAAGAAAGCCGCTATTCGGGTATGCGTCCATGGTTTATGCCACCGGCTCGATTGCGATCTTGTCGTTTATCGTTTGGGGCCACCATATGTTCACCGTTGGCATGCCGGCGGCCGGTCAGTTGTTCTTCATGTATGCAACGATGCTGATTGCCGTTCCCACCGGGGTGAAAATATTTAACTGGATCGCGACGATGTGGCGCGGTTCACTGACATTCGAGACGCCCATGTTGTTTTGCATCGGCTTCTTGTGCATGTTTACGCTGGGCGGATTCTCCGGCTTGGTGCTTTCGATTGTCGCCGTAGATATTACGTTGCACAATACCTACTACGTTGTTGCGCATTTCCACTATGTGCTGTTTCCCGGTGCCATTTGGGGACTGACCGCAGCAGTGTATTTTTATCTGCCTAAATTCACCGGCAAGATGTACAACGAGACGTTGGGGAAATGGCATTTTTGGATCTCTGCCATCGCTTTCAATGTTACGTTTTTCCCCCAGCATTTCTTGGGACTTGCCGGGATGCCGCGGCGCATTCCGGACTACGCACTGCAATATGCCGAGTGGAATGCGATCTCGACTGTAGGCGCTTTTATACTCGGCTTCAGTCAATTGATCTTCCTCTACAACGTAGTCACGACGATTCGTTCAGGTGAGAAAGCGAAAGACAAGCAATGGGACGGTGCTGATTCACTCGAATGGACGCATCTTCCAAGCCCGGCTCCCTATCACACCTTTGAAACTCCACCCGTTCTGAAATAAGCAGACGACAAATGCAAGATAAAGTTACAAATGACCTGCAGAAAAGTCAGGGGCGCAGAAAGAAAATCACTCTGGTTCTTCTGCTCGCGTGGGTGGCTGCTGTGTTTACCTATTCAATGCTGAAGTTTTCACGGGTGATCAGTTGAGCGATATCGCGAACTCCACAACTCAGATTGAGTTACGGGAAAGCAACCGGGTATTGCTTATTAAGCTCCTATTGGTTGTGCTCGTGATGCTGGTTTTTTGCGCGTCACTGGTTCCGCTGTACCGCCAGATCTGTGAGGTGCTGGGCATCACGGCGACACGGACAATTGTCCAGAATACGCAGGTGGATTCCGGTCGTTTTGTAAAAGTCGAATTTGTTGCCAATCTGAACAAGAACTTTGGGTGGAAGTTTGAGCCGGTTGAAAAGCTTGTGGAAGTGCACCCTGGCGCAATTGCCACTATTAACTACCGTGTAACCAATACCCTGCCGCACGCTACCACCGGACGCGCAGTGCCTAGTTTTGCGCCGCTGGAGGCTGGATTGTATTTCAACAAGGTTGAGTGTTTTTGTTTCAGCAACCAAACGTTGCAGGCAGGTGAGACGCGTGATATGCCGGTCACATTTTTTGTGGATCCCAAGATGCCAAAAGACTTGGCCGCCATTGCACTGTCTTATACGTTTTTCAACGTCACCGACGAAGGCAAGAAGTTGTAATGTGGAATGCAGTTAAAGCAGTGCTTTGGGGATTTCTCGGTATCAGAAGCAGCAAGGGTTACGAAAGTGACCAGAAAAAATTGAAGTTACAGCATGTAATAGCGGTGGGTGTGGTTTGTGCATTGGTGTTTGTGATGGGCTTGCTTTTTCTGGTAAGAATGCTCACAGCCAAATAATATTCAGTCATTGAGGGTTCAAGGGAGCTTCAGCATGAGTGCAACAACTGGCGGCTATTATTTCGCCCCCCCATCAAAGTGGCCGGTGGTTGGTTCCACGGCACTGTTTTTCTTCATGATCGGATTGGCGTTATGGATGAATGAGATCCAGCCATGGGGCTACACTTCACTTGCGCTCGGCTTCGCCATATTGCTGTACATGCTGTTTGGCTGGTTCGGCATTGTCATTCAGGAGAGTGAATCTGGACTCTACAACAAGCAAATGGATACCTCATACCGCTGGAGTATGAGCTGGTTCATCTTTTCGGAGGTCATGTTCTTTTCCGCTTTTTTTGGCGCATTGTTTTACGCTAGAGTTTTCTCAGTGCCGTGGCTCGGTGACTTTGACAACGCGCTGATCTGGCAAGGATATGAGGCGAAGTGGCCAACAATGGGACCGTACCTGGATCCCAACCCGGCATTTCAGTTCTCGACGATGAGCGCTTGGGGATTGCCAGCAATCAACACTGCCCTTCTGCTCAGTTCCGGCGTCACGGTGACGTGGGCTCACCACGCATTGATCGCAAACAATCGCAAACAGTTGATTGCTGGTCTCTTTCTCACGATATTGCTGGGCGTGATTTTTCTGGGTGTGCAAGGCTACGAGTACTACCATGCGTACTCTGACCTGAACCTCAAACTTTCATCCGGTGTTTTTGGGTCTACCTTTTTCATGCTCACCGGCTTTCACGGTTTTCATGTGACGTTGGGTGTAATCATGTTGACGGTAATTCTGGTCCGCTGCATTAAAGGGCACTTCACGCCAGAGCACCATTTCGGTTTCGAGGCGGTCGCCTGGTATTGGCATTTCGTCGACGTGGTGTGGCTGGGGCTGTTTGTGGTCGTCTACTGGCTCGTATAGCTGCTTGACATGGCGGAAAAAAGCCGCACGATGTGCGGCTTTTTTTTGCCGGTTAAGAGCGATGGATGATTTTCAATTTCGAGTGAACTGCTGTTACTTCTGCGGTATCAGGCCGAAATAGTAGCTACCAATCAATATGAAAAAGATACACACCGAAAGCACGATTCGAAACGTCAGCGCCGTCACCATACGCTTTGAATTGCCCTTATCGCGATACATGAAATAAAGCGCGCTAAACAGGCTGCCGACGACAAGTAACAACATCACTACGATCAAAATCTTCATTGCATCACAATGCCTCGAATTTTCTGCAATTAGCGTTGTCTCACGAAGACAGTAATGTAGCTTTAATGCCCTCGACTTGGTAGTCCAAATCCCCCAATGCCATACAATCCATTCAGAATTTACTTTTCGCCCGCCGTGGTGCCGACCATTGCAGCGATCTGTGCGTTCAGTCTGACGTTCTTTCTCGGACATTGGCAACAGGGGCGTGCGGCCGAGAAGCGATCACTACAAAGCGAATTCAATGTTCGAATGCTTGCCGCCCCGATACAACTTGCGTCAAACACCAGCGGCGTAACGTTGCTGAAGTACTCCAGGGCAGTCGCGCGCGGCGAGTGGGATTTGAGCGGCCAAATCTATATCGACAACAAGTTTAACAATGATGCGGTCGGATTTCACGTCATTACCCCTCTGAAGCTCGATGGAACGAATCGACAAGTATTGGTGAATCGCGGTTGGGTAGCGCGTGCAGCAGTCTATCCAAAGCCGCCAGCTGTTGCCGTGCCTCATGGACCGATAACGGTAGAGGGAATGTTGACTTTGCCGAGCGCGAAATTCCTCGAGCTCTCCAAGACAACTATTCAGGGGAGTGTATGGCAGAACCTGACGTTGGAGCGGTATGCTCGAGAGACGGGACGCAGCGTCATGCCATTGTTGCTGCTCCAGAAGGAAACCGCTGCTCCGTTGAGTCCAGTTAGCGAGCGTCCAGACGCGCGGGCGGAAAAACATGTTGAATACATGCTGACTTGGTATTGCCTGGCGGCGACTGTGGTCGTTCTGTGGTTGGTGCTCAACATAAAACTGGAGCGTTCGGGGTCGAACGCGCCACAAACAACCGGTGGAAATAACGAATGAGTCCTCGAACTAAATTAGTGTTGATGATGGTCCTGTTTGCGCTGCCTACGCTGGCGTCGTTCACTGCGTTCTATTTGTTCCCGCCGACCAAGACAAGCAATTACGGACAGCTCGTATCACCTGTGGTTAACTTGCCCCCCTTTCCGTCGACGGGTGCCGAAGGTGGCGATGCCCCGAAAAACGTAATCGAACAGGGGCTGCGTGGGAAGTGGCTCCTTGCAACACGTGATGGGGGCGCATGCGGCACGGTTTGTGAACAGAAATTATTGGCGATGCGCCAGTCACGGCTAATTGTCGGGCGCGAACTTGACCGAGTGGTGCGTGTCGTATTGATCGACGATGATGTGATGCCGTCGGAGTTAATGATTAAACGCTATCAGGGAACGGTATGGGTAAAGGCAAAATCGCTGCCGTGGTTGGAGAGATTGCCATTGCCTCCTCAGGGCGACGGCAGTGGCAGAAACGCGATTTATGCCGTCGATCCTTTGGGAAATGTGTTTATGCTGTATGGGCCAGACGCTGATGCAAAGTTGATCGCTAAAGATCTACGGCGGGTACTCAAGGCATCGCAGATTGGCTAATGTACGTGTACAAGAGGCGCAAGAGTAAATGAAAATGAGCTTGGTTGAACACGCGGTTATCGGCATGATCGTCCTTGCGATCATTCTGGCCGCATTTCTTTGGGTGGGGCGCGATAAGTTGCGCTATCGAAAACTAGTTGCCACCACGATAGCGATGACATTCTTTCTGGTAATACTAGGCGCGTTTGTGCGGTTGTCAGATGCAGGATTGGGATGCCCTGACTGGCCGGGGTGCTACGGCAACTTTACGCCGCATCACTCCGTAGACAGCATCCGAGCTGCCGAAACGAATCAACCTGGCGGGCCCGTAACCATGGCCAAGGCTTGGAAAGAAATGGCGCATCGCTATCTCGCCATGGTTGTAGGGGCCCTTATTGCGGCAATTAGCTTTGCTGCCTGGCGCAACCGACGCGCATGGGATGAGTCGCCAGGGCTAGCGACCATCACCGCCCTGGCTGTCATTTTCCAGGCGGCATTGGGCGCTTGGACCGTTACGATGCTTTTGAAGCCGGCTATCGTCACCTCACACTTGCTTGGGGGCGTCGCAATACTCTCGCTTTTGGTATGGTTGTACTGGCGCCAGTTCGCGAGAAGCGCGCCGGCACCCCCATGGGCGACAGGTATAATGGCACTCAGAGGTTTACGAATCCACGGCCTTGCAGCTCTGGTGGCGATCTTGTTGCAAATAATGTTGGGTGGATGGGTGAGCACTAACTACGCGGCACTCGCTTGTACAGATTTCCCGCTTTGTAATGGCGAGATTGTCCCCGCGATGGATTTTGCCAACGCGTTCCACATAATTCGGCCTTTGGGAATGGGGCCAGACGGCGAGCTGTTGAAACTGGAGGCGCTGCGTGCGATCCAGTGGACGCACCGTTTAGGAGCGGTAATTGTGGTGCTGATTGTAGGAAGCTTTGTGATGTCACTTCTCAAATTACAAAGCGGCCGAAAAGCGGCGAAGATGCTGATGGCTCTGATCGTACTGCAGCTCTTACTCGGCGTATCGAATGTGTGGTTTAGCTTGCCGATTTGGGTCGCTGTTGCGCACAATGGAATGGCGGCTATCTTGTTCGCGCAGCTAATGTTAATAAATTTGCGACTCTTCCCTCATCGAAATTGATTCCCAAGATGTCACAGCAGCTAGCGACCCAACCGCAGCCTAATGTGCTGGCACAATTTCTCGAATTGACCAAGCCTCGTGTCAATTCGCTGATCGTGTTTACGGCAATTATTGGCATGATGCTCGCGTACCCCGTAGGGATCGCCTGGGATGTCGGTTTGATGCTGACGAGCACAGTTGGGATTGCGCTCGTTGCCGGTGCAGCAGCAGCATTCAATTGCCTGATCGAGCAGCAGATTGACAGAAAAATGGCACGTACGCGCGCTCGGCCGACTGTCGCAGGATCAATCACGACCTGGCAAGTACTGCTGGGTGCGTGCGGTGTCGGCGGTATCGGCCTGGTTGTCTTGTATAGATACGTCAATCCACTCACCATGTGGTTGACGCTGGCAACTTTTATCGGATACGCAGTTATCTATACGGTGATTCTGAAGCCCGCCACCCCGCAGAATATCGTCATTGGCGGCGCGTCCGGGGCGATGCCGCCTGTACTAGGGTGGGCAGCAGTTGCGGGCGTCGTTGATCCCAATGCATTGCTGCTTTTCCTGATCATTTTTGCCTGGACGCCCCCACACTTTTGGGCGCTGGCTTTGTATCGCAAAAATGAATACGCCAAAGCTGGCGTACCAATGCTGCCGGTCACGCATGGTGACGCATTCACCAAATTACATTTAATGCTATATACAGTGTTGCTCACAGCAACAACACTTCTGCCATTCGCGGTGGGCATGTCTGGCTGGATTTACTTGTCAGTCGTGTTGTTACTAGACGGTGTTTTCCTTTACTTCGCCGTGATGCTTATGCGCGCCTACTCGGACGCACTGGCAAGACGAACATTTGCATTTTCAATCTTGTATTTGTCGCTGCTTTTTGCGGCGTTGCTCGTCGATCATTACTCGCCATTGGTGATGGATTGATAACGCGCCTGCTCGTAGCCGCCGTTTTCATGCTGACATTCACGTTGGCTGGCTGCGAATCAAAACCCGTTTTCAACGCTCTCGACATTACCGGCATTCAGGGCTATGGCAGTGACTTCCGGTTATCGGACCACAACGGTAAACCCCGCACATTGGCGGATTTTCGAGGCAAGGTTGTAGTAGTGTTTTTCGGCTTCACCCACTGTCCGGACGTCTGTCCGACGACTTTAGCCGAGATGAAACAGGTCATGCAGATTTTGGGAGTTGACGCGCAACGCTTGCAAGTGCTTTTTATCACCGTTGATCCAGCCCGAGACACACCCGACTTGCTGTCACGGTACGTGCCTTCATTTCACCCGGCATTTCTTGGTCTGTATGGCGATAACGCTGCGACCGAAAAAGTAGCCAAGGATTTCAAGATTACCTACCGTACGGCTACCGGCAAGACTCCCGATAGTTACACGGTCGATCATTCCGCAGCATCACTTGTGTTTGATCCAAAGGGCAATCTGCGGTTGTTTATCAATTATGGGATGGGGGCGGACAAGATTGCACCCGATATCAAGAAACTACTTCAATAGACTTTTTCAAGGAATTTAGCGATGAGTATCGAACGATTTCACGTCGGCCCAAGACTTTCGGACATGGCAGTGCACAATGGAACCATTTACCTTGCTGGACAAGTCGCGGATGATACGTCGCAGGATATGGAAGGCCAGACACGCCAAATTCTGGCAACGATCGATAAATTGCTGGCCGAGGCGGGCAGCGACAAAACAAGAATTCTGTCGACGACAATTTACGTTACCGACATGGCCGATTTCCCGGCGATGAACGCCGCCTGGGATGCCTGGGTAGTACGTGGGGCGACACCCCCGCGTGCAACAGTTGAGGCGCAACTCGCAAAGCCAGCCTACAAGGTGGAAATTCAAGTCATCGCAGCGATGGCTTGAATAGATTGCTAGCGCGGCGCAGGTAGTGTTGGATTCGACTGCCCCATGATGGACGCGGTTGCCACCAACTCATCGAATAAGGCCATCGACGCCTTGCCAGAAACGCAGTAGGGGTCCAGCTCGGCGCGCTCCGAGTATTTAAGTAGCAGGGAGGAATTGATGCGCTCCAGGTTCACCACGCCCATCGACCAGCTGGAGAATTTTCGTTCACTGATTTCCTCGTAGGAGAGGATGACGACATCCTCATGACGCGGATCTGCAGCGATATGGTTGTAGAGCGCATTAACCTGCATGCGGCCGCCTTCGAGCGCCTGAAGAAAGATTCGCCCGCTCGAACACAGGACGCCTGTTATACCGCTTTCCGGGTTGTTGGCTTTCGACTGCGACAGAATTCTCAATAGTTCATCTTGCGACTGGCTCTCTGTCGCTCGGCTCGCATACAGCAAACGCACCAACATTGTGTTCTCCGTTCTTCAGATAAAGTTCAGCTGTCTTTCTTGGGGAGCAAGGACAGAAATTCGCGACGCAAATTGGGGTCTTTAAGAAAGGAGCCACGCATCACGCTATTGGTCATTCGTGAATCTGCATCCTTCACGCCGCGCCAATGCATGCAAAAGTGATCGGCTTCAATCACAATCGCTAGCCCATCCGGCTTCACTTTGTCCTGCAGAATATTGGCTAGCTGGGAGACGGCTTCCTCCTGAATCTGCGGCCGACTCATTACCCAATCGCAGATTCGTGCGTACTTGGACAGGCCGATAAGATTCGAGTGGCCGTTCGGCATGATGCCGATCCACACTTTGCCGATAATCGGGCATAGGTGATGAGAGCAGGCGCTTCGAACGGTAATCGGCCCGACGATCAACAGTTCATTGAGCTGCTCGACGTTTGGAAACTCTGTCACCGCAGGCATCGCTTGATACCTGCCCTTGAATATTTCGGTAAGGTACATTCTGGCAACACGGCGCGCCGTTTGCTGGGTGTTGTGGTCTGACTCAGTGTTGATTACCAGGCTTCGCAGTACGTCGGCGAGTTTTTCTTCGACTTCGTCCTCCAACGCCTGGATTTCCCCGTCCTTCAGAAAGGCTGAAATGTTGTCGTTCGCGTTGTAACGTAGATTCGCACGTTCCAACCGTGACCGTATGCGCTGTGAAATCGGCAAAGAAAGATCTTCTTCCCCGGCGCTTTCATTGCTATCGATCCTGAATAGCGGCGCAGGCTTGGTCTGGGACATGGGGAAAATCCTTAGCGGGATTGTTTCGTTATGCTCGGGGATAGCCAATAACAATGAAGCAGTTTAATCCGCAGCGGGTGAATGCGCTACAAACGGAAAGGGGCTACTCGGCGTGCGCAGCCCCTTTGCGGATTGCATTTGAAATCACCGAAGCGAGTCGTACTCGCTCAGCGACGCTTTCATCTTCTGCATTGCTTTTGCCTCTATCTGGCGAATTCGCTCTGCAGAAACTCCAAATTCGCCAGCCAGTTCGTGCAGCGTTTTTTCGCGGCCTTCACCTTCTTGCACCAACCAGCGCGACTTGATGATTTCACGACTGCGATCATCCAGACTCGCCAATGCGTTCGCCAGGCCATTAGAAGCAGCTTGCTCCTTTTGTATGCTGGCCAGGCGCTCTGCGGGTTCCATCGTCGCATCCTGTAAGTACGCGATCGGGCTCACCCAAGTACTGTCCTCTTCATCGCTGCCGGGTTCAAGTGATATTTCCTGACCGGTCAGGCGTTTTTCCATCTCGGAAACGTCGGTTTCCTTGACGTTCAACTGGCGCGCGACTTCTTTCACCTCAGTAGGAGAAAGCGTGCCGAAATTAGGTTTCATACTGCGCAAATTGAAGAACAATTTGCGTTGTGCCTTAGTTGTCGCTACTTTGACGATCCGCCAGTTTTTCAGGATGTACTCGTGAATTTCCGCCTTGATCCAGTGCACGGCGAACGAAACCAATCTCACCCCGCGATCCGGGTCGAAACGCTTCACTGCCTTCATCAGACCAATATTGCCCTCCTGAATCAGGTCGGCGTGTGGCAGACCGTAGCCGGTATATTTGCGGGCGATAGCAACCACCAGCCTGAGATGTGACATCACCATCTCGGAGGCAGCGGCCAAGTCTCCCGACCCTTTCAGGGCGACACCCAGCTCGTGTTCGCGCTCCGGCGTCAGCATCGGTACGCGATTGACGGCGGAAATGTAGTTCTCAATGCTCGCAACTGACAGGGCGGGCAAATTCATCGTAGCAGTAGTCATGTGACCTCCACCAATCCCGAAGATACGGGTTAAGTTAATTTTAGCACTCTTGATATCAGAGTGCTAACCTCTCAAATAGTTCCGGGGAGCAACATGGGCATGCTGGTTCAAAACACAATGGGTTTACTTAACCAATTGATTTATTGTATAAATCATGATGAATAATCAAGGAATATTTCCTGTTCACGCCGAAACCAGGCTCGGGTCAGACGCCGCGACTGGTCAGCTCAGTAGTCCACGCACGATTTCAGGTGATATATCGGGAAAGGCGCTCGATTGGCGATTTTGCAAAATCGGGCCGCTTTGGCAGGCTGCTAGTCACGTGTAACGCGGCGCAAATAAAGCCAAACCGACAGAAACGCGCCAAACCAGCCAAGTAGCGCCGACAGAGCGATCACGGTCACTGAAAACCTAAAGGTTGGTGCAGTGAGCGAGAAACTGGCGCCATAGGACATGGTCAGCGCGCTCACCTCAGCGCCTGCCCACCAGACAAAAGCCATTATCGCTAGCACCGCAGCCAGGCCGGCCAGCATCCCCTGCATCGCACCGAAATAGAGGAAAGGTCGACGAATGAATTGACGCGTAGCGCCTATCAGTTGACTTACTTCGATTTCGTCCTTTTGAGTAAGTATCTGCAGACGAATAGTGTTTCCCGTCACAAAAACGACCGCAGTGGCGAGTAGCAGCCCAAGAAGCAATACAAGCCGCTCCGCAAACGTCCCAAATCGCCTAAGCTTTTGCGCCCACTCGAAGTCCATCGTTATGTTTTCTACCTTCGGCAGCAACGCAATGCTCGCTCGCAAGGACTCCAAAGTTGCCGCGTCGCTAACCGAGGGTCTGACGGAAAACGCGTGGGGTAGCGGATTGGCCTCAAGACTGGCGACCAAATCTGCCAGATTCGCCACGCGCTTCATTTCGGCGAGTGCGACATCGCGCGCAATAAACGTCACACGAGCGACGTTGTTCATTGCCTTCAGCCTCTTTTCCACTTCGCGGGTTTCCTGCTCATTGGCATTCAGCGCAAGATAGACGTTTACGTTAGGCTCGGTATTCACGCGGCTTGCTGCAGCACTGACGTTGGCAAACATGACGTATAGCCCCAAAGGCAGCGTAATAGCCATAGCGATCACGAACACAGAGAGAAACGTCACCATCGGCTGGGAAATCAGACGCTTGATGGCGCGTTCGCATGCGTGAGCGTGCGTGGTTAGCCACGCTTTCATTCAGCCAATTTTCCATGCACAAGTGAAATTCGGCGGCATTTCAGCCTTGCGAGTCCGGTTTCGTCATGCGTCGCCAGCAGCACCGTGACACCAACCTGGTTAAACGACTTGAAAAGATCGATGATGGTTTCGGCGTAGGCCTGATCAAGATTGCCGGTAGGCTCGTCGGCGATCAGAATCGCTGGTCGGTTGACAATTGCTCGCGCGATGCAAAGCCTTTGTTGCTCCCCGCCTGACAATGTAATCAGCTCTGCTTTTTCGCGGCTTAGCAAGCCCACCTTGTCGAGCGCCGCGCGCACCCGTCTCCCGGTTTCCTTGTGTGAGAACGCCGCGATCGACAAAGGCAACGCAACATTCTCAAACACGTTTCTGTCGAAAAGTAACTTGTGATCCTGAAACACGAGACCCAAATTGCGGCGCAAGACGGCCAGCCCTGGCTCCTTGAGCTGTTTAACGTTCTGGTTGTTAACCATCACGCTGCCCTGCGACGCGAGCTCGATCCCGGCTGCCAGCCGCAACAGCGTGGACTTGCCTGCCCCGGAGTGACCGGTCACCGCGACGATCTCGCCCTTCTCAATCGACAGCGAAACGCCTTTCAGCGCTTCGAAGCCGTTACGATGCCGTTTGCTGGTGTCGGAGAAGGTAATCAAGATTGCCGCGCTTTATCAAATCGAGGAAACACCGCACTACTGCCGGAAAAGAGCATTCACGAATTCAGACGCCTTGAACGGTCGGAGATCGTCAATGCTCTCACCGACGCCGATGAACCTCACGGGAATCGGCGCTTCCGGTTTCTCAACGGCAAGCGCTGCAATCATCCCACCCTTGGCTGTGCCATCAAGCTTGGTCACGACCAGGCCGGATAATTGCAAGGCGCCATCAAACGCCTTTACCTGCTGCAACGCATTCTGGCCGGTATTGGCATCGAGTACTAGCAGAGTTTCGTGCGGCGCTCCCGGATCAGCCTTGCCGATCACGCGTTTGACTTTCTTGATCTCTTCCATCAGGTGAAGCTGCGTGGGCAGCCTTCCTGCGGTATCTGCAAGCAGAATATCAATGCCCTTGGCTTTCGCAGACTGGATCGCGTCGAAAATGACTGCCGACGCATCACTACCTTCCTGTGCGATGACCGTCACGTTGTTGCGTTCGCCCCAAGTCACCAATTGTTCGCGCGCTGCAGCCCGGAACGTGTCGCCAGCAGCCAGCATCACGCTTTTGCCTTCGCTCTGAAAGTACTTGGCGAGCTTTCCGATCGTCGTCGTCTTGCCGGCGCCGTTAACACCAGCGATCATAATGACGAAAGGCTTGGCAGTAGACGTGACCAGCGGTCGCTCAAGCGGGGAAATCAGCTCAACCAGCAAGGCTTCGAATGTCGCCTGCAAAGACGCAGCGTCCGAAATCTCTTTTGCCTTGGCCGCAAGCCGCAAATTGGCGATCAGCTTCGTCGCGGCGTGTACGCCGACATCGGCATTGATTAGTCGCTCTTCAAGTTCATCGAATAGTGCGTCGTCGACCTTTCCATGCCGTGAAAATAATTCGGATACGTCAGTATTCAGTACGGCCCGCGTCTTGGATAGGCCGCTCCTGAGCTTGGTTAGCCAGCCTCCGGTGTCGGGCGCATTGACGACCGGTGCCGTCGCAGCCGCGCTTGATTTTTTTGAACCAAAAATACTAAACAATGGGAAAGCCTGCCAGAATTTGATGGTGAATTGTTATCGTAACAAGCAAAATGCCCCTTCATTTTAAGCCAAGCGCCTCGCGCAGACCTAAGTCGAGCAATGTAGCCAATCGGGTTCGCCTTATCGGCGGGAATTGGCGTAGCCGAATCATTGAGTTTCCCGACGCCGACGGCTTGCGGCCCACCGCCAATAGCGTGCGTGAGACTTTGTTCAACTGGCTAGGGCAGTCTTTGCACGGCAAACGTTGCCTCGATCTGTTTTCTGGTAGCGGCGCGCTGGGATTCGAAGCGGCTTCGAGAGGTGCCATAGACGTGATGATGCTGGAAATGCAGCCCGCCGCGTTATTGGCGCTTAAGGAAAACCAGAAAAAACTTGGGGCAACGATGTGTCGTATCGCCGCCACGGATGCCCTGAAATTCCTCGGTACAGCCATTCAAAAATTTGATGTCGTGTTTGTCGATCCGCCCTTCGCTTCCAACTTGATGGCATCCACGCTCACTGAATTGCCTGCATCGCTGACCGAAGACGCCATGGTGTATACCGAATGGCATGTGCCAATCACAGAAGTTCTGGCCAATTTGCCGCACGTTGACTGGGAGGTCGTCAAAAAGGGCAGGGCGGGTGCGGTACACTTCGCGTTATTGCGACTCGCCGCCAGTCACCATCAAACCCCGAGCTGAGAATTGAAATGATTAGAGCTGTTTATCCCGGAACATTCGACCCGCTCACGAAGGGCCATGAGGACCTTGTGGCCCGTGCGGCAAAGCTGTTCGGACACGTCATCGTCGCGGTTGCACATAGTCAGGCGAAGCAGCCTTTCTTTTCGCTGGTTGAGCGGATCGGACTTGCCAAGGATATCCTGGCACCGTTCCCGAACGTGACCGTGATGGGCTTTTCCGGATTACTGTCCGATTTTCTGAATGTACACGAGGCAAATGTAATATTGCGGGGATTGCGCGCTGTATCGGATTTCGAATACGAGTTTCAAATGGCGGGAATGAACCGAAAGCTCAATCCAGGTGTAGAAACCATGTTTCTGACGCCATCCGACAAGTACATGTTTATTTCAGCCACAATCGTGCGTGAAATCGCCACGCTGGGTGGCGACGTTAGCGATTTTGTACACCCGCTGATTGCGCGAGCACTGCTGGGCAAAGTCGGAAAGTAATCTTGGCACTTAAAATTACCGATCAGTGCATCAACTGCGACGTCTGCGAACCGGAATGTCCCAACGGCGCGATTTTTCAGGGACCGGAAATTTATCAGATTGACCCTGCAAAGTGCACCGAGTGCGTCGGGCATTTTGAAACACCGCAATGTGTCGAGGTCTGTCCGGTGGATTGCATCCCGCTGGATCTGGACTACCCGGAGACGCGCGAGGAACTCCACGCGAAGTTCATCAGATTGGTGCAACAAAAAGCGGCTTAAACCGCAGCCATATTGATCATCCGCCAGGCCCGCAAAATGACGTGAAACCCATTATTCTGCGAGGCTTCCGGGAGAAAAATGTTCGGCGAGGCCCGCCGAATAAAGAGTTTCAAAATCAGGCAGTTTCCTCAGCCCATTTTTCCGTATAACGTTCGAGATTGGACCGGGCATCTGCCAGAGCGCTGTGTTTTTTCTTTAGCGTGTCCATCCTCGCCTGCAATTCTGCGATACGCTCGGCCAAGTCCAGTTCGGCATTCTTGATCATGTCAATGCTGGCGACCCGCTGCATCGTTTGTTCGCGAATCTCCAGCAAGGGTGTTTCAATTGATGTGTACAGCCCACGCATCCAGGTCGCGCTCTCCCGGCTTGCAATCGTAAATATCTGCATCACGCGGCTGGCGACCAATTCTTCGAATTGCTCCGCAAGCAAACTGCCTCGACGCACCAGCAGATTGCTTGTTTTCGTAAATTCGGTGTCCGACTTGACGCGCGCTTTCTGTAATTCGGTGTGAAATCGTTGGGTGGGAAAGGGATGCACTTCGTACTTACCCCGCAAGAATTCGGACGCTACTTTTTCCCCAACGGCATGAAACAGCGTGCGTATTTCTTCAATCTTTGATTCCATCGCGCCCAGTCTTTCGCCAACAAGCGCGAAATACTGGTTGACTGATTCCACAGTGCTTGCCGACAACATACTGCCCTTGATCGTGGTTTTCGTGCGGTCGGCTTCGTAGCGTGCGTCGCTAATATCGACGGCGGCGGCCAGTTCTTCAGCCAGCTTGGCATGCAAGGTTTTGATTGCTCGCACCTCTTTCAATGCACTATCGAGTCGATCGTGGCGGGCTCCAGCTTGCGCCACGACTACGGCCATCATTTTTTCGTTCTTTTCGCGGACGTTGTTAAGACGATTGAGTCCTTCAAGCGTCTCAAAGCGCTGGCTGTCGAGAACGGCCTGGGCCGAATCCAGTGAGTTGGACAATGTCGTCAATACGTCTCTCGTCAGGGACATCTGCCTGTTGGGGGGCAAATTGGCGCCCAGATTCCGTTCAAGCTGATACAGGCGGCTTTTTACCAGTTGATCGTTGTCGTTTGCGAGCTTTCCTGCCAAACCCTGACGGGCCGATACCGCAATCACCCGAATGGGGTCAACCCTCAACATGTCCGCTGCATCGCGTACGCGCCGATCAATTTCGCGCAGAAGCTCGCGATTGGTTTCGGTCGGGCTTTCCTGCGCAGGAACTTCCAATGTGTCGATCTTGTTCAGCACGACCATTCGCATCTGCCTGGACTCATCCGTCGCGGTGCCCAGTGCTCTTTCACGATAACTCGACGTGTTGCCCAGGTAGTCCTTGCACGTGGCGAGATCAGTCTTAGTGACGCCTTGGGTGATGTCAAACACCAACACCAGCGCATCGGAGCTGGGTACCCGCACCCGTGCCAGCTCAGGTTCCAGCGAAAGTGCGGCAAACCCCGGCGTATCGATAATCACCAAACCGGCATCGAGCAGCGGGTGTGGCAAGTTGACCACTGCATAACGCCATCGCGGCACATCAACCATCGCCGAATTGCTTTCATTGACGGCGACAGCGATCCCGGACCCATGAAGGCCCCAGGCGACCGCATCATTGACGGATATTCGCTTCGTTTCTGAAAGTGCAGCGAGGGCCCGGGCGATGGAATCCGGATTGTCGGCGTCAAAAAAAATGGCCCGCCATTGGGACTCATCTTTGAGCAATTCCGTCAGGCGCCGCGGACTTTCGCGGGTCTCGATCGGCAACAATTTGAGTCCCGTCCTCGCATCGCGGCTAAAGCGCAATTCAGTCACGCAGCGGGTGGACTTGCCTGGGCCGGACGGCAAAAGCCGCCGGCCGAGATCGGAAAAGAAAAGCCCGTTGATCAGCTCGGATTTGCCGCGCCCCATTTCAGCCACGAAGGTAATGGTTACCCTCTCATCGGCAATCAGTACGCCTGCTTCACGCAATGCTGCATCTACATTGGCGGTCAGGAATTGGTGAGCGTGCAAAAACTCGCGTATGCGCGAAACTTGACTCTCGAGGCTATAGCGCCAGGACTGCAAGTCGGCGAGCCGGGCCGTGATTGCGGCTTTGGTCATGAAGTGTCTTTATTCATTATCTTGGTATTTTACTTCTGACAGTGAGCGCAAAAATAGGTAGACCGCTGGCCCTGTCGAATTGCACGAATCGGCGCCTCGCACACCTTGCAAGGCTGTCCTTGGCGGTCGTACACAAATGCATTTAGCTGGAAGTATCCAGGGTCACCGCTGGCCTGCACGTAATTGCGCAACGACGAACCCCCGGCATCTATCGCATTTTTCAGTGTGACCTTGATGGCTTCGGCCAAACGCTTAAAGCGCGCCAACGAAATTTTCCCTGCCGGACGCGTCGGGCGAATTGCTGCGCGAAACAGCGCTTCAGACGCATAGATATTGCCGACGCCCACCACCACGTGGCTATTCATGATGAATTCCTTGATGCTGACGCTGCGTCCATTGGCCGCGCGATACAAGTGCAGGCCGTCAAAATCAGCTGACAGTGGTTCCGGCCCAAGAGAACTCAACAGCGGATGCATTGGCTCCGAGGCTGCGATCCATAACAGCGCGCCAAAGCGCCGGGGATCTGTGTAGCGAACGGTGGTGCCGTTGTCTAAAGCAATATCCACATGGTCATGCTTTTGTGGAGGCTGCAATTCGTTGTCGGTTTCGATGAGCCGCAATGACCCCGACATCCCCAAATGGCTCAGTAAATAGCCACGTTGCGGTCTGGCGCCCCCATCTTGTCGGCAATCCCAAAGCAGGTATTTGCCCCTTCTCGCTATGTCGATGACAGTCTTGCCAGACAGATGCCTAGCAAGGTGAGCGGGAATGGGCCATCTCAGCCGCCGCTCGCGAACGGTAACGGCGGAAATGCGGGCGCCTTGCACTCTTGGAAGCAGTCCCAGACGTGTGGTTTCAACTTCGGGCAATTCAGGCATGGGAACTCGTTGAGATAACGACA
>Ga0105049_10000650_pt1 | contig 38851 bp, 35 predicted proteins | sample MAT06_FD_78087 | JGI IMG/M metagenome (GOLD analysis project Ga0105049, IMG submission 78087) | Freshwater microbial communities from Lake Fryxell liftoff mats and glacier meltwater in Antarctica - MAT-06 | ecosystem: Environmental > Aquatic > Freshwater > Ice > Liftoff microbial mat | place...
CGAGATGGTGCCGTCATTGATCCTTGCGTCGCCTGGCGACGACGACTTCGATGATGAAGATCTCGACGACGAAAGCGACGACGACGACGATGAAGATGATCTCGACTTCGACGACGAAGACGATGACGATGATGACGATGACGATGATCTCGACGACGACGATGATGATGACGACGACGACGACGATCTCGACGATGACGAGGAGTTCGAAAGCCTCGACGATCTTGAGCCAGACGTCGACGACACCGAGGATGACCCCGACGCGTGATCCCCGATGCGTGTGGCGATTGCGGTTGACGCTGGCCAGCGATGGGGTTTGATTTCGTGGCTGTAGCAAAGCGGGGTCGGCGCCGCCGAGCCCGTGTTTGGGCCTTTAGCTCAGGTGGTTAGAGCGCACGCCTGATAAGCGTGAGGTCGTAGGTTCAACTCCTACAAGGCCCACTGTGGTGGATGTCTGGGTAACGGGAAGGGACACTCGTCTACGGAGTGTCCCTTTTTGTTACGAGGCACATGGTGGTCAACAACACGTGAGCGGCGAGGAAAGCGCGGTGTCTGGCCTTGATTACCGAGAGTGGCAGCGCGGGCGCTTGATGGTCGGGACGCGCGCCTTTCGCGTTGCGACGAAGCCTGGCGTGTTTGCACACGGCAGGGACGATCCCGCGGCCGCGATGCTGGCTGAGGCGGTCGCCGCCGCTCGGGCGACGGTCGTGGTCTCGATGCCCTGCGGGAACGGCCTTGTCGGCGTCGTGGCGGCCGCGAGCGGCGCCACCGATGTATGGATGGCGGACCGTCAGGCGCTGGGTGTTGAGGCGTCCCGTCGCAGTGTGGCGATGCAGACGGCGCACGGTGCCGCGGCGACCACCGTGGGCGAAGCTACACCGTCCATTGCGGGCTCGTCGCCACGCGTCACCGTTTGCCTCGGCCACGGCGCATCCGCACTGCCGAGTGGCCTCGTCGCCGACGTCGTCGCGCTACGCGTAGTACCGGAAAAAATGGCAATGCTGCAGCTCATCGTCGACGCGCTCGCGCTACTTCGTCCCGGCGGAGTGTGTTATCTGGCGGGTGGCAATCACGAGGGTGCGAAGGCCGCCGCGAAGTTGTTGGAGCGCGTGTTCGGAAGCGCCAAGCTGATGAACCAGCATAGTAGCCATCGACTGGTCATGGCCGTCCGACCGGTGCAGCCTCCCCCGTTGCCAAGCGATCTCGCCAGTCCGTTTCTCGACGCGGCGCGTTTCAACGAAGTGCACGTGACGTTGGCCGGCAGGCCGTTCACCGTGTTCACGCGCCCTGGAGTGTTTTCGTGGGAGCATCTCGACGAGGCAAGTGAGGTATTGGCTGGACTGATCAACGTCGCGCCGGGTGAGAGCGTCCTGGACATTGGCTGCGGTGCCGGCGCTCTGGGTGCGGTGGCCGCCTTGCAGTCTGTAACAGGCGAGGTGGTGATGGTCGACGCCGACAGTGAGGCGGTGCGCTGTGCCAAGCGAACGCTCCATGCCGCCGGGATTCACAATGCGCGGGCGATAGTCAGTGACGTGGCCTCCGCGCTGCACGACGATGCGCGGTACGGCACGTTCGATGTGGTCGTCGCAAATCCCCCGTTTCACACCGGTAAGCACACCGACCTCAACGTCCCTCGCCAGTTCATGCGTGAGGCCTTCGAAGCGCTGCGCGTTGGCGGGCGCCTGCTGTTGGTCGCCAACCGTACCTTGCCCTATGAGGCGGAATTGGTCTCGCTCTTCGGTGCCTATCGGGCCGTCCACGACGGCCCGCGGTTCAAGGTGTTGCAGGCGATCAAGACAACAACACGGCACGCTCCGAGTCCGTAAGCAAACGCCACGTCCCGCTGGGGAGCTCGCCAAGAGGAAGGGTGCCAATGGCCACGCGCTCCAGGTGCACCACGTGATGCCCGACAGCGGCGAACATGCGCCGTATCTGGTGGTACTTCCCTTCGGTCAGGGTGACCCGCGCGCAATGCGCGCTGAGGGCTTCCAGCGCTGCCGGCTTGAGTGGCGATGTCTCTCCCGTCAATTGCAGCGCGCCGCTGCCGAACAGGGCGGCCTCGGTGCCGCGCAACGGCTCGGCGACGGTCGCGAGATACACCTTTGGCAAGTGCGACCGGGGTGAGGTGAGCCGATGATTCAGGGCGCCGTCGTCGGTGATGAGCAACAACCCTGAGGTGTCGCGATCCAGCCGTCCGACCGGCGACAAGAGTGGCGAGCGGCTACGAAAGCGCGGGGGCAACAAGTCGTACACCACAGGATTGCTCGCGTCGGTCGTGGAGCAGACGTAGCCCACGGGTTTGTGAAGCAGCACGACGCTCAACGGCGGCGGATCCAGCGGCTCGCCGTCTACGCGGAGGGCGTCGTGGTTCCATGGATCCGCGGCCCCAACGAAGGCGCCGTCTGTCGTGGTGACGCGGCGTTGGTCGAGCAGCGTCGTCACCTCCCGTCTGCTGCCGTAGCCGAGGTTGGCCAGGTACTTGCTTAGCGACACGCGCACGAGAGCTCGGGGAAGATGCGCCGGGACCCTTTCGCAGCGTTGACGGGGTTGCGAACGTTCAGCATGAACACACGTTCCGGATGGTTGGCGACACGATCGCCGCAGTGGTGTGGCGCGATGGCGACTCGCGCCGCGGTCGGCGCGCTGCTTGCACTCACAGCGGTGAACGCTGCACCACTGGCCGCACAACGACAAGCGGCGACGGCGGCGCGCCAGCGTGACCGCCCCGACGCGCGATTGCAGGCGCAACTGCACGGATTGGTCCAGGGATTCCGCGGCGATGTCGGCATTTATGTGCGACATTTGCCCAGCGGCCGAACGGCCATGATTCGCCCGGACGAACTGTTTCCAACAGCCAGCGTCATCAAAGTCCCCATCTTGCTTGGAACCTTTGACGCCATTGCCCGTGGACAGTTCCCCTACGACACGATCCTTACCTTCCGCGACTCGCTGACCTACAGCCGCGAGGATCTGGCGGGAAACCTGCGCGATTCAACCAAAGTCCCGTTGGCAAAGGTGGCCATGATGATGCTGACGCTCAGCGACAATACGGCGTCGCTCTGGTTGCAAGGGTTGGTAGGTGGTGCCCGCATCAACGACTGGCTCGCTGCCAATGGCTTCGACTCCACTCGCGTGAACTCACGCGTGGCCGGCCGCGAAGCCGCGCGCACCCAATTCGGATGGGGACAAACCACGCCGCGCGAAATGGCTGGCATGCTCACTCGCATTCGCGAGGGACGGGCCGTCGATGCGGTGGCCAGCGAGGCCATGTATCGGTCCCTGACCCGCAGCTATTGGACAGGCGAGGCCCTCTCGCAGCTGCCGCCGTGGGTGCAAGCAGCATCGAAGCAGGGCATGGTAAACAAGTCGCGCTCAGAGGTCGTGCTCGTGAACGCCCCGTCGGGCGACTATGTCTTTGCCGTGGTCACCAAAAACCAGATCGACGAAAGCTGGGTACACACGAACGAAGGCTCCGTCCTGATTCGGAAACTATCCGCGTTACTCTGGAAGACCTTTGAGCCAACCCATCCCTACGTCGCACCGCCGTCGGCGTCTCGCTACGCGCCGCCGGAAGAACCGTAGTCGGTCAGTTCTTGAGACCGTACTCGACCGTCGTCACGACACGCACACGCTTCATGACCTGACTTTCTTCGCTGATACCGGCCGCTTGGTCTCGCGGAAGAATCTCAAAAAATCCCTGCGAGCCCCGACGGATCCCCGAAAGCGTGCTCTTGGAGTCTCGCGCGAACTGTTCGGCCGCTTCGCGCGCTCGCGCCGTCGCTTCGGCGATCATCGGCGGCTTGAGATCGTTGAGCTGCGTGAATACAAACGTGGGACCGCCGTTGCCATACTCTTGCCCCGACGAAAGCACCACACCGTTTCGCACCAGCTCCGGAACGCGTTGGCTGGCGGCTTGCACGATATCCACGCGCGGTGATCGCACCACCAAGGTCTGGTGGATGATATACCGGCTGGTGTTTTGGTACCCGCCGCCGGATGCGCGCTGATCCTGCACCGAGAATTCCGACAAGGTGATTTCTGTCCCGGTCGAGTCGACACCCGTTTCGCGCAAAAACGCTCTGACCTGCTTGACGTTCCGTTCGATGGCTGCATTGGCTGCGGTGAGATCATCATCGGTCGCGACCAGTCGCAGCGGCCAAATGGCAAGGTCAGCCTTCGCCTCGCGTTCCGAGACGCCCTTGACCGATACGGTTCGATCACCGGTGCGCATTTGTGCGACACCGGCCCCGGCCAGATACCCACCCGCTCCGACCCCGAGCGCCATGAGCAGGGCGCCAAGGACGAAGGACCGAGACTGGGTGAACGCGTCGGACACAAGTGCACCGGGACAGAGGGGACGAGGAGCTCCAGACAAACTACTGCCACGCGCCTCATGCGTCGATTGGAATGCGGATCTCCACGCGACAGCCACCGTTGGCGTGATTGTTCATGCGAAACGCGTATCGATCCCCGTACAACATGGTCAGTCGCGAGCGGGTGTTCGTCAGCCCGATGCCCAGCCCACCAACAGACGGTTGGGCCGCGAGGAAGCGCCCGCTTGTGGTAATGAGGCCATCGAGCCCTTGGCCGTTGTCTTCCACCACCAGCACAAGCATACCTCCGGCACGTGAGACGTGGACCTCAATGCGTTGTCCGTGCTGACCAGGGGCGAGTCCGTGCTTCAGCGCGTTTTCAACCAGTGGCTGCAACAGAAAACTGGGCACCGACAGATCGATCGCCGCCGACTCCACGTTGATGTCGGTCTGCAGTCCGGTGCCGTAGCGCACGCGGGCGATCTGCAGATACAACTCCACGAGTTCGATCTCTTGCCACAGCGGAATGGTGGCGGACGCTGCGCTGCGCAGGGAGAGGCGCAAGAGGTCGGCGACCCGCGTGAGCGTCTGTTGCGCCAATCGCACGTCCTGCTCCATCAACTCGGTGACGGAATTCAGCGCGTTGAACAGGAAGTGCGGATTGAGCTGTTGGCGTAACGCGTCGAGTTGTGTGAGGGCCAGTTTCTGCTCAAGCTGCACGGCGGCGCGATCACGTTCGCGATAACGACGGACGTATTCCACCATGTAGGCGGCGCCGAGTACCGCCCAATACAGCACCACCTGAAACTCCAGGTGGCGGACGATGACCATGCGCAGCGCGAACCCGTAGCTCCGCACTTGTGCGCCGCTCTCGAAGAGTTGGTCGAGCCACGCCATGATGAGCAGGTTGAACGTGCAGGCCAGAATCATGCAGGCACCATGCACCGCGAGCCACCGACGGAGTCGGCCCGCCCCGAGCCTGACGCGGTCCACGAGAGTAAGAATCACTTGAGACCAGAGGCCCCAGACGGACCAGGCGGCCACCTGCCACAGCAGTGCGCGCGGAAACGGGAACGCGATGCCAAGGCCCTCACCGAAGAAGGAGAGTTGCGCGGCGGCAAGGGTGCCCGGTACGATCCAGACCACGGCAAACAGCAGCCGCGTAAGCCTGCGCAGACGGGCGCCCTCGTCGGCGAGTGTCACCGATTGGGACGAAACCACGGTAGCTGGGACGACCGGAGTGTTCACGACGATATGCCGAGGTGGGCGGGACGAAGACTGGGCACCCGGGACAGACTCACGGCCCGGGAGCATCGATTTGCGCGAAAGAAGTGTCTACGATCAGCAACTCTGCGCGCCGCGTCCCCGTAGGGCCAACGGCGGTGGGCTGCGGAAGGGTCAACATACAGCAATTATCCGGAGGGTACGTGCGAGTACTGATTGTAGACGATGAGGCCTTGGCGAGGCAGCGCGTGCGACGGTTGCTCCAAAGTGAGTCCGATGTGGACATTGTTGGCGAGGCGGAAACGGGGCGCGAGGCGGTCCGACGTATTCGCGAGACGCGTCCGGATCTTGTCTGCCTCGACGTCCAGATGCCGGAGCTGGATGGGTTCGGCGTGCTGCGCGAAATTGAAGGCGAGGTCGCGCCGATGGTGTTGTTTGTGACCGCCTACGACGAGCACGCGCAGCGGGCGTTCGATGTGCACGCGGTGGACTACGTGCTGAAGCCGGTCGACGCCGATCGCTTTCATGCCGCCTTCGAGCGTGCGCGCACACAACGTGCGCAGGCGAGTGCGGCGGAGCGATTGGGTGAGTTGCTCGCGACCGTCCGCCGGATGTCGGACGGGCGCGACGACGAGGCGCCGATGGATGTAGCGGCGGCGCGCGTAAACGGTGGGATCCAGAGCGCGGCCGCGACAGTCGCCACGCCGGCCGCAGCCACCAGTTTTGCCAGTCGGATTCTGGTCAAAGCCGAAGGACGCATGTTCTTTGTCAAGACGACGGAGATCGACTGGATTGAAGCGGATCGGAACTACGTGCGTCTGCATGTCGGCCCGCTCTCGCACACGATTCGCGACCGGATCGGCCATCTCGAAGAGACACTCGATCCACGGTTGTTCGCCCGCATTCACCGGTCGACGATTGTCAATCTCAATCGGGTACGGGAGATGCAGCAGTGGCTCTCTGGCGATTACGTCGTCATTCTGGAAGACGGCACGCGACTCCGGCTGAGTCGGCACTATCGCGACCGCGTGGAGCAACAAGTCGGCGTCTGACGGAAGGCGCCGCGCATGTTGTAACTTCCGGCATGTCTTTCGAGCCTGAACTCTCGCGTCCCGCCGATCCGAGTTGGCAGTCGCGCCTGGTCCAGTTGTTGGTCCGGGCGCGCATGCGGCCCCACGCGTTCCGACCCATCGACCCGCTATTCATTCGACGGGAGATGGGTCGCCCGCGCGCGCCACGTCGCTGGATGGCGCAGGCGACGGGCGCCGTGACCCGTGTACTGCCAGAGCAAGGGCGATGGCCGGGTGGTGAGTTCGTCACCAGCGCGCGCGCCTCCGCAGATTCGCCCGTGTTGTTGTACCTCCATGGCGGCGGGTACATCGCCTGCTCTCCGGAGACCCATCGACCGCTCGTCAGTTCGCTGGTGCAGCGTCTCCACGGGAGCGCGTATGTGCCGGATTATCGACTCGCCCCTGAGCATCCGTTTCCGGCGGCGTTGCTCGATGCGCGTGCGGCGTACGAGTATCTTGTCGATACGGTGCACATCGACGCTGCGCGCATCATCGTTATCGGCGACTCGGCCGGCGGTGGATTGGCACTCGCGCTCACCTTGTCGTTGCGCGATGATCATCGTCCCATGCCGGCCGCCGTGGTCGCCTTCAGTCCGTGGACGGATCTGGCGTTAACGGGCGCGTCGCTCGACGAGAACTCTGATCGGTGCGCGATGTTCGCGGGCATCACGATCCGCCGCGCGTCGGTGTTTTATGTTGGCGATGCCGATCCGCGGAATCCGCACCTGTCGCCGTTGTACGGGGCGTATCATGACATGCCGCCGATGCTCATTCATGCGAGCCTCGACGAAGTGCTGCGCGACGATGCGATTCGCGTCGCGCAAAGGGCCCGCGACTTTGGGGTGGCAGTGGAGTTGCGACTGTGGCATGGCGTTCCGCATGTCTGGCAATTCTTTGCCGCCGTCTTGCCGGAAGCCGATCAATCCCTGCGAGACACCGTGCGCTTTATCACGGCGCACACGTCACACGGCGTCGGTCTTCGCACGTTTGAATGACGTGCGCCATGCGCGTGACGAATCGTGACCGACGTGCATGGAAGGCGTCCACTGGGCAATCCTCGTGCACATATCTTCCGACTATCGACCGCCCGATTGGGGCCCCCTGCAACGCGCGCTGTCGTCGGAGTTTGGTGACGACGGCATGCACGCCGCTGCCGCCTTCTGGTTCATAGGCTTCATCGCCGGTCCCGCCGACGTCGGGGAACTGCGCCTGTACGAACACAGCGTCACGCGTCGACGGTTGGTGCTTGACCGGGAGGGTGGCGCCTTTCGGTGGTTTGCGGCATTCGAGGGTTATAGTCGCATCACTATGGACGAAGCCTTGATTGACGCGTTGGCATAGTCGAGTAGCGGTTTTCGCGAATCGCTTTACTCCCGGCGCATACGCGCCGACACTCACTATGCGGAGCGTCCGGCTCCTGAACGCGTGTTGACCCTCTTCTGCGCAGCGTGAGCGCCGACCTTACCGGCCTGTCGTCGATCGATCGTCCCGCAGGACTGCCCGTTTCCGGTAGCGCTGGGGCGTCGGTCTCGCCTGGGCGCGTCGTGGTGCGCAGCACGCGGCCAGACCCCGACCCAACCGGTGCGCCACCCTCGACGTCGACCGAGCGACCGCTGCAGGGAAGCGGGCTCGATCCGCGACAGGTGGTGGGCACCACGGATAGGGTTGCCAGCAGACACGCGACCGGCGGGGTGGCGTTGGAGGTCGGACTCGAGCAGGCGCGACAGGCCATGTTGCGCAGTCGACCGAATGAAAGCCTCGGCGCGCTCGATGGCATTTGGGACGGCGCGCAGCAGACCGAGGAGGGATGGTATCTGCGAAGTGGGGCGCTGCACGCGCTCGGGCTACCGGGAGAGTCTGACCGAGTGGCCGGCGCGGGACTGCTGGTGCGCCCGTCGTCCAGCGCCCTCGCGTTTCTGCAATCACTGGCGCGCATGGCGATCGGTGATTTCGCGGGCGCCCGGGCCTCGCTGCAGTCGGCCATCGCCCGCGCCCCCTTTGAACCGGCGTTGCTGGTTCAGCATGCGCTCCTGCAAGCGAAAGCGGGCGATCCGCGATCGGCGGAGATGGCACTACTTCAGCTGGGGGCCAGCGCCCCTGACCATCCGGCGCTGATCTGGGGGCGGGGAGCGCTTTCCGCCGTCATGGCGGACGACACCCGCCGTCGGTCGCGCGGTTGGGAGGTCGACGTCGGCGACCTGTTTCGCGAAGAGGCGGCCCTGCAGGTCTTTCCCGATCCCTCGCCCGAGCCGCGTCACGCGGCGAACGCGGAACGAATGGCATCGGAGGGGGGGACGGTCGCGCCGCCGCTCGCCGAGCCTACAGACCTGGCTTCATCAGCGCTGGAACGCCTTGGCGCGCGCCTCGCGCAGCCAGCCGTATCCATGGCGGAGACTGCACAGCACGCGCGCGGGCTGATCCGCGCCTTGAGCGCGGGCGGCTCGCTGGTCAACGCGATGACGGGGGAGCAAGCACACGCGGCGCGCGTCGTACTCATGGTCATCGCTGCGCATGCGGAGGGCGAGGCGACGGATGCCTCGCCGCCGGTGTCGCGCTTGATCGAGCAGCTCTTGCCGATGCTCGCGCAGCGTCGTGTGGAGGAGGCGCGACTCTTGGTGCAACGTCAGCGCACCATCGCCCGTGAGCCCGTGAGCCGATGGCTGCTCGCCATTATTCGTGGTGCGACCACGACGGCGGTTGGTGATGGCACGGCCGCGCATCCGGCGCAGGGTGCGGGAGAGGGTGTGGTCCAGGGTGTCGTACAGGGCGACGCCGACCGCGCCCCGCTCACCGCAATTCGCCTGGGGCTCGGACTCTTGGAGGAGTCCGCCGTTACGCGTGCTGCCGACTCCTCGTTGCGACTTGCTCCGGCGGCAAGTGAGGGATCGTCTGATCGGGTGGTGCTTTCTGCGTCTGCCGAATGTGACGCGTCCCGGGCGACGCACGACCCGGAACACGTCGGTGCAGGGTGGGGTGCCGCCCGACAGGCCGCGGCGCAACGCGTTACGCATGGTGACGCCCCGGCCACATCGATGCGCGTCGTCGCCCTCCTCGGCGTTATCCTCGCCGTGGTCGCGCTCGCCACGGGCCATGGGCTCGTCGCCATAGTCCTCGCCGTTGGTGCGACGTGGCTCAGTCTTCGTGATCCCCGCATCACGCACCATCAGGAAGCAGAGCGGCCGCAGGACGATCCGGCACCGCGCGCTGCCGGCGACGGATCGGTGTCGACTCACACGCGGGAACCGTAAGGCGCTAGATTGCGCGCGGTCGGCGCGGGTGCGGAAGCGCCGCCGCTGCCGTTCGCCGTCGCGTTGCTCATCGGCATCTCCCCGCTCGTCAACTCCCGAGTCCAGCATATGTCACAGTCGTCGTCTGCGCCGGTATCAGCGTTTCTTCGTTACCACTATCGTCACTTCAACGCGGCCGCCTTGATTGACGCGGCTGATGGATACGTCGCGCACCTGGGCAACGGCGGCAAGATGATGGTCACGCTCGCCGGCGCCATGAGTACCGCCGAACTCGGTTTGTCGCTGGCCGAGATGATTCGGCAAGACAAGGTGCACGCCATTACGTGTACCGGTGCCAACCTCGAAGAGGACATCTACAACCTCGTGGCGCATGATCACTACGAGCGCGTGCCGAACTATCGGGACCTCACACCGCAAGACGAGCAGCGGTTGTTGGAGAAGCACATGAATCGTGTCACCGACACCTGCATCCCAGAGGGCGAGGCGATCCGTCGGATCGAGAAGGCGATTCTTGACGAGTGGACGGCTGCCGACGCAGCGGGCGTGCGCTACTTCCCGCACGAGTTCATGTATCGCATCCTCCTGAGCGGATCACTGGAACAGTACTACCAGATTGATCCGAAGAACTCCTGGATGCTCGCGGCAGCGCAGAAAAATCTGCCGATCATTGTCCCCGGCTGGGAAGACTCGACGACTGGCAACATCTTCGCGTCGCACGTCATTGATGGCAACATCAAAAATGTCCACACCGTACGCAGCGGTATCGAGTATATGATGTTCCTGGCTGAGTGGTACACGCAGGCCACCAAGGACACGACGATTGGATTCTTTCAGATCGGCGGCGGCATCGCCGGCGATTTCCCGATCTGCGTCGTCCCCATGCTGCATCAGGACTTGAAGCGCGAAGAAGTGCCGCTGTGGGGCTACTTCTGCCAGATCAGCGATTCCACCACCAGTTACGGATCGTATTCAGGCGCGGTGCCCAACGAGAAGATCACGTGGGGCAAGCTGGGAATCGAGACGCCCAAGTTCATCATTGAATCGGATGCGTCGATCGTGGCGCCATTGGTGTTTGCCATCGTGTTGGGTCAGTAGCGCGCTCGCGTGTGGGCCGCGCCGTGGCTGGTCTACGGGACGTCGTCCACACGCGGTACCCGCAGTCGCTGACCGCTGCGAATGGTATCGGACGCCAGTTGGTTGAGCTGACGCAAGACGTCTGGCGAGGTTGCGAAGCGGCGCGCCAGACCAGTGAGTGTTTCGCCGCGTTGCACGATGTGCGTCACATAGACCGTGGCGGCCGGGAGTGAAGCCCGATAGCTCTCGGCCAAGGCCGCATCGTCTTGTGTCACCGCGCGACGGGCGTCAGCGCTCGCGCGCGAGACCGCCACCGCGTCCGTCCACACACCATTGTCCACGAGAAAGGCGACGTTGGCTTCCGGCGTCCGAAGGGCCAGCCCGCGGGCCAGCCCGCGGAACAGCGTGGTGGGCTCGAGTGTGAAGGCCGCGTCGTACGGGTAGCTTTCCACCAAGAGCTCTTCGGGCCCATCTTCGCGCGGCCGCAACAGTGGCATGGGTGGCGCGCCGACGTACAGCACGCGTTGCGTCGTGGCCGCGACGACACCGTACGATTCCCGGTACATATCCGTCCAGCGTCGCTGCGACGCAAAGACCCGCGCGACCACCTGTTCATTGGTACGCAGTTGTGCGCGGACTTCACGATCGGCGAGGGCACGAGCGGCGCGCCGCTCGCCGATGGGTGGCACGAACGCCGCGGCGGTGACGAGGCCGACAATGCCGATCAGTGCGGTGCCGCTGCTGAGCGCAAGGAATACGCGGACCAGTGGGCGACGTCGACGCGTTTGCGGTGCGCTCTCGCCGGCACGGAACCATCCGCGTTTGGATCGCCTGGGCGCCGCGGGCGCCGCGGCGTCCTGGCCGTCGCGGGGAACGATCACGGAATCGGTCATTTATCGAAAGCTAGCACATGCACGCCTAAGCATCTCCCGGTTCGCGCAGTATAATGCTGCGGGAGAGTTCGGGTGTTGACGCCTTCGGTGAGTGGCAACGCGAGTGGCACGTTCCGCACGGGTGAAGTCAGAGGACGCGGCATTGCACGTGTCCACACAATTGGATCTGTTCCCTGTAACGCCGGTGGTCGAGTTGCTCGACCCGAAGGCGGTTGTTGGGATACGCACCGGTGTGGAGCATTTGGTCCGCGTGCGATCGCGCCCTGGTGATAGTCCGCACCTGGTGTACCACGATCGACACGGCTGGTATTGCGAACAGCACGGACCGCTCTGCGGCGCGGTCAAATTGGCGCGCGACAAGGCCATGTCATGAGCGGCACTGGGGTGGGCCCCGCGATCTGGGCACCGCGTGACGCAGATAAGGCGATGACGCGCATGCACCGATTTCGCGAATCGCTCGTGTCTCGCGGTCTCGCCCCGCTCGCGGTCAACGATACGCATAGCCTGTATGCATGGTCGGTCGCAAATCCGGCGACCTTCTGGGCCGAGTGTTGGCGCGCGGCAGGCATCATGGCCGACGGGCCCGGACCCCAGCATGCGCCATGGCATGAGGTGTTGCACGGCGGTGGTCGCATGGCGCCCCCCGATGCGAGACTCGGTCCGCAGTGGTTTACGCAGACGCGCCTGAATTTCGCGGAGCATCTGCTGCGGCGCCGTGACGAGGCGCAGGCGATTGTGTCGTGGGACGAAGGTGGTTGCCGACGCCGCATGAGTTTTCGCGAATTGGCGCACGATGTTGCGCGTGCGGCGTCGGCGATGCGCGCGGCGGGAGTGTCTGTTGGTGATCGCGTGGCGGGATACCTCCCCAACGTCACCGAGGCCGTCGTGGCCATGCTCGCCGCCTCGTCGATCGGTGCGATCTGGTCCTCGTGCTCGCCGGACTTTGGCACCAAAGGTGTGCTCGATCGCTTTGGACAAATTGAGCCCGTGCTGCTGATCGCCGCCGACGGATACCGCTATGCGGGAAAGCGCATCGATTGTCGCGAACGCCTGCGCGACGTGGTCGAAGCGATTCCATCACTTCGCGCCGTGTGGGTTGTGCCGTGGCTCGATGACGAACCCGATGTAGCCATGGTGCCGAAAGCCGAACGGTTCGCCGCGGTGTTGGCCCGACACGCCGAGGTGACCGAGCCGTCGTTTACCAGGCTGCCCTTCGATCATCCGCTCTATGTGCTGTACTCGTCCGGGACCACAGGGCTTCCCAAGTGCCTGGTCCATGGTGCCGGTGGCACGCTGCTGCAACACTGGAAAGAACACGCGCTCCACACCAACGTGGGTGATCAGGATGTGCTGTTCTACTTCACGACGTGCGGGTGGATGATGTGGAACTGGCTGGTGTCTGGGCTGTCCGTGGGCGCCACGATCGTGCTGTACGACGGCGCGCCACTGGCTCCCGATCCAGCGATCCTCTGGCGCATGGCCGAAGCCGAGGGCGTTTCGGTATTCGGCACGAGTGCCAAATACCTCGCCATGCTGGAGAAGCAACAGATCCTGCCACGCGCACACTTCGACTTGTCGGCACTCACGGCCATTCTGTCGACGGGGAGCCCACTGGCTGCGCACAGCTACGATTTCGTGTATCGCGACATCAAGAGCGACGTGCGACTGGCGAGCATCAGCGGAGGAACGGATATCGTCAGCTGCTTTGCGCTTGGCGACCCTACCGGAGCCGTGTATCGTGGCGAACTGCAGATGCGTGGGTTGGGTATGGCGGTGGAGGTGTTCGATGGCGACGGCCGGTCGGTGCGCCGCGAGGCGGGTGAACTGGTGTGCACGGCGCCTTTCCCGAGCATGCCAGTCGCCTTTTGGAATGACCCTGATCAGCGGCTCTACCGGGCCGCCTACTTTGAGCATTTCCCGGGGGTGTGGCGACACGGTGATTGGGCAGAAATCACCGAACACGACGGCGTCGTGATTCACGGGCGAAGCGATGCGACGCTGAATCCGGGCGGAGTGCGGATTGGCACCGCGGAGATTTATCGGCAGGTCGAGCAGATGGATGAGGTGCTCGAATCGTTGGTCATCGAGCAGCGATCGGCGCACGCGGCAGATGAGTCTCGCGTCGTGCTGTTCGTCAGGCTGCGACCGGAGTCACAGCTCACGGACGCCCTTCGCGACCGCATTCGTGTGCGCATTCGTGAATATGCGAGCTCCCACCACGTGCCGCGTGTCATCGTGGCGGTGGACGATCTGCCAAGAACGATCAGCGGCAAGATCACTGAGCTCGCCGTCCGGGACGTGGTTCACGGCCGGCCGGTCAAGCACACTGACGCCTTGGCGAACCCCGCGGCCTTGGCCCTCTTCGTGGGCCTCGGCGAGCTCTCGGGATACTAAACCCGCCCCTTGGGGCCGTTGGCGATTATCTTTCCAGGATGATGAGCCGCCTGCTTCGTGAGACCGAGGACCAGCGGGCGCGTGCGTGGATCGGCGCGTTGCCGCGTTCCCACATCTGAGTCGTTCCGCAAGAGAACTGTATTCCGTTCCTGGCTGAATTTTACTCACTCCCTGGGGGACTTATGGCGACGCTTTCCGCGCCTGAGGTTGCTGTCGAGCTGGATGCCTTTCCGATCAACGGCACCGACTACGTCGAGTTGTACGTGGGCAATGCCAAGCAGGCCAGTCACTACTATCGCGCCGCGTTTGGCTATCAGCTGGTGGCGTACTCGGGTCCTGAAACGGGGGTCCGCGAGCGTTCCAGCTATCTCATGCAGCAAGGCAAGATTCGTTTGGTACTCACCACGGCGCTCTCGCCGCGGTCGGCGATCGCCGAGCATGTGCACCGACACGGTGATGGTGTGAAGGACTATGCACTCTGGGTTGACGATGCGCGTGAGGCCTATGCGACGGCGGTGGCACGCGGGGCGATCGCCGTGCAGGAGCCACAACGATTCGAAGATGCGGATGGTCACGTGGTGATCGCCGCCATTGGCACCTATGGCGATACGATTCACTCGCTGGTCGAACGCGCGAACTATCGCGGCGTTTTCTTGCCTGGCTTTGTGCCGGTCACTCCGCAGTACCAACCGGCGGGCGTCGGCCTCAAGTACGTCGACCACTGCGTGGGGAACGTCGAATTGGGGAAGATGAATCGATGGGTCGACTATTACGCCGACGTGATGGGATTCCGCAACCTCATCACCTTCGATGATACCGATATCAGCACGGAGTACTCGTCGTTGATGTCGAAGGTCATGTCGAACGGCAACGACAAGATCAAGTTCCCGATCAACGAACCGGCCTCAGGAAAGAAGAAGTCGCAAATCGAGGAATATCTGGATTTCTACGGCGGCCCCGGCGCGCAGCACCTGGCGCTGGCCACCGACGATATTCTGAGCACCGTGACGGCGCTCCGCGAGCGCGGCGTCGAGTTCCTGTCGATCCCCACGTCGTACTACGACGAGTTGCAGGCGCGCGTGGGCGTGATTGATGAGCCCATCGCCGCGTTGGCGAAGCTTGGAATTCTGGTTGATCGTGACCCGGACGGCTACCTGCTCCAGATCTTCACCAAGCCGGTCGAAGATCGACCGACGCTGTTCTTTGAGATCATCCAGCGTAAGGGTGCCAGGAGCTTTGGCAAGGGGAATTTCAAAGCGCTCTTCGAATCCATCGAACGCGAGCAAGAGCTCCGCGGCAACCTCTGAGTCGCTCATGCCTATTTACCACACACTCGGCAGTATCCCGCGCAAACGGCACATCGTGTTTCGTCGTCCCGACGGGGGGCTCTATGCCGAAGAGCTGATGGGGCATGAGGGATTCATTGGCAACTCCTCGCTCCTGTATCATGTGCATCCTCCAACGACGTATGCGTCCGCGAGAAAAATTCGCGATGTGGTGTGGGTGGCGGATGACAGTACGTCGTTACGGCATCGACATTTTCTCACGTCGCGGGTGACGTCGGGCGGATCGCCAACACTCGATCGCACTCCGTTGCTTTTCAACAGTGACGTGGGAATGCTCTACGTGGAGCCCGACACCACAGACAGCCACTTTTATCGCAATAGCCAAGCCGATGAGGTGGTCTACGTGGTGGAGGGGGCGGGCATCCTGGGTTCCGTGTATGGAGATTTGCCGTATCGTTCGGGCGATTACGTGGTCATCCCGCGCAACATCACGCATCAGTGGCAGCTTGACGCCGCAGTGGGCAAGACCAAACTGCTGGTGTTCGAAAGTCGCGGTTCTGTGCGGACACCCAAGCGCTATCGCAATGAGTTCGGGCAGATGCTCGAGGGCGCACCGTTTTCCGAGCGGGACATCCGGCGTCCACAGCATCGCGATCCGCGCGATGAGCGGGGCGCATTCCCGGTGCTGGTCAAGCAGTACAACGCGATCAACGAGCTGGTTCTCGACCACCACCCGTTCGATGTCGTAGGCTGGGATGGCTATTTCTATCCGTGGGCGTTCAGCATTCACGATTTCGAACCCATCGTCGGACGCATTCATCAACCGCCGCCGGTCCACCAGACGTTTCAAGGGGATGGATTTGTCATCTGTTCGTTCTGTCCGCGTCCGTTCGACTTCGATCCGCAGGCGGTGCCGGCGCCGTACAATCACAGCAACGTGGACTCCGACGAAGTGCTCTTCTACGCGTCGAGTGAGTTCATGAGTCGCAAGGGGATTGAGTATGGCTCGGTGACGCATCATCCCGATGGGCTGGCGCATGGTCCTCACCCCGGCCGTACCGAGGCGTCGATTGGTGCCAAGTACACCAACGAGCTCGCCGTCATGATGGATAGCTTCAAGCCACTCCGTGTCGCGAAGGCGGCCGAGCCGCTGGAAGATGCGAGCTATCATCGGTCGTGGATCGAGGCGCAACATGCGCAGTTCAATCCACCGACGTCGTAGTCAGCTACCGAATCAGTTACACCATCACCTCACTCGCTCCATACCCCGTTTCCGCATGCCAACGTTTTCGACCCGTTTCTCATCGTTTCCCGCGTATCCGCTCGCGCACATTCCCGCGCGCAAGCGGGCGCTCCTTGAAGCGGGCGTTGACGTCATCGACCTCGGCGCAGGTGATGCAGATCTCGCGCCGCCGCCCGCGGCGGTTGCGGCTTTGCAACGGGCGGCTGAGCAACCGGCGTTGCAACGGTATGGATTCGGTCTCGGGCATGTGCCGTTCCGTGAGGCCATTACAGCATGGATGCACACCAGGTTTGGTCAGCGCTTTGACCCGATGACGGAAGTGGTGCCCTTGCTTGGGAGCAAGGAGGGACTTGCCCATGTGGCCTTCGCCTTTGTTGGACCCGGCGATGTCGGCATCATTCCCGAGCCGGCCTATCAGGCGTATCTCGGTGGCACGCTGTTGAGTGACGCCACGCCGTACATCTACGCGCTGCGTCCACGGACCAATTTTCTGGTGGATGTGGACGAGATTCCGGACGAGGTCATGCGGCGGGCGCGGGTGCTCTACTTGAACTATCCCAACAACCCGACGGGGGCGATTGCTCCACTGGACTACTTGCAACGTGTCGTGCAGGTCTGCCATGAACGCGACATCCTGCTGGTCTACGACAACGCATATTCGGAGATGGGATTCGACGGGTACGTCCCGCCCAGCATCTTTGAAATTGATGGGGCTCGTGACATCGCCATAGAGTTCCATTCGCTGTCCAAGACGTACAACATGACGGGATGGCGTTGTGCATGGGCCGTGGCCAAGCCGGAGATTGCCGGTGCGCTTGCCAAGGTCAAGTCGTTTACCGACACCGGTCAGTACATGGGGATCCAAGCGGCTGGAGTTGCAGCACTCGCCAGCTGGGCGGATTTTGTGCCGACCAACGTGGCGATCTTTCAACAGCGACGCGATGCTGCGGTCGCAGCGTTTCGCGCCAACGGGTTCTCGGCCACCACGCCGCAGGCCACCATGTACCTGTGGATGCCGTTGCCGTCGGGTATCGCGAGCAAGGACTTCGCCGATCGTCTCCGCGAAGAGGCCGGCGTGATTGTGTTGCCAGGGTCGGGTTTTGGTGAGGGTGGTGAGGGCTTCTTTCGTATCTCGTTTATTCAATCGCCCGAACGCATCGCCCAAGCGGCGCGACGGGCTGGAGATGTCCTGCGCACTATGACCGCTGAACGCGATGGTGCGTCCGCACTCATCGGTGCACCATGAGCACCCTGACGATGGCGCGCGTTCGCAACGCCCATCACGCGCTTGGGTTGGTGGCCGCGCTCATGGTCGCCTGCCGTCCCGTAATGATGGTCGATCCGCCGACGCCGAGCATTGCCTCGTCGCCAACAACGAACGCTGGAGTGCCAGCTGGCGTCGCCCCAGCGGGGAAGGGCGATAGCGCCGCCGCCGCGCCGACATCGGCAGCACGTCGCGGTGAGCGGGCACCCCGAAGCACGCCCGATGCGCAGACTGTCGCGAGACTCGACGCGCCGATGGTGGAGCGCGAGTTTCGAGGCGTCTGGGTAGCGTCCGTGGCGAACATCGATTGGCCGTCCAAACGTACGCTCACCACGGCCGAACAGCAGCGCGAACTGCTTGTGCTCCTCGATCGTGCGGCAGAACTCAAACTGAACGCCGTCGTTTTTCAGGTCCGACCTGCGGCCGATGCGCTCTATGACTCCAAGATCGAGCCGTGGTCCGAATACCTGACCGGCGCGCAGGGGCGAGCCCCCGATCCCTATTGGGATCCGCTGGCCTTTGCGGTGCGGGAAGCGCACGCGAGGCAGTTGGAGCTCCATGCCTGGTTCAATCCCTATCGTGCACGCTTCACAGACGCCAAGAGCGCGCTCGCATCCTCCCACATTGCGCGGACAAATCCCGCTTTGGTGAAGCCGTACGGCGGATACTTGTGGATGGATCCTGGGGAACGCGCCGTTCGTGCGCGCACGCTGAAGGTCGTCCTCGATGTCGTGGCCCGCTATGACATCGACGGTGTGCACATCGACGACTATTTCTACCCGTACCCCGAGACCAGCAAGCGCGGACGAGAGATTCCGTTCCCCGATGAGCCCAGTTGGCAGCAATACCGGAAGGGCGGGGGAGCGCTCTCTCGCGACGATTGGCGCCGACGGAATGTCGATCTGCTCGTGCACGAATTGCACGACGGCATTCACCAGATCAAACCCTGGGTGCGGTTTGGCGTCAGTCCATTCGGCATCTGGCGCCCAGGCTTTCCCGCGCAAGTGCGCGGCTTTGATGCGTATCAGAAGCTCTACGCCGACGCACGAAAGTGGCTGCGCGAGGGATGGGTCGACTACTTCACCCCGCAACTTTACTGGCCGACCACCAAGGTCGCTCAGGCGTATCCCGCGTTGCTTCAGTGGTGGGCGGAAGAAAATACGCAGGCGCGACATCTCTGGCCGGGTAACTTCTCGTCGCGAGCCGGCGCATCGGGCGCTGGTGCATTTTCGGTCTCGGAATTGGTCGAGCAGATTCGGGTCACTCGTGAGCAACCCGGCGCAACAGGGAATGTCCACTTCAGCATGAAGTCGTTTTTGCAGAATCAGGGCAGTATGAACGATTCACTGAAGCGGGGGCCGTACGCCAATCTCGCGTTGGTGCCAGCCACGCCGTGGTTGAGCGCGGCCGCGCCGCCGGTTCCGGCCATCGCGGTCACAACACGTCGCGCGTCAACCTTCCTTGCACTCGGGACGCTTGGCACGACGGTGCCGTGGCAGTGGCTGGTACAGATTCGTACCAGTGAAGGGTGGACCAGTCGAGTGCTTGCCGGCACGCAGACCTCCATCGCATTGGCCAGGGAACCGGCACCGACCCATGTCACGGTGCGTGCCCTGAATCGCGTCGGCGTTGCCAGTGAGCCTGCTTCACTGTCGCTGGACCATACGAACGCCGGTAGCTCGACCAGTCCCGCACCGTTGCCAACCGTGTCACCTCGAGGAAGACCCAATGGCCGCTGAACGCATACCGATGTACTATCGCATGACGGCTGGCATTCGCATCACCGTGCGCCCGGTGTATCTGCAGGAACGATCAAACCCGATGCTGGGGCAGTTCGTATTCGCCTACCAGATTCGCATCGAGAATGTCGGTGATCAAGCGGCACAGCTCCGCTCACGTCGCTGGCTCATTCACGATGAGTCGGCCGGCGATACCGTGGTGGAAGGCGAAGGCGTGGTTGGTGAGCAGCCGCACCTGATGCCTGGTCAGGTGCATGAGTATCGATCCTTCTGCGTGCTCAAGTCGCCTCACGGCTACATGGAAGGCAGTTATCGATTCGTGCGCGATGACGGCTCTTCTTTTCAGGCGCTCATTCCGCGCTTTCAGCTCGTGGCCGGTGCCCGCGAGGATACAATTTCGTAACGCGCGCTTGGCGCTCCCGTTTGCTAGCGTGGCATCGCGTCGTCGAACGGCGAGTACAATTGCCGCGTGATATCCGGGTCGACGAGTCCTTCGGTGAGAATGGCGAGCAGTGCGGCGAGGGCTGGCTCGGCAATCGGATCGAGCACCACGTCGTCTTCGTTCGCGTCCTGCGTTGATGCAGGAACCGGTTCTGGCGCACGGACGAGTTGCAGCAGTGGGCCGGCGAGTGCGTCGCGCGCGTCAAGCAGGCCGGCTCGCGCGATCGTCTCCCCGAGTACCGACTCGGCGGCCGTGAACTCTGGTGTATTTGACATCGCGTTGTAGCGCGCGACCACACCGGCGCGCGCATGCGCGCCCAGGCCAGCGAAGTGCACCAGGAAGTCCCGCACTTCCTTCGTGCGAGGGCCGTACGGACCTTGACCGGAAGCCGACGCCGAGTCGCTGGTCATCGCGTCACCCCTGAATCCCCGCCGTGAGCCACGTGTCCCAAGGCGCGCAAGCCGTGGAGTACCGAGGGCATACTGGGCCGCCATCCAGTGCTCAGCAGCGGCTCCACATGGATCTGTTGATTGGATCGTCCGGGCAGCACGGGAGCGATTGTACGTGTGAGTGGTGCGTCGTCGGAAGCGCCAAGCGCACGAGCAATGTCCGATGTGCGCATCGGCGTCCCGTCGGCGCAGTTGAATACGTGCGCCTCACCGGTCGTTGACGGGTCGCTCACGCGCCGCACGATCGCTGAAACGACGTCGTCGCGCCAGGAAAAATTGCACCACACATCGGGGGACTGATCCGGTGCCCACGCGGCAAAGCGTGGTGCAGGATCGCGAGCCGGTCCGTACAGTCCAGCCACTCGCAGAATGGTCCGCGTCACATTGGTGTGCTGCGCGGGTTCGCGCAGCGACGCCTCCGCAGCGAGCAGTGCCCGCTGTTTCGCGTCACCAGCGACCATCACGTCGCTTTCCCGGGAGATGCCGCCATCGGTCCGTCCGTAGACCCCCGTGCTCGAGGTGTACACGATGGCTCGGCAGCCGCACTCGGTGGCCAGTTGCATGGCGGCGCTGAGCGATGCCGGGTAGGTCGTTTCGTGACTGTCTCCCGCGCTCCGCGAGGGAGCGAGACAAACGACGATCGCATCGAGCGTTGCGGGGAGGGCTCTGCGCCAGTGACTATCCGCGCCCGACTGGCGAATGTCACCCGCAAGCGCGATGGGAGGTGGAGCGCTCTCGTGGTCGGTCTCGCGGACGCTTGTCGTCATGGACACGCTACGACGCAGGGTCCACACACGGGCACCGAAGGAGGTGAGCGCCTGAGCCGTTGGCGCGCCAAGCCACCCTGGACCAACCAGGAGCACAGACTGGCCATCCAGCCGCTCAGACATAACACATTCCCGCAGTGGGCGGACGCGACACGCGCGGCCGGAGAGCACGTGAGCACGCGAGCGTCGCATTCATAAGCAAGCAGGACTCGATCGGGAGAGAGGGGACAATCAGCGACGTGTTGCCGAATGCCACGTTTCGTGTGTTGGTGCCGAGTAGACACAATGTACTGTCCACGCTGGCGGGAAGCATGCGACGGAACAGGATCCGCGTGTTGGTCGGCGATCGCGCGACGATCGTCGGACGGAGTGGCGGTCACCTTGGCATCGACACGCAGCAATATGCGCAAGTAGCGCGTGCGACTTAGCCGTGTGGCAGAAGGACGAGCCAGATGTATGCTGCCGCTGCAACGGCGGCGGTGATCGCCGCCGCGAGCACGAGTCCTTGCGAGCTGCGAGGAGCGACCGCGCGACCGCTGCGTGCTTTTCCGCGGGCGTCGACAGTGACCTCCGCAGGCTTCTCCAACGGGGAGTCGCCATGCTGAGTCGGCAGCGGCGTCTGACCTATAGCGGCCGTCCGCACACCGATTGACGGAACCACCACGTGATTGCCCTTGGTGGGCGTCGAGAGCGTAATCGGCGTGCGTTGGTCGCGCTTTGTCCCGCGCAGCCGCGTCGGCATCGATGGGGCGAGCAGCGGTCCCGGTTCCAGCGTATCGAAGTTCGGAATGATTGGCTCTTCCGGTGTACCGTACTCCACGGCGAATCCCAACGGTGAAAACGGCGGGGTTGGAATCGGCGGCGCTGGTGCCTTACGAGGGTCATCCGCGAGCTCGAAGTCGAAGCCGATCATTGCCAGTGGCGAGGTGTCGGGCTCGGCTGCATCGCGGTCGGCGGCCGAAGACGCGGCCTTCGTCGTGACCACACGAAGCGGTGTCACCGGCGTGGGGCGAAGCGGTGTCACCGGCGTGGGGCGAAGCGGTGTCGCCGGCGTGGGGCGAAGCGGTGTCGCCGGCGTGGGGCGAAGCGGTGTCGCCGGCGTGGGGCGAAGCGGCATCACCGGCGTGAACGGCATGGGTGTGGTGCGGACTGGCGTCGCGTTCGGCTTGCTGCGTGACCGTGCTACTCGCGCGAGTAATTCCTCTGCGACGGTAGTCGACTGACGATGCTCGGAGAGCAAGGCATGCAAGCGCAACAGCAGCGGCTCCGCGTTCGACGGTTGACCCGCTGCTATCGTGATGCGCGACGCCGTTTCCAGGAGCGGGATCAGTCGCTCGTCTTCATCACTGGTGGCGCGTTCAATGCCGTGAATCGCAGCACTGATAACCTCCCGCGCCTCGGCAAATCGTCCCGTGCGAGACAGCATGACCGCGAGATCCGACCGGACTCGCGCGACCGCAATGGCGTCGCCTCCGGCAAGCGTGATGCGCACATCGTGAACGCGCTGCGCATGCAGAAGGGCCTCATCGCCGCGTCCAAGGCGGAAACTGGCATGGGCCAGATTATTGTGCACGACAGCGAGCGCTTCGCGCGACGCCATGTCGTCGGTGATCACCAGCGTGCGTGCAGCTTCCGCAAACGCCGTGTAGGCGCTCGGCCAAACCCCCGCGGCACTGTGCGCCAGCCCTCGCGCGTTCGCCTCGGCCCACGCGGCGTGTGACGCCTGCATCGGCGCTTCGCCCGGCACCATTTCGCGCCCACCGTGTGGCTGAGAGGCCATGGTCTGCTCACCTGCGTTGCGCCCATCGATCGAAGAGTCGTGCATTGCCGAGGTTGACGCCTTGCCGAGGGGATCGTCACCGTGGCGTGCCGGTACTGTGACGCTGGTGCTCGCAGTGTACATCGGAGGCCTTCATGGGTGTCCATTGAGGCCTTCCCATGCGTCACGGCGCTCACGAGGCTCGTCGCGAGCAATACTCGCGCCACGCGCCACGCCCAACCCCTTCGGTGCGTCACACGAATGGCTAGCGGCCTCTGGCATTCGAGTGAACCCCATGACAGGCGCCCTGAATTGACGCCGAGATGTCGCGTAGTAGAATTGAAACTACAGACAATGCCTCAAGATCGAATCATCCGCCCCGCGGTCCCGTTGCGTCGTGCTCTGATGCGGCGCGCCGCTCTGTACATCGGATTGCTCGCTGCGTCGGCGTGCGCGCCGTCCGATGGAAGCGTCACCATCAGCGGTGACGTCGCGGGTCTCGACACGCTCGCGCTTCGCGGGGATTCGCTGTTTCTGCAGGCCGAGCGTCGGCCGCAATTGTTCGATTCTCTGCGGATCGAGGCGAAGGAAAGACTGTCGCGACCGTCGACGGTTCCCGTGTCGGCACCTACGGCGACGGTATCGAGCGATCAGGGGCGCGTGCTGACCGGTGTAGAGGCGATGACGGCGCGCGCACGGGCTCGCGGCGACTCCATGGCGAAGTCTGATGTCGCGCGTCTCACGGGCGTTGCCACGGGCAATCGTTCTCGCGCGGACACTGTGCGGGGTATTGTGACGTTGGTTGGGGCAGCGCCAGCTCAACAGGTCGTGTTGCGTACCGACAACGGCGCCAACACCGTCGCATTGAGCGGCATGGCAACGTCGGGCCTTTCGAAATTGGCTGGGATGGAGTTGGTGATTCGCGGGATAAAAGTCACACCGAGAGACGTCGTGGTGTCCGACTACATCGTGCGCGGTGCCGATGGCGTGCCGGCGTATGACGGTCGTCTCTCCAGCGGCGCGGAGGGACACTACTTGCAACTCACCGACGGCAGCGGCCGCAAGCGCATTGCCTCGCTTCCGTCGGCATTACGCGGACTGGACGGCGTGCGCGTCTGGATTGCCATGGCGCCCGGCGCGAGCAGTGTGCACCGCTACGGGCTGGTGACTCGGTACTAACCGAGCACAAGCGGCGAGGGCTACGCGTGGTTGGCCCAACTGGTCTCGCCGGCCACGTATGGCACGCACGGGTCGAATCGTCCCGGTGACTCGATGTAACGCATCGCTTTCGTCGCGCCGATCTCCGACGTGAAATAGCCGAAGAGCGCTAACTCTTTCACCATTCGAAAGTAGTGTGCCGGAGCATCTGGCCTGCGGGTGTCCATGTACTGCTTTGCCTCCCGGTCGATCTGTTCGAGCAGCGCAAGGCGCTGTGTTGCGGTCGCGCCAAGGAAAGTCGTGTTGTGTGCGGCGCGACAGGCCGCGTCGAGCGCGGCAAGGCCCTGACGAAACACCTCCTGATCCGCGGGCGCATAACAGTCGGTCACCATGAGGGCGATGAACGGCCCAACCTTGGCCGCCTTCGCACCGGGCGATCGTGCGGTGGTGGGAAGAATCGTATCGGCCACCTCGTCCAGCAGAACAACGTCGGTGCTGGAGAACAGCGGTGTGTCCGCGCGCGTCGCGTCGGCGCGCGGCGAACGTTCCCCAGTGCATGCGGTCCACAGGGCACTTCCACCAATAAGCGCGACGCCACCAAAGAGGGCACTGACGCGCTTGATCGCTTCGCGACGATGCAGCAGCTCGGTGTGCGCATCGGAAGGGGTCGTGTTCGTGATCATCTGAGATGCTCGTTTAGAGATTGCGTCGGTTCAACTCAGCGACGGCGTAATCAACCGCACGGGCGGTCAATGCCATGTACGTGAGCGAGGGATTCTGACACGCTGCGGACGTCATGCACGAACCGTCCGTCACGAAGACATTGGGCGCGTCCCATACCTGATTGTGCTTGTTGAGCACCGACGTCTTCGGATCGGTGCCCATGCGTGCGGTGCCCATTTCGTGGATACCCATGCCGGGGAAATAGCCGTTGTCAAACGTGCGCACGTTTTTCACGCCGCATTGCTCGAGCATGTCGGCCATGTCTGCGGTCATATCCTTGCGCATCAGACGTTCGTTCTCACCCGTCGCGCAATCGATCTTCACGACCGGCAGCCCCCACTTGTCCCGCGTCGTGGGATCCAGAGAAATCCGGTTGTCATGATTCGGCAGCATCTCGCCGAAGGCGGTGGCGCCAATACCCCACGCGCCGGGTTGTGCGGCTGCATCCTTGAAATCTCCGCCGATGCCCAATTCCGCAACGGCGCGCGACCAATCTGACCGACTGGCGCCACCCTGATATCCAAAACCGCGAAGGTACTCGCGCTTGTCGCCGAACAGGTTGCGATATCGCGGAATGTAAAATCCGGTGGGGCGCCGCCCGTATATGGTTTTCTCGTCGAGTCCTTCAAGGGCACCACTGGCGCCGAGTCGGAAGTGATGATCCATCAGGTTGTGGCCAAGTTCACCGGAGCTGCTCCCCAGCCCTCCCGGCCAGATGTCCGTCGCCGACCGCATCAACAGCCACGTGGAGTTGATGGTTGATGCGCACAGAAATACCACCTTGGCGCGATACTCGGTGGTCTGCTGCGTGATGGCGTCAAGCACGCGCACACCAGAGGCGCACTTCCGTTCGCGATCGTAGACGACGTCAGTGACGATCGACCAGACTTTGAGCGTCATGCGACCGGTCTTGACCGCGGCGGGGAGTGTAGACGACTGCGAGCTGAAATACGCGCCATAGGGGCAACCCAACCAACAGGCGTTGCGCGATTGGCAGCGGTTTCGCCCATCGAGCGGCTCGGTCAGGTTGGCGGTGCGGCCCGGAATGATGCGCCGTGTCCCATTGAACAACTTCTTCAGACGACCGGCGACCAAATCCTCACCGCAGTTGAGCGGCATGGGCGATTGGAAGGCCCCATCCGGCAGTTGTGAAAGCCCCTCACGCGAGCCGGAAATACCAGCAAATTTCTCGACGTGCTCGTACCACGGCGCAATGTCCGCGTAGCGGATCGGCCAATCGGCCGCGATGCCATCCTTCGCATTCGCGGCAAAATCGAGATCGCCCAGTCGATAGCTCTGGCGACCCCACATGAGAGAACGCCCGCCGACGTGATATCCGCGAAACCAGTCAAAGCGTTTGGCCTCGGTGTACGGCGATTCTTGCTCGTTCACCCACCAGTCCAGATTCATTTCGTTGAGCGGGTAGTCGCGCTGCAATACGGGATAGCGTGCGATCATGTCCTGCGTGCGTCGACCGCGATGTGGGTACGCCCAAGGCGGCTTCACCGCATTGACATAATCTTTGATGTGCTCAACGTTCTTGCCGCGCTCCAACACCAGCACGTTGAGCCCTTTTTCGGTCAACTCCTTGGCTGCCCATCCGCCGGAGATCCCTGATCCCACCACGATCGCGTCGTATTCAGTAGCCTGCACGGCAGTCTCCCATTTCATGGACACATGGCGCGCACCCGAGCCGCGCACGATCATGCAGAACATGCAGACTGCACGCGGACCTGTATAGGGTTCGTCCCCATGTGAGACCAGCCGCGCCGCACCTAGCTTTCGCGAATGGCCTGCATGGGCGTCGCTTTGTACACGTCGCGACTGGTCAAGAATCCGATCGTCATCGTGAGCAGCAACATGCCGACGGCGATTGCGACGGTCGGCAAGACGGCCGGATCGAACGGATCTTTGAAGACAAACCGCGTCAGACCCCACGCGCCTGCGAACGCCAAGAGCATGCCCGTGGTTGCGCCAAGCGCTCCCAGCGCACCGTACTCCGCCAAAAGGATACGAGCGACCTGAGCTCTCGACGCGCCGAGGGTGCGCAGCAGCACGCCTTCGCGCAAGCGAGCCCTGCGTGTCGCGGCGACCGCGCTGAACAGCACAGGGATCCCCATCGCCAAGGAGAAGAGCCCGAGAAAACGAATCGCCAACACGACGCGATTCACAATCGCACCCACCGTCTCGCGCACCAGCGTCAAATCCAGACTCGAGATGTTCGGAAAACGCCGGACCACATCACGCTGCACCGACGCCAGCGGCTCACCCGGCGGCACATTGGCCACTAACACGAACTGTTGCGGCGCCCGACGAATCGCTTCGGGCGCGAAGACCACGAAGAAGTTGGCTTCAAACCGTGCAAAGTTGACCGTGCGCGTGTTGGCCACCACCGTGCGAACGGGAACGCCCTGTACGTTCCATGTCACCGTATCCCCGACGGCCACGCCCAGGTCCGCTGCCACATCGCGCTCGATGGAAACCGGGAAGGGCGCGTCAGGATTCACAGCACGAGCACGAGCGCGCGTCGCACTGTCCGGGAACCATGCGCCGCTCACGAGGGCTTCCGACGCGACGATGGCCTCGCGGTACGTCGATCGATACTCCCGCCGGAGCGCCCAGCCAGCACGGCGCGCGGTGTCTGCCATGATCGACGCGACACTGCGACCGTTGATCGCATCAACACGCATCGTAACGATTGGTGTGCGCTGCACGACCTCATGTTTGCGCGCTCGCAGAATCGAGTCGAGGGGCGCGACCTGATCGTCCTGCACGTCGAAGAAGAGCAAATTGCCGGCGCTCTCGCTTGCTGACGACTGCACCCGGCCGAGCAGGTTGGCCTGCACCAGATACACGGTGCTGAGGAGGAACGCGCCGAAGCCCAACGCGAGCGTGACCGCGCGCGTCTGATTCGCGGGGCGATGGAGATTGGCGATCCCTTGCCGCAACGTGAATGGCCATGACGGGCGCGTGCTGCGACGCGCAAGGGCGATGAGCAGGGCAGCGGCCACCCAGAGAATGCCAACGGCACCGGTAATCGACGCGCTGACAATCAGACCGTCTTTCCACGAGCCCAATCGCACCACGATGATTGCCACCAAGCTGCCAACCAGGAGACCGTCCACCAGCAGTCGCGCGCCGTCTCGCCATTCGCGCGGAAGCGCGGTCGCGTCGGCATCCCGGCGAATGGCTTGCAACGGCGACACACGGCGAAGCGCGAGCAGCGGGCGCATCGCGAACACGAGCGCGACCCATACGCCTGTGGCCAGGCCAAGCAGCAACGGCGCCGGCTCGAGCGCAATGGTGACATCGAGCGGAAGGAAATCCGACACCACCATCGGCAGCAGAAATTGGATGGCCACCCCCAACAAGGCACCCGCAGAGGCGCCAACAAAGCCCATCGCTCCCGCTTGGACGACGTACAGCACCAGCACTTGTCGACTGGTTGCTCCCAGGCATCGCAAGACCGCGACGGTATCGATCTTGGCCGAGACAAAGGCGTTCACGCCGCTGGCCACGCCGATGCCACCGAGGAGGAGGGCGATCAGTCCGATGATGCTGAGGAAATCGGCGAGTTGCGCGACGGCCTGGGTGAAGTCGCGCTCGGTATCGGCAACCGTGCGCACGCGCACCCGTGCAGGCGGCGTCGGTGTGGCCAGCGTGGCCGTGCGTGCCGACGAAGGCCTTACCGCGGCGGACGCGGCACTACCGGTGGCACTGACGGTGGCACTGTCAGCGACGCTGCGCTTGGCGCTGTCTGTTGACACGACAACCCGTGGAACGCTGTCGGCAAGCGGTGCCGCGTTTTGTGCAGCGTCCGGCGGCGCGTCGTCACCACGCGTGTCACGATTGTTTCTGGCGTCGTTCGCCTCCTGAATCGCCGCGGCGCGCGGATCGATGCGCCGCCTTAACCCACGCGCAAACAGGGCGGCCTGTCGTTTCGACGCGACCGAGGCAGGCAGCTGGAGGATGGCTTCGTACTCGGCGCGACTGCCAAACTTGAGAAGTCCCGTCGACGGGATCCACCGATCCGAGACATACACGCGCGGTCCAATGATCGAAGCGATGCCCGCGTCACCGGGTACCTTCCCGAGCGTTCCGCCGATCTGAAAACGCATCGTGCCAAGTCGGAGCGAGTCACCGATTGCGGCATCGAGGGCAATGAGGAGTGACGCGTCCACAAAGACGACGTGCTGCTCGTGCACCGTTGCCCATCCACTGGCCGGTACCGTTTCGATGGCACCATAAAACGGATATCCCGGCGACACGGCGCGCACCTGCACCAATCGTGTCGAACCCGACGGCTCGGCCAGCGCCATCGAAGCAAAGGTGGTGAGCCGCGCATTGGCAATCCCCGATGCACGCAGCGAATCGAGGAGCGTATCGACAACCGTGGGAAAGTCCGCCCGCGCCTGCAGCGCGATATCGCCACCCAAGAGCGTGCGCGACTGATCGCGAATCGACCCCGTCACGTTGCCGGCGAACGAATCAATGGCGACCAGCGCCGCGACCCCGAAAGCAATTGAGGACATGTACAGCGCCAGTCGTCGGCGCGCGGTGCGACTTTCGCGCCACGCCATGCGCAGCAACGCCCCTGCGGTCACGGCGTCACCGCGGGCGCTGAATTGTCGTCGACCGACGTGATCTCTGGGCGGTGTCTGATGTCTTCAACCACCACGCCGTCGCGCAAACGGATCGTGCGTTGCGTGCGTGCGGCGAGGGCTGCATCATGCGTCACCAGCACGATGGTGCATCCGCGTTCCCTGTTTAATTCTTCCAGCAGCTCAACGATGCGTTCACCGGTGGCCCCATCGAGATTGCCGGTCGGCTCGTCGGCAAAGAGGATACGCGGTTGATTCACGAAGGCGCGGGCGAGCGCGACGCGCTGTTGCTCGCCGCCGGAGAGTTGCTGCGGAAAATGGTGGGTGCGGTCGCCCAGTCCCACGCGTGTCAACAGGTCCTTCGCGCGCGCGCTGGCCTCGCGAGTCGGCACCAGTCCTGCCAGCTCGAGCGGGACCTGCACGTTTTCCAGGGCGGTGAGTGTGGGGATTAGCTGGAAACTCTGGAACACAAAGCCGACCTTTGCACCACGGAGGGCGGCCCGTTGGTCTTCGTTCAGGCTCCCCAGATCGGTATTGTCCAGGGTTACCGTTCCACGGGTGGGTGTATCCAATCCAGCGAGCAAGCCCAGCAGCGTGGTCTTCCCACTGCCTGATGGCCCGACAATGGACACGAATGCACCCTGTGGTACTTCGAACGAGACGTCCAGCAGCACAGTGAGCGGTTGCGCTCCACTGTTATACGATTTGGTCAACCCGCGAGCGACAAGCATGCGATTCGTGCAGAGAGAGAGAAATCAGTTCAGAGGCCACGCGGTGACGGTCGTGGCGCTGTCGATGCTGATCGGATGTAGTACAGGTGAAAAACCGGCAACGTCGGACCAAACCCTACCGAAGGAATCAATCGGAATGGGTGCCGGTTCGGCAACGCGCGATGCCAACGCGGTCGCGATGACGCCAGCTCCCAGTACGCGGCGTCGTGTCGTGGTGCTGGGAACGAGCCTGACCGCTGGGCTCGGACTGAATCCCGATCGCGCGTACCCAGCCCTTTTACAACGCAAAGCTGATTCCGCTGGGTTCACGATTGCGCTGGTCAATGCGGGGTTAAGTGGCGAGACCTCGGCGGGGGCGTTGCGCCGGGCCGCGTGGGTGCTCGATCAACCCGCGGCGGCAGTGATCCTGGAAGTCGGGGCCAACGATGGCCTGCGCGGCGTCGATCCCGACTCCACGCAGGCCAACATCGTGGCACTGATCCAGACGATCCGTCGCTCGCAACCGCAGGCCAGGATCTTGCTCGTGCAGATGGAAGCGCCTACAAATCTTGGGCGCAGCTATACCGAAAAATTTCATCGCGCGTACACGACGGCCGCACAGTCTACAGGCGTCCCACTCCTCCCGTTTTTACTTGACGGGGTTGCGGGTGACGCGACGCTGAACCAGGCCGACGGCATTCATCCCAACGAGGAGGGGTCGCGTCGTGTGGCAAACACCATGTGGCGCGCGCTGGCGCCGGTCTTCGCCGACCTCTCTCGCTGATCTGCCGGGCGCTCCGGTTGGTCCGTGTGGTGGGGGTCGCGGTACAGCATGTCGGATCATTTATCCGCCACCTGTTCCCCTCCCTGATTGGTCCACGTAAGGTATTCCGTTGACTTCGGGATACCGACGCGGTAGGGCGGCGATGGAGTTATCGCCCCCTGCGGCCGATACCCTGGGTAATCGTCCATTCCCGTCCTTCCTCGTCCAGCGTCGCCATCCATGCCAGCCCAGCTCACTGTTCCAATAGCGTCGCCGCTTCTGGCACTGCTTGCTGATATCGTCCACGACGACTTCGGTCCGGTGGAGCTTTCGCTGGTGCGGGAGCGACTGGCCTTGGCGCCGGTGCACGAGAGCGGCGTCGGCGAGGTCGGACGCTTCGTCCAGGCCTTGGCAGTCGTGCAAAAACAAACCGTCAGGGAGACCTTTGTGTGGGCTGGTCGTCGGCTAGTCGCGCCGGTATGCAAAGCGCGGCCGGGGTGGCTTCGCGACCATACCTCGGTGCGGACCATTCTGTTGCAGCTTGGTCGGGTCGCCCCGACTGTCGTGGAGACGCTGATCGGTGAAGGGCACTGTCCCGATTTCTGGGAGGACTTTCTGGACGGGGAGACGATCCAGATAGGCTTTGACGGGCCGGAGGCAGTGGCGTGGGTGTTGGAGGGGGCCATCGCTGGGCTCAGCGAACACTTTAACGAGCGGGCGGAGCTCAGCCGCGGCGTACCGCCAGCGACCCTGCTCGAGCGTCGTCTGCTCAACGTGCGGGTGATTGCGGAACGACGGGTCACGCAACGGGGAGCAAGGCCCGCGGTCGGCCTTTCGTCTTCGGGGCAACGTAGCTAAGTTGTAAGGCTGTCCCGTACACGCGTGCGCGCACTCCCTCGGGAGGTGCTGCGGCGGGCGTCTCCCAGATTGCTCCAGGTGCCTGTTCATGGCTTTTTCCGCGACCCAGATACGCCGCGGCATGGTGATCGTTTTTGAAGGCGACCCGTGCCGAATCGTTGAGTTCCGTCACCACACGCCGGGCAACCTGCGCGCGATGGTGCAAGCGAAGTTGAAGAACCTGCGAACCGGTTCCAACTTCGAGCATCGTTTTCGTGCGGCCGATACGATCGTCAAGGCGGACATGGAAACGCACGAGTTGGAGTTCATGTATCAGGGTGGGGATTCGTACCATTTCATGAACGTGTCCAACTACGATCAGATCGAGATGGACGACGAATCACTTGGCGATGCGGCTCCCTGGATGCAGCCGGGGATGAAAATCCTGGCCGAGTATTACAACGGACGCCCGATCGGCATCGAGTTGCCCAATTCGCTGGTGCTGACGATCGTCGAAACGGCGCCTGTGGTTCGTGGTGCCACCAAGAACGCGTCATCGAAGCCGGCGAAGCTGGAGAACGGCGTGACCGTGAACGTGCCGGAGTTTGTCGAGACGGGCACGCGGATCCGCGTGAACCCAACACTGGGTGAGTACCTCGATCGCGCCAAGGATTAAGGCGCGATCACGTCGATCAACCGTCATTTTCGCGTCGCACCGGCTTGCAAATGACGTCTCGACTTGTTACGCTTTCCGACTCCCCCGGAACGTCACTGGGTTTGTCGGAGTGGAACGGGAGATCCGAACGTGGTGGCACGGTGTCCACGCGTTCGACACGGTGGCCGTAGCTCAATTGGTTAGAGCACCGGATTGTGATTCCGGGGGTTGCGGGTTCAATTCCCGTCGGTCACCCTGAGTCGTATTCGAGAGTCGTCGCGGTGTGATGGCTCCCGGAGGTCCGTAGCTCAATTGGTAGAGCACCGGTCTCCAAAACCGGCGGTTGGGGGTTCGATTCCCTCCGGGCCTGTGGTTGGTGGGGCAGTGGTTGGTCGAGGACGTGAATGCGATCGGCGTTCACGGCAGGAGATCGAAGTCCGCCAGCGGTTCGCCGCGACCGGCGGCAACATCCGCTGGCGGTATCGTCTAGGGGACTAGGACACAGCCCTCTCAAGGCTGGAACACGGGTTCGAATCCCGTTACCGCTATGGTAGGTGTGGGATGCAGGTGCGTGATGCAGCTGTGGGACGAGGATTGCTGGCCCCATCGTCTATCGGTTAGGACACGACCCTTTCAAGGTTGAGAGACGGGTTCGACTCCCGTTGGGGCTATGGGCGCCGCGCAATCGGGCCCGTGTGGGACTGGGATGTTGGTGCTGTTTGGGGGCGTAGCTCAGTTTGGTTAGAGCACTCGACTGTCACTCGAGAGGTCGCGGGTTCGAGCCCCGTCGCTCCCGCTGTACGTGGAGGTATCACGTGACATGTAAGGTGGTAAAGTATGACCTGGGAAGTAGTTGATAGCGGAGTACCGGCCTCGCCGGCGCAGCTGAAGGACGCCCTCGTGGTGGAATTGGTAGACACGCTACTTTGAGGTGGTAGTGCTGAAAGGCGTCGCGGTTCGAGTCCGCGCGAGGGCATTCCAGCAACGATGGTGCAGGGGCGCGGTACCTCTCCGCGCGTGTGTGGGTTTGGGTTGGTAGGGTGTACAGCGCGGGTCGTAGCAGAACGTCGCCACAGTAGCTCAGTGGTAGAGCACCCGATTCGTAATCGGGCGGTCATCGGTTCAATCCCGATCTGTGGCTCTTTGGTACGCAGAGCAAAATCACCGATGTGCGATAGAGGCAACGGCTCCCAATCGGGGGCCGTTGCCATTTTCCTGTGTACCTCGGTCGCCGGGCGTACCGCACGATGGTCAAATATCACCGTGCGAGCAGGCCGTCCAGCGCCGCACGGACGCGCTTCAGTCGATGCGCAGCTTCTTGCTCAACGCCGACCTGCCGGTAGACGACCCGCCCCTCGGCATCAAGGACGAGAAAGGTCGGCAGCGCGAACGCCTTGCGCCAGGGAATGACTGACTGATCGTGTGTGAACGTCGCCATGAGCGTTCCACCAGCAAGGGCCACGGGGGCCGTCAAATTTGTGGCGGCCAGCAGCGGGTCGACCGCGGCACGTTGGTGGTCGTCGGCCAGAATGACGACCGCCGCTCCGCGGGAAGCGTACTCGCGGTGGAACGCGCCGAGCGACTTCAGTGCGAGACGTGACGCCGAGCAGCTGCTGGACCACAGCGCGACGAGCGCCGGGCGACCATGCAGCGCCGCAGGATCCAGCATTGCACCACTGGTCGTGGGGTAGCGAAAGGACGGGACCGGCGAGCCGACCACGGGAAGGGCGGCGTAGATGTCGTCGCTGTTCGGCTTGCAGGCGAGCGCGCTCAGGGCGACGGTGACGGCCACAATTCGGGTGATCATCGAAGATAGAGTTGAAGGAGACAGATTCAGCGGGGAGCGCACGGGAGCACCTGAGCGAAACATCGAGCTCCCGCCGCGGAAGCAGGTTCGTGATCACCTGCTCTGCTCCTTGGTCATCAGCTAACAGTTTGGTTTACATGATGGGGCCCGCACCATCCGGTCCGCGATTCGGTAAACCAAAATGGCGGTTCGCGGCATGGTGAGTCGAAGACGATCTTCACGTGGTCCCGTGCGTTCCCCCTTCGATCTGCTTCCATGCCGCTGCGCCATTGGCGACAGCTCGCCCTGCTCACGTTCTTGGCGGTGCTGTTCGTGTTTCTTGCCGACCTGTTTACCGGTGCGCCGACCCGAGCTGGCGGGTGGGCAGGGGCACCGCGTCTTGCGCTGCGGTCGCTGCCCGACGCGCTGTATCCGATACTGGCCGTCGTCGCTGGGCTGGCCGTCGGCACGATGCCGGCCGATGTGCACATGCGGCGCTCTGCCCTGTGGATTGTTGTTGTTGTGACCGGCGCCATGCTGGTGCTGGAGACGGCGCATTCGGTCGTCAACAGCACGCTGCCTGCTTCGGCCAGTGCGGTCGTTTCCGAAGTGGCGCGAGGCGCGCCAATCGTGCTGACGAAATACCCCGTCAGTCACCCACGTGTGATCGCCACCGAAACACTCAAGCGCGCTGGCATGCTGTTGTTGCCGGTGATTCTCGCGGGGATGATGATCGGCGTGACATCGTGGGTGCATGCGAATGTCATCTTTCGCGCGGCGCGAAGCGCCGTCATTGCGCGTCAGGTGATCACCTGGATCTTGGTGCCCTGTGTAAGCGTGATGCTCATCAGCTGGTCCGACGGCTATTCATACAACGTGCTCTTTCGCGGTGTCACGCCGTTACTGATGCTTCTCCCCTATCTGCCGGCCTTGGCGCTTGCTGTGGTCGGCTGGCGCTCGACCCCGCGGGCGCCGCAGCTCCTCACGACGGCGTCAGCGGTCGCCCAGCCACCGCATGAGTGAAGTGCATGACGAGCAGGACCTGTCGGCACTCATCAGGCACTACACGGCACAGCTGCTGGGTTTGGTGCGAGCATTTGCCACCGACGACACCGAGGCCGAAGATTTGCTACAAGAGGTCTGGATGATCGCGTCATACAAACAACAGGTGCGCCCGCACACCATGCCCATCGGTGCTTGGCTACACGTCATCGCGCTCAACTGCGGACGCGCCCACCGGCGTCGCGCGCGGCGCCGTCGATGGCTGCTCGGTCTGTGGTCCGCAGACCTGCCTGCAACGGTGACCGCGACTGCGGCGCCTTCGGTCTCGCACGAACTCCGCAAGGCCGCGCTCTGGGGTGCCGTTGCCGAACTCCCAGCCCTGCAGCGCCAAGCCATCCTGCTTCGCGTTGTTGAAGACCGATCAACACGCCAGACCGCTGAATGCCTGGGGCTCGCCGAAGGCACGGTGAAAGCGTCGCTGCACCGCGCGTTGGAGAAATTGCGCAATCGCCTTGGTGGCGACTTGGGGAGTTCATCGCATGTATGATCACCGTATCGCAATCGACGAGCGCGATGCGCAGAGCCTTGCGCAGATGCAGCATCTGCTTACGCCGGTCGACGATGTTCCCATCGGCTTGGAATCCCGCCTTTGTGCCCACGTGCGGACGTCGCGTCGAGCAATGATGGCCACAACAAGCGAACGGGTCGTGATTGCCTCGGTGATCGTGTCGGTGACGACTTACGGTCAGGGCATCGGGGTGTGGGTGGCCGGCCTCATAGTCGCTGCCGTGTATGTGACATGGGTGATCGGCGTGAACGTGGCGGAGGATGTGCGGTCAGAATAGGCTCGTCGTGTGGCGACAACCGGCGGTCGAGCGGGTCCGCTGGGTCCGGCGAGAGTGCGACTGCGAGCCGCCAACGCACCACCTTAGGGTTCGTTGACAAGCGCGTTAATTCGCGCTATTTTATAGCGCATGAACGGAATTGCTGAGAGCGGGGACGTAGGGGATAGGGGCCATAAGCACTAACCTAAGCATTGACGTGGCGTAGGCGACGGGCATAGAATTGTGCCATGACGACGACGCTGATGGACGAGGAGTGGGCGCTGCTGGCGGGCTTCCTCCCGGAGGGGTGGCGTGCGCTCGCGGCGGAGACCGGCGCGATGCAGCGGGCGCGCGGGGCGATCCGGAGTCCGGACACGCTGCTGCAGGTCCTGTTGCTGCACGTGGCGACGGGCTTGTCGCTCAAGCAGGCGGCCGCGCGCGCGCAGGTGCAGGGTTTGGCGACGCTCTCCGATGTCGCGCTGCTGAAGCGCCTCCGCCGCGCGGAGGGGTGGCTGGGCGCGTTGGCCATGCGCCTGTTTGCGATGCGACCCGGTGGCGCGGCGCGCCCCCAGGCGCCCCCGGGCCGTCGGCTGCGGGCTGTGGATGCGACGACGGTGCGGGAGCCCGGCTCGACCGGCACCGACTGGCGGATCCACTACGCGATCGGCCTCCCAGAGATGCGGTGCGACTTTTACGAGGTCACCGACCACACGGGGGGCGAAACGTTCACGCGGCTGCCGGTCGCGCGCGGGGACATTATCCTCGCCGATCGGGGCTATGGGCACCGCGCCGGGGTGGCCCACGTGCGACGACAGCACGGGGATGTGATCGTGCGGATTAATCGCACGAACTTTCCGCTGCTCGGGGCCGACGACGACGCGGCCTTCGGGCTGCTGCCCCACCTGCGGCACCTCGCGGGCCACGCGCCCGGCGAATGGCCCGTCGCGTTCGTGGCAGACGGCGTGCGGTGGCCCGCGCGGCTGTGTGCGATTCGCAAGAGCCTCCCGGCCACGGAACGCGCGCAGGCGCAGTTGCACCGCGCCGCCGCCAAGCGACGGCGCGCGCTCCAGCCCGAGACGCTGGAAGCCGCCGCGTATACCTGCGTCCTCACCACGCTCGCGCCCGAGGTCCTCGACACGGCGGGCGTCCTTGAGCTCTACCGCGCGCGGTGGCAGATCGAGCTGTGCTTCAAGCGGCTCAAGTCCCTGTTTGCCCTCGGCCACGTCCCCAAACGCCACGACGCCTCCGCCCACGCGTGGATCGAGGGCAAGCTCCTGACCGTCCTGCTGATTGAGCGCCTTCAACACGAAGCCCGCTTTTTTTCCCCCTGGGGATTCCCGCTCGCAGCGGCGCAGCCACTGGCGCGAGTTCCTCGAGGCGCGTGATGCCGTGCTGGCCGTGTTGAGTCGCCCCCTCCTCCCCTCGGCCTTCCTCCGCGCCGCGCCCCTCCTCGGTCCCCGCCTCGCCCATCCCAAGCGCAAGCGCCCGCTGTGGCGTGAGTCGGCGAACGCCATCTTGCAACGCTTAGGTTAGTGCTTATGGGGATAGGGGCTCGGGGATCGCGTCGAAGTCCGGCGGCAGCGAGACCACATCGCGCGATGGGCTGGCGCTGCTCGGCATCCGCGGCACCAAAGCGGAACTCCTGAGATATCTCACGCTTCATCCTGACGAACCGGTGCACCTTCGTCAGCTTGAGCAGCTGTTTGGCCCTCGTAGCGCATCGTTTCAACGGGACCTCAAGGCGCTCACCGAACTCGGGGCGCTGCGGCGGCGTCCGCCGTGCGGCGGCGCGGCGAAGAGGCGTGTCGAATATGAACTCGTGCACGAATGGTCGTTGTGGCCCGCTGTTCGCAGTCTGATTGGACAACTCTCGGACCCAGTGGACCTCCTCCGGGACGCCTTCCGTGGGTTGGCCGGGGTCGACGCGGCGTTCATCTATGGTTCGTTTGCCTACGGAAGCCCGACACCAGTAAGCGACGTCGATGTGTTTGTCGTGGGCAAGCGTATCGACACGCGTGCGATGCACCGTGCGCTCTTTGCCGTTTCCCTTCTCGTCGGGCGGCAAGTCAATCCGAACGTATTCACCCCGATCCGGCTTGCCGAGGGGCTCGGACTGCTCCACTCGCCGAGCCGCCGGTTTCTAAGCGACGTGATTGGCGGACCGAAGCGGTGGATCTGTGGGGCAGCCGACGCGCTTCGCCCCATTGCTGCCGCTGCCGGGATCTCACTCCCGCCGTATGGCGATGCTCCGGGCGTGTGCACCCTATCGAGAATCTGATTAGGTTCGGCGTACCGTCGCGCGACCGCCGTGCGACGACTCGTGCCGCTGATCCGTGTCTCCATGGTCTCACGAAAGCAGGGCAAAGCTGCAGACGCACCATCGTCGGTGGCGTCTTCACAGGGTGCGCCGGCGACGGCGGCCTCGTGGAACATTCCGGCGCAGCCTGGCTGGCCTAATCCCGCACCGGTGCGGCTCGGGTATCTGGTCGGCCGTGTCGTGCAACAGTCGCAGAACAAGACCGAAGTCATCGCCTACTGGAACAAGGCGGTCGCGAAGGCGAGCGATACGCGGGTCGCTGGACTCAGCACCGACACGCAACTTGAGGCGGCATACAGCGCCGTGCGCC
>Ga0105049_10000651_pt1 | contig 38839 bp, 31 predicted proteins | sample MAT06_FD_78087 | JGI IMG/M metagenome (GOLD analysis project Ga0105049, IMG submission 78087) | Freshwater microbial communities from Lake Fryxell liftoff mats and glacier meltwater in Antarctica - MAT-06 | ecosystem: Environmental > Aquatic > Freshwater > Ice > Liftoff microbial mat | place...
AAATGATGGGTAATGGGTTTTGTAAAAACAGCAACATGAGGCGAACCTATGAGCAGGAATAAGATAAAATACTTAAGCATGAAAAAGCCATTAAAAGTGAAATAAATACCAAAACCAGGGGTTGGTTTGGCCAATATTTCATGACACATTTCCTCTTACGGCATTATCCGTCCAAGTTATGTGGGTCTGATCTCAGAATCTTGCCTGAAGCAAGAAACACCCCAAATGATCAACAAATATAGATATCTTCTCTAACTTCTAGTTCATAGATGCAAGGAATCAAAAATTTATTTCTGGAAAACATTTAGAAAAACTTGAAAAAGCAATGGAAGTAGATATGTTGGTAAAAATCTTAGTTTGCTGAATCTTTAAAAGTATCTATTATGTTTTGTGAGTATATCAAATTATTCTATTTAGTTGCATTTCAACAACATGGTAAATAATATTTGTTTCACATTTATTATTTAGAAAACGTCTAAATAGGTACATGTTTTGTACATAGCTTGGTCTTGTATGTCAAGACAACTAATTTTGTGCCTTACAAATCTATGACCATTTTATATTATAGAATTGTTGAGAAAAACTTCTATTGAAAATCAATTGAATATGAAAAGAATTTGGTTTACCTGTTTGCGTCAAGTCTTGGTTCTGGGATTTGTTCTGTTCATTTCAGGTGTTTCGTTTGCCGATGCTAATTTAGGCAAAGAACTATTCAAAGCCAATTGTGCATCTTGCCACAACAAAAACATGAAGGATGACCTAACAGGTCCTGCTTTAGGTGGTGTGCAGGAACGTTGGGCTGGAAGAGAGAAAATCCTCTACTCTTGGATCAGAAATTCTCAAATAGTAGTTGCTAGTGGTGACGCCTACTCAGTTGGACTTTACAACAAGTGGAACAAATCTGTAATGACTAACTTTCCCAATCTTAAGGATGATGACATTGCGAACATCCTCGAATACATAGATGGTACATATACAGGTAAGTTAGGCGGTGCGCCAGCTGTTGCTGCAACTGCTGCTGTTGGTGCCAAGGAAGAAGAATCCAACCTGATTTATTGGATTTTGGCTGGCGTTCTTGCATTGATTGCCTTTGTAATGATGCGCATAGTTCAATCACTTAGTGCTGTAGCACAAGCTAAGGCTGGTGAAGATGTTGTTGAACCACAGAGATTCAGTGATTTTATTACGAGCAAGAGTATTGCTGGTATGGCAATATTTGCGGTTGTTTTGTTGGGCGGGTTCACTACTATTAACAATGCAGTTAATATGGGTCGTTCTCAAGGTTATGCTCCTGAGCAACCCATCAAATTTTCACACGCTATCCACTCAGGTTTGCATAAAATAGATTGTCAATATTGTCACGATGGAGCGCGCAGATCCAAGCAATCCGTTATTCCTGCCGCTAATACTTGCATGAACTGTCACAAAGCAATCAAGGTTGGTTCAAAACATGGAACAGCTGAAATTTCAAAGATCTATGCTTCTATTGGTTATGATCCAGTAAGTGATAAGTACATTCAGAATTATGATCAACTTCCAACCAGTGAAGTAGAGAAAATATACAAGAATTGGATTGGCGCCAACTACATGAAGGAAGCAAGTCTGACTGCTTTGGATGAAAAAGGTAAGAATGTGGTTGAAAACCAATGGAAAGGCATGTTGACTTCCTTAACAGGACCTGAAAAGGAAAAGGTGCAGGGACCAATTGAATGGGTTCGTTTGCACAATTTACCTGACCACGTTTATTTCAACCATGCTCAACACGTTGCGGTTGGTAAGGTAGAATGCCAAAAGTGCCATGGTAAAGTTCAAGAAATGGAAGTAGTAAAACAATATTCACCATTGTCAATGGGATGGTGCATCAATTGCCACCGTGAAACTGAAGTAAAATTCAATGAGAATGGTTTCTACGAAAACTACAAACGTTACCATGAGGAATTCAAATCTGGAAAGCGTGACAAAGTAACTGTAGAAGAAATAGGAGGCTTGGAATGTCAAAAATGCCACTATTAGTAAATCAAAACCAAAACGAAAATACTACCATCACAATCAGTATATAGCATGAAACAAAACGACGAGCAGGTTTGGATAGGTCTTGAACAGTTGCAAAATCCAACTGATTTTCAGAACCAGCAGGAGTTTAACCATCTTTCGGTAGATGAATTGATAGAAAAAGACAACGCACTAGAGTTTGGTGCGAATCGCAGAGACTTCCTTAAATATTTGGGATTTGGAATAGGCGCAGCTACTGTTGCAGCAAGTTGTGAAATTCCAATCAAAAAAGCTTTGCCTTATGTTATCAAACCGGACGCAATTGTTCCTGGTGTAGCATCATATTATGCAACTACTTTTGTTAAAGGGAGTGATGCATGTCCAATCATAGTTAGAACAAGAGAAGGAAGACCAATTAAGGTTGAAGGAAATGCTTTAAGTTCCATAACCAACGGTGGTACTTCTGCGCGCGCTCAAGCAAGTGTGTTAGAATTATATGATTCCAATAGATACCAAAAACCAATGACAAAATCAGGCGACAAGTGGTCTCCAATGTCATGGGTTGATATGGACAAAGCAATTATTGGCAAGTTAGCAACAGCCAAAGGAATTCGAATTCTTACAAACTCAGTTATCTCTCCAACTGGAAAGGCCGCAATTGCTGAATTTCAAGCCAAATACCCCAATTCCAAAGTAGTCAGTTATGATCCTGTATCTGTTTCAGGTTTATTGGACGCAAATCAAACTACTTTTGGTCAAAGAGTTGTTCCGGGATACAGTTTCGATAAGGCAGATATCATTGTAAGTTTTGATTGTGATTTCTTAGGTACTTGGATTGCCCCAGAAGAGTTTGCACGTCAGTTTGCAAAAACAAGAAAGATCGTTGATGTCAAAGGAGCCAAAATGTCTCGTTTGTATCAAGTTGAAAGCAGAATGTCCTTAACTGGATCTAATGCTGATAATAGAATCATGGTAAAGCCTTCTGAGCAAGGTGCTGCCATTGCTGCTTTATATGGAGCACTTTCCGGTAGCTCGATTTCAAGCCTAAAATTGAATGAAAAAGCTTCAAAAGCTATCTTAATGATGGCAGCTGATCTCAAAAATGCTAATGGAAGAGCATTGATTGTTTCTTCAAGCAATAACATGTACGAGCAAATCTTAGTGAATAAGATTAATGATTTAATTGGCAGTTATGGAAATACAATTGATTTTGGAAATGCAATTTTAACAAAATCAGGAGATGACAAATCAGTTCAAACCCTTATTTCAGATATTAATGCTGGAGGTGTTGATGTAGTGATGTTATTGGGTGCTAACCCAGTATATGATTTGCCAAATGGCGAAGCATTCAAAACTGCATTTGCTAAAGTTGGAACCAAAGTGAGTTTGGCATATGGTCCAACAGAAACTACTGATCAGTCCAATTACATTGCACCAATTCACCATTATTTGGAGGCTTGGGGAGACGCAGAAATCAAGCGTGGCCACGTAAGTGTGATTCAACCTACTATATCTCCTTTGTTTTCAACAAGACAGTGGGAGGAAAGCATGTTGGTATGGGCGGCTAGCGCCAATTTGGATCCAGCTTCACCACAGCCATACTATGAATATTTGAAAAAGAACTGGAAAAATAGCTTTTTTAGACAACAAAGTGAATACAGCACTTTCAATACTTTTTGGGATAGCTCATTGCATGACGGTTTAATCAACATACCTAAGTCAGGCTCTACTGCTATGCAAAATGTTGACCTTTCGGGCATAGCTTCCAAAATCACACAACCTTCTTCAGCTGCTCTAGAGATTTCATTTTATGAGCCAATAGGTGTTGGAGATGGAAAATATGCCGACAATCCTTGGCTGCAAGAAATGCCGGATCCAATTACAAGATGTACTTGGGGTAACTATGTGTCTGTTCCGATTGGTTGGGACGGTGGCAATGAATACAAGACATTCAAAGATCTAAAAGAAGGTGATTTGGTTGATTTGACCGTAAATGGTATCAAACAACGCGTTGCTGTAGTAACCCAGTTTGGTCAAATGGCAGGAACCATTGCCATGCCAGTGGGTTATGGCCGTAAAATAGCTGGAATGGCTGGGATCAATATTGGTTACAATGCTTATCCTTGGTTAAGTATGAATAATGGATATACTTCATACATCAGCGATAAAGTTGAAATAACTGGTAAGCAAGGAGTGGAAAAGGATTATGCATGTGTTCAGTATCACCACACTATGGGTGTAACTGCCATGGATAAGAGCTCAAAGAAAATTATCAACGTCGATGAAAAGACGGACCCAACATTGGGTTCAGGATATCAAGGTTCATTGACAGAAAGAACAATTATTAAGCGTTCCCACATCAATGAGCTACCTGCTTATGTAGAAGAACTAAAAGAGAAGCGTGCGGAGTTCAATTATTTGAATACCAAGACACTATATCCTTCACTTGAGCAAACTTGGAAGACTGGTCTTCACTGGGGATTGCACGTAGATTTGAATGCTTGCACCGGTTGTGGCGCTTGTACAGTTGCTTGTATGGCTGAGAACAATGTTCCAGTAGTAGGTAAGCATGAAGTACATAGACACCATGAAATGAGCTGGTTGAGAATTGATCGCTATTTCTATGGTGATCTTGAGAATCCTAAAGCAGTTTATCAGCCTATGATGTGCCAACATTGTGACAACGCTCCTTGTGAGAACGTTTGCCCAGTTGCTGCTACAAACCACAGTGCTGAGGGCATCAACCAAATGACCTACAACCGTTGTATCGGTACAAGATATTGTGCAAACAACTGCCCTTTCAAAGTTAGAAGATTCAATTGGCTGGATTACACTGGAGCTGACTTGTTTGGAAGTAACGAATATTCAATCAATGGTGAAGAGTTGCGATTTGGTGCAGACAATTTAACCAGAATGGTATTGAATCCAGATGTAACTGTAAGAACAAGAGGAGTTATCGAGAAGTGCAGCTTCTGCATTCAACGTATTCAAGAAGGTAAACTTGCTGCCAAGCGTGAAAGTCGTCCTCTTAGAGAGGGTGATGTTAAATCAGCTTGTCAAACTGCTTGCCCAACTGGAGCGATCACATTTGGAAACGTGAACGATGCTGAAAGCGAAGTAAGCAAGCGTTTTGAAAGTGAGTTGAACTACATCGTATTGGAAGAAATTAACGTGGCTCCGGGTGTTCAGTACAGCCTGAGAGTGCACAATAGCAATGAAAAAATAGAAGCATAAATAAACCCTGCAACTTTTAAAATATGGGACATTACGTATCGTCGCTAAGAATTCCGTTAATCGAAGGGAATAAAACATATCATCAAATAACTGATGATATTTGTAAGCCAACTGAAAGGACCCCTTCTAAATTGTGGGTAATTGCATTTTTGGTTTCTGTAGCATTCTTGGCTTTGTATTTTTTCGTTGTCACTTGGACCATCTGGCAAGGAATAGGAATGTGGAACCTAAACAGAACTATAGGATGGGGTTGGGATATTACTAACTTCGTTTGGTGGGTAGGTATTGGTCACGCAGGAACACTTATATCAGCAATCTTGTTGTTATTCAGACAAAGATGGCGGACAGGTGTAAACAGAGCAGCTGAGGCGATGACAATATTCGCTGTAATTTGCGCTGGGCAGTTTCCAATCTTTCACATGGGTAGAGTATGGATGGCGTTCTTTGTATTTCCATATCCAAATACTAGAGGCCCCTTGTGGACTAACTTCAACAGCCCATTGATGTGGGATGTATTTGCGATTTCCACTTATTTTACTGTATCATTGTTATTCTGGTACACTGGTTTGGTACCTGATTTTGCTACTGTTAGAGATAGGGCAACAGGATTCAGGAACAAATTGTATAACACATTGTGTTTTGGCTGGACTGGGTCTGCGAAGCATTGGCAGAGATGGGAAGCACTTTGCTTGGTTTTAGCTGGTCTTTCTACTCCACTGGTACTTTCGGTGCACACCATAGTATCTTTTGACTTTGCAACATCAATCATTCCTGGCTGGCATACAACCATTTTCCCTCCATACTTTGTGGCTGGAGCGATATTTTCAGGATTCGCAATGGTACAAACCTTGATGGTTATTACACGTAAAGTGTTGAATCTTGAGCAATATGTAACACTCGAACACATTGAATCCATGAATAAGGTTATCTTATTAACAGGTTCAATAGTAGGTGTGGCTTATCTCACTGAGTTATTTATAGCTTGGTACTCAGGCTATATTTATGAGCAGTATGCATTCTTCAACAGGGTTTTAGGGCCTTATTGGTGGAGCTATTTGTGTATGATGACTTGCAATGTAATAACTCCGCAGTTTTTTTGGGTTAAAAAATTCAGGAGAAGCATCGTTTGGACATTTGTATTGTCAATCGTTGTGAATATAGGAATGTGGTTTGAGCGATTTGTAATCATTGCCACAACCTTGGCTAAAGATTACTTGCCATCAAGCTGGAGTTATTATTCTCCGTCTTGGGTTGAGGTTGGGATGTTCCTAGGCTCACTTGGATTGTTCTTTACTTGCTTTTTAATATTTACAAGAGTTGCACCAGTTGTAGCCATTGCTGAAGTGAAATCTATCTTGAAAGTTGCTGGTGACCAATACATTGGTGAAAAGGCGAAACATCAGGAAAAAGTAACAACTGAACAACATTAATTCATTATCAAAGAACTAGAATATGTCGTCTCATAATAAAGAAGTGCTTTTTGGTCTGTACGATGATGAAACAGACTTGCTTGCAGCAGTGAAAACTGCAAAAAATGATCACATGGAAATCATGGATGTTTACACACCATTTCCAGTGCATGGTTTGGATCCAGCTTTGGGCTTAAGTGAAAGCCGATTACACCAAGCTGGTTTCGTCTATGGTGCAACTGGAACTCTCATAGCTTTTCTGTTCATGACATGGGTTTCAGTATCAAACTGGCCTATAATCTTCGGAGGAAAGCCTTACTTTTCAGCTCCGTCCTTTATTCCTATGACTTTTGAGTTTACAGTACTTTTGGCCGCAATAGGAATGACAGTAACCTTTTACACTGTTTGCGGTTTGGGTCCAGGTGTAAAGAATCCGATATTAGATTTAAGAATCACTGATGATAAATTTTGTGTAGCATTTGATACTACGCACAGTACATCAGCCGATAAAGATGCTTTGAATGGTTTTTTTAGTAAAACTGGCGCATCAGAAGTATTAACCAAAACAATATGATCATCATGACAAAACAGATCATAAAGTCCTTATGCATTGCTTGTGTAGTTTTAGTAATTGCCTTACTACAATCTTGTTCAAGCGCGAGCTCAAAGTCACCAGGACATGAGTACATGCCTGATATGGCTCATGCCGTTTCGGTTGAAGCCAATGTTTATAATCATTATGCCTATAATACATTTGAAAAAGAAAGTGTCATTGGCAAGAAGGCAACCTCAATGCCTAGACTTCCTGTGATGGGATCAGTGCCAAGGGGTTATGCAGGTTATGCTAATGAAATAACTGATGCCAATCGTTCAAAAGAAGAATTATTGGCGAGCGGTGCTTTCAACCAAAACAGTATAAGAACTCCTATGAACGGCTCAGTCCCTTATTACTACACTGATAATGAAGATGAGCGCACAAGAGCAACGAAGGAAATCATAAAGAATCCTTTTCCAATCACAGCAAAGCGACTAGAAAAAGGCAAAGAATTATACGTTATATTTTGTGGCATTTGCCATGGTGAGAAAGCCAATGGTGGAGGTTATCTTGTGAGAGATGACGGAGGTAAATATCCTGCACAACCTGCAAATTTAGTGAGTGATGATCTTATCAATTCTTCTGAAGGACGATATTATCATAGTATAATCTATGGTAAAAATACAATGGGAGGATACAGTGATAAGTTATCTTATGAAGAGCGCTGGAGTGTGGTTCATTATATTCGAAGTCTTCAAGCCGGAACTAAAAGTTTGGTTTATTCTGAAGTAGAAAATACGCTTAATAAGTGGGCAATACCAGGCGCAAGTGTTAAGAAAGCCACAGATCACGCAATGGAAACCAAAGCAACACACACTACTAACTCATCCCATTAAAAGCAAGACGACTGAATATGAGCAATACATTTCAATTTGAACGCAGCCAAAAGAACGTACTTTACGGTATGATGATCGTGGGATTAGTTTCCATGATTCTAGCATTTGTAACAGATACTGGTGGACTGCACATGAGATTTTGGAGTAATTATCTCCACAACACAGTATTTTTTCTAGGAATAGCTTTCATTTCAACATTTATTTTGCACGCCAAAGTTCTGACCTATTCAGGTTGGCACGTAGTGTTCAAGAGAGTGTGGGAGGCATACGCACAGTTTTTAATAGTAGGTTTAGCATTGATGGTCCCAATAATTATTGGTGTTTGGGGTAACTTTCATCACCTATATCATTGGGCAGATAAAGCAGCTGTAGAAAGTGATAAAATTCTAAAAGGTAAATCTTCGTTTCTCAACCCTGTTTGGTACACTGTAGGAACCTTTGTAATTGTAGGTGTTTGGTATTTTTTCTTCGCTAAGAAGTTTAGAGCCTTATCAATGGAAGAAGATCAGATTGGAACAAAGGAATACAAACAGCACAAACGTATGAAAATTTATGCTGCGGTTTTTCTTCCGGTAGCTGGTTTTTCGAGTGCTGCTATGATATGGCAGTGGATTATGTCAGTAGATGCGCATTGGTATTCAACAATGTTTGCTTGGTATGCTACCGCTAGTTGGTGGGTATCTGCTGTTGCTTTAACAATCTTAACACTTATTTACTTAAAAAGTAAAGGTTACCTCGAAGAAGTAACAACCGAGCATTTGCATGACCTAGGAAAGTATATGTTTGCCTTTAGTGTTTTTTGGACCTATCTGTGGTTCAGTCAATATATGCTTATTTGGTACGCCAACAATGGTGAAGAGACTATCTACTTTCACTTACGAATGAAAAAGTTTCCAATACTGTTTTATGGTAATCTAGTATTGAATTTCGTGCTGCCATTTATCATCTTGATGAGAAATGACACAAAAAGAAAATATGGCACATTGATTTTGACTTCGATCATTGTATTTTTTGGTCACTGGTTTGATTTTTTCCAAATGATTAAGCCAGGTACTTGGAGTTCTGAGTTGGAGCACGCTGCACACGCAGCCCATCACGAGCCAGCCCACGCTCCTGAAGCTAAATTGATGTCCAACGGTAAGCCTGCTGCAAACGCAGATCACGCTGAACATGCTACTGAACCAGCTGCTTCATCTAACAACAAGGTCCAGCATGGAGCTGCCGAGCATGGAGCTGCTGGCCATGGCGCAGAGCCTCAAAAATTAGTTGCAGGTACTTACCCTGCTGGTTTTGTTACTGGTGTAACATTACCGGGTTTATTGGAAATTGGAACCATGATTGGGTTCCTTGGCTTGTTTTTTTATTTTGTTTTTGCACAACTTTCTAAAGCGAAATTGGTTCCTACTAACGACCCTTATCTTGAAGAATCGGTGCACCACCATGTTATGTAATTAATTGACTTGAAATAAATATTAATATGACAGTCGTAGTTGTTTTAATTTGTATCATACTCCTTTCGATCGTATTGGTACAGTTGGGTAAAGTAACAGAACTTGCTGGCAAAATCAAGGGCGAGGAAGAGGTACAGTTACATACCAATCATTGGAATGGTTTACTTTCAATGGTATTTTTGATTTTGTTTTTGTTTGGTACTGTCTACTCAGCTTGGTTTTTTAAAGACTCCATGTTAGGTTACGGACCTCACATCTCAGCAAGTATTCATGGTAAAAGATTGGACTACTTGTTTAATGTTACCTTGTTTTTTACAGGTATTGTTTTTGTAATAACCCATATTGCTCTATTCTATTTTGCGTACAAGTATAAAGCTTCTCGTGGCACTAAAGCCAGCTTTATTTCGCATGACAATAAACTTGAAATGATATGGACTGCAATTCCTGCAGTAGTCATGACATTTTTGGTAGTTGGAGGTTTGGATGCTTGGAATGATGTTATGGCCGATATCGGCAGTAAGGATGAATATCTTGAAATTGAAGCTACTGGTATGCAGTTCGCTTGGATCTTAAGGCATCCTGGACCTGATGGAAAACTGGGGGCACGCGATTTTAAGCAAATTGACGCTTCGAATCCCTTAGGTCAAGTTTGGACTGATGAAAAGAACGTTGATGATATTCAACCTGATGAGATCGTAATACCAGTTGGCAAAAAGGTACGCGTGAGGATTATGAGCCGTGATGTTTTACACAACTTTTTTCTGCCTCATTTTAGAGTTAAAATGGATGCTGTGCCAGGTATACCAACATATTTTGTGTTTACTCCTGAACTAACTACCGTTCAATATCGCAATAGATTGAAAGATTATAAGGAATGGCAAGAACCTTCCGATCCAAAAGATCCAAGTAGTTTGCCAAGATGGCAAACATTTGAATATGAACTCGCTTGTGCAGAGCTTTGTGGAAAAGGTCACTTTTCAATGCGCAAATTGGTTAAGGTTGTTAGTCAATCCGAGTATGAAAAATGGCTCAGCGCTCAAAAATCATATTATCTTTCCAATATTCGCGGTAAGGATATTGACCCTCTGAAGGGCAAGGTTCTCAATGCTGAAATAGGCGCCCGTAAAGTTGAATTTAAAGCCGAAATTGATAAAGTACTTGCTGACACGACTGCAGGTGATAAAATCGTAAAATTATCTTACATCAACTTTGAAATCGGTTCAGACAAGTTAACTGAAGATTCTAAATATCAATTAGATGATGTCGCAGAATTTTTGACCTCCAACCCTAAAATCAGGATTGAATTGGATGGCCACACTGATAATGTAGGTAATCCTGGTGCGAACCTTTCACTATCCAGTAATAGAGCTAGTAGCGTAGTTCGGTATTTGATAAATAAAGGAATTTCTTCATCTCGTTTAGTAGGTCGTGGTTTTGGTCAAACAAAACCTCTAGATTCTGCAAATACTGAAGAAGCAAGAGCTAAAAACCGAAGAACTGAAATAAAAATATTGTCTTAACCTTTCGTTAAACGATTTAAACTTCAAGCTATGTCACAATTAGAAACCATTGATCAAGAAAGACTGATAGAAGAAACAGGATTTGAAGATCATTTTCATGAACATCACGATGGTGATAAATATCAAATGGGATTCCTTACTAAATACATCTTTAGTATGGATCATAAAATTATTGCCCGCCAGTTTTTAATTACTGGTATTTTCTGGGCTATAGTTGGTTCCGCAATGTCGATTATTTTCCGACTTCAACTTGGTTTTCCAGAAGCTGATTTGGGTTGGTTGAAAATCATTTTGGGCAAATGGATTGTAGTTAATGATGCCGGAATAGGTTCGTTAGCGCCAGATTTCTACTATGCATTGGTAACCATGCACGGCACAATTATTGTATTTTTCGTACTGACTGCTGGACTGAGTGGAACTTTTAGTAACCTACTCATTCCCCTTCAGCTGGGAGCGAGAGATATGGCATCTCCCTTCCTTAATATGTTGTCATATTGGTTTTTCTTTTTGTCAAGTGTGGTAATGTTTATCTCTTTGTTTTTGAGTACAGGACCGTTTTCTGGAGGTTGGACTGCTTATCCACCATTAAGTGCCTTGCCTCAAGCCTCTGATGGTTCAAAGGCTGGTATGACCTTGTGGACTGTAAGTCTTATATTCTTTGTGGTTTCTGTTCTCCTAGGAGGCATCAATTACGTTACAACTGTCTTGAACTTACGTACAAAAGGTATGACCCTTTGGCGTATGCCATTGACGATATGGGCCTTTTTTGTTACAGCAATCCTAGGTATCCTTTCGTTTCCTGTATTGGCTTCAGCTTTCTTTCTGTTGATATTTGACAGAAGTTTGGGTACAAGTTTCTTTTTGAGTGAAATCTATATCGGTGGTCAGGCACTTGATCACGTGGGTGGGTCCCCAATTTTATACCAGCATTTATTCTGGTTTCTTGGACACCCCGAGGTATATATAATTATCCTTCCAGCAATGGGCTTGGTATCTGAAGTGCTTGCAGTTCACTCCCGCAAACCAATTTTTGGTTACAAAGCGATGGTGTTTTCAATACTTGCAATTGCATTTTTGAGTTTCATAGTTTGGGCACACCACATGTTCATGTCTGGCGTCAATCCATTCATATCAAACTTCTTTGTTGTATTTACGCTCATCATTGCAGTTCCTTCTGCTGTTAAGGTATTCAATTGGATATCTACACTATATAAGGGTAACATTAGATTCAATTCAGCATCCTTATTTGCCATTGGATTCGTTAGCATGTTTATCTCAGGTGGTTTAACTGGTATATTTCTTGGTAATTCAGCTTTGGATATTCAATTGCACGATACCTACTTCGTAGTTGCTCACTTCCATATTGTAATGGGTGTAGCTGCATTTTTTGGAATGTTTGCTGGTATATACAACTGGTATCCTAAAATGTGGGGAACATATATGAACGAGACTTTAGGTCAGATTCACTTTTGGGGGACTTTGGTCGGCGCTTATGCTATCTTTTGGCCAATGCACTACATGGGATTAGCTGGTGTACCTAGAAGATATTATAGCTTTGAAAATTTTGATGCTTTTTCACATTTTGATGATATGAATAAGTTTATTACCGTAGCTGCAATAGTTGTATTCTTTTTGCAGATTGTATTTGTAATCAACTTTTTTTACAGCATCTGGAAAGGCAAGAAGATGGTTACAAAAAACCCATGGGGAGCTTCTACTTTGGAATGGACTACTCCAATTGATGTTGATCATGGAAACTGGCCTGGAAAATTGCCTGTTGTTCACAGATGGCCTTATGATTATGGCAAGAATGGAGAGGAATTTGTATCTCAGGTTACTCCTCAGCGTCCTGGTGAAACAGAAATACATTAATTCTAGATTAAAATTAAATGTCTAACATAACATTAAATACTTCTGAATACATTAAATCGAAGTTGCACAACTTAGGTTTATTGGTAAAATTCAAATTGTCACTTACAGTTACTTTTTCGGCTGCTATGGGTTATCTCATTGCCTTGCCAGGTAGTATAGTTCTGTTTGATTTTTTGATATTTTTTACCGGAGGTTTATTGATAACTTTTGCTGCCAATGCATTGAATGAGGTGTTGGAAAAGGATTTTGATAAATTGATGGAACGCACATCCAATCGACCTATTCCAACGGGAATGATATCGAGTTCGGAAGCTGTGTTTTTGGCTGGTATAATGTGTGTTATTGGTAGTTTATGTCTCGCTTACTTCAATACTAGTGCAGGTTTCTTGGGGATTTTCAGTTTGGTGCTTTATGCATTTTTGTATACTCCATTCAAAAGAATTTCTCCGGCTGCCGTGTGGATAGGTGCAGTACCAGGAGCTCTTCCCGTTCTGATTGGAGGAGTCGCAGCAACTGGAATAGTGACACCAATCATTTTGGTTTTATTTATTATTCAGTTTCTATGGCAGTTTCCACACTTTTGGTCAATCGCTTGGTTATCTGATGCTGATTATAAGAGAGCAGGATTTCAGCTTCTGCCGTCTAGAGACGGAGAGAAATCGAAAGTCGTTGGATTGTTTAGTACAATTTATGCAGCTTGCCTTTGTTTGGTTGTTGGTATGCCTTTGCTTTTTGAAGGACTACATATTTTTTCAGTAGGTTTATTGTTGGCATTGAGTCTACATTATACTTACGTTTCATGGAAATTCATGAAACACAATGATCAGGCATCTGCAAGGACCGTGATGTTTACCTCCTTTTTATATCTTCCTGGAATTATGTTTGTTTTTTGGCTTGATAAAATTTTGGTGATATGAGCATGACTATTTCTGATAACAAAAGGAAATTGGACAGCAAGTTTTTTTCACTTCTTGTTGGTTGTGTAAGTATCGTGATGATGTTTACAGCTTACACGAGTGCATATATTGTAAGGCAAGCAGGTGGTAACTGGCTTGAATTTGATTTGCCAAAAGAATTCACGTTCAGTACGGTAATAATTGTATTAAGCAGTGTTGCTTTACAGTTTTCTTATGGTTTTTTTAAATCAGGAAAAGCTCTATTGTATAGAGGCTTTTTGGTCTTGGCATTTATTCTTGGTCTATATTTTTTGATTATGCAGTATCAAGGCTGGCTAGCTTTGAATGTTGCAGGCATTACATTAGACGGCAATCCTTCTGGATCTTTTATTTTTGTCATAAGTGGTGTTCATGCTGCGCATATACTCGGAGGTATTGCATGTTTGATAGTTGCTTTGATTCACGCTTTTAGTTTAGATTATTTCATTAGTGAAAAACGAACCAACAGATTCAAAATGGTCCTGACCTATTGGCATTTTGTTGGATTGATTTGGATCTATTTGTTTATATTTTTTAATGTTCAACGATAAAACAGTACAAAATGACATCTGATACAACTTTGACTCATGATGTAGCAATCGAAAAGGAAGCTTGGGAAGGTGGTGTGGAACCGTTTCATGCCAGTTATGGAAAATTAATGATGTGGTACTTTTTGGTATCCGATGCATTCACTTTTGCAGCATTCCTTATAGCTTACGCTGCATTGAAATTTAGTATGCCTACTTGGCCTTTACCAGATGTAGTTTTTAGCACATTACCTGGAGGAATACATCATGCCCCACTTATTTTTGTTACCATTATGACTTTTGTGCTGATCCTCAGTTCTGTTACCATGGTAAGAGGTGTGCAGGAAGGACACCGTGGTAATAAACAAGGCGTAGTGTTTTGGATGTTAATGACAATTGTAGGAGGTCTGTGTTTCTTAGGTTGTCAAGCTTGGGAGTGGACAACCTTGATTGGTGGTGAAAACATGACAGTAACACAAAATCCATTCGGTTCTCATACAGCAGATGGAACTTACACTGAAAACGAGGCTGGTTTACCTTATTCCCAAGGAGAAAAGGCTGAAACATTTAAAAAAGGACAAACTTACTTAATTCACGCCCACTCGAATCCTGTAAATAACAAGAAAGAATGGGTGCAACGAGACTTCGTAACTAAAGATGGAAGTGTAGGTAAACAACAATTAGGGCCAAAAGCTTTTGGTGCTTTGTTCTTCTTTATTACCGGGTTTCATGGTTTTCACGTATTGTCGGGCGTTATATTTTTGCTCATAATAATGGTTAACGTTGCCAGTGGTTTGTACCACGAAAGAGGCAATCACTACGAAATGGTAGAAAAGATTGGTCTGTATTGGCACTTTGTAGATTTAGTTTGGGTTTTCGTTTTCCTAGCATTTTACTTACTATAAAACATTAAGAAACTATGGCACATTTAGATATTGAAGCCGGTAAGAAGGCAGTAGTAAAAGGTTTATGGTTATTGGGTATTGTTACCCTTCTGGAAGTTTTCATTGCATTGATTGGCAATGGACATATTATTGATGGGTTCCATTTGCCTAAGCTGCTTATGTACCCAGCTATGATTGCATTAAGTCTGTATAAGGCTTATTTCATTATTTTTGAGTTCATGCACATGAAATATGAAGTAAAGGGAATGGTTCGCAGCGTACTTTTGCCTGCAACTTTGTTGATTTGGGCAATAATTGCATTTATGAGTGAAGGTAACTATTGGGGTGTAAGAAGAGCCCAAATCAAAGAATTCAATGAAAGACCTGCTACCGAAGTTAAAATGGAAAAACAGGAAATTAAAAATTAATACCAAAGGGCGACTTATCGCCCTTTTTCTTTACAACAAAGTAATGTTTTTAGTGTTTATAGCTTATGAAATTTAAGGTTGTTATTACGGTTGTTTTGTTTTCCTTGTTAGTTGTTTTTCCTGCTGTATCTTGGTATTATTTGCGAGGTGGATTGGACTATCGCAAAAATTCTATGAAGGAAATGATCGTAATCGGGGATTTAAATACTCCTAGTAACTCACTTCTTAGCAAAAGAATCAAATCTGATTCCGCTCATGTTGCTTTGCTTTATAAGCTTTCAAAAGGGGAAGTGGTATCTAAACATTTTCTTGATATCGCTAACGCTTACATTAGTAGAGAAGACGTAAGATGTATATTGGTTTCACAAATAGATACCATAGCCAGAATACCCAAAACCAAGCTTGAGTATTTGGTTCTTGATTCTATTGAATACAAACAATATGACCAGTTGTTAGATAGCCTTAAGCCTAACATGAAAGTTGTACTTTTAAACAGACGAGGTAAGCTCATTCGAGGTTACGATGTAGAATCTAAAGATGAACGAGCTTTTCTGATCAAGCACACATCTATTTTGTTACCGGGTGGCCGTGCCCCAGGAGATGCCGAATTAATTAGAGACAAGGAACAATGAATACAGTATTAACACCATCACCCTTAGAAAAGAAACTCAATATACTAGCCTACATTGTTTCTTTTATAGTATTGCTATTGGTTGGGGCAATGAGAAGAATCAAATTTGACCTCGGTGTAGATTTTTCTTTTCTTCCTCCACTTCATGCTAGTTTAAATGCACTCGCAGCTGTTGCGCTTATTTTGGCCTTGTATTTTATAAAGAGCAAGAACATAAATGCACATCGAAAATGTATTTATGCAGCGATGACACTGTCAGCTCTATTTTTGTTGAGTTATGTTTTGTATCATTTTACAACTCCAGAGACAAAATTTGGAGGTGAGGGAATGATGAAAACTATTTATTTTGTTTTACTGATCAGCCATGTCGTGCTTGCGGCTGTCATTCTGCCGTTTGTCCTGCTCACTTTTAATCGAGCCTTTACAGGTTCCTTTGAACGTCACAAGAAAATTGCAAGATGGGTGTATCCTATTTGGTTGTATGTTGCAATTACTGGACCTTTGTGTTACCTTATGTTGAAACCCTATTATCAATAAATTAACTTTAAGCAATGAATTCATTTATGTATAAAGTAATCGTATTCACCCTACTCATTCTGGTTGTATTTAATTTTTCTTTAGATGCCCAGTGTCCAATGTGTAAGATTGCTGCAGAAAGTAATCTGCGAAATGGCGGTTCAAGTGGAAGTGGATTAAATGCAGGTATTTTATATCTGTTACTGGTTCCGTACGCACTGGTAGGAGGTGTTGCTTACTTCTGGTGGAGAAACAAAAAGAATGAAAAACTAGTTATTGAGGAATAGAAAAAGGCAGCGATTTGATCGCTGCCTTTTTTGTTAGAATGAATAGGCAAGGCCTACTTGAAATCCTAATTGATAGCTATGTGCGTGTATATCCACAATTGGCTGATCGAAGAAGTCTGTAAGGCTATGGTAGTATTGTCCTTCAAAACTTAGGATACCTATAGGTGTTTTAAAGCTTATACCTGCACCAGCCCTAGCACCAGCTTCCCATCTATTGAAATTATTGTTGTCCAAGTTGATGTTTTGTGTGGCAACATTGAAATCAATTAACAAATGAGCTCTTTCCTGAATTGTGCCGTTCAAACCATAGGATACTGATGGACCACCATATACGTAGGGTCTAATATTACTTTCTGTAAAATAGTACTTTAGCATCAGAGGAATCTCAAGGTAATTGATTCTGGTTATTGCTGAAGCGCCCACAGGGAGATCAAAGCTTCCAATTGGAATATTGAAATTTTGTCTGATTTCAAAACCACGTCTTAAATAATTAAGCTCAGTTCTTGCTGATAGATTTTTTGTAACAGCGTATTCGTATGCAACTCCTACTGGTACATGGTTGATAAAATCTGAACTCGGGAGAATCTGTTCGTTGATACCACTGATTCGGGCATTGGAAAAATTGATACCTGTGTGAAGTTCTACAAGATGTTGTGCTCCAACGAAAGTGGCACAAAACATGGCTAATAATACAAGCGTTTTTTTCATAAAGCAAATAATCATTTAAATTGTGAATGATATACTTAGGACGCTTGGAATTTATCGATATAGTTAAGCAGAACTTAACGGAAGATTATTGATGTGTTAAAATTAGAAACGCTTACTGACCTGCTAATGCGGGCAGTTAAAATTATAAAATAAAATGGAAATAGTAAATTAGAAATAGGCTTTGTAAACCCATATCCAAAAGCTAACAACTGCGGCTATTAGCGCAACACCTGATAAAATATTCAAAAGGTATAGACCTTCAAATAACCAAGAAACCAAGCCCAATCCAAGACAAAGTGCAAAAGCCAATATAGCCAATGAAAGCCATCCATCTACAGGGTCACTCAGGTCAAAGGTGAAGTCCAGCTTTTTTTCAGCCCATTTTTGTGCCTTCTTAAACCAACTTACCATTGCATTTGATTTTCTCTCCTGCACAGGGGAGGAGTTGATAACAGTTATGCTATTTGTCACCTGTACCATCGCATTTGGACTTACAGTAAAAGATAATATTGCAACGAGAATAAGTAGATATTTCATGAAATAAATTGTGGAGTAAAGATAATTGAAATATTAAGAAAGTTTTCTGACTGCATTAAACATTAGCCACCATCCAATGATAAATAATAGACCACCAATTGGCGTAATTGGGCCTAAGATGCCAAGAGGTATAAATGCGAGTAAAATTCTAAAGGAAAGCAAATAAAGGGATCCTGAAAATAAAAGGATTCCTAGGGCAAAGAAATAAGCGGACCTATTGAAATTATTGCTTGAATACAATTTGTTCAGTAATCCGCAAACGAGAATAGCAAAACTGTGATAAAATTGATACTCAACACCCGTTTTGAAGATTTTAATTTCTGAAGGCTCAAGTATTTTCGCCAAACCGTGCGCTCCAAATGCCCCTAAAATGACAGCAGCCAGACCAAACAATACACCAAATTGGATTATTTTGTTTGAGCCTGACTGCTGTAGCATGAGTTCTTTTAATTAGAAGCTATAGTAAACTCCTATACTGAAAGGATTTCCTAATGTGTTTACGTTAAGTCCAAAATCTGTTGAACCAACTTGATCATTGTCTGGATTAGATGTGCTTGAAAAGCCCAAAGTACCAATACGGCCTACCAAAGACCATCTTTCAGATAAATGATACCATAAACCTAAGTCCAAGCCAGCTCCAAAGGTGTTAAGTTTTTGATCAGGACCGTTAATTGGAGTTTCATCTTTTACAGTTCCAGCAGCATAATCGACACCTAGACCTACAAAGATATGAAGGTTATCTGAAGCGTTCCAGAATTTTCTAACATAAGCACCTACACCAAATGCTGTAGAAGAGAAATTGTCCTTTTGGCTAGAACCATTTATCCCTAATCTGAGGCCTGCTGCCATGTTTTCCATAAAAAAATAACCTACTTCAGGACTAAGAGAATAAGAAGTTACAGCTTCAGCATTCTTCGCAGTAGATTTGGAAGAGTTGAATCCAACACTTCCCCCTACATACTTAGTGCCCATTGGGATTTGCGCACTCACTGCTAAGCTAGCAGCAACAAAAACAAGTAATAGTGTAATTTTTTTCATTTTGTAAAGATTTGGTTAATAATGCACAAATATAATCTAGAGTTTTAATATTCAATATGTTCACATCATTTTTTTTTCTAATTCGTAAAATATTTTTATGTTGCTCACATATTTGAAAATTGGAACGTTTTGAAGCATGACCTTCGAAGTTTAAAATCATTTTTGGATTGATTGAATTAGTTTTATTTTTTTTTCTTACCTTTATATTATTAAAAAATTTAACCTATGAAAAAAATTATTTTTAGTTTGCTTTTGATAATTCCTTCTTTCTTCTCTGAAAGTATTAATGCTCAAGAATACAAAACCGCTATTGGTTTGAGATTTGCTTGGGATTATGGAATAACTTTTAAGCATTTCATTAAAGAGAATACAGCGATTGAAATAATTGGATCGACCAGATCTTTTGGAATTGCTGGTTTTTCCAATTATCGCTATACAAGGATTACTGGATTGTATCAAATACATAAACCAATTGAATCAGTAGAAGGACTTAAATGGTATTATGGTGGTGGATTGACAGCAGCATTTTATTCTGGTGATTATTTTGATACCATAAAAGATTCTAAAACAGCTCTTGGATTATCTGGAGTTTTGGGCTTAGACTACAAATTTAAAGACACACCCATCAACGTAAGTCTTGATTGGATGCCTACATTCTTTATAACAGGCTTTGGGAATGGTTTTGGTGGACAAGCCGGTGGCTTAGCAGTACGATATACTTTTTAAGTTATTTTGATATTGAGTAGGAAAGGGAACGAATAATTCGTTCCCTTTTTTTATGAAATTTGCCAATTAATTGTTCTCAAACCATTGTCTATTAAATACTGATTGGCCATCCTAAAATGACCACAACCAATAAACTTTCCACCGGCCAATGGGGATGGGTGTACCGCTTCAAGAATTAGGTGCTTGGTAGAGTCTATCAAATGAGATTTTCCTTTAGCAAAATTGCCCCAAAGCATAAATACGATATTTTTTTTCTCTGATGATATTTTTGAAATTACTGTGTTCGTAAAATTCTCCCAACCAAGTGATTTGTGTGATGAAGCTTGATTGGCTTTCACGGTAAGAATAGCATTCAGCAAAAGCACTCCTTGTTCAGCCCATTCATTCAAATCGCCATGCAAGGCCGGGGTAATTTTTAAGTCACGCTCCAATTCTTTGTAAATGTTCCGAAGTGATGGAGGAATAGAAACTGATTTTGGTACAGAAAAACTTAGGCCCATCGCTTGGTTTGGCTGATGGTAAGGATCTTGACCAAGAATTACTATTTTGACGTCTTGAAAAGGAGTTTTGCTGAAAGCATTGAAAATTAGTCCTCCGGGTGGATAGATAGATTTTCCTGTTTCTTTTTCTTTTCTAATCGTGTTGGTTAAGCTAATAAAATACTCTTTTTGAAATTCTTCATTCAATATTTCATGCCAAGAAGGCTCTAGATTTATTTTTCTCATAGTTTTTTAAGGCCTCAATCACCTATATTTCAATGAATTGAGTTATTTTCTTGATGTGAAATTAATGAAAAGATGAAATATTTTTGAGAATTGATTAATTTTGCGGTCGCTTTTGGTCCCGTAGCTCAATGGATAGAGCAACTACCTTCTAAGTAGTAGGTTACTGGTTCGAGTCCAGTCGGGATCACTTGGTTTAATTACCAAAATTTCATGAGTAACTTGTTTCCCGTATTATCATCGCAAAATAACGCACTTAAGTCATTTAAGAGCTTAAAACGGCAAAAGGTACAATTGCTTTTTATAACCAGGCTGAATTCAACGGATTATTCTATTGTCCCTTGGTGGTGGGAGTAGCTTGGAGTTTAGGCTTTTCTTCGATTGTCAAAGGCTGCTTTTTAACTGCCTTACTCATAACAAGCCGCTCTTCATAAATCTTTTTTTGATCGGGATTCAAGATCTTAAGTATTGCTTTTTCTTTGACTGTATTGCAGCTTTGCATTTCTTTGATTGAATTGTTTCGAGCCTTAGGGTCATTATTGTCAAAATTGAGACGTGCTTTGTTCAATTTTTTGAGATAAGATAGATGAATTTTTTTAGATTTGCTCATTTGAGTTTCATTCAAACTTAACTCTTTGCTGAGGTTTTCAGTAAGTGTCTGAGCTCTATCTTCATCCGTTAGCTTTTGTATTACTGGAGCTCCTTGTTGAGAAAAAGCTGAATATGTTGCCATTACAAATAGCACAAATAATATATGTTTCATTGTTGAAATTATTTTAAACAAAAATAGACCTAAAATACGAGATCTAATACGTAAAACGAACACATTAAGTTTTGGTTAACAGGTGTATTTAATTTGTTCGAATGTTTTAGAAACAGTAATTTTACCAGAGAATTGGATCATTAGATAAGAATTTTACAACAACATTACTTACTGAAAACCTATGAATATGAATCACAATGTAGAGATATTTCCAATATCTAACGAGGCTAATGATGTGAATTTATCTTTAGCTCGCCAATCTAGAACTTCTTCCGCTTTAGCTGTTATGTCTCAAGAACTCCTCTTAACTCTCAAGTTGAATTGGTTTGGTAAAAAGCAAAGCCATTTAGGATTCTACCTATTGGGTTTGGTATTTGTTCTTAATGGCTTTAATACTGCATCAGCTCAGATTTCTATACCCAATTCAAGTTTTACTGATGCACAAGATTTCAGTACACTAGCCAATACTGGAACTTCATCTGTCACACCTCCGGGTTGGGCGTTCTTTGAAACTGGTGCAAATGCCAATAGCACTTATACCGCTGGAACTGGCAGTGGTAATGCAGGAGACACTTACAGCTTTGGGCCTGCGTCAAGCACAGAAAGAGCATTTGGAGGATTGCAGAGTGGTTCTTTGGTGCCTAATATTGGTGTTTGTTATACTAATAATACTGGTTCTGCTATAACTGGTTTTATGATAACATTCAAAGGTGAAACATGGAGAGTAGGAGCTCTTAATAGAGCTGATGGAATACAATTTCAATACAATCAAAATACCACAGCTATAAATGGCGCTGGAACATGGACATCATTCTCAGGACTTGACTATTTTAACCCTGGTCAAGCAACTGGAAGTGGATCGGAGCAACATTCTGCAATTATTTCTTCAGCAATTTCAGGATTGAATATTGCTCCAGGCAATACCTTTTGTCTGAGATGGGTGTCATTTGATGCTACTGGATCTGATGATGGGATTGGTGTAGACGACTATTCTTTAACAGCAATAACTGTTCAGGCAACCGCGGGTGTAACTATTGTGCAATCAGGCGGTAGCACGAATATTACAGAAGGTGGCGCTACGGATAACTATACGGTTGTGTTGAATTCTCAACCAACTGCTAATGTCAGTATTTCAATAATGACTGATGCTCAATCTGCTGTTAACCCTACATCATTGACATTTACGAATATCAATTGGGCTTCCCCTCAAAATGTAGTAATAACTGCCATAGATGATATCGTTGTTGAAGGTCCTCATACTTCAACAATATCTCATTCAGCAACTTCTTCGGACCCAGCTTATAATGGGATTTCAATAACAGGCATCATTGCTTCTGTTACAGACAATGATATGGCACCCAATCCCTGTCCAACTCTCAGTAGTTCTGTTACAAATACAAGTTGTGGCTTGAATAATGGAACAATCAACTTGACGTTAACTGGTGGTACAGGTCCATTTAATTTCATTTGGAACAATGGAGCAGTGATAGAAGATTTATCTAATTTGCCATCTGGATTTTACAGTGTGACTGTCACTTCTACTTCTTGTCCATTAGGTGTAGTCACTTCGACAACAGTGGGCGTTTCGACAAATCCCAACCCAAGCTTGAGTACCCAAGTTATGAATGCTTCATGTGCCAGTCCCAATGGTTCAATTGACTTAACAACAACTGGCGGCGTTGCTCCATTTAGCTTTATTTGGAGCAATGGAGCTACAACAGAAGATATTTCAGGATTAAGTCCTGGTTTATATGGTGTTACTGTAACTGCAGTTGGTTCTGGATGCCAAGGCGTTACCACCTCTGCTACAGTAATGGGATCTGGCAATACCAATCCTACCCTAAGCACAGCTGTAATGAATGCGGCTTGCAATACTGCCAGTGGTTCAATTGATTTGACTACTGCTGGTGGTGTTTCTCCATTTGGTTTCTTGTGGAGCAATGGTGCTACAACTGAGGATATTTCAGGCTTAACTGCTGGGACATACACCGTAACTGTCACTTCTATTGGTTCAGGATGTATTGGAGTATCAACATCAGCAACTGTAGGATTGGTTCCTGATGTTATCCCGCCAGTATTGGTTTGTCCTGGTCCAATGAATGTTTCATGCTTTAGTGCTATTCCAGCACCAGCGCCTGGATCGGTTATGGCTTCAGATAATTGCACCAACCCACTTACTGTAACTTTGCAATCGGATATTATATCTAACCAAACATGTGCCAATAGGCTGACCCTTACAAGAACTTATCAAGCGATTGATGGGGCAGGGAATGTAGGTAACTGTCAACAGATTATTACAGTTAATGATCAAACTGCGCCCGTGTTTAACACACCATTGCCAATTGATTTGTCCGTTAGCTGCGAATTATCTGTGCCAGGTCCACCTTCTGTGGGTGCAACAGACAATTGTGGTGGAGTTGTGAATGTTATATATAATGAAACAATAATTCCGGGTAATTGTCCATCAAGACGCACATTGGTTAGAACATGGACGGCAAGTGATGTTTGTGGAAATAATAGTCAAGTTGTTCAAACAGTATCTGTTGTTGATAACACGCCTCCAGTTTTTGTAAATCCTCCAACAAATATTACTGTAAGTTGTGATGCAATCCCTCCTGCTCCAACTTTAACTGCAACGGATAATTGCACAGGTACAACCCCTCCACCTACTCCAGTGATTTGGATTAACGAAATCCATTATGATAATACTGGTGCTGATGTTGGTGAATTTATAGAAGTTGCTGGTACGGCTGGTTTGAATTTGGCCAATTATTCTTTGGTATTGTACAATGGATCAGATGGACTTCAATATGGAACTACTGCATTGAGTGGCACAATTGATAATGAATCCAATGGATTTGGAGCTGTTAGTTTTTCCTATCCTGTCAATGGTATACAAAATGGTGCACCTGATGGTATTGCATTGGTAAATACAGCAACAAATACAGTTGTTTACTACCTGAGTTATGAAGGCGTCTTCACAGCTCTAAACGGTCCTGCAATGGGTCAAAGTTCAGTTGATATCAATGTCTTTGAAGCAGGGATAGAGCCAATTGGTTTGTCACTTCAATTGACTGGAACAGGAAATGTTTATCCTAATTTTACTTGGAACGCACCTCTTGCTCAGTCACCTGGAGTTTTGAATAACAATCAGAATATGACCGCCCCACCTAATCCTCCTGGTACAGGGATGATTACCTATACATTTAATCAAACCCAAGCTCAAGGATCTTGCCCGAATAGCGGAGTTATCACAAGAACTTGGACAGCAACTGATGCATGTGGAAATACCGCTAACCTTATCAGAACAGTGACTGTTAATGACAATACTCCTCCAGTTTTTATTCAGCCATTACCTGTTGACGTGACAGTTGAGTGTAATGCAATTCCTGCTCCACCAATTGTAAGGGCAGTTGATAATTGTGGCCCATTGACGGGAATGTCTTCAACCCAAATATGGATCAATGAATTTCATTATGACAATACAGGGAATGATGTTGGGGAATTTATTGAAGTGGCAGGCTTGTCAGGTACCAATTTAAGTGGTTACTCATTGGTTTTGTATAATGGTTCTGATGGTCTTTCATACAATACGATAAACTTAAATGGCACCATAGATAATGAATTCAATGGTTATGGTGCAGTTTCATTTTCATATCCTTCTAACGGTATTCAAAATGGTTCTCCAGATGCAATAGCATTGGTTCAAAATGGAGCAGTGATACAGTTTTTAAGCTATGAAGGCGTGGTATTCGCTTTAAACGGTCCAGCTAATGGCTTAAACTCAACAAATATCATTGTTTCGGAGACGGGTTTTGAGCCAATTGGCCAATCCCTTCAATTGAAAGGGGTGGGAAGTTCATATTCTTCTTTCGCTTGGAATGCACCATCCGCAGAATCCCCTGGAACACTTAATCAAGGACAGACTTTATCTCCTATTCTTATTATTGCAACTTTGGCTGAAGTTTTCCTGCCAAGCACACAATGTCCTCAGGCAGGCATATTGAGAAGAACTTGGTCAGTTAATGATGGTTGTGGGAATAGTGCTCAATACACACAGAATATAACAGTTCGCGATAATACACCTCCTGTTTTTACAGGAAATCTTTCAGGTGATATTTCAATTGAATGTGATGCGCCAATTCCTGTAGCTCCTGTTGTTACTGTTACTGATAATTGTGATACCAATGTTCCAGTGAGTTTTACTTCTGTTACAACACCAGGCAAATGTCCTCAAGAATCGATTATCAAAAGAACTTATACTGCTATGGATGATTGTGGTAACATTGCTATGTATATGTATCAAGTTACCATAAGAGATACAAAACCGCCAGTTATTAATGTCAGTGGAATCGCTGATATTACAATCAATTGTGAACAAGCTGTTCCTTCAGCACCTATTGCAACGGCAACAGATGCGTGTGATAATACACCAACAATAGTTTTTACCGAATCGAGCACTAAAAGTCCGTATAAGCAACTTTGTGGATTCTACAATTATACCATTAAAAGGTCTTGGGTGGCAACTGATGATTGTGGTAATTCAACAAGTAGAACTCAATTGATAAAAGTTAAAGATGATATGCCTCCAGTTTGGTTGAGTACACCTCCAGCATTTATTACCGTCCAATGTGATGAAGATAATGACAATAACATCGATCCAATTGCAATTGATGGCTGTGATGGCAACCCGTCAGTATTACTTAACTTAGAATACGTTCCAATTCCAGGCGGTTGTGCCAAAAATTATAAAGTCAAGTACACCTGGACTGCTGGAGATAAATGTGGAAATATTATTAAGTTCGTTCAAATAATCACTGTACTTGATACTGAAACACCAATCATAGTATGCCCTAAGGATATTACCATTAATAGCAGTATGCCAATTGCAGTAAATTGGGTAACTCCTAAAGCTGCCGATCATTGTGAGGGTCCCTTGGTTACCAAGCAAATAGCTGGTCCTCCCTCAGGAAGTTTATTCAGTCCTAATACAACCACAACAATAAGCTATCAAGCAGTAGATGATTGTGGTAATAAGTCGATCTGCAGTTTTATAGTAACCATAAATGGATCAGGTACTGCTACAGTACTAAGTATTTCTGGGGCTATTAGCACACCTCAAGGTCAGTCTGCAAAGGCTGAAACAGTAGAATTAATAGGGGATGTGACTCAAACTGATAATACGGTTTTTGGTTTGTATGCATTTGATAATTTGCCTTACGGTGCAGATTTAAAGATTATTCCTAAGTCTAACTCGAATCCACTAAATGGGGTCAATACTTTAGATTTAATACATATAACCAATCATATATTAGGAAAAAAAGCCTTAGATTCTCCATACAAAATGCTGGCAGCCGATGTGAATCAAAGTCTTTCAATTTCGGCTTCAGATTTGGTGGATATCAGAAAACTAATATTAGGCTTATCAGATGACTTTGAAAAGTGTGACAGTTATCGATTTATTCCTCTTGAATATTTGTTTAAAAATGTTGCCAACCCATTTTTAGATAAAATTCCTGATGGTTTCGAAATAAGTAGTTTGTCAAAGCCAGAAAAAGTTGACTTCACTGCAATAAAAATGGGTGACGTGAATAGTTCATACAATGCCGCGAATGGTTCAAATGAGGTTCGAACTGGGAAAATTGAATTGCATGCCGATGCGGTCAGTTATGAGGCAAGTCTAGAGCTTCTGGTGCCAATTTATTCAAAAACGGAGTTGTTAGGAGCGCAATTTACTTTAGAATTTGATGTGAATGCACTTGAGGTTCTTGAAATTGTGCCTTTGACTGAAGGAATTGATCAGACCAATTTTGGCATGAAATTCCTTAAAAATGGTTGGATATCAGTTTCAATCAATAAGGAAAATGGAATGAATGGTGCGCTTTTTGCAATTCGATTCAAATCCAAACAAGCAGGTGATGTTCAGCAATCCATTCGTATTAATTCTGCTCTAACCAATGCAGAGGCCTACCTTGATCTGAATTCGAAATCGGATATTGTGCTTAGTTTTGATTCTAAAGATTCGGAAGAGACCCATGTGGAAGCATTTCCTAATCCATTCAAAACCACTCTGAATTTCCATATTACAACTACTCAAAAATCGGAAGCAGTCATAAGTTTGTTTACTATGAACGGAATACAAGTTTTGCGTTCTGTAAATATGTTAGAATCGGGAGAACAAATGGTAAATATTTCAAGAACTACAGCGATGGCATCTGGAACATACAGATACACCATAACTGTCGATGGCCAATTATTCACTGGTCATGTTGTGATTCAGGACTAGAATTATATAGAATGATAAGGGGGATTTTTTATAAAGTCCCTCTTTTTTTAGCTCTTTTGGCTTCTGTTTGGTCCTCTATAGATCCCCACATTCATGTTCATCCAAGTGACTTGTTTGTCACGTGTCATATTGTTGGCCATTGCAACTTTCTGTGAGGGGATATTATCTATGTCAATAATTGAAATGATTGAGTTCGCATCAGTTGTTTTTAGTCCATGAGCATGAAATGCTTTTGCCGCTTCAGTGGCATAGCCTAGGCCCCAATATTTCATAAACAAAGAGTATCCAACTTCTAGCTCATTCTTTTCGTCAATGTCTTGCAGCAAAAGACCGCATTGTCCAACATATTCACCTGTTTGTTTGTCGATAAGCCACTGAAGTCCATACCGCTCATCTTCATATCTTTTTAACCCTCCTTCAAGCCAGAAATGGGCTTTTTCATTCGGTGTTTTTAAGTGATGCAGGAAAGTGAAGTACCTATAATTTTCAAAATTTTCAAACATTTTTACTAAGATGTTGTGATCATCTGCTTTCAAGAATCTTGTAATGAGCCTATCGGTCTCCAGACCATCGTTGTATTGGTAAGTCATATGGTTTTGTTTGATTACCTAATATTTTATTGTTCCTAATTGGAAGTAAAAGTAAGGATTTAGTAAGAAGTAAAATTAATTCTGATATTTTTTGAGGCTAGTGTTGCAATTGATTAAAACTTGTTTTACTTTTGACACAAAATGTTTTAAGATAATAAAACATAAAACAAAAAAGAGAATAGCAATGTATAGTAAATCAATTTTGCACATGGACTTGGATTCATTCTTTGTATCGGTAGAATGTCTTCGTAATAGTGCATTTCTAGGGAAACCACTCATTATTGGAGGCACCAGTAATAGGGGAGTAGTTTCCTCTTGTAGTTATGAGGCGCGCCGTTTTGGGGTTCAGTCTGCCATGCCTATGCGGATGGCCTTGCGTTTGTGCCCAGATGCTATTGTATTACGTGGTGACATGGAGTCCTATTCTCGACATTCTGCCTTGGTAACTGAGGTGATAGCTGAACATGCGCCAATATATGAGAAGTCTTCTATTGATGAATTTTATCTTGACTTGACGGGTTTGGACCGATATTTTGGTTGTTATAAGTGGGCAAGAGAGCTGAGGCAGCGCATCATGACAGAGACTGGTCTCCCTATTTCATTTGGTCTTTCGGTCAATAAGCTCGTTTCGAAAGTAGGAACAAGTGAGGCCAAGCCCAATGGCACGATCAATATTGCTGCTGGCACAGAGAGGGATTTTTTAGCCCCACTTTCTACTGCCAAGATTCCTTCCATCGGTAAGGTAACGTACAAGAAACTCAGTTTTATGGGGGTGCGTACAGTACAAACTTTGCGTGAAATACCGGTGCGTCTGCTGGAAAGGGAGTTTGGGTTACATGGCAGGGATCTATGGCTCAAAGCCAATGCAATAGATGACAGTCCGGTAGTGCCTTACGACGAACAGAAGTCGATGTCCACAGAACGTACATTTCAAACGGATACTGTGGATATTCAGCGTTTACGTGATGTGCTGTTGGGCATGGTGACAAAATTGACTTTTGATCTCAGGCAGACGGGTCGATTGACCTCTTGTATTACCATAAAATTGAGGTATGCAGATTTTAATACTTATACCATGCAACATCGGATACCATATACAGCTCAGGATAAGGTACTTATACAACATGCTCATGAACTGTTGAATAAGCTATGCCAGCGCAGGCAATTGGTCCGACTCATAGGAGTTCGGTTCAGTGGCTTGGTACGAGGTTGTTATCAGATCAATTTATTTGATGATACCATTGGTGATATTCAATTGCTGCAGCAGATGGATCGTATCCGCAATAGATTTGGTTCTGACGCTATCAAAAGGGCATCGTCATGTAAGGCATAGTATCATTGGAGGCAGTATTGGAACCCTGAATGATTTTAGGATTGAAAGGACGGGAGTGGCTCTGCTTTCATCAAGGACTTGCCTATGTGTGTAGGTGACGGAGGAGTTTTTAGTATTTTATCTAAAGGGTAATCATTTTAAGTTTTTAGCACATGTATTTGAGTGTTCACAGTTATTTTAGTTTGAGGTACGGAACTTTATCTCCTGCACAATTAGCAGCAATGGCATTTGCAAAAGGGATAGATGTAATGGTATTGACAGATATCAATAATACCTCAGTTAGTTTTGAGTTTATCAGTCAATGTCAAGCGCATGGTATCCGTCCCTTACTGGGTATTGAATTCAGGAATGGAAGTAAGTTTCTGTATACAGGAATAGCCCGAAATGCAGAGGGATTCAGTCAATTGTGTCGGTTTTTGAGTATGCATTCTATGGAGGATAAGTCATTGCCCTTGGTCCCGCCTTGGATGGAGGATGTTTACATTATCTACCAGACACCACTACCTAAAGAAGTGGCACATTTTAAGCCCAATGAGTTTATCGGAATTAGGCCTGAGATGGTCAATAAAGTATTTCATGCCAAATGGAAGCGGCACATTGATCGCATGGTAGTTTTTAGTCCAGTTACTTTTGCTGATAAGGAGGGATATCGCGTTCATAAATTATTGCGTGCTATTGAAGGGAATACAGTTTTAAGCAGATTGGTCCCTGAAGATATGGCAGCACCGACAGAGTTATTTTATGATCTAACATCCTTGCTGAAATTTTATGAAGCATACCCTAAAATTGTTGAAAATACCCAAGCTTTGTTGGATAGTTGCAGTATTGAGATGCCATCTAATAATGCCAATAACCGCAATAGTTTCACAGGATCTGCTGATGGCGATATGCGCCTTCTTCACAAGCTTACCAACAATGGTGTTGTTCGGCGATACAGCGGAAAGCAATTGGGCAATGCAGTGGAACGGATTCAACGTGAATTGAAAGTAATTGACAAGCTGGGGTTTGCACCGTATTTTCTGATTACATGGGATATTATTCGCTATGGCCAGTCGGTGGGTTATCATCATGTAGGAAGAGGGAGTGGTGCCAATTCTCTGGTTGCTTATTGCTTATACATTACGGATGTTGATCCCATAGAATTGGATTTGTATTTTGAGCGATTCATCAATCCATACAGAACTTCACCTCCTGATTTTGATATCGATTTTTCTTGGTCGGATAGGGATGATGTAACGGACTATATTTTTAAGCGATATGGTAAGGAGCATACTGCTCTACTAGCCACATACAATACTTTCAAAGGACGCTCTATTGTTAGAGAGCTGGGCAAAGTTGCAGGATTACCAAAAGCTGACATTGACTTAATTATTAATGAGCCTAAGGCGCGTGACAGACATCATCCCTTGGCTGATGCCATCTTTAAGTATGGAAAATTGTTAGAGGGATTTCCCAATTATTTATCCATTCATGCAGGAGGAATCATTATTAGCGAGCGGCCTATGTTTTATCATACTGCTTTACAAATGATGCCTAAAGGCTTTCCTATCACACATTTCGACATGTATGGAGCGGAAGATCTTCATTTTCATAAGTTTGATATATTGAGTCAACGGGGCTTGGGACATATTAAGGATGCTGTGGATCTGGTGAGGCAGAATCGAAATGAAAGTGTAGATATTCATGATATTCCTCGTATCAAGAACGATCCTCGGGTGCGCGAGCAGTTGCGTTCGGGACAATGTATTGGATGCTTTTATATTGAATCTCCAGCTATGCGTGGCTTACTTTCAAAAATAAAATGCGATGATTATATTCATTTGGTAGCTGCGAGTTCCATTATTAGACCTGGAGTAGCTAAATCTGGTATGATGAGGGAGTACATTCATAGATTTCATCATCCGCATTCCTTTGAATACATACACCCTGTGTTTCAAGAACATTTGGGTGAGACTTATGGTGTGATGGTATATCAGGAAGATGTGATGAAAATTGTACATCATTTTGCTGGTCTTGATCTTGATGAATCAGATGTGTTGCGCCGGATAATGAGTGGGAAGAAGAAACAATCGGACACTTTTGATCGACTTATGGCAAAATTCTTCAATAACTGCAAGCAACGGGGTTATTCTGATGAACTGTCACAAGAAGTATGGCGACAAGTAGAAAGTTTTAGCGGTTATTCTTTCTGTAAGGCACATTCTGCCAGTTATGCAGCCGAATCGTTCCAGAGTCTTTATCTTAAAACTTATTATCCACTGGAGTTTATGGTGGGTGTGATCAATAATTTTGGCGGATTTTATAGTACAGAGCTTTATGTGCATGAAGCTCGTATGAGAGGCGCACGGATTCACCCTCCCTGCATTAATTTCAGCCGACGCCTCACTTGTATATATGGAATTGATGTGTATCTGGGATTTGTACATTTATCTGGGATGGAGGCAAAACTGTCGCAAATAATAGAGGAAGAGCGCGATCATGGGGGCGCTTTCAAAAGTTTGGCAGATTTTACTGGAAGGATTGACCTCGCCTCTGATCAATTGGATTTACTCATCCGTATTGGTGCTTTTAGGTTTACAGGGCAAAGTAAATATGAACTCATGTGGGAGAAGAATGCTGTTTACAATCCTGCCTCAAAAGTCAGTGAAGGTATCCATTTATTCAAAGATGAGCATGAGTCATTTACCCTGCCAGTACTTTTGGAGGGCGACTTTGATCAAGCATTTGATGAAATAGAATTGTTGGGTTTTTCGCTTTGTTCACCATTTGACTTGGTCGTTGGCAAGCTTCCCATTGCTGTACCTGCTTTGGATATCATGAAATATGAAGGCAAACGGATAAGCATGACTGGCTATCATGTTACTAATAAACCGGTCACAACGATCAAAGGAGAGTTGATGTACTTTGGGACGTGGGTAGATGGCAATGGGCTTTTTTTTGATACGGTTCATTTTCCCCCATCATTGCGGAAGTATCCATTTAAAGGGAAAGGGATTTACCACATGAAAGGCAAAGTAGTATTGGATTTTGGTTTTCCCAGTTTAGAAGTAGAATGGATGGATAAGCTTCCTTTTGTAAGCGATGGGAGATATTGACACTGCTAATCAATAGTGCCAGTGACGTCTCCTATTTTAACGGCAACAAAATCAAGATTCAAAACATCAACTGAAGTAGTAAGACTTCTGAATATTTTGGAGCCCGGTCCATTGGGATAAATAAAATTTGGGGTTATCATCATCCAATTGGTATTGTTGGGCCATTGAAATTGTTTGCCAAGGATCATTCTATTGATTTCCAGAAGGTCTAGTGCACTTATGAAATTATTTTGGGTGACATCAGCAGCTACTTTTTGACGGTTACCTAAAGCTTTTTGGCCTAAAATGAAACGGTTGACAATTAAAAGATCTGTTGTAGAAACCCCATCCATGGGGAAGGTATTATATATTGGCGTAATCGTAAGTGGTAGATTTGACTCAACGTTATAAAACGTGTATTTACCATTGCTATCGGTTTGAACTACTTGAGGATTGGGACCAGATAAGCTTACAACGACTCCAAATAACGGACTTTCTTTTGAATTGGTAATTCTACCCGATAGTGTTACAGAAGGGCTTCCTTGCACGGAGATACTTCCAATGGTATCTTTCCCAAGGTTCAATGGATCAAGCCAATCCTTAAGTCGAGTTTCTGGGGTTGCCCCATCATTCCAAGACTTCGCTAGCCGGCCAATAAATAAAGTGGAGAATTGACAATTAGCAGAACCGCCGTTCAATTGGCCAACTACTCGACTATTTTCATCAAATAATGGCGCTCCGCTGCTTCCTGCTTCAGAAGTTCCTTTATCAAAGCCTACTCTGAAATGGTTTTGTGCAGGGGTAGTTATTCCATTGCTCCAATTGACAGAATTATTCCAGATTACTGCAGGAACATTATCAATGCTAACTTTTTTCATATCGCCCATCGGATGATGAACCATAATTCCTTTTTGTGGATTCTTGGTCAAGGACTTGTTCCATCCATTGTAGCAAACTGGATAGGTAGAAGGAATGTTATTATTCAACTTCAATAACGTAAAATCACTTTGTTCTCGGTGGGCTACTAAAGTGCATCCAGTTAGTGTTTTATAACCTGGTTCAATGATGGGTTGACCACATTCAGGAGCCTCCCATCCAAAGTAAAAAATAAAATTCTCGTAGAGTGGAATAATGCCAAATTCACAATGGTATCCAGTTAGGATATAAGGAGTACTGTCTTTGGCTGTATTATTCATAAGGCTGCCCGAGCAGAAAAACATACCTGTTTGACCAGTAAATAAAATTCGGACTACTCCATCTTTTTGCTTTTTGACTGGATTCCCTTCTGGGCAATTTACATTGATTTGACATGATAAGGAAGCAAGAAATCCTGGATCATTTGGATTCTGAAGCAATTGAGTAGCGTTATCTTTTTCGTAGATATAGTAAATCTTATTGAGGTGAAATAAATTTTTGGGCTTTACAAGACTGGGCAATTCAAGTTGAAGAATTACCTCTTCTCCTCGAACAGGAGATATTGTGAAGCTTTTATTCTTGCTGTTGTTGTTATTCGTATAAGCACCAGCAATTTTTTTTCCGTCTTTAGTAAGAACGAAAAACCTCGCTCCAATGGGAAGTTCCCAATTGTCAAAACAAAAGGAAAGCCCTGAGGCATCAGGAACGTGAATTGGAAGGGTCCAAATTTGCTTCGTGCCATTCGTTTTATGCCATTTACCATTATAAAGAGGATCAATATCTACAAATATTGGTAAACCAACACGTAATTTATCTGACTTTGCGTCTTCATCCTTTGCTTTTTGAATATCGGGCTTCGAAAGGACTATTTTTGATTCAGAAAACGAATTGAGCTGAATTGGTTGGGGCTCAAAAGGAATACTTAATTGAGCACTAGATTTCTCACAGGTACAAAGGGTAAAAAATAAAAAAGCAATGAAGATATGGTTCATGGTTATCTAAGATACGGAGGATTAAGTTTAGGCCCCAAAGTTGCAGCCTTTTAAACAAAAAGTCAAATTATGTCATTGTCATGCCTTCATATTTGCTGTTTCTAATTTCTTTAATTTCTGCCGATTGAAAGTATTCATCGTATGTCATTAATCTATCAATCATGCCATTGGGTGTAAACTCAAGAATTCTATTTGCCACTGTATTCATAAACTCTTGGTCATGAGAACTTATAAAAAGGCTTGAAGAAAAATTGGTCAAAGCATTGTTGAATGTAGTAATTGATTCCAAGTCAAGGTGATTGGTAGGTTCATCAATAATAAGAAAATTAGGTCCAGCCAACATCATTTTAGACAACATACATCTCACTTTCTCACCTCCTGATAAGACGCCAACTTTCTTGTAAACTTCTTCTCCGGAAAACAACATTTTACCCAAAAATCCACGTATAAATTGTTCATCTTTTTCTTTAGAGTATTGTCGCAACCAGTTTATCAAATCAATATCTTGATCACCACTAAAGTATTCTGTATTTTCTAAGGGAAGATATTCAAACGTAATAGTTTGTCCAAATTCAATATTCCCTTCATCAGCTGGTTCGTTTCCTGAAATTACTTGGTAAAATGTTGTTGCTACCAAAGGATCTCGACTAATAAGGCCCGCCTTTTCACCTTTGTTGAATTGAATGTTTACATTTCTGAAGTACCAATCCCCGTTAGGCTTTCTTTTTCCAAGGTTGTTGCATCTGAAAAGTTCATTACCAGGTTCACGTTCTGATTTGAAGAAAATAAATGGATATTTTCTGCTAGATGGTTGAATATCATCAAGATTTAATTTGTCTAATGCTTTCTTTCTTGAAGTTGCTTGTTTTGATTTGGATGCGTTTGCAGAGAATCGAGCAATGAACTCTTGCATTTCCTGTCGCTTTTTATCAATTTTTGCATTCTTATCTTGCATTTGTTTCAAAGCCAATTGACTTGATAAGTACCAAAAGCTATAGTTTCCAGAGTAAATTCTGACCTTTTGGAAGTCAATGTCAACTACGTGAGTACAAACCATATCCAAAAAGTGTCTGTCGTGGGATACCACAATAACACAATTTTTATAATCAGCCAAGAAATCGCTCAACCACATTATAGTTTCAGTATCTAAATCGTTGGTAGGCTCATCAAGTAATAGGAAATCGGGGTTTCCAAAAAGTGCTTGAGCCAATAATACCTTTATTTTTTGTGGACCAGAAAGGGATGCAAGTTTTTGGTAGTGAAATTCAACATCAATTCCTAGGTTGCACAACAACTCAGCGGCGTCACTTTCAGCTGTCCATCCTCCCATTTCGCCATACCTAGATTCCAATTCTGCTGCCAGCATTCCATCAGCCTCAGTGGCATCAGGATTCATATAGATAGCGTTTTTTTGTTCGTTAATTTGGTAAAGTTCCTCAAAGCCCATCATCACGGTGGTTAATACATCAAAATCGTCGTAAGCAAAATGATTCTGTTTGAGAACCGCCATACGATTACCAGGTTCAAGTGAAACAGAACCGCGTGTCGGATCAATTTCTCCAGATAGGATTTTTACAAAAGTGGACTTACCAGCACCATTAGCACCAATTACGCCGTAGCAATTTCCTGTAGTAAAATTAAGGCTGACTTCATCAAAAAGAACTCTTTTCCCATATTGTAGGCCTATATTGTGTGTACTGAGCATGTTTGTGTTGTGAAATTTGACACAAAGTTAATTCCACTATAAGAACCTAGGGTATGATTGAAGAAACTTAATTATTCTTTTTTTAGATTAGTGGCTTTTGACGCCAGCAACATAATTTGAAAGGTATTCAAAATTTGTAGTTAAACTGCCATTTGAGGCAATTGTTCCCCTTTTAAGTATGTCACTATCTGATTTTGAAAGCTCAGGAAGAATATATTTAATAAAGGCTTTGCCAAAACTTTCAGAGGCATCTCTGGGCAGTTCGTTTGGTAAATTATCGATAGACATGATGTCAATCACATCTTTTTGATGCGGATCTACCTCTTCCATTCGATGAATGTGATAACCAAAAACAGGATTGTCAATGGTTGTGGCTCTGAGCGTACAAGGAATTGAAGAATTTGGCGCAATATCACATGTCACATCCGCTATAACACTTAACTTTAATCTTGTTTGGCTGAGTTCCGATGCTGAGAAAAATGCTGGTGATTTGTCATTCCAAAATATTCCATTGATCATGATATCGGAAATTTTCAAATATTTCATGAAAGCCATATCAAATCGTTCAGGAAATTGATAATATTCCTTTTTTTCAAAACTTGTCCCATCCTTTTTTAAGACATAATCAAGACAATCCAATTGGGTATAAACAGGATACACAAACTCTTTTGTCAAATATTCATCTGGAGTGACTTGCTTAATTTGCATATCATCTAATACCTGCTTTGCACCTGAAGCAACTCGACCTTTACCAGTTAAGACAATTTTAATAGGAGGTAAGTTCGTGTTTTTGTAAAAGCTTAAAACATCAGAATAATGCTCAAGATCTTTAAGTCTGGGCAAACTAAAAGCATTTGTACGTTTACCATAGGTCCAAAGTGCATTGTGTGCACCAACCATGCCAGCCCAATTGCCGAAAGCAATCAATCTTTCACCATTGCTTTCAGTCAAAACTTCATAATCAATTAGTGTAATCTTCTTGGTCAGTATGGTTTGGAGAAGGGACCGGTTGTGTTCTTGTTCTTTAATGGTGTGGGAAAAGAAAAAATATGTTTTTCCGTTTACCAATTTATCTTTTGGCACCTCTTTGATGCCTATCAATATATCTTGTTGACTTACATCTTCTAGTACCTGTGCACCAATTGAAGCATATTCTTGATCGGTATAACATCTTTTCTTAGAAGATTCAATTTTGATGTCCCAACCCAATTGGAGTAATTCGGCAATCTGACTTGGAGTAAAAGCAACCCTCGAGTCAGCTGGTATTTTGCCTTCTTTAATTAGGCCAATCGTTTTTTGCATGATGTGATTTAGCAAATGAACTGCAAAAATATCATGCCAATTTAGATATTAAGGACTTTCATGAAATTAATCTTTACTATATTTGTTTCAACATAATTGTTCTTTATCATGAAATACTATATCCATTGCTTTTTGGCCATTGCCTTTTATTTCACATCAATTAATAACTCAAGTGCCCAAGTTATAGATTTTGATAAAATTGAATCAACAAATGATCCAGTAAATGTTGAAATGGATATTGATCAATTGTTTTTGAGCCTAAGCCATTCCCAGCCTCTTAGTAAAATCTATAATTATGAATTAGACTGTACTGGTGGTAAAATGACCATCGAAAGTACCATCAGACCGCTTAAAGGCAAACTGACAATGACTATCGTTGGCAAGGACGGCAGAGTAATATCTTCTAACAAAATGGAAGGTGCAGCCAAAAGCGAATTGGAGTTTGAAGCTGGCAAATATAGGGTTATATTTGAAGCAGAGGAATTGGAAGGCTCCTTAGAGTTAATGATTTATAAAAGTTCAGAATAAATTTAATGGTTAAGGAACTTTTTTAGCAATGAAAAGGTTTAGTATCAGAATATGGGGCTGACCGGAATCGACAGGTAAGGGAAATCGGTTGGTAAGCATGCCGGAGCATGATAATTCACTCCGTTAACAAATGATTGTCAACACCTTTTTCAAATGGCGAGAATACCTACGCCATGGCTGCTTAGTTCTAGGAACTAAACGCCATTGTGCCTGTACTTGATTTCTGCTACACAGTACACTGCACATAATACCCGCAGGATAGTCAAAAGCATTGGTGGGAACTTTTGGCGAAACTCATCACCTACGGATCAGATACGAGTTTGTCGAACTACTCATTCTAATCCCGACAACACGAAATTCGGCTAAGCATGAAGAAAGCTCTCAGGTACTTGCTCTGGACGAGGGTTCGAATCCCTCCAGCTCCACACAAAGACTTAATCAGTTCACTGGTTAAGTCTTTTTTTAAATTAAAGCCTTATGTACTATGTTTATGTAATTTATTC
>Ga0105049_10000652_pt1 | contig 38826 bp, 31 predicted proteins | sample MAT06_FD_78087 | JGI IMG/M metagenome (GOLD analysis project Ga0105049, IMG submission 78087) | Freshwater microbial communities from Lake Fryxell liftoff mats and glacier meltwater in Antarctica - MAT-06 | ecosystem: Environmental > Aquatic > Freshwater > Ice > Liftoff microbial mat | place...
AGGAGCGCGATGATCGCGATGACGACGAGGAGTTCAATGAGCGTGAAGCCTTTGGGCCCCGCCCGTCCGCGGTTGCCGCCCCCACCTCCGCCGACCCGGTTACATGATCGCATCAGGTTTCGCATCGAGAACAAGTCTTGAGCGCGGGGGCGAGCGGTGTTCATGGTCGGAGGCTCCTTCAATCGACTATCGGCTTTTTGGCGGCAACCCCAGAACAGGGCCGGTTTCCGCATTTACCCCTTCCACCCTACCGAGTGCTGCGGGGCGCGTCAAGACTGTGTTGCGGTACGGTTCCAGAAGCCGGTCGGATCCCGGGTATCGGACGTGGAACCCGTTTTCAGAGGCTCGGGCGGCGGCTGGAGGCATGGCACGGAAACTGGCTAATTTTCTAGGGCAAAGAGCGGTTTTGGGAGCGGCGCAGGGCGGCGGCAAAATGAAAACGAAGTTGAAACCGGTTTCAGGTGCAAATTGCTGTGGAATGATTGTGTTCTTCCGGTAGACTGGGCCCAAACCGGCGCAATGGTTGCGTCGAAGAAACGGTTTTCCACGAACGTTTCAGCAGAGTGCGCGATGGGCCGATTTTTGGATCGGTCCGGGGATGCATCGGTATCCCCCACGCTCGATCGCGTGCTTGATTTTGAGGTCCGGCCCTCCTTTTTTACGGGCCGCAGGTTTGGGAGATCATGTCCATGAAGAACGGGTGTATGTCGGCGTGCGGGCTTCTTGCCGCGGTTGCTGGTTTTGCGAACGCTCAACCCGTCATCGACGGAAGTTTGGCGGGGGACACGGCGTTCTATGGGCCGATCAAGTGGTCACAGAACACGCCGACGGGGTTCGGGGACAACGTTGCGGTGTCGGGGTGCAGCAACGCCCAAGTCGGGGCTCCTGCCGCGGCGACCACGGGCATTGAGATTTCGATCCCTCTGACCTCTTTGGGCAACGCATCGGGCGCTATCCGCGTGACCGCGTTCATCAACGGGGGCGGGCATGATGCGGTGAGCAATCAGATTCTGCCGGGTCTTCCGGCCTCGACGGTGGCGGTTTTGGGCGACCCGCGGGACGTTGATTTCAATGACTATGCGGGGAACCAGTTTGTGACGGCGACGGCGGGCACGGGTGCTTCGCCGGTGGTTGATGGCACGGCCGGCTCCGACTACGGAGCTCCGTTGGCTCTCCAGACGAACCGGACGAACTTTGGCGACAACACGAACACCTCGGGCAGCACCTGCAACGGCAGCGAACTGAATGCGATCCATACTCGCATCGCCGACGGCAAGTTGTTCATCATGCTGACGGGCAACATGGAGAGCAACTTCACAAAGTTGGAACTCTTCATTGATACCGACGTTTCGACGGGCTTCAACAATCTGGGCGTGGGGACAGTTTTCCAGGATGTGGATTTCAACGCCCTCGCCCGTTTGCAGGGCGACGATGACCAGCCGGGGTTGACCTTCGACACCGGTTTCACGGCCGACTACTACGTGACCTTTGGCTGCGGCGGCGATGCCCCGAACGTCACCCACTATCCCAACTTGGCCAATCTGAACACCGGCTCTGGCGAGGGGTACTTGGGGAGCGCACTCACGGGCTCTGGCTCGGGCGTTCTGTCGGGGGGAAACAATCCCAACGGCATCGAGATCGCGATCAACAACGCCAACGTCACCGGCGTTGACGCAATCTGCCCGCCCGCACAGGGCGACGTGGACATCGCGACGGGGTCTGAACTCGACGGCATCTACTCCTACCTCGATACGGCGAACGGGTTCCTGTATGTCCTGTTCACGGGCAATCTTCAGACCAACTTCAACAACCTTGACATGTTCTTTGACGTCAACCCGCTGGACGGCCAGAACGTTCTCCGCGGCAACAACGTGGATATCGACTTCAACGGCCTGAACAACATGGGCAACCGCAACGGCAACCCGGGCCTTACGTTCGACGCCGGCTTTACGGCCGACTACTGGCTCTCGTACCGCACGGGCAACGGCCCGGTGGTCTTCAGCACCGCCGCGGTGCTCCGCGCCAACGGCCCGCTGGCTGACTTCAGCGGCAACAACCTGGATTACGGCGCGTTCAAGGGTGGCCCCAAGCCCGCGAACAACCCGACGAACTTCAACGGTCCTCGGCTTGATTCGCAGGACGGCTTCACCCCGCAGATCTTCACGGAATTCGCCCCGGGCCTGTCGGGTGATTCCCTGCTGATCGATCCGCTCGCCCCGGTGGGCGTGGCGAACGCGATTTTCCTTTCGCTCAACAACTCGAACGTGGCGGGTGTCTCGGGCAGTTCGGCGGCGGGTTCGGAACTCGTGACGACGGGCGTTGAGGTCAAGATCGACCTTGATGAACTGAACTGGGACGGGACCACGTGCATCCGCGTGAGCGCGATGGTGCTTTCGAGCAACCACCAGTTCATGTCGAACCAGGTCTCGGGTGGCCTTCCGGCCGGGAGCGGCAACCTCGGCACGACAGCCTTGGTGAACTTCAACACGCTCGCGGGGAACCAGTTCGTTGAACTGTGCACCGGCGGCGGCCCGGCCTGCGCTTCGGATCTCACGGCCTGCCGGGCCGATCAGGACGGCGACGAGGACATCGACTCGGACGACATCAACATCTTCTTCTCGAACTTCGAGGGCGGCGACTCCTGCGGCGATCAGGACGGTGACGATGACGTCGATTCCGACGACATCAACATCTTCTTCGGTCGCTTCGAAGCTGGCGGCTGCTGAGATCGAAAACCCGCGATCCCGGGACACTGACACACAGGGCCGGGTCAATCGTTGAACACCGACCCCCGGAAGGCACACCTTCCGGGGGTTTTTTCTGCCGCGGATAGAATGAGGAAGAAGTGACAGGGAAGGTTACGGATTGGCACCGCACGTTACGGAGCACTCATGCCCCCGAAGTTTCAGACCGTTCTGCTTTTTGGAGCCCCGGGCGCGGGCAAGGGCACGCAAGGGAAGATTTTGGCTGAGGTGCCGGGGTTTTATCACCTGTCGTGTGGGGAGGTGTTTCGGACGCTGGATATGAGTTCTGAACTCGGCCGAACGTTCATGCAGTTTTCGAGCAAGGGGCTGCTTGTACCCGACGATTTGACGGTGAAGATGTGGTATCAGAACATGCAGGCCCGCACGGTGCTGGCGGACTTCAAGCCCAACGCCGATTTGCTGGTTCTGGACGGCATTCCGCGGAGTGTTAAGCAGGCCCGGCTGCTTTCCAAGCATCTGGACGTGTTGCAGGTCATCCATCTTGTGTGCCCGAACAAGGAGGAGATGATTTCGCGTCTACGGCGGCGGGCGCTCAAAGAGAACCGCATTGATGATGCGCAGGAAGAGGTGATCCGGAAGCGCTGGCAGGTGTACGAGTGTGAGACGTATCCAGTGCTGGGGTGCTATCCGAAGTCGATGATCCGCGAGGTGAACGCGACGGGCTCGCCGGCACGGGTTCTCGAACAGATTCTGGGGCACCTTGTGCCGGTTCAAGAAGCGCACTTCCACAACCCGGTGACCGGTGAACCTGTCCGCAAGGCTGTCAAGGCGACTCGGGCTACGGCGGCCAAGGACCAGAAAGCGGCCCATCGAACGACCAGCAAGACTGGGCGGAAGCCCGTCAGATCTGGGCGTTGACGATGTGGCCTTGGGGTGGCCTTGGGGTGGCCTTGGACGGGCTTAGAAGGCCTCGAAACGACGCTGAACCCGGTTTCGTCCGACGTTGGTACACTTGCCGCCCGGTGAAGCGACCACTTTTCGGGCGGAGGCTGCATGTCGGACCACTTTCAGACCATTCTGCTGTTCGGACCGCCCGGCGTGGGCAAGGGCACCCAAGGCAAGATTCTTGCGCGGATCCCGGGGTTCTTTCACAGTTCCACGGGCGACATCTTTCGCAACATGGATGCGCATTCCGAGATGGGAAAACTGTTCTTCCAGCATTCCACGCGTGGTGAGTTGTTGCCGGACGATGTGACGATCCGCATCTGGCACCAGAACATCTATGCCAACACGATCCTCGGGCTTTTCAAACAGCACGCCGACCTGTTGGTGTTGGATGGGTTGCCCAGGAGCGTGAACCAAGCGAAACTGCTGTACCGCTACTGCAATGTGCTGAAAATTATTCATCTGGTGTGCCGCGACAAGGAGGCCCTGTTTGAGCGGATGCGCAAGCGGGCGCTCAAGGAGAGCCGCAACGACGATGCGAAGCCCGAGGTGATCCGGCGTCGGTTTGAGGTGTATGAGCGGGAGACGATGCCGGTGCTTCAGTTTTACCCGAAGTCGATCATCGCGGAGATCGATGCTGTGGGTTCGCCGGCGTGCGTGATGAGCAGCATTCTGGACGCGGTCGTCCCGATTCAGAACAAGCACTTTCAGGCGACGCCTCCCTAAGGTGCGTTGTGCCGACACGTCTGCGAGCGTTTACGCTGATCGAATTGCTGGTGGTCATCGCGATTATCGCGCTGTTGATCGGCATTCTGCTGCCCGCATTGGGTGGGGCGCGCCGGGCGGTGCGGAGCACGGTGTGCTTGTCGCGGCTGCAACAGATGGGCGTTGCGACCACCGCGTATCTCAATGACTTTGACCGGACGCTGCCGCAGAAGGCGGGGCCTTTGCCGCAGGGTGGGGAGTCGGTGATCGGTACGTTGTTCGCCGGGGCGAAGGGGCGATTGCCGTTTTATGGGATCGACACGATCGGTGCGGAGGGTCGCCCGCTCAACCCCTATCTCTCGGCGGAAACACCGACGCCGGATGCCGAGGAGGGGGTGATTGACGTCGTTTCCTGCCGTTCGCCCATCGATGTGGGGAGCACCAATACGGGCGTTCCGATCGAGGGGCTTGAGCGCACCGACAGCATGTACAGCCTGGTGGGGTGCAGTTACACGCTGAACGACCACACGCTTCTTGGGGAGGACGATGCGACGCTGGTGCCGTCGGGCGGTGGGAAGATGCCGTTTGTGGTGCAGCCGTCGCGGACGTGGGTCATTGGCACGCAGCCGATCTACAACTTTCAGCAGGGGGGCGATCGGGGCATGCGCTGGGGCAAGGGGACGACCGTGAAGGCCAACCTCCTTTTTCTGGATTTTCATGCGCGGGGCGACATCACCGTGCCGGAGGGCGTGGTGAACGAGACTGCTGACTATTCATTTGGCCCGTAAAGTTCAGGCGGCGGATCAGTTCCGCCGTTTGGTGGGCTTTTTGGCGTCGTCGCCTTCCTTCTCTTGTTGGTCGCCCAGTCGCTTGCTGGCCGCGCTGGCCCGGAACATGAGGGCTTGTTCGGCTGCCGCGGGAGGTTGGGGGGTCACGAACCAGCCCCAGAAGCCGGGTGAGCCGTAGGCCACGACGTCGGTGGGAGGATGGAACTGGAACGCGAAGGGAACGACGCGGTCGAGTTCGTCGTTGGTACCGAAATACTTCCAGGGGCGATCGATCTTCTGGGGACGGCTGCTGCTGCGGCGGAGGTTGACGATGTCGACAGGGATCCAGTTGTAGGTGTTGGCGGCCTCATCGAAAAGGAAGAACTCGACCCAGGTCCGGATACGGTTGTTCTTGGAGCCTTTGCCGAGGAACTTGTTGTCGTCAACGCCGACGTCGAAGCCAATGACCGTTCGCGTGGGCAAGCCGGCCTTGCGGTAGAGGACTGCCAGAAGGACGGTGAGGTCGTGCTCGGAGCCACGGCCGGTCACGAGCGTCTCGGCGGGGGCCTGGAGTTTGATGCCCGAGAGTTCGCCGGTTCTGGCTCGCATGGTGAGACCGTCGCCCGTGGGTTGAACCGTCTCCCAGACCTTGGCGGCGATCATTTTGGCGAGGGCAACAGGCCGGACCTGCGTGAACTCGGTGATCCCCCACTCTTTCTTCCAGATTTCGAGTGCTTTGTTGAGCGGGGCTTCATCGAAGGGGGCGACCTTTCCGTCTTCATCGAGCCCTTTCTCGACGAACATCTGCGGGGTGAATGTCGATTGGGCAACCTTGGGGTAGGAGGTTGGCCAGCCGAGTTTGGAAGCCTCGACCTCGTTGAAGACGGTTCGGTAGAGCGTGACCGGGATCGTCACTTCGAGTTTCATCTGACGGGCTTCGGCGGTGGAGCCGTTGGAACCGGCATCCCAGCGTCCGAGATCGGTGCCGCTGGGGTAGTCGGCCAAGACGGTGACTTCGTCATCGACGATGGCGTCGTCGAGCGTGAGGACGCCCCGTGGCCCGGATTGCTCCGCGATGGGCGTGCCCTTCTGACCGGAACGGACTCGTTCGGGCTTGCTGGACGCGGTTTCGCCGATGATCGGGAAGACAACGCCGAGCGTTCCGTAGGAGAACGGCGTGATCTTGGGCATGTTGACGGTCTTTTTGCCGTCGGTGTGCGGAGTTCTCTGGGAGACGTTGTCGGCGTGCACCTCGATCGAGACGGTGAGGATCATCTCTCGTTCACGCTCGCGCAGAATGAGTTCGCCCACGGTGGCGGGCTTGGCGGCGGGGGTACCCGGCTGGCTGGTGACGGGTGGGGCGAGTGAACCACCGGAGGGCTTGGGCGGGCGTTTGCCTGCCGGTTGGCCCGGCTTCTGATTCGGTTGCTGCGTGACGGGGGGCGTTTGGGGCGGCGTCACCGGGTTCGTCACCGGCTGGGTCGGTGTTTGCGACCGGGCGTCGGTCGGGAAGAGGACTGGGACGAAGGCCGCGGCTGCGATGAGAAGGGCGATGAACGTTGGGGATTTCTGAAAAGTCATTTAAGCCTCCGTAACGGGCGACCGCCCTTGCGGGGTTGCCCGGTTGATCGATGCGTTCGAAACCCGTGCGAGGTCGGAACGGTTTGACGCCCGGGGGACCGTGGTGTTCCCTTGGCGAAGCGACCTTGGCCAAGGCCGTACGGCGTCAGCCCGTTCCGACGGACGTTCCTGCGGCCCGTGCCCGGACCCCGTCGATGACCTCTCGCACTTCTGCGGCCATGCGTGTGTTCGGGAAGTCTCGGACGATTTGCTCACCCAGTTCGGCGGCCTCACGCCAGCGGCGGTCTTGCACGGCGAGTTTGAACCTGGCACCCAAGTTCTCTCTCGCTTTACCGATGATCCCCCGCGCAAGTTCCCGAAGCGGTTCTGCTTCTTGAGGGGAAAGATGCTGATCGAGGTCTTTGAGGAGGGCCAGGGCGTCGTCGGCACGGCCCTCTTGCGAGGCCACCAAGAACTGACGCTCGACCTCGGACTTGTACGACCCTCTGGCTTGGGCGACCCTCGAGCGGAGGGCCTCGACGCGGGGTGAATCGGGGAACAGCCGCTGGATTCGGGCGGCATCGGCGGCGGCGTCGTCCCAGCGTCTTTGGATGATGAGACCGTCGAGATAGCCGATGGCGTCGGCAACCTGCTTCTCGAGGGTGGCGGCCCGGGCCGAATCAATCCGCTGTCGGAACTCTTCGGCGTCTGTGCGGAAGCCGAAACGGTCGGCCAGTTCTTTGATGAGCACCATGGCGGCATCCCAGTGCTGATTGTTGATGTCTTCCTCGATGGCGAGGCGGAGGAGGTCGCGTTCGCCTTGGCGGTTCAGGACGCGACGGGCATCGTCGGAGAGCGACGCCTGATCTCCCAACATACGCACGCTGCGTCCCAGTTCACCCATTTTCTGGGCGAGCAGATGTTGGGCGGGGTTGGCAAGGGTGAGGGCGAGGACAAACGCCACGGGCGACATGGTGAGCACAAGGAGCACGCCCGTGACACCGAGTTCATACTTGCCTTTATAGACGAGGACGACCGACAGCCCGAGGGCGAGCGCGTACAGGAGGACGAGCAGCCATAGGACCGCTCCCTGGTTCCGGGGTTTGGCGTTTATTTCATCACCGCCGATTGGAATCCGCATCGTGAAAACCTCTCCGTGGGTGTCGTCCTTGAAACTCCCTGTGCGCTGCGTAGCGCGGACCAAGTGTACTAACCTGCGGGAGCCATGCACGAACCCGCCGAAACCAACGATCTTGAACTCCCCAAGGTGCTCACCGAGTGTTTTACGCTTGGACCCTTTCAAACAAACACCTACCTGATACGCACCTCGACGGGGACTGGGTGCTGGATCGTTGATCCATCGTTCAACCCCGGGCCGGTGGTCGCCCGAATCCGGGCGTTGGGGCTGAAGCCGGAGGCGATCTTGCTGACCCATGCCCATATCGACCATATCGCCGGTCTGCCGGACATTCGCAAGGTTTTCCCGGGCGTGCCGGTTTCCCTTCATCGGGCCGAGGCGGACTGGCTGGAAGACCCTGAGCGCAACGGTTCAGCGTTCTTTGGGTCGCCCGTTTCGATGACGGCGCCGGAGGTGGTGCTGGAGGGGAACGAGCGCCTGAGCCTCAACGGGACGACATGGCAGACCTACCACGTGCCCGGCCATTCGCCGGGGAGTGTTGCGTTCTATGCCGCGGCGGCCGAGTTGGCGGTGTCGGGCGATGCGCTCTTCGCGGGTTCGATCGGTCGGACCGACCTCCCCGGGGGTGACCACGAACAGTTACTGAAGGCGATCCGATCGACGCTTTACACGCTTCCGGGGACGACGCGGATTCTGTCAGGGCACGGAAACGAAACGACCGTGGGCCGTGAGATGCGATCGAACCCGTTTGTGCGTGCGGGGTGAAGGGTTACATCGCGCTGGGCATGCCGAAGCACCGGCGCCACGCGCTGAGTTGGCCCATGTGCATCATGACGTGATTGTTGAGGAGGAAGTTGACGCCCATACCGACGATCGGGAAGGTGGCACGCATTTTTTCGTCGGGGGTTTCGCGGAGGAGGGCCGCATCGTCGAGGCCGGAGATCGCATCGAGGGCGATGTCGGTGGCCTTGAAGAACTGAGTGGCGACGACATCGATCCTCGGGTACAGATCTCCCTTTGGGTCGTCTTTACAGACGGTGTTGGCATCGAAGAGGGCCGTCCAATCGTTGGGGGTCGCTGCCGCGCCCGCGTTGAGGCCGAGGCGTTCCATGGCCTTGGCGGGGTAGAGGGCGAGGTGGCCGTAGATCCAGGTCGGGTGGTTGGTGTCGATGATCGTCGCGGCGGCCGATGTCTCGAAGTGGGGCTTGCGGCCGGCCTGCTCTGGGCGGATGTTGAGCAGCAGTTTTTCTGAGTATCCACGCGTCCGACGTGCGCCCGCCACGATGATGTCGATGAAATGACCCATGAAAGAATCTCCAGTGTGATGAGGAACGACGGACCCTTTCAGAAGCCCGTCCCGTGTGCTTCGATATCGATTGAACGTTTCGAACGGTATCAGAGTTCGGGAGCGAAGCCCCGTCGCATGGTGTTTTCGCAACTGGCCCGCGGCTCCACGAATTGATAGAGGTAGTCCTTGCCGCCGGCCTTGCTGCCGACCCCGGACATGCCGAACCCTCCGAAGGGTTGGCGGCCCACCAAGGCCCCCGTGATGCCACGGTTGATGTAGAGGTTTCCGACGCGGAAGCCGTGCTTGGCTTTCTCGATGTTGGCGGGCTTCCGGGTGAAGACGCCGCCCGTGAGTTTGTAGACACTCGCGTTCGCGATCCGCAGGGCTTCGTCGAAGGTGGCGGCGTGCATGATCGCGACGACCGGGCCGAAGATTTCTTCGCGGGCAATGGTGTGCTCGGGCTTCACGCCGCTGAAGATGTGCGGGCCGACGAAATGCCTGCCGGTGGAAGATTCGAGCCCATCGGGGATGGGCGAGGCGAGTTCCAGCGTGCTTTCGAGCCGCCCCTTCTCGATGAACATGCCGATGCGGTCACGGGCTTCTTTGTCGATGACGGGGCCGATGTCGGTGCCGGGCTTGATCGGATCACCGATGGTGAGGGCGCGGGTGGCCTCGACGAAGCGGTGGATGAACGAAGAAATCGCGGGCCCCTTGGGGCCATCGGGGTCGACCACGATGAGCCTTGAGCAGGCCGAACACTTCTGACCCTGGAAGCCGAACGCGGATTGCCGGGCCGCCATGACGGCTTCATCGAGGTCGGCTGATTGATCGATGATGAGGGCGTTCTTTCCGCCCATCTCACAGATGACGCGCTTGACGAAGGGTTGCTCGTCCGGGGTTTTGCCCGCGGCCTCGAGGATGTTGAGCCCCACCGCCTTGCTCCCGGTGAAGGCGATCAGGGCGATGCGCGGGTCGCGAACAAGGGCAGCGCCGGTTGATTCTCCGGGCGATGGGCAGAATTGGAGGACGCCAATCGGGGCGTTGCTCTCCTTGAGAGCCTGTTGCAGGATGTCGTTGAGCACGCTGGCGATTCCCGGCGTCTGCTCGGCCGGCTTCATCACCACGGTGTTTCCTGTCACCAAGGCCGCCGCGGTCATGCCGCAGAGGATCGCGAGCGGGAAGTTCCAGGGGGCGATCACGACCGACACTCCGCGGGGCTGATACCACTGCTCGTCGAGTTCACCGATGAACCTTCCCATTCGCTCGCGCTCGAACATGGGGACCGCCATGCGGGCGTAGTACTCGCAGAAGTCGATGGCCTCGCACACATCGGCATCGGCTTCGCGCCACGTCTTTCCGGCTTCCTTGATCATCACACCGGCGAGGCCGTCGCGCTGGGCGCGCATGAGGTCCGCGGCTCGGGTGAGGACGCCGGAACGCACGCGGGGGTCGGTGTCGCGCCACGCGGCGAAGGCGGCTTCGGCGGCGGCCACCATTCGCGTTGCGTGTTCGGGGGTGCGGTCGTTTGCAACCTTGGGGACGGTGGCTCGCTGGATCGCGGTGGCGAACGCTGCTCGCTGAGTTCCGTCGGCGAAATCTCGCATGGGCTCGGTGTAGAAGGGTTTGCCATCGCCGACACCTTCGACGGCGGGTGTAAGGCGGTGCCGCTCCGACTGTTCGGGCGGGAGGGGCACCTCGGGCACGCCGGCGCCCGGCACCTTGAGCAAGGCCCCCGCATCGGCGTTGTCCATGAACCCGGCCTTGAGCCAACTTTCATTGCTGGTGTTCTCGAGCAGTCGTCGGACGAGGTACGCCATTCCCGGGATCATCTCGCCCACGGGGACATACTCGCGGATCCGGAGGCCCATTTCGGCGGCGGCGAACTTCAACTGGTCGGCCATGCCGTGGAGCATCTGCAACTCGATGGCGCTGCGCGGAAGGTTCCGCCTTTCCAGCCCGGCGAGCACGGCGGCGATGGATCGCACGTTGTGAGAACCGAGCGCGAGTTTGATGCCGCTGGGCTTGGGTCCGCCGGTGGCGATGTCGCCCCGACCTCGGGCGAGTGCGGCCGACGGGCAGGCGTCCAACAAGATTCCCGCCATTTGTTCAAAGCAGCGGTCGGTCATCCATTTGCGGGGCCACACCGGCGAAGGCCAACCGTGCATCTCGCTCTTGATCGTCTCGGCGTCCCAGTAGGCCCCTTTGACCAGCCGCACCGTGATGAGTTTGCCGCGGCGGGCGGCCCACTCGGCCATGCGGGCGGCGTCGGCCGGACCGCTCTTGAGATAGGCCTGCATGGCCAGCCCGGCTTGGAAGTCGATCTTCTCGACGCAGCGTTGAAAGAGTTCGATCGTGAAATCTTTGAGGCCAAAGTGCTCCATGTCGAAGTTGACGAAGACGCCACGATCGCGGGCGGTTTCGAGTATTGGGAGCATCCGCTTCAGAAGGTCGTTGAGCGAGCCTTCGGTGTCGATGGGGTCGCACCTTGCGGAGAGCGCGGAGATTTTGACGGAGACGTTGGTGCGAGGGATCGGGCCGAGGTGGTCGTTTTCGAGGGTCGGCTGGCTTTTCCACGAGGCGACGGATTTGGGCAGGTTGCTGATCAGGTCGAGGTATTTGGCGGCGTAGCCGTCGGCTTCTTCATCACTCACGCACGTCTCGCCGAGCAAGTCGACGCTGAAGGCGATCCCCTCGTCCCACATTTCGCGAAGGCCCGGGAGTGCGCTCGCGGCGTCGGTGCCGGCGATGAACTTGCTCGCCATACCGGTGATCTGGCCGGAAATTGTCTTGGCCGCCATGCCCTTGGCGAGCGTGCCGGCCTTGAGGGCGGCGCCGATGACCGGGGGAACGGTGACGCCGGGCTGCGAGAGGTAATCGCTCAGGTGGTCAAAGACTGCCTCCGGCGTTCGGAGCATGGGGAAGGCATCGACGAACCGGAACATCTGCACCTTGAACTCGTGGTCCTTCATGGACCACTCCATCAGCGCATCGCTATAGAACTTGGCAGAGAGCACACCGGTTTTGTGGCCCCGCGCGCGGCGGAGCATCTCGGACCCGATCTCAAAGGTGCGGCCTTCGGCATTTTCCATCGAACCGCCTGTGGGCGGAAGGGCGTTGCCGCCTGAAGTCACTACCACCGTCTCCGCGCGTTTCGTCTTCTTTGAGAAAAAACCCATCGACGTTGCTCCCATCGGCCACCGATAACCGCCACTCAAGCGTGCCCGTTGCGATGGTAGGTGACCCATTCCGGTTGCCTTTTCCGGTGGCGTCAAAGCGAAGCGGCCTTTCACACGCCCGACGCACCGTGATCCCAACCCATACTTTGGGCGTCGAAGCGTTCGCCGGCGTGGTGTACCCAGCAGCCTTGGCCGACTTTGACTTCGCCGATGCGCGTCAACGTAATCCCGTCTAGATGCACCGGCATGTTCTCCGCCGCATCGGATGGGAGGGTGAAGAGCAGTTCGTAGTCCTCGCCGTCGCCCATGGCGTTGCGCCATGATTTGCATGCAGTGCTTTGCGGCAGCCGAGCAGCGTCAATTTCAAACGTCACGTTGGAGGCGCGCGCCATGCGTGCTGCATCGCGTCCTAACCCGTCGGAGATATCCATCATCGCGTGCAGGTTGCGGCCAAGGAGTGCCCGCAGGGCCCGGGCCAACGCGACCCGCGGCACGAACTCAAGGTGCTTTCCACCACCGGTGACGGGGTCGAACGAACCACCCAACACACCCGACACGAACACGGCATCCCCGACCACTGCGCCGGAGCGCAGAACGGGGGCATCGCCCGCGGCGAGTTCGCCCATCACCGTCACCGAGAGCGTCAGTGGAGCATCGGCGGGTCCGGAGGCGATGTCGCCGCCCACGACGGGGGCATCAAAGAAGAGTCCCCACCGGTGCAAGGACTCGCACAATTCATTGGCCGCGGCTTCGCTCATGCCGTCGGACAGCAGGCCGGAGACCAGAGACCACTTTGGCACAGCGGCCATAGCCGCGATATCGGAGACGCTGCGGGCGATCGCCTTTCGGGCGATGAGGTCGATGGACGTTGCCGCCGTGACATGCCGCCCGACGGTGAGTTGGTCGACCGTGAGCAGCACGGTTGAGCCCGCAGCGGTTTGCACGACGGCGCAATCATCTCCCGGGCCGACCACAAGGCCCGGGGCATTCAGCGTGGCGGCTCGCACGCGGATCTGCTCCACCAACTGGGATTCTTTGAAGCGTCCGGGCACTTCAGTCCCCCATCCCGGGGTAATCAACATAACCCTTTTCGCCGCCCCCGTAGAAGGTGCTGGGGTCCGGGGTGTTCAGTGGCGCACCCTTCGCGAAGCGTGCGGGGAGATCCGGGTTTGCAATGAACGGGACTCCGAACGCGACCGCATCGGCCCAGCCCTCGCGGATGTAGGCGTCGGCCTTTTCGTGTGTGAACGCCGAGTTCGTGACGATGGGTGTGGACGTCATCGGTCGGAAGAATGAAACCGGGATGGGCGCATATCCCGGCTCGGCGTTCTTGAGGTCACCCTCCATCGCTTCCATGATGTGCAGGTAGGCCAGGCCGAGTTTGCCGAACTCGGTGACCACATGGCCGAACGTCGCTTTTCGATTGGAATCACCCGTATCGCCGAACGTTCCGCTGGGAGAAAGGCGGACACCGACCCGCGACGGTCCCCATGCCTCGACCAACTGGTCTAACGCCTCACGCATGAAACGCGCGCGGTTCTCGATCGGACCGCCGTAGGCATCGGTCCGCTGGTTGACGCCGTCGCGTAGGAACTGGTCGGGGAGATAGCCGTTGGCACCGTGCAACTCGACACCATCAAAGCCGGCCCGGAGCGCGTTCTCGGCTCCGACGCGATAGTCACGCATGGTGCCGCGGATTTCGTCGATCGTCATGGCGCGGGGCGTCTCGTACGGCTTGGGCCCGGAGGGCGTGGAAGCCATGCCGTTGGCGGCGACCGCCGATGATGAGAGCGGGGGTTCGCCTCCGTGAAAATCTGAGTGTGAGACCCGTCCGCAATGCCACAATTGAAGGAAGATCCGCCCGCCCGCGTCGTGGACGGCGCGGGTGACACCCGTCCAGCCTTCGACCTGTTTCTCGCTATGAATCCCCGGTGTACCGGGGTACCCCACGCCCCGCGGCGAGATTTGCGTCGCCTCGGCGATGATGAGGCCCGCCCCGGCCCTTTGCCGGTAGTACTCGGCGTTCAGAGGGGTCGGGGCCCGATCGGCATCGGCCCGGCAGCGTGTGAGCGGGGCCATCCACACGCGGTTGCGGAGTTGATAGGGCCCGATCTTGATCGGTGACAAAACATCCAGACTCATCGCCCTCATCCTCCCTATGCGCTGGCGGCCTTGGCGGGGCCGATGGTGCCGCGTGGCTCCTGTCACCTCTGGCGGTCTACTTGGCGTTCCACGACCAGGGTTCGATCACCCATTCATAGCCTGCGCCGTCTTTGCGGATATGGCCCAAACCCGGCCAAGGCAGGTGGTATCCGAAGACGCGCACCCGGTCGGCGGCGAGCCGATCAAACATCTTGATTCGCGAGGCGACGGCGGCCTTCCTATCTGCGTCGAAGCCGATGGTCCACGCAGGGTTGGCGAACATCACAACATGGTTGTGGGCGAGATCACCGATGACCGCCATTTGCGAATCGCCATCGGAAACGATGGCCGACATGTGGCCAGCGGTGTGACCTGGGGTGTCGATGAATTCCAGCCCGTCGATGACTTTGTCGCCGCCCTTGACGAGTTCAAGTTTGCCCTTGACTGCTCCGAACACCTTCTGTGCACCTGCGGCCATGCCCTTCATGGCATCCGCACCGAAGGCGAAGTCCGGGGCCGTCTGCGTCGCAGCGGTCCAGAAGTCGTGCTCGGCCTTGTTCACGAACCAGCGCGCGTTGGCGAAGGCGGACTTGCCGTCCGCATCGATGCCGCCCGCGATGTGATCCGGATGGGCATGGCTCAACACCACGCCGGTCACCGAGCCCGGGTCGATCCCGGCCGCCATCATCGCGGGGATCAGGCGATTCGCCGCGGCGGCGCCGTTTCCCGCATCAAAGAGCACGGTCTCTTTACCCATCCTGACGCACAGGACATTGATTTCGAGGTTGGCCTTGTCAAGCGGGTGGAAGGCCTTCGTCAGAGCCGCGTTCAATTCTTCGGGGGTCGCTCCGGACGCGAACGTGGGCTGGATCGGAGAGATCACCATCCCGCCATCGGTGAAGGCGGTGGCCTCGATGCTTCCGATGCCGAAGCGGTGAAAGCCGGCTCCGTTTCGGTGTGCATCATCAGCGATGGGCCGCTTCACGCCCGAGGCAGTCGCCGACCCACGCGCGACGACCGACGGCACGACTGCCGCGGCGGCCATTGTCATCAAGGCCCGCCTACGTGAGAACGCTCCGAGTACCTGTTCCATCGAAAACTCCTTGGCGCAACGAGGCGCGGGTTGCGGAATCAGCCCAACGCCAAAACAGTATGGAACCAGCACCTCGGTCGAGGCTTCGAGGCTTTAGGGGCTCAATCCGAGTTCTGTGTCCGCAATTCGACACCCTAAAACGCTGCGGGGACGTTTGCGGGCGCGGCGACGCGACACGGGTGGTGCTGGAACCGATTCATCATCAGCAGTTTGAGCCGCTGTTCAGACCGCTGCAAGTTCCTGCTTCCGACTCTCGGCGAGAAGGCGCCGGAGGACCGTTTGCAGCACGCCGCCGTTTCGGTAGTATTCGGCCTCGACCGGCGTATCGATCCGGCAGATGGTGCCGAACTGAATCTGCGTTCCGTCGGGATGGGTGGCGACGACGCCGACCTTGCAGCGTGGCTCCACCAGGCCGGTGTTCGGGCCCTCGACGGGCATGGCGAGGTGGATGTCGAAGACCTCCGCGCCTGTCAGGCCGAGGCTCTTGGCGGTTTGTCCATCGACATAGCACAAGGGAAGGACGCCCATGCCCACGAGATTGCTGCGATGGATGCGTTCGAAGGATTCGGCGATCACGGCCCGGCAACCGAGCAGCAAGGTTCCCTTGGCGGCCCAGTCGCGTGACGAGCCCATGCCGTAGTCCTTGCCCGCAAGGATGATGAGTTGGGTCTCCTCGGCTTTATAGTTGATCGAGGCGTTGTAAATCCAATCGGTGCCGCCGCCGCCCGCCCGCGACATGTCGCGCGTCCAGCCGCCCTCTTTGATCTTGCCGGTGGCGGGGTCGGTAACGAGGGCGTTCTTGACGCGGGGGTTGGCGAAGGTGCCGCGGGTCATGATGCGGTCGTTGCCGCGGCGACTGCCGTAGGAGTTGAAGTCCGCCTTGCGGACGCCAAGGGTTTTGAGATAGTCACCGGCGGCGCTCTTCTCGGCGATGTCGCCCGCGGGAGAGATGTGGTCGGTGGTGACCGAGTCTCCCAGCATCGCCAGCACGAGCGCGTTTCGGATCTTCTTGGGCAGGCCCGGCTTCTCGGTCATGCCGATGAAGTATGGTGGGTGCTGGATGTACGTGGAATCTGCGTCCCACGGGTAGAGTTCGCTCTTGGAGACGGGAACGTGGTTCCACATCGGGTTACCGGTAAAGACGTCGGCGTAGCGACGTTTGTATTGATCGGGCCCGATGCAAAGGGCCTTGATTTCCTGAACTTCGGCGTGGGTGGGCCAGATGTCCCGCAGGAAGACGGGCTTGCCGTCCTTGGAAATGCCCAGGGGCTCGGTGGAAAGGTCGATGGCAGTCGAGCCGGCGATGGCGTACGCGACACACAGCGGCGGGCTTGCGAGGAAGTTGGCCTTGACGGAAGGGTGGACCCGGCCTTCAAAGTTGCGGTTGCCCGAGAGCACGCTCGACACCGTCAGATCGCCCTCCTTGATGGCCGATTCGACCTCGTCGGGCAGGGGGCCGCTGTTGCCAATGCACGTGGTACACCCGTAGCCGACGGTATAGAACCCGATGGCGTTGAGGTCTTCGCTGAGGCCGGCGCGGTCGAAGTAGTCTGTCACCACCATGCTGCCGGGTGCGAGACTCGTCTTGACCCAGGGCTTGCGGGTGAGGCCCAACGCGCGGGCCTTGCGGGCGACAAGGCCAGCCGCGAGCATGACGTCCGGGTTGCTAGTGTTTGTGCAACTGGTGATCGCCGCGATGACCACCGCTCCGTGTGTGATGCGGCTGATCTGCCCGGGGAACCCGCTCGCTTCGCCGTGCTTGACGGTGCCGAATGACCCGAAGATGCGATCGGCCGTGAGGCCGAAACTGGTGTTGCCGAGGGGCGCTGCGAGGCCTTTGAAGAACTCGCCCTTCATGTCCTTGAGTTCGATGCGGTCCTGCGGGCGCTTGGGGCCGGCGAGCGAGGGCTGCACGGTCGAGAGATCGAGTTCGAGCGTGTCGGTGAATTCGGGATCGGGCGTGCCGGGTTGCCAGAAAAGGCCCTGGGCCTTGTAGTACGCCTCGACGAGGGCGATGGTCTTTTCATCCCGCCCGGTCAGCCGCATGTACCCCAGCGTTGCGGCGTCGACGGGGAAGAAGCCCATCGTCGCTCCATACTCGGGGGCCATGTTGGCGATTGTTGCCCGGTCCGGGACCGACATGAACTCAAGCCCCTCGCCGTAGAACTCAACGAACTTGTCGACCACGCCCTTCTGGCGGAGCATCTGGGTGACGGTGAGCACCAAATCCGTGGCAGTCGAACCTTCGGGCAGGCGGCCGCTGAGGCGGAAACCGATCACCTCGGGCGCGAGCATGTAGATGGGTTGGCCGAGCATGACGGCCTCGGCCTCGATGCCGCCGACGCCCCAGCCCACGACACCCATGCCGTTGATCATCGTGGTGTGGCTGTCGGTGCCCACGCACGAGTCCGGGTAGGCGACGGCATCGCCCGCACCAAACTTCGTCAGCACGCCGTGGGCCAGATATTCCAAGTTGACCTGGTGGACGATCCCGGTGGCGGGTGGCACACACGAGAAGTTTGCGAGGCTTTGCTGTCCCCACTTGAGGAAGCGGTAGCGTTCGTTGTTGCGTTCAAACTCCCGCTCGTTGTTGATGGTGAGCGCGGTGCCCGTTCCGAAGGCATCGACCTGCACGCTGTGGTCGATCACGAGGTCGCACTTGACGAGCGGGTTGATGGCGTTGGGGTCGCCGCCCAGGGTCTTCATGGCTTCACGCATGGCCGCCAGGTCGACGACGCAGGGGACGCCGGTGAAGTCTTGCAGGACCACTCGCCCGGGCATGAAAGGGATCTCTTCTTTGACCGGGCTTTTGGCGTTCCAGTTGGCCAAGCCCACCACGTCGTCATCGGTCACAATGAAACCGTCCACGTTCCGCAGCATCGCTTCGAGCAAGATCCGGATCGAGAAGGGGAGTTTATCGACATGCCCTACCTTGGCGGCGGTAAGCGCGTGCAGGTCGAAATAGGTGTACGAGCCGAATTTCGTGGTGAGAGTTTTGCGGCTGTTGAAAGGATTGCTGATGGCCATTGGCGTGTTCCCCTGTGCATCGAGATCGGACCCGTCATGTATCGGCCGGTACGCTGGGATCCCTTGCACCGATTCGCCACGGGTTTCAGACAACAGAATAGACGAAGGTACCTATGAATCCAATTGATGGATTAAGAAGTTCTCATATTCCGTGCTTATGTGTTCTTTCTCCTTCTTGCAGCGAGTCGCCGCCATCCCGGCCGAATCTGGAGCGAACAATCCGGGCGTGATGAACCGCCCTCGCCCCCACTTCTACCCATGCTCCGTCACCATCGTCGCCTTGATCGTTGTCGCCACGGTGGCGCCGGGCTGCGGCCTGCGATTTGGCGGCGATTCCACGGTCTCGGCCGAGAACGATCGTCTCCGGTCTGAGAACGCCGAACTCAAGCAGCAGATTGAGGCCTTGGAACTTGCTCGTGAGGAGTTCCGGAGAAAAGTCGAAGCCGCGGCGGGGGATCCTTCGGCGGATGTCGTTGAGGCCCTTCCCGTTCTTACGACCTTCGAGATCGGTTCCACTTCGCACGTCCGACCGGCTCGTCCGCCGGCACCCGCACTCGCGATCGTGTATCTCGACTGCCGCGATGGGCGCAACCGCCCGATCCAGATCACCGGGACCCTGCAACTCACCTTGACTGCCGATGGCGAGGTCGTGGGCGAACAAACGCTTTCGCCGCTCGAACTCCGCAACGCGTTTCGCGGCAGCGCTTTCGGCAGCGGGTACACCATCGAAGTTCCCCTGCAAACGACAACCGTCGCCGCGGTGACGGCGACGGCTCGGTTTGTCGATGGAGTGTTGAAGACAGAGTCGTCATCGCAACGGGAGATCGGCGTTGTGGATCGGCCGGTTCGAGCGCCCGCGCCGGAGAGCGATCCGCAGTAGGTTTTAATCGCGGCGGCGACGGAAGGCGAGCAGTGAGCCGATGCCGGCGAGCGAGCACACGCCCGGCGTGGGGACTGTGGTCCACACGCGCACCTGTTCGATCTCGAAGGCGGGGTTCAAGGCATTGAAGTTGAAATGGAGGGCGTTGCCGCTCACCGAGAGAAAACCGTTGTTATTCATGCCGCGGAAGACCTGGCCCGTGGGGTAGGCGGTCCCGAGGGAGCCCCACGTCGCATCGGTAAGGTCAAGGTTGTTGTCGTTCCAAGCCACGGCAACGATGGTGTTGCTGAAAAACACGCTGCCCGAGGCAAAGCCTGCGGATCCGCCGGTAAAGTGGACGAAGTGGCTGTCGAAGTTTCCCGTCAGCACGCCCGGCGTGGGGGACCCCGAATTCCCCGCGTTGGTGGTCAGGTCGGCAAAGACGAGCCCGCTTCGGTTCTGTTGCTCGTCCCATACCTGAACGTTCGGCCCCATCAGGGTCGGAACGTCCGCAATGGTCGGCGGGCTGATCTGCGTTGCGGCTCCGAGCGTGCCGGTGATCGAACCCGAAGCGAGCGAAGAGATTGCGGCGGCGGCGGTGAGCGAAAGAACGATGAGCGTCTTCATGGTCGAGGTCCTTGAGGAGAGTGGGTGGCTGCGGTTCACAGGCTTTCAGCGACATTCCCGCCGATCGCTCACGCAATTGCTCACGCGAATCGCTCCGCCACAGACAATCCGATTGAGAGCAGCAACCAGCCAACGAACAACGCCCACGCGGAGATCCGCGCGGGCGTTTGATAGTTCACGATTGGCAAACAGGGTTCAGCGACGCTTGCGACGCAGGGCCGCGAGGCCGCCGAGCGCGGCGAGGGAGCACGCTCCAGGAGCCGGCACGCTTTGCGTCCACACGCGGATCTGCTCAATATCGACCGCGCCCGTTTGATTGAGGAAATTGAAACGGAGCATGTTGCCAAAGACCGAGACGCCGCCGGAACTCGTGTTCACTCCGCGGCCAACTTGGCCGGTCGGATAGATCGTGCCACCCGCGCCCCAAGTCGCGTCGGTCAGGTCGAGCGTGTTGTCGTTCCACGCCACCGCGACAATTGGGCCCGAGAAGATCACCCCGCCGATGGCCACGCCGGGCGGCAAGGAGGAGTAGTGGATGAAGTGGCTGTCGTACATCCCCGTGAGAACGCCCGGGGTGGGCCCGCCCGAATTGCCGGGGTTGGTGGTAAGGTCCGCGAAGATCAGCCCGGTGACGTTGACCTGCTCATTCCACGCCTCACCGATCGGGCTCGAAAGAGCCGGGAAGTTCGCAACAGTGGGAGGAGCGATCTGTGCACACGCACCAAAGGTCGAACTGATGGCGGCGTTGGCGAGCGGTGCGGCGGCGAGGGCGAGGAGCGAGAGGGTCTTTTTCATTGGAGGCTTCTTTCTAAGGAAACGTGATTGGCGGACTGAATGGCGATGCTGTTCAAGCGACACGACGAAACGTTTCTCACGCGGACGGGCAGATAATCTTGAGGGGCTGGCGTTCGCTACCGATCAGCGACGCTTGCGACGGAGGGCCGCGAGGCCGCCGAGGCCCGCGAGTGAGAACGCGCCCGGAGTGGGCACCGCGGTCCACACACGCATCTGCTCGATGTCGATGGCACCGGTCACCCCGTGGAACTCAAACCGGACAGAGTTGCCGAAGACCGAGACGAGAGCGCCGGAGTTGATGCCGCGGAACGGACTGCCGGTGGGGTAGGCCGTGGGGCCTGCGCCCCAAGTGCCATCGGTGAGGTCGAGGAAGGTGTCGCCCCAGGCCACCGCAACGACGGGGTTGCTGAAGTTCACCTGGCCGAGAACCTGCGGCAGGGGCAAACTGGACCAGTGAATGAAGTGTGATGCGTAGGTTCCGGTGAGGACGCCCGGCGTCGGTGACGAGTTGTTTCCGGGTCCGATGTGATCGGCGAAGATTGTGCCGGTGACGCTGGGCTGCTCGTCCCAAGCCTGAGCGACGGGGCCGAGGAGGAAGGGGAAGTCGGCAATGGCCGGCGGCGCGATCTGCGTGACACCGCCAAAGGTGGAAGTGATGGCGGCGGAGGCGAGCGAAGCGGTGAACAGGACGGCGGCGACGGAGAGGGATGCAGTCTTCATGTTTGTGACTCTTTCGATGGGGGTTCCGGGGCGATTGACTGGGCCCCGGGGGTCCGGAACATTCCGGACTGGGGCTAACGACTCCAGCGACATTCCAAACGCACACTCACGAACTGAGGCAAGATTGTTCGATTTGCTCGTTTATGCGAGTGCGGTGCCCGGGCCGCATCACAAGCCGCGTGCGACCGGCTCCGCTCCCCGCCGAACGTGGGTGGGGCAACGGCCTGCAACACAGAACGCCCGCACGGAAGATCCGGGCGGGCGTTCGTGTTGGTCAGAAATAGTCAGGAGAAACTCACCGACGCTTGCGGCGGAGCGCGGCGAGCCCGCCGATCGCCGCGACGGAGCAACCGCCCGGCGTGGGCACTTGAGTCCACACGCGGAGTTGTTCGATCTCAATGGCACCCGAGACACCTGTGTACTGGAAATGCACCATGTTTCCGGCTGCTGAGACGAGGGCCGCGGCGTTGATGCCGCGGCCGATCTGACCGGTCGGGTAGATGGTGCCGCCTGCTCCCCACGCGCTGTCAGTCAGATCCAGGAAGTTGTCTCCCCAAGCGACCGCAACGACGGGATTGTTGAAAAAGACGGTGCCGGAGACCTGCTGAACCGAGGATGCCGTCCAGTGAATGAAATGGCTGTCGCAGGTGCCGAAAAGCACACCGGGGACTGGGAACGAGTTGCTCCCCGGAATCGAGATGAGATCGGCCTGAACGACGCCGGTCCGATTCTGCTGCTCATCCCAACACTGGGCGAACGGTCCGTTGAGGGTTGGGAAATCGGCGACCGCAGGAGGTGAAATCTGGACACAACCACCAAGGGTTGAAGTGATCGCCGCCGAACCGAAGGGTGCGGCGGCGAGAAGGACGGTAAGGGTGGCGAGCGTGGTTTTCATTGGAGGAGTCTTTCGTTTGCTGTTCTGGGGCGTTTGGATGAGCCCCGGAGGTCCGGAACTCTCCGGACCGGCGCTGTTTGTTCCAGCAACGACTCTCGGCCCCAGTCACGCGGCTAGGCAAGATCTTTCTGTTTGCGGTGCCGCGCGGTGGGGTTTCGATTGGACCGCCCGGAGTGGTACCATCCGCCCCATGCTCACCATCGATTACACCAACTGTCTGTCAGACGTCGTCGGCTCTCACGGCGTTGACGCCGCCCTCATCGGGCCGGGCTCGCCCGGCGCCAAGGCCATTGCCCACCACACCGCACGGCTTGAGGCCACCCGCAACACCGGCTGGGAACGCTGGCGGGGTCTCATCTCTGAGCCAGCCCGCGGCGAACATATCCGGGCCGTAAGGGCGGCGGTGGCGACGTGTCGGGGTCGCTTCGAGACGATGGTGGTGCTGGGCATCGGCGGCTCGGCGTTGGGCAACATCGCGCTCCAAGCCGCGCTCAACCCGCCGACATGGAACCTTCTCACGCCCGAAGCCCGCAAGGGTTCACCCCGTATGTTCGTGATCGATAACGTCGATCCCGACCACTTCGGTGCGGTCATGGATCTTTGCAACGCCCAGCCCGGCGGGCTCAAGGCCACGCTCTTTAATGTCGTGAGCAAAAGCGGCGAGACGGCCGAGACCGCCGCGCAGTTCATGATCATCCGAGAAATGCTCAGGCAGGCGATCGGTCCCAACTACGCCGCCAACATCGTCGCCATCACCGATCCGGCCAAGGGCACGATGCGGCAGATCTGTGACCGCGAAAAGTTCACAACACTGCCCGTCCCCGACGGTGTCGGAGGCCGCTTCAGCGTGCTCTCGCCGGTCGGGCTGTTCTCGGCGGCCATGTGCGGCATCGATATCGCGGCCCTGCTCGAAGGGGCCGCCGCGATGGATCAACGCTGCTCGAACCCCGAGATCTCACGCAATCCCGCGGCCATGCTCGCGTACCTCCTCGTGGAACTCGGCACCCGACAGGGGAAGCCGAACCACGTGATGATGCCCTATTCGAATGCCCTCTACCTGCTGGCCGACTGGTATCGCCAGTTGTGGGCCGAAAGTTTAGGAAAGCAAAAGGACCTTTCTGGTGAAACGGTGTTCGCCGGATTCACCCCCATCAAGGCACTGGGCGCGACCGATCAACACTCCCAGGTGCAGTTGTACCGTGAAGGCCCCAACGACAAGGTGATCGGGATGGTCGAGGTCACCGAGTTCGCACGGGATGTTCCGGTACCCACGGGGCTGGGTGTTGATGCGCTGCACTATCTCGAAGGCGCATCGCTGGGGGGGCTGCTCAATGCGGAGAAGCGAGCGACCGAGTACGCCCTCAACGAAAGTCAAAGGCCAAACTACACCATCCGTTTCCCCAAGATCGATGCCGCGCACGTGGGCGAGTTCATCATGCTCTGGCAGGTGACAACTGCCTACGCGGGGCTGCTCCTCAATGTAGATGCCTACGACCAACCGGCCGTGGAAACCGGGAAACAGGCGACATTCGGGCTCATGAAGCGCAAAGGATATGAGAAGCATTTAATCGCGGTAACATCTTCCCTCGGCGGTGCTCGGTCGATAATTTAAGGTAGTGGCATCAAAACTTCACGCGCTGGGTGAAGAGGCAGTGCCTGTCAGTGTCTTATAGGACCCGTCGCGTTATCGGATCGGGGTCCGGAGTTCCGCAATGCTTTCTCCTGTACGGCCGTTCGAGTCCCTTGAGGCCCGATGCCTTTTGGCCGCCGATCTCACCGTCTCACTCGACCTGCCGGACGGAAGAGACACGCTCTCTCGTTCGATCGAGAGCGAAGTCGTGGTGACCATCGAGAATTCGGGTGATGAGCGGGTTCGCGGCCGGGCTGGGGTTTCCATCTTCGCATCCGCCGACGCAATCCTCGATCCGCAGAACGACGTTCTGTTGGGATCGGGTGCCTTCTCGGGGTTGCGTGCCGGTCAGACCACAACCGATGACGTTGAGATCCGAGTGCCCGCCTCCATGACCGAGGGGGAATACACCATCTACGCGATCGTCGATCTCGACGGACGGGTTGCTGAGTCCGACGAGTCGAACAACGAATCCGCGGGCGTCACGGTCCAGGTCGAGAGCGCGGCCGCAGATCTGGCCGCCTCCATCACCCGCATCACCTTGGACGATTCGATCGTTGAAGGGACCCGCGCCCGCGGCATCGTGAAGATCGACCTCGTCAATCTTGGCGACAATGTTTTCGTTCCGGGCCAGAAACTCAACAACCGTGTCTTCCTTCGCCCTGTCGGTGCCGAGAACAGCGAAAGCGACATCGCCATCAGCCGCGACAAGCAGGAGTCGTTGGCACGGCTCTCGAACGGTCGTCCGAAGAACGTGACGTTCGCCGTCGATGTACCGGTCGATACCGGGCCGGGCGAATACGTGATTGTCGTACGGCTCGATTCTCGTGGCGAAATCGCCGAACGGAACGAGACGAACAACGAGGTCTTTGGTACCGGAACCATCGTCATCACGGGGGCGTTTGTCGACCTGGCCATCGCCGGGTCGTCATCCCTTCAATTTTCTACATCCCGCACCACCATCCGGGGCGCATATACGCTCAACAACTTGGGCAACGTCAGCGCTCGTGGCGGCACCACCGTCGACTTCGTGCTCGTCGACGGCGAAGGAGCAGAAACCCTGCTCAACCCCACAATCTCGCGCCGCATCACGCTGGCCGCAGGCCGCACGTCGAGCCAAGTCCGAACGACCTTCGCGCTCCCGGCGGGTTTGGCGGACGGAACCTACGCCGTATCGGCGAGGCTGACCTCGGTTTCCGGATTCTCCGACACCTTTGCAGAGAACAACGCCGCGAACGTCGGGAGTGTCGTGATCGGTTAAGCGACGCTCCGGGAGGCCAGCGGGCCGGCCACGGTGAAACTCGGGCGACCTCCCGATCGCCCGCAAACCCCGAGGTTCCACAACTCGCGAACCAGAGGCCGGACCCGTGAACACGGGTCCGTGCTCGTTTTTGATCCCCGAGCGACTTAGGGGCCGTCAACTTAAGGTTCCGCAGCGATGATGCGGCCGAACCCTCGAAGAATGTGCAGTTTGGCGGGGCCGATGGTGACTTGCGCCTCCGACGAGCGTCGAAGAGTTCGGCCGTCTGCGAGGTCGACGAAAGCATCGGGGATACGGACCTTGCGGCCTTTCCGGTTAAAGGAGATGTCGCGAAGTTCAATAACATCAGCACTTTGCCAACGTGGCCCGGTAACGAAGTCATACGCCGAGCCTGCTCCGATGGTCACGGGGAACGAGGTCCCGACCAAGAGTATCGACAGCATCAACGCAAGGTGCGGGCGGCGGAGGAACCGCAGCATCTGGAGAACGCAGACCAGTGGGATGACGACACAGAGCAGTGCCCGGATGCCGAGCAACCACCGCCAGTTTGATGCCTCGACCGGGACTAGCGAGGTAAGTGTCCAAGCGAGGAAAGGCCCGAAGGGGATCGAAAGACCCCAAACTACGCACAGGAAGTCGAGCGGGTGCCGCTTGTAATCTGGCGTGCGGGCGTCGTTGGCATCGTCTCGCGGCTTTGCGCCGAAGTGAATACCGAGCACGAGGAGGATGAAGAATCCCGCAAGAGCGAGCGAGACACCATCCACATACCCGAAACTAAGCCAGAACAACGCCGGAATGAAGACCGCGATGAAGGCGATGCTCGCGGGCAGGCTCCAAGGCCTGTTGGCTTGCACGGCCGGGGATGCGCGAATTCGTTCGATCATGTGACGTTCCCTTTGGCTTTCGCCACCTCCGCAACAGTGAAACACGAGGACCTTGACACGGCGAACTTGGTCAGGGCCAACATTGTCAGGGCGAACCTTCGCCACGTGAGTCGATGATTCGCCCGGATGCCCGGAGCACCAAGATCTCAAACCGCCCCGTCCCGAACTTTGGCGTACCGGAGATCCGCAGCGTCCGGCCGTCCGCCAGATCGATGAAACGATCGGTCTGCGTGTACCGACTGTGCTTGAACACAGCCGACTTAACGCGGACGCCCGTGATCTCGACCTGCTGCCATTTGGCACCACGAACGGCATCCAACGCCGAATTCCAGCCCGTCGTGACCGGGAAGAACGTGCCCACAAAAAGGAAGATAAATGTCGCCTTGCCCATTTGGCCCCGAATGAACTTCAGCATCGGCACCACGCACACGAGCGGAACCACCACGCACGCAAACCCGCGCACCCCGAGCCGCCAACGCCAATTCGTCGGCGTCAGGTCAACGAATCCGGTCAGCATCCACCCACCCAGTGGTGCGATCAGGATCGAAAAGAACCAGACCACCGCCAGCACGTCCGAAAGCTCGCGGCCGCTGGCTCGCCGCCGGCGTTGATACCCCTCGTTTCGGCTCTTTGCCGATCGTGCGTTCAGCCCCGAACCCCAATGCCCCGCGGCCGCGACCATACACATGACCGCCGCGGCGCCCCACGCGAGCCCATCGATATGCCCAAATTTGAGGAAAAAGGCGAGCAAGGTGACTCCTGCCACTGCAGCCAGCCAGAGCGGCCCGTACCACCACCTCGAAGATGTCGCGACATTGGGTGCTTGAAGGCGAGGAGGCATGGCTTGACTCGGTCTGATCGGTACCGGAATCATCCGGTCACAGCAAGAGAGAACCCAAATGCCGCCACCGGCGCAGCACGCCGGAAGGTCGCCGCAACCATCCGCTCCGCAAGCCCTGTGCTTTCAGGCCTCCCGAACCACTCCCGCACCTTTTTCAATCGTGCCGATCGTGAAGACCCGTTCGCCCAGTCTGGTCAGTTTCTCCGCGATCGATTCTGCGAACGCCGGTCGCACGATCACGCAATACCCGATGCCAAGATTGAAGACCCGGCGCATCTCGTCTTCGCTGATGTTCCCGTGTCTTTGCAAGAACCCGAACACCGGTGGCCGCTCCCACGATGAATAATTGACGACGGCGTCCAGGTTTGCAGGAAGGGCGCGGCAGAGATTGCCCGGGATCCCGGACCCGGTGATGTGGGCCATCCCCGAGATCACGTGCTTGACGCGGTAGTTCCGCTGGAGTTTGACAATCGGGTCGGCATAAAGGCGGGTGGGGGTAAGGAGGACTTGGCCGAGGGTCGGAGGTTGAAGGGCGGGCTTCGCCACCTTGCGTTTCTTGCCCTTGTGCCCGAACCCCGGCGAAGCGGCCAACTCAGCGTGGCGCTCCGCGAGGTCGAGCCGGGCTTCCTTCACCACCTTTCGCACCAAGGAGTATCCGTTGCTGTGGATGCCGTCACTTTGGAGGCCGAGCACCACGTCGCCCGCCTTCACGCGGGTGGGCTTCTGGATGCGTGCCAGTTCCACGACACCCACACAGAACCCCGCGAGGTCGAAATCGCCCTTGGAATAGACGTCGGGCATGTTGGCGGTTTCGCCGCCCAAGAGAGCACACCCGGATTGGGTGCACCCAAGCGCGATCCCGCGAACGAGGTCGTTTAGCACGCGGGTGTCCACTGCGGGGACGGCGATGTAATCGAGAAAGAAGAGGGGTTCGGCGCCCTGCACGATCAGATCGTTTACATTCATCGCCACGAGGTCGATGCCCACAGTGTCGTACGTGTCCAGTTCGGTGGCGAGTTTGACTTTCGTCCCCACACCGTCGGCGCAGGCCACCAGCACCGGGTCTTTGTAGTTCCGGGCGAAAAGTCCTCTCTTGTAATCAAGGCGAAAAAGCCCCGCGAACCCGCCCGGGTTGTCGATCACCCGATCAGTAAACGTCTTGCGGAGCACGCCCGAAAGCGACTCCGTGAACGAATCCTTCTTATCGATATCGACACCGGAATCGGCGTACGTCAGCGAGCGTCCTGCCTTGGGTTGAGCCATGGGGCCAAGTTTAGCGGGTGAAGACGGGCACCGATGGGCTGGCTTCGTCGTCCCCGGCGCATCCTCGTCTCAGATCTCACGGATATGTGCGATCGTGAGGTTCGGAATGAACACCTGCCACGCCCCACCGATGAACACCACGTTTGCCATGTCTGGCCGCGTGTTGTCCATTCGTTGATGGGCGCACCGCCCCTTCCACGCCCAAACCGGTTGCTGCAGAGCGGCACGGATCATGTCGGCTAAGCCGTTCCAGTCCTTTGAAACCGCTGATCTGGCCCGCGCGAAATCCCTTGGGTCAACGCCCGATCGACCGGAACGCTCCAGCAGGCCCTTCAACCCCGGATCCCCACCCTCCAAAGGTTGAACCGACGCCCACCACGGCGTGATCCGCCCATCCGCCGACTTCATCGGATACGAAGAAAATTTATAGAGTTCTCGGCCGGCCTCGAGAATGACCTTCTCGGCCCGACCACCCACAAAGGTCGCGGCGGCTTTGGGATCCAATTCAAGGTCGGCGTTCAGGACTGACATGCGACGTTTCTCCAAGATCGAACAGGGCGAAGCACCTAGAAAGGTCTAAAAATGATTCATCGGCGCGCCGATTCGCAAGATTTGGCCTTCCGATCTACCATTGTCGCCACCTCGGGCCTTCCGGGGGCACGCATCGGCTCGAATTCGGGCCGGCAATCAGAAACTTCCGGCCGCGGGGCGGACCGGAACGAAAGTCACTGGCAGAGGAGCGTTTGCAGCATGTCGCGTACCAACCTGTTCACTTCCGAATCCGTCTCGATGGGCCACCCCGACAAGGTCGCCGATCAGATCTCCGATGCGATCCTCGATGCGATGATCGCGGATGATCCGTTCAGCCGCGTTGCCTGCGAGACGCTGTGCTGCACGGGCCTCGTTGTCGTGGCGGGTGAAGTGACGACGCAGACGTATGTGAACATCCCGGACCTCGTCCGCGAGACCGTCCGCGAGATCGGGTACACGTCCGGCGACATGCGGTTCGATGCCGATTCATGCGGCGTCATGGTCGCGCTCAACAAGCAGTCGGGCGACATCGCCATGGGCGTTGACCGCGAGGGCGCGGGCGACCAAGGCATGATGTTCGGTTACGCCTGCAACGAAACCCCGGAACTTATGCCCCTTCCGATCCAGATCGCGCATCGGCTGGTGGAGCAACAGGCTCATATCCGCCGCGAGAACACGGTTTCGGGCCTCCGCCCGGACGCCAAGAGCCAGGTCACCGTCGAATACGACAACGGCAAGCCAGTCCGCATCGATACCGTGGTCCTTTCGACCCAGCACGATGCGACGTGGAATGAGCGTCAGGGCGAACTCAAGAAGCAGATTACGGAACACGTGCTCAAGCCCGTCCTTGGCGCGTGGTGGAACCCGGGGATCACCATCCATGTGAACCCCACAGGCCGCTTCGAGATCGGTGGCCCGCACGGCGATTCTGGCCTTACAGGTCGCAAGATCATCGTGGACACCTACGGCGGCATGGGCCGCCACGGCGGCGGGGCCTTCAGCGGCAAAGACCCCACCAAGGTCGACCGGTCCGCGGCGTACATGGCCCGCTATATCGCCAAGAACATCGTCGCGGGCGGCCTGGCCGATCGATGCGAGATCCAGTTGTCCTACGCCATCGGCGTCGCCGAACCCACGAGCGTCTTCGTCGAAACCTTCGGGACCAACAAGGTCGATGAAGGCAAGATCTCCAAGGCTGTGCGCGACCTCTTCAAACTCACTCCCCGCGGCATCATCGAAGCGTTGCAGTTGCGGAAGCCGATTTACTCGACCACTGCGCGGCATGGGCACTTCGGTCGCAAGCCCGCGGAAGGTCAGTATTACGACCGCGTCAAACGCGAGAACCGTGGCCCCAAGATCGAGTTCTTCACCTGGGAAAAGACAGACAAGGCCGAGGCCCTCAAGAAGATGGTGTAAGCGCGCCGTCCGTAGGTCATTCGTGATTCGGAAAAACGCAAGGGCCGCCAGGAAGATTTCCGGGCGGCCCTTCTTCGTTCGCGATTCAAGAGGTGCTCACGACCCGCCCACGAGCGTTCAGCATTCCATGAAAGGTCTCCTTGCCACACATAGAGCCGTGCCCGGTCGGATTCTGACAGAAAATCATTCGTACACGCCGCATGCCAGAACGTGGTGGTTTCTGCGCACGTACTTGTCCGTCTAGTAAAAAAGCCCGCCACAGAGGGCGGGCCTTGAACATTCTCAGCAGATCCCTCACCGGTTTTACGGCATCGCGGCTTGCAAAGTGTCGATGAGGTCGCGATCGCCACCGGTGGTGCGTGACCGCTCCAGCATCTCTTTCGCGAGGTCGTTCCGCCCCTCGGTCTGCATCAGGATTGCCACCAGAAGCCAGGACGATCCGCTCTGGATGCTGTTCGCGTACTCCACAGACCGGTTGACGAACGTCCGCAGTTCACCGGGCGTGACTCCAAGTTCGCGGCGGTTGATGGAGTAGGGCGCGAGCCCCGGATCCACCCGATACGCCATCCGCATCATCGCCGCAGCGTCGTCCATCGCGCGGGTCGCGACAAACGCCACCGCCAGTTGCCGCATGGCTTCGGCATCGTCAAAGTTGTCCTTGAGGTGCCGGCGGAATCCTTCCACCGCCTCGTCATAACTCTCGGCCTGCATCGCCCCGACCGCCCGGTCAAGAAGCGAGGCTTCCGTATCCAGGACCGGTGCCACGGCCGGCGGATTCGGCATGTAGGTGGCGGTTGAAGTGAGGTACGGGTCGGTCACAACGGTGGCGGTCGGAATCACCCAAGGTGAATTCACGTTGACGTAGGTTGTTGTGGGGTAGTAGTACCCGTAGGACGGGCGATACACGCCCCACCAAGGGGTGACATACCGCGCGGGCACGCAGTAGGTGCTCGGCCAGATGCGGCGTTGAACGACCGGGTAATACGGGTCATAATCGACAAAGCCCGTCGAGAGCGACACGCTGGTGCCGCCGCTTCCGAAGTGAATGCCCCAGCGGAAATCGTTGTATGTGCGATAGTTTCTGCCGTAGTACCCCGAGCCGTAGCCGTAGTATGTGTCACAGGTTGCGAATGTGGGCCAGTGGCCATGATCGATGAACACCGGGTCGCAAACATACCGCGGCCGATGGTAATAACGATCCACAATGACGATCGGTCGATCGTGGTGCCAGCGGTCGTAGTGACCTCCATGACCATTCCAGTCACCATGTTCATAATCGTGGTCATCGTAATCACGGCCGCTCCGGCGCGGCCCGACGATGGTCGGCCGGTCCGGGAAATCAACCGAGCCCGAGGCTCGCGGAATATCCCGAGCCGTCGCGCGCGGCGCACGGCTTGCCACACCACCGATGCCGCCCATGCTGTTGCGTGAGCGGTTCGGCATGACAGGTTGCACACCCTGTTCGTCGGAAGACAGTTGACGTTCGGCAACAAACCGCCGAGACGGATTGGCAGGCCGACGGGAATCCCCGCCCGCAGAACGAGGTGAATCCGCTGATCGGGAATCGCCGTTGTCGGAGGAGGGCGACGCCGAAGGGGCCGACGGTGTACGCCGGCTGCCGGGCATCGCACTCCGACGGGGTGAAGAGCCAGAAGGCCCCTCGGGCTGGGTGGGTTGCGCAGAGGCTCTTGGGTTCAGAGGCTTGGGTGCGACGTCTTCGCCCGAACGCTCAGTGCGGCGGCTCGCTTGGGCAGCGAGAGCGTCTCGCGAACGAACCTCATTCTTACGGTTGTCGCGAAAACTCCCCTCGGACCGAACGCTCGGCTGCGCTTCGCCTCCCTGCGCCGGCGCGGGCCGGCTGCGTGAAGAACTCCGCATCCCGGGCAATGGCTGCACAGGGCGAGGTTCCGAACGCGATTCAGCGGTTGGGGACGTGCGCGGGGCAGTCCGCAAGATGGGTGTCGGCGCTGGTCTCGAAGTTGGCCTAGCCTCGCGAGCACGCGACGGCTCGGACGCGGGCGCCGAGCGAGCCGCGGCTGCGGGCCTGCTCGTCTCGGGCCGACGAACGACCGGTTGACCCTGATTCGCTGCGGGCGCCGACGGCTGCCGCTGGCGCGAAGCCCCCGGCAGGATCGATCGCGGCCTCGACCCCGAATCAGACTGGGAATCCTCGGAAGACTCTTGTGCGAGCAAAACGGGAGAGGCGGAAAGCACCGCCGCGGCGGAGAGGAGCCGCACAACCGAACCAAACCTAAACCGTGACATCGCTTCTGCACCTTTCGCCCGTCAGCCGTTTCTTTGGCATACGGGCTTGGCCCACACTTCGCGGCTCTTCGAAACGACGAAAAGCCCGAAAAGGGCATTGGCACCTTGGCTGATGTTATAGATGCTTTGGGTACCCGTGGGTTCCCAAGTGAGGATCATTTTCTGCCAGAAAAACGATCCATCAATCCCGCTGCGGCCCCAGAATAAAGCATTTCCAAGTCTTCTTTGGGCAGCGAAATCCCGGAAATCTGCGGGGCGGACATGCGGTCAAACTTCGCCGGATCAACCATCGCCAAGTCCGGGTCGGCGATTGGGGATTCCCCGACATAGTCCGTCTCAAAAACCGTCCGCAGCGCCAGGTACCGACTCGCATAGAGATCAAAGGCTTCCACGGGGTTGCTCGCGAGGTCGCCCATCGGGTGCTCACCGGGACCGATTTTGGTGGTCACATGCTCGTTCGTCGTCACGATGTCGGACCCAAAGAGAATCCGACCCCTCCACCTTTGGAAGAACGCCCGGACGGTGACCGGAGCGGACTGCCCCAAAGCCCGAATAACCCACTTCGTGGCGGAGGTATCGAGATAGAGGTTTGCGTGCCGCGACAGCAGGCCATCCAGGAACGGCAGGTCTTCGGCCCACCCGCCCATGTGCGCGGCGATCCACGGGGCCGGAAACCGATCGAGCATGACTTCCAACCCGCGGTACGCATCAATCTTCCGGCCATAGACCGATGCATCGGAATACTTTGTGGCGAACCACGTATCCGGGTCGGCAACGTGAACCATGAACAGCATGCCCAGCGACTGGGCGAGTTCCGCTGCCCTCACACGCCATTCGCTGTCAAATTCGATGACGTCTTTCCCCGAATCCCCCGGAAAGAAGTCGCGCAGCCGCGGCGCGTTCCAGAACTTCACGATCCGGGCGCCGAAGCGGGAATGAAACCCATGAATGTCCTGCAAAAAGCCTTCTCGGAAGGCATGTCCACGATCCGCCGCACGGAAATTTGGAAAGGCGACGAACTCCACCCGGTCCCCCAGCATGTTCTTCACCACCTCGGCATCGTCGAGCCGGACCTGTGTGAACACCTTGGAAACGCCAAACGCGTCCGCGGCTTCCTTCCAGATGGGGATCACCGCATCGCCATTGATGTGCGCATGAAAATCGATCATCGGACACAGCGCGGGACGTGCCGCGGCTTCGGCCCGATAGTCGAGCCCGAACCGATTAGACGGCCTTGGCGGAACAGACCCGGCCGATCCGAAGAACGCTTGAGACGACGGATGGTGCAGCATGGAGATACAAAACAGTAGAACTCGACAGACCCGAGTGGCGTTCCCAATGCGCGGCCGCCATGGCCCGCTCATCCGCCACCAGCCATTTTACTTCCACGGCCACCACGGCCAGCGCATCGACGGTCGGCCGCTAACCACCTTCGTTCGTGTGCCGCCGCCCTCGATCTCGCGCACGGCGTAAAGCCCCGCCGCGTGCGCGGCACGATCAAGGGCATCGATATCAATCGGGCCTTCGCTCTCAATGCGGACCTGCGGCGGGCCCAGGGTCACCTGCGCCGACCGAATCCCGGCCACATCCTCAAACACCTTGGTCAGCTTGGGGATACACGATGCGGAATGAACGCCATAAACCCTGAGAGTGGTGGTAATAAGCGGCATGAAGTCCATTCTTGAGGCCCAGAGGCGTCCCAAAGTTCACCTTGGTGGCCGCGGCAAGCGTCATCCTTGAAAGACGCCCTCAACTGTAGCGGGAGTTCGGCCCGCTTCCGCATCAAAACCGGTCGATCAGCCAACAGCATCGGTAAAGAATGATCGCGCCAGGGTCCGAAGAACCGCGGCAAGCACTCATACGATCGCCTTCATGGCTGCGATTCTCTCGTCCCGATCTCTCTCCAAGTCCTACGGCACTCGCGCGCTCTTTTCGGGCGTGACCTTCTCCGTAGAGGATCGTGAGCGCCTCGCGCTCATCGGGCCGAACGGGTCAGGCAAGAGCACCCTCCTCAAACTTCTGGCGGGCATCGAAACCTCGGACGACGGCGAGGTGATCACTCGCAAGGGTGTTCGTGCCGCGTACGTCCCTCAGCAGGATCGCTTTCCGGAGGGAACCACCGTGCGTTCGGCCGTCGTGGGATCGCTTGAAAATGAGCGGAAGGCCGGCCGTCTGGCCCATGTGCACGACGAGCACGAGAGCGAAATGGCCGCCGACATGGCGCTTGATCGCGCGGGGTTTGCCAACCCCGATCAGGCCGTTTCATCACTTTCGGGCGGGCAGCGCAAGCGGCTCGCCATCGTGCGGGAACTCGCGAAAGATCCGGACGTGATCCTCTTTGACGAGCCCACCAACCATTTGGACGTCGAGGGTATCGAGTGGCTCGAAAGCCTCCTTCGCACCGGAGGCTTCGCCTCGATCGTCGTCACCCACGATCGAACATTCCTCGAGAACGTCGCGGTTCGAATCATCGAGCTCTCCCGTGCCTACCCGGACGGCACCCTCGCCGTGCAGGGCAACTACACCGAGTTCCTGAAGCGCAAGGAGGACTTTCTCGATGGTCAGGCCAAGGCCGAGGCGGCCCTCGCCAACGAAGTCCGCGACGACCTGCGCTGGCTGGGCCGCGGAGCCCAAGCCCGCCGAACCAAGAGCAAGAGCCGCATCGACGCCAGTTATGAGCGGATGGATGAACTCGCGGAACTGCGGACCCGCAACACCGTTGAACGGGCCACCGAGATCGAGTTTGGCGGCACCGGCCGGCAGACCCGCAACCTCGTGCGGGCGGGCGGCCTTTCCAAAACCCTTGGCGGCCGAAAACTTTTCAGCGATGTCGATGTCACGCTCTCGCCCGGCACGGTCCTGGGGCTCTTGGGGCCCAACGGGTCCGGCAAGAGCACGCTCATCAACGTCCTTACCGGCATGCTCATGCCCGATGAACCTTCCGAGATTGCCGTCGATCGCTATCGCGAGGCCCAAGCAGCGGGCACTCGGTCCGTCCCCGAACCCGGCGTGGTCGTCAAAGCCCCCGGGCTGCGGGTGGTGGTCTTCAGCCAGCACCGCACCGAACTTAACCCGGCCGAGACGCTGAGCGAGGCCCTCAGCCCGGCCGACTCCGTCATCTACAACGGCCGCACACTCCACATCAACACTTGGGCCAAGAAGTTCCTTTTCACCGCCGAGCAACTCAAGCAACCCGTGCGGGCACTCTCCGGCGGCGAACAGGCCCGCGTCCATATTGCCCGTCTCATGCTCGAGCCCGCCGACGTCCTCATTCTCGATGAACCGACCAACGATCTCGACATTCCTTCCCTGGAAGTTCTGGAAGATAGCATCGAAGAGTTTCCCGGCGCTGTCGTGCTCGTCACCCACGACCGGGCCATGCTGGGCCGCCTCGCCACCAAGGTGATCGCGCTCGACGGCACGGGCGGCTCTCGCACCTTCACCGACTACGCCGAATGGGAACGCATCGGCAAACCGCTCTCCGGTCGCGATGCGAAAAAGGAATCCGCAGCCACTCCCCCACTCGCATCCGCAATGTCGCCCGCCACGCCGGCGACCACGAAGCCCACACGAAAGAAACTCAGTTACAGCGAGCAGCGCGAGTTCGACGGCATGGAAGCCGCGATCGCCACGGCAGAAGCCAAAGCAGCCGAACTCGAACGAGAGATGAACGATCCCGCGGTCATCGGCGATCACAAACGCTATAACGAAGTTTGCATCAAAGCGGGGGCGGCACAGGTCAAGGTCGCAGCCCTGTACGAGCGTTGGTCCACCTTGGAAGGGCAAGCGAAGTAGCGCACCGTCGCAGCGTCACGCTCGTGCCGTCAAGAGCAGATGACTCGCCGGCAATCAATCAAAGAGGGTCGCCAGGGTGAATTACGCGATGTTCCGACAGGGTCAGACCATCTCAACCATGCTCACTGCTTGCCTCATGTTCGTGGGGTGTGCCGTAAACCGCCCCACACTGCCCGAGGCCGAGCTAGAAGCCCGCCACGCCGCATTCATGGCCGCCGAAAAGGCCGACACGGCCGCCGGGCTCGAGAAACTCTGCGGCCGCGTTGCGCGTGAAAAGGCGGCGTTCGCCGCGGGTAGCAACCCAGCGCCACCGATCCTCGATGTGCTCATCCTGTCGGGCGGGGGTGACTACGGCGCGTTCGGCGCGGGCGTACTCACCGGCTGGGGGCTGGTGGAAGACCCCGTCATGCGCCGCCCGCTCTTTGATGTTGTCACCGGGGTCAGCACGGGAGCACTCATCGCGCCGTTTGCCTTCGTGGGCAGCGACCCGGCATATGAACGCGTCCTCGAACTCTACAAAGACCCCAGAGACGACTGGGTCAAACTCCGCGGGCTCCTGTTCTTCCTGCCGGGCCGCAGTTCCTTCCTCACCACCCGCGGCCTCGAGCGCGATATCCGCGCACAGATCGATTCCGACATGCTCGCCGATATCGCGCGAGGGCACGCGGACGGCCGCTCCCTCATCATCGGCACCACCAACCTCGACCTGGGTGTCCTTCAAACCTGGGATGCATCGCGCGTCGCCGCCAACCCAGTTCACGCGCCCGCCTTCGACCACTTCTACAAAATCCTGCTCGCCTCCTCGGCCATCCCCGCGGCGTTCCCGCCCGTCGTCATCGACGACACGCTTTATGTCGATGGCGGCACAACCGCAAACATCGTCATCAACCTCGACCCGCGCGATCCCTACTCGCTCGTGAACACCTGGAAGAAACTGCACGAATACGAACCGCTCCCCAAAATCCGCTTCTGGGTCATCATCAACAATCAGTTGGGTAGCCGCCCACAGGTGGTCCAGCCCTCCTGGTTCAGCATCACCACCAGCAGCCTCGCGACCTCCATCCGATCCTCGACAATCGCGACGCTCGACATCCTAAGCCTGCACTGCGAACTGTTGCGGCGGGACGAGAACCTTGATGTCGAACTGCGATACATCGCGATCCCGGACGAATGGAGAGCCCCCGAGCCAGGTATCTTCAAGAAGAAGACCATGGAGAGCCTCGCGGCCCTGGGTGTTACGGTCGGCACCGACCCTGCCCGCTGGATCTCCCAGAGCCCGCGGAATGATTAGGAAGAGGCCCTTCCGGCCCCTGCTTCCCTCGCCCTCATGCCTCTTACCTTCTCCCCATTGCCTGATCCCTATTGCCTGATCCCTATTGCCTGATCCCTATTGCCTCTCCTTTTCAACATCCCCCATCCCACGCCGCAAAGAACACCACCACATCATCACTGTCGGTGTCGCAATCCCCGTCCACATCCCCAGCCGAGTCGCCGTTGTCCCACGCCGCAAAGAAGCCCACGACATCATCTGAATCCGTGTCCGAGTCGTGGTCAACGTCGCCGACGCACCCGATCGGAGCACACGGCCGCGTCACAATTTTGTAAATCACGCCGTTACCCGCGGGCACATACAACTCGCCAACACCGTCCTTGCACACCGCGAACGGCGTCGGAGGTGTGAACGAGCGGGTCAAGTCCGCAGTCACCTCCGTGTGCTCGACCACAACCCCGCCCACTTGGCGGATGGTCCAGTACCGCTCCGAGCAATAGTCGGTATAGATGTACAAACCATCCAGTTCAGGGACGACGCTCCCCCGATACACCGCGCCCCCGCTGATGGAACACCCGTCAGCGTGCGAGTACGCAAAGTTCGGTTCCACCAACTCGCTGGCAAAGCACGTACACCCGCCATAACCCGTGCAATCCGGACCCTCCATGCATCGCCAGCCGTAGTTCTGGCCCCCCATCGAACCCGCGGGCTGATAGTTCACTTCTTCCCACTGGTCCTGTCCCACATCCGCAATCCAAAGATCTCCGTTCACCAAGTCAAGGTCACAACGCCACGGATTCCGCAGCCCATACGACCAGATCTCGCTGTCGTTCTCGGTCCCCACAAACGGATTGCCCGCAGGAATTCGGTAGTTCCGATTCGCATCCCCCGGAAAGTCATCCCCGCCCGAAACATCCAGCCGCAGCACCTTCCCGGAAAACACCAACCCTGTGATCGTCTGCGCCTTGTTGGTCGGGTCCGGGTTCGCGGCCGTGCCGTCATCGCCCAGCGAAAGATAGAGATAGCCGTTCACCGGTGAGAAGGCCATCCACCCGCCGTTGTGCCCCGCCCCTTGCGGTGTCACGAGCACGATTTCCTCGCTCTCCAGCGGGGCCGTAAGCGTCCCCGGATTCACGCGATAACGTGCCAACACATTCGCATTGTCGGGCTCGCGGTTGTAGTACACATAAAACTCACCCGAAACGTCGAAATCATCCGGAAACGCGGC